>Ga0209553_1000017_pt1 | contig 91366 bp, 96 predicted proteins | sample LauGreFBDMM110DN_2_FD_188217 | JGI IMG/M metagenome (GOLD analysis project Ga0209553, IMG submission 188217) | Freshwater lake microbial communities from Lake Michigan, USA - Fa13.BD.MM110.DN (SPAdes) (version 2) | ecosystem: Environmental > Aquatic > Freshwater > Lake | place: Lake Michigan...
CGCGTGACGGACCTGCGGTTGACGCATCTCGAAGACATCGGCCCGCACTACGCCACCACCTTGCGCCTGTGGCACGATAACTTTGACGCGCAACTGGATGCGGTCAGGGCATTGGGTTACCCTGAAACCTTCATCCGCATGTGGCAGTTTTATCTGTGTTATTGCGAGGCGGGTTTTATCGAGCGCGTGATTGGCGACGCACAACTGTTGCTGATCAAACCGCAGTGCCGCCTGCCACCGCTGACAGCGCCATTTCCGGTAACAGGATAAGTCACACGAGGAAGATTTGACATGTTTGAATCCGCCAATCTTGACCACTTGTATGGTCAAAATATCCATCGTCGCAGATTTTCGGAAAAACAACAGCGCTTTCATTTCTGCGACCTTGGTTGCTGGTCCGGATGACCCAAAAAACATTGTGCAATTTACCCCGCAGATTACATCCTGGCCACGCCGTAACGATCGGCCCCAATAGCGGCGCTCATCGCCACTTACAGTGACAACAACCCTACTACCTCTTATAAGTAACTTCTGGTTAGCTTAAATGAACATATCGGCGTTCATGACTTTAGTCCATGCCGCAACAAAATCCGCCACAAACTTTTCTTTGCTATCGTCTTGAGCATAAACCTCTGCGTAAGCACGAAGCACTCCGGGGCCTTGGTGGAAGGGACACGGACTCATTCAGGTTACTGGCTACGACAACCATCTTGCTTGTGGTGCTGCTCTCGGCTTTGACCTTCTGCATCAGCCTGGCTTGCTTGAGCAGCCTGTGGAGGCCTGCCGATCGGCCGCGTGGTTCTGGAAAACCCACGGACTGAACGAGCTGACCGATGCCGGCGACTTCGAGCGCATCACTCGCCGTATCAATGGCGGGCTGAATGGGCAGACCACGGCAACCTTCCTCGACAGCGCCGTGACTGATGCGTTCCGTGCATTCCACAACGATCAAGCCATGCTCCGGATACTCTCTCGGGAGGCAAATCTTCAAACTGCTAGCTCAGCGCGGCGGCCGAAGGTGTCGCGGCCGATCTCCTTGGTTTAATCGCGTGCCGCTTGGCTGAGTCGGCCTCAGGATGCCCACATACCCTCTTGTTTCCGCTACAATCCGCACCTCGGTGTAGGGGTGGCTTGAATTAGTGCCGACCTACACCACCAAGAAACACCTAAACCACCTTCGGGTGGTTTTTCATTTCTAGCCTTAGTGTTTACTGTTACCTACAGTATTCGACACTTCCGAACTTTGCCTGCCACTATACAACACCCAATATACGTTGGTTTCTTGAATTGATGTAATCAATCACCAAGCCTTTATAAGAAATATATGACTCTAGTGTTTTTGGGACGGCCGGTGTTTTGAAATCACGAAAAGGCATAAAAAACTTAATTGCTGAAAAATCGTTAGTAACTAAATCTTGAAATAAGAAGAACTCAGCATAACCCTGAAAATTATCAAATAGCTCAAAGAAACTTTTATACCGCCCTAGCGTTTCTGACAGTGGGCTAGCTTCATTAAGATAAAAGCGACGAATACATTCAAGCGTCAAATCGATTCGATCTTTAATTGGGGGGTGAAAGCCTCTAGCACCATTAATGGTGCTTTTGCCATCAACACGATTGCTGGGAAAAATAATCATATTTCCCATTGTGTATGCGAGATGGCGAAATACTTCAATTTTATCTTTATCAATTTGAGCGATTATGTCGGACATACTTGCCCATCTACTGAAGATGTGGGTGGCAGTATCGCTGGAAAGATAAAACTCACCCAATTCCGATCACATCCCGATTACCTTGGGACCAAAAGAATTCTCGATAGCGTTAATTTTTCGAGATTCTAGATCAAAGGGTTACTTTTTCCCTAGAGGTTCTGGCGAACTAGGTAAGCGTGTAATCTTTCAACAAATAGCTTTTGCCCTTGATTAACTTGTTTCGCCCACTTTTGATCAGAAGATTCATTGGCATCATCAGATATAAATTTGTAGGAGATCCAGTCAATCTTATGTTCATGAGCAACTGAGGCGATGGCAAATAATTCCATATCGACTACATCAACTCCATTTTGAATTAGCCAATCATCTCGTTGGGTTACAAAGCTATCGCCAGTTCCGCAAATATGGCCATTTGAAATTGAGACAAACTTATTCGGCCTAATAGAAAACGGGACTGACCCCCTTGGTGCCAAGGGCTCAGCAATCATGTCTCTTTGTATGACAGAACCAATTTGAATTAGGCCAGAAAGGTTTGGAGTAATTTTCCCAACTGTACCGAAATTGATAATTAAATTAGGGTTGTATTCCTTTATTGCTCTGAATGTAGCAATTGAAGCGTTCACTTTGCCAATTCCTGAATAGATTACTGGAATATGAGAAAATATGTTGTCAGGATTAAGTTCTTCTTCAAGAGCCACAATTACAACTAAAGAATTTTTCATAAGTTATGAATTTATTAGATTATTTACCAACTGTTCCCGATTTTCCAAAACCGGGAATTATGTTCAAAGATATTTCACCGCTGCCGGCTGATCATAGAGCGTTTACATACGCAATAGGTCAATTGTATGATCTTAGCAATTTTTATGACTTTGAGTACGTTTTGGGCATAGAGTCTAGGGGCTTTATTTTTGCCACAACACTTGCTCAAATATCTAAAAAAGAATTAATTCTAGCTCGTAAGCCTAATAAGTTGCCTAGAAAAGTATATTCAGAAAGTTACGGATTAGATTACGGCGTGGACTCTTTACAGATTCAACAGGATATATTTCCTAATGAAGCAAGGGTTTTACTAATAGATGATGTCTTAGCTACAGGAACAACGCTTGTTGTGGCGGCAAACTTGGTAAGGGGGTCGGGAGCCAATGTTGCGGGCACATTAGTTTTATTAGAAATTTCCGAGTTGATGGGCAATAACAAATTAGCTAAAGAAAAAATTCAATTAAAGTCATTAACTCAAATCTAAATATACTATGAAAATCCTCGAGCCTTGGTCGATTTATTCAGGGTACAGAAGTGTCCTTTAAAAGGACAAATTTTGTTTAATAAATAAGAGATAGCAATTGCTACCTCTTATAAGTAACTTCTGGTTAGCTTAAATGAACATATCGGCGTTCATGACTTTAGTCCATGCCGCAACAAAATCCGCCACAAACTTTTCTTTGCTATCGTCTTGAGCATAAACCTCTGCGTAAGCACGAAGCACTGAGTTAGAACCAAACACTAAATCAACTCTAGTTGCTGTCCACTTGGTTTTGCCTGTGCTTCGATGAACAATATCGTAGCTATTGCGACCAGTTGGTTTCCATGTGTAGCTCATATCAGTCAAATTGACAAAAAAATCATTGCTCAGGATGCCCACTTTGCTTGTAAACACCCCGTGCTTTGTTCCGCCGTGATTTGTTCCTAGCACTCTCATTCCGCCAATCAAGACAGTCATCTCTTGAGCTGTAAGCCCCATCAGCTGAGAGCGATCTAATAACAATTCTTCAGGTGTAACCACATAGTTTTCTTTTAGCCAATTGCGATACCCATCTGCTACTGGTTCCAACACTTCAAAAGATTCCACATCAGTCATAATTTGCGTAGCATCGCCGCGCCCTGGAGTAAATGGCACTTTGATATTAAAGCCACCATCTTTAGCGGCTTTTTCAATAGCAATATTGCCAGCCAGAACAATGATATCGGCAATACTCGCATCCGTTTTCTTAGCAATCGCTTCGTAAATCCCCAATACTTTGGATAAACGCTTTGGCTCATTACCAATCCAATCTTTTTGTGGGGCAAGGCGGATACGAGCACCATTGGCGCCGCCTCGCTTATCTGAGTCGCGGAAAGTACGGGCACCATCCCAAGCGGTGGCAATCATTTCGCTGTTAGATAAGCCGCTGGCTTTGATCTTGGACTTCACTGCTTTGAGATCATATTTTTTACGACCTGCTGGAACCGGGTCTTGCCAAATCAAATTTTCTTTGGGTACATCTGGGCCAAAGTATCTTGCTTTAGGGCCTATATCACGGTGAGTGAGTTTGAACCAAGCACGAGCAAAGGTATCAGAGAAATAGGCCTGATCTTTGTGAAACTTTTCTGAAATTTTTCGATACTCTGGATCCATTTTCATAGCCATGTCAGCATCCGTCATCATGGGCATAGTGCGAATCGAAGCATCTTCCACGTCAACGGGTTTGTCTTTTTCTTTGATGTTGATAGGCTTATATTGCCATGCGCCTGCTGGGCTTTTAGTTAGCTCCCAGTCGTAATTGAGTAACAAATGGAAGTAGCCGTTATCCCATTGAGTTGGGTTCGTTGTAAAAGGGCCTTCAATCCCGCTGGTGACCGTATCACGACCAATCCCTCTGGTCATGTGGTTCATCCAGCCAAAACCTTGCTCTTCGATAGGCGCGGCCTCAGGCGCTGGTCCAAAGTTTGCCGCATTGCCATTGCCATGGCCTTTACCTACGGTATGTCCGCCAGCAGTTAAGGCAACGGTTTCTTCATCATTCATGGCCATGCGAGCAAAAGTAATGCGAATGTCATGGGCTGTTTTTAATGGATCAGGTTTACCATCAACGCCTTCTGGGTTGACATAAATAAGGCCCATCATCACTGCAGCCAATGGGTTGGCTAAATCACGCTCTCCAGAGTAGCGACTACCTTGCCCACCACTTTTTTGTAGCCACTCTTTTTCTGAGCCCCAATAGATATCTTTTTCAGGATGCCAGATGTCTTCGCGACCAAAGGAGAAGCCAAAGGTTTTCAATCCCATGGATTCATAGGCGAGCGTACCAGCCAAAATCATGAGGTCTGCCCAACTAATCTTGTTGCCATATTTCTTTTTAATTGGCCATAAGAGGCGGCGTGCTTTATCTAGGTTATTGTTATCTGGCCAAGAATTTACTGGAGCGAAGCGTTGATTGCCTGTACCAGCACCACCTCTTCCATCGGCAATGCGATAAGAGCCAGCAGAGTGCCAAGCCATGCGAATCATCAGGCCACCATAGTGGCCCCAATCAGCTGGCCACCAATCTTGACTGGTAGTCAGTAATTTTTTGACATCTTTTTTGAGCGCCTTCACATCGAGCTTTTTTAATTCTTTTCGATAGCTAAAGGATGGCCCTAGTGGATTTGTCTTTGTATCGTGCTGGTGAAGAATGTCTAGATTAAGTGACTTGGGCCACCAGGCCATTGGGTTATTACCAGATTGAGCGTTACCTCCATGACCAACTGGACATATGCCTTTCAATGTCATACTAACTTCCTCTAAAGTAGATCATCGGTTATTTTAGGTCAATCGATTTAGTTTGATTTTCCTAATTTTTAGTCTACTCTTTCTTCATGACGGCTGTATGCCTTTTATGGAATTAATGAGAATGTTCATCACTGAGCCTTTTTCTGGTATGGAAAAAGTGGTGCGCCAGCAGAATGAGCAGCACAACTTGGTGTTTTAGACGCGGACCTCTTAAATGATAAGAAATAAACTAATAAACACCCGTGTAATCCGTCTTTCCTACTTCTACGCCACTATGTCTCAATATAGCGTAAACCGTCGTTAGGTGAAAAAAGAAATTGGGCAGGACAAATTTGAGCAAATATGCCTGGCCCAAGAAACTGAGTTCTTTGCTACCAAACTTCAGAGTAATGGCGCGCTCTTCACTTCCGTCAATTTGTGATGCGCTGAAGCCTTCTATAAATACTCTAGTTTTTATAATACGGTTCTGCAGATCAGAAAAGGAGATTTCGTTATCCTCATAACGTGGTACTTCGATACCGGCCAACCTAGCAGCACATCCTTTGACTATATCGGTCGCAATTTGTACCTGACGACTCAATGGAAACATATCCGGTGCCAGACGCCCGTTAACGAAAATAGTGGAGTCTATTTTCTTTGTTTCTGCGTGAACATTGGCTTTATCAAGAATTTTAGATAAATTTTCCAACATGAAAATAAAAACAGGGATGGATGCTTGGTACATTGATAGTGACATAAGATGGACTCCAGTTATTGATGCGAGCAAGGGAATATCATGTTAAAGAAATGTAATAAATGTAGTGGTTGTAAAATACAAACATTAAATCAAATCTATCAAACGTGCCGATCGATCTTAAATTAAGTTAATACCATGTCCGACAAATCAGATAGTCTCGGGAAATTACCTTTAAATTTGCTTCCGATTTAAAAACATTACATCAGTTTCCGTTGCAAGGATCCCCCCGAGAATCTCAGGACGATAAGAATCAGATGCCTGGATAACTGATTTAGCTGATATATTGATTTGCTTAATACCTGCTTTTATTAATGTTGCAATTGAAGAAGCGAATACAACCCCACCAATACCGGCCCAAGTTAATGCACTCATGCACATTGGACAAGGCTCCCCTGTTGTGTACAGAATAAGATTGGCCCAATTAGAGTTACCATGATAAGTCACGTAATTATTTAGACACACTATTTCACCGTGAAAAGTGGGATTAATATTCGTAATATTCACTCCTTTTGCTAAAATTTCTCCAGTACTTGCGTCTGCAATAATGCTCCCAAATGGATATGCAGAATTAAGTTTTGCTTCAGTAATTGCTGCTCGCATTGCTTGTTCATGAGCTAAAATTGGTATTGCTGTTAGACTAATCATTGCATGGGCTTTTGGTAAAATTTGACTTAATCCAATTCCACAAAAACATAACAAAACTTTGCGGCGATTTATCATTTAATTTAATGACTTTAGTTTATTAAAAATCAGTACGATGTCATAAGAATCTTTTTTCTAGTTTAATTGTCTAAACATGTATCTCCCCAACTCTTGCTATGGTGTCTGAGTTCCCATTCTTTTACTTTAAGAATAGAGTTTTTTCAAAGCTTTCATAGAATTATGGCTCCCCTCATCGATAGTATTTAAGTCCCTGTAATACTATAATTAGTAGATTTTACATTCTTTACTAGTTGATCAAGTACCCTTTATGGAATTATTTGCTTTTGGCATTAACTATCGCACTGCGCCAATAAACTTACGCGAGCAAGTTGTATTCTCGGAAGATGTGATGGAGCATGCGTTACATGATCTAGTAGCCCATTACCCAGTTAAAGAGGCGGCTATTGTCTCTACCTGCAATCGTACCGAAGTTTATTGTAGTACCGAAAAACCAGAAGAAGTAACAACCTGGCTGGCTAATTTTCATCATTTACAGATAAAAGAATTAGAGCCATATCTATACAGATTACCTCGCGAACAAGCTGTAAAACATGCTTTCCGCGTGGCCAGTGGACTTGACTCCATGGTACTGGGTGAGCCACAAATACTTGGTCAAATAAAGGATGCAGTTAAGTCTGCTGAGCAGGCTGGGACACTTGGGACACTTCTACATAAACTATTTCAACGTACTTTCTTTGTTGCAAAAGAAGTTCGTACTTCCACAGAAATCGGCGTAAATTCTGTTTCTATAGCTGCCGCTACCGCGCGATTAGCGGAGCGAATTTTTGGTAACATCAGCGAACAAAGTATACTATTTGTAGGTGCCGGTGAAATGATTGAATTATGTGCTAATCATTTCTTCTCACGCCATCCGAAACACGCCACAATTATTAACCGTACGATTGAACGAGCTCAATCTCTGGCATTTCGTTTCAGTGCAAATGCCGTTGCTTTAAATGAACTTCCAGAACAATTGGCATTACATGACATCGTAATAACTTGCACCGCGAGCTCTCTACCAATAATTGGTAAAGGCATGGTGGAACGTGCCATCAAAACACGAAAACACCGTCCAATTCTCATGGTGGATCTAGCTGTGCCAAGAGATATTGAGCCAGAAGTAGCTAAACTAGATGACGTATTCCTTTACTCTGTTGACGACCTTGCTGGCATTGTTCAGGAGGGCTTGAATTTACGTCAAAGCTCAGTAATACAAGCTGAGGCTATTATTGACTCAAATGTCATCGATTTTATGCGTTGGTTGGAGTCTCGTGAATTAGTTCCCACCATTCGTGCATTACGCAATCAAGTTGAACAGTATCGTCAACATGAACTGCAACGGGCTATTAAACTTTTAAAAAATGGCAATGACCCGCAAAAGATCATGGAATCATTAAGTAGCGGCCTTGCTAACAAATTTCTACACATGCCTTCCAGTGCTCTTAATCAAGCTACGGCAGGCGAGCGCGAAGATCTGGTTGAATTAATCAACCGACTGTACCAACTTGATCACTCAGAATGAATATAAACATTACCGCCAGACTTGAGCAATTGAGCGTGCGCCTGAAAGAATTAAACCGCCTGTTAAGTAGTGAGACTATTACTGCTGATCTCAGTAATTATCGTAAACTTGCTCGTGAATGTGCTGAAATTGGACCAGTGGTTGAACTTTATCACGCATACCAACAAAGCGAGCGCGATGTTAAGACGGCTCAAGAAATGGGGATTGATTTAGAAATGCGCGAATTTGCTGATGCTGAAATACGTGACGGTAAAGAAAAGTTATCGCAAATTGAAGTAGAGTTGCAAAAACAATTATTGCCTAAAGACCCTAACGATGAACGCAATATTTTTCTAGAAATACGTGCCGGTACCGGCGGAGACGAATCTGCATTGTTTTCAGGGGATTTATTTCGTATGTATGCTCGCTTTGCCGAACGTCAGCACTGGCAAATAGAGATTATTTCACAGAGTTCCTCTGAGGTCGGCGGTTATAAAGAAATAATTGCTAAAATTATTGGTCAAGGCGCCTACTCCAAATTAAAATTTGAATCGGGTGGTCATCGGGTGCAGCGCGTACCGACAACTGAGACTCAGGGCCGTATTCACACCTCTGCCTGTACGGTAGCAATAATGCCGGAAGTAAGTGAAATAACCGACATAATACTAAATCCAGCCGAATTAAGAATAGACACTTACCGCGCCTCTGGTGCAGGGGGTCAGCACATTAATAAGACTGATTCGGCAGTACGTATTACTCATTTGCCTACCAATATTGTGGTTGAGTGCCAGGATGGACGCTCACAACACAAAAATAAAGCGCAGGCAATGAGTGTTCTAGTAGCAAGAATCCGTGATAAACAAACACGTGAACAACAAACTAAGCAAGCTGCTATTCGAAAATCTCTAATTGGTAGCGGTGATCGTTCAGAGCGCATTCGTACCTATAATTTTCCTCAAGGACGCATAACTGATCACCGCATTAACCTTACGCTTTACAAAATAGATCAGATTATGGATGGGGATTTAAACGAACTTTGTGCTGCACTGGTATCAGAGCATCATGCAGAGCAACTGGCGATGTTAGGCGAATAAATAAGACATCATTCTGGCATCTGTTACGAAATGATTCTAAAGAACTTGGGCTATTTATATCAGGACTACTGCCTTAGAATGAATTCTCTGCCACAAAAAATTTCCATAACAGAAGCCCTGAACCAAGCCTGTCAGAATATTGTCCGTACTGATGCAAGAATGTTACTGCAGAAAATACTAGGGGTGAATCATGCCTACTTAATTACTCATCCAGAGCAACAACTTACCCTTGATCAGACACAGAAATTTCATTCATTAATAACGCAACGTATCCGTGGAGAGCCGGTTGCTTATCTTACTGGTGAGCGCGAATTCTATAGTCTAAATTTTCAAATAACTTCGGCCGTATTAATTCCTCGCCCAGAAACTGAATTACTGGTAGAACTGGCATTAGAAAGAATTTCCATGAGTCAGTCTTGTAAGGTGCTGGATCTCGGGACCGGCAGTGGCATTGTCGCAATCAGCATTGCCAAAAACCGCCCGCTCGCTAAAGTGACTGCGGTGGATTGTTCAGCCGAGGCTTTAACTATTGCTAAAATTAATATTAAGCATCTTGATGTAAACAATGTATGCGCTATTATCGGCGACTGGTTTAATGGCTTATCGCTCACTAATAAATTTAATCTTATCGCCTGTAATCCACCTTACATTGCTAACGAGGATCCTCACCTTAATTATGGTGACCTGCGCTTTGAGCCAAGACTAGCGTTAGTAGGGGGAGAAGATGGGTTTGATTGTATTCGATCTATCATCAATACAGCGACCAGATACCTTGTTATAGGCGGCTGGCTACTATTAGAACACGGCCATGATCAGGCAGAAACATGCAAACAACTATTAATAGAAAAAGGCTTCATTAATGTACTTTCTTATCCAGATCTGGCGGGCATACTAAGAGTTAGCGGAGGAATCTACGAAGGGGAATTTTAAGATCTTACTAAAAACCTGTTAGACTAGAACAATACCTACCACTCTTTAACTAGAGTAGATTTTTAAAAAATACTTTTTCGCGGTTAAATTTATTATTCAATTTAATTGAGCAAGGAGCCAAGCATGAACACCCAGGACCTTATCAAACAACAAATCACAACCCATTCTGTAGTGCTGTATATGAAGGGTACCCCGGAATCTCCACAATGCGGTTTCTCTGCTCATGCGATAAAAATACTAAACGCATGTAAAGTAAACAACCTGTTCACCGTAGATGTGCTTGCTAATCCAGAGATTCGACAAGGTATCAAGGAATATTCAAACTGGCCGACTGTCCCTCAAATTTATATTAACGGCAACTTTATTGGCGGCTCAGACATTGCAACAGAAATGTATGAAAATGGTGAGTTGCAAGAGCTTCTCCAGAAGTAATTAATTTTTATTGGGCTGGGCAGATATAGGAATTAACAATTATCAGTTGTCCTATTTATCAAATTATTTATCAATTGATAGTCATTGCTATTATCCAGTAACGTACAAATTTCCCCACAGCCATAAATAGCATGGCAGATAACCAATTAATTCTAAGCCATCCTGCTGCAACACATAACACATCTCCGATGAAGGGTACCCATGCTAACAACAGTATGGGACTACCATGATGACGCACCCACTTCAACCCACGTGCGCTGCCCTTGAATTTTTTTAAGATCGCTTCTTCGTCAGGTAAAAACCATCCAATAGCATAAGAGCTCATGCCGCCCAAAATATTGCCCAACGAGGCGACCACCAAAATTGACCAGTAGAGCTGGGGATGAGCAAGTAAGACGCCCAATAAAACTACTTCTGAGCCCCCAGGAAGTAACGTGGCGCCAAGAAAACTGCTTATAAACAACGTCAGAAGACTTGTCTGTTCATCCATAAAATTGTCAGGGAATAAGTGAAACTAGAGTTTAGTTGTTAATTTAAAATTAATAGAGTCAAAAAAATATTTTCTAACTATGGGCACTTCCGAATGTGATTCAAATGACCGTTTCAGAATGAACGGCTCTAATTTAACTGTCTCTTTGCCATGAAATTATAATATCATTCGCTAAAATTTGACTTGTAGCTATTATTTGACGATGATACGTATATTAATATATCAATTACCTATCTCTGCTCAAGAGGAAAAATCATGACAGCCAAAATATCTCTCAAACAAAATATTGAATCTATCATTAATGCTAAAAGTTTGCTCAAACATCCTTTTTATGTTGCCTGGACTGAAGGGAAATTATCTAAAGACCAATTACGTCATTATGCGGAACAATATTTTCATAATGTTTTGGCTGAACCAACCTATTTGAGCGCGATTCATTTCAATACTCCCCACCTACATACTGAAGAAAATAGTGGGGATATCAGCGTGCGACAAGAGGTTCTAAAAAACTTAATCAGTGAAGAGTATGGGGAGAAAAATCATCCCGCCCTTTGGAAAACTTTTGCCCTTGCCCTAGGCTCAAGCAACAAAAGTTTAACTAATGCAACAGCACTACCGGGTACAGCTAACCTAGTAGCAACATTTCGAGATATCTGTTTGAATCAACCATTTTATGCAGGTCTTGCAGCGATGTATGCATTTGAATCCCAAGTGCCAGAAATTGCCGCTGTAAAAATTGACGGCCTAGCCAAGTTCTATGGGATGAAAGATCCTAAAAACTATGAATTCTTCACGGTACACCAAGAAGCTGATATACATCATTCCCGGGCGGAATGGAAATTAATTGAGCGCTTTGCCAACAGTCCAGAAAAACAAATGGAGGTATTGGCCGCAACCACCAAAGCATGCGACGCACTCTGGAATTTCCTTGATGGAATCTATGAAAATTACTGTGCAGATCTTGCTTGTAGCCAGGATAAAACTCCAGCCATAATGCACTAAACGGGATAACGCTTTAACAGACCTCTATTAGAAGGGTCTGTTAAAAGTAGTTTAACAGTTGATCTTAGTTTAAATATTTTACTGATTGCATTAGAGTTGTATTACTTGGAATTTCTAGTATCGCTAGCATTTCTGTCTTCAGATGCAACAACTTCTTTTGTTCGCTCAGTACCTTCCCTGTTACCCAGAAAATATCCTCAGCACGCGCGCCCAGGGTGTTTATCTTCGCGCTATGTACATTTACCCCGAAATGCACCAACACTTGCGCAATACTTGACAACAATCCTATCTGATCACCGGCAACAATTGATAGTCTGTAATAAGAACTCTTTCTATCGGGTTCAATATCAACCGTGGGTGTGATCGGAAAATACTTTAAGTGACGATTTAATCTTCCTTGTGGAGGCGGCACTAAAGGCATTTTCTGCTCTAGCTGGTATGCCAACTCATGCTCCACGATACTAATTACATTGTGATACTGCTCTACGGCTTTAAATGGATTTAACACCAAAAAACTATCGATGGCGTAACCACGATTAGTGGTATAGATTTTTGCCTCAACAATGCTGTAGTTAATGCCCTCAAAAAAGCCACAGATATACGCAAATAGATTTTTTTGATCTGGGGTGTAAACCATGACCTGAATGCCTCCCCCATTTAGGACGGCGCGCGCTTTCACCACCGGTACCGACGAATCTAGGTGACCGATTAACTGATGCGCATGCCAAGCAATTTCTTGCGGATCGTGCTTTAATAGGTAAGCGGCATCAAACTCTGACCAGAATCGCTCATATACCTCGGTAGAAGTATTATTAAGTGCTAATAATTCAAGTACTTTAATCTTTCTACTCTCTAGCGCACTGTTGATATAATCCGACTTATCATTTAAATATTGTCGAGTCATCCAAAACAAATTCTCTAGTAACTTATCTTTCCATGTATTCCATATTTTTGGACTTGTGCCTAAAATATCTGCAACAGTCAGCAAATACAGGGCAACAAGATGACGGTCATCTTTTACTCGCTTAGCAAAAACGCTGATTACATCTCTATCTGACAAATCTTGCTTTTGTGCTGTAATTGACATCAATAGATGATTTTCTACTAGCCACACTAATAACTCTGCGTCCTCTTGAAATATTTCATGCTGCTTACAAAATTGCTTTGCATGCTTCTTACCCAGTAGAGAATGATCGCCGCTACGTCCCTTAGCGATGTCATGAAACAGTCCGGCAAGATACAGTATTTCTGGTCGATCAAACTTGGCCATGAGTCCACTACACAGAGGATGTTCTTGAGAAAATTTTGGTATCATAAAACGCCGTAAATTTCTTACCACCATTAAGATGTGTTCATCTACAGTATAAACATGAAATAAATCATGTTGCATCTGACCCACGATACGTCCAAATGATGTTAAATAACGTCCCAAAATACCGTAGCGATTCATGAAACGCAATTCTTGAGTAACCCTGTGCGGTTGACGTAGAATTTGCATGAAAAGAGATTGGCTGTGCGGATTATTCCTAAATTTTAAATTAATGAATTTTGTGGCATGCCACAAGGCTCGAAGAGTAACTGCGCTACGAGCCTTCAGTTCAGCGTGCTGTTGCAATAGTAATGAGCTCTCAAAGATTGCGCTCGGGTCTTCTTGAAAGATACTTTCTGTACATATTTCTAAGAATTGACCATATTTCTGAAAACGCTTATTAATGGGAATTGGAGTTGTATCTATGTCAGAACAGATCTTGACTTGTAGCGCTAATAAAAGAATATTATTAATCTGAGTAACTGACCTAGCAACGCGATAATAACGTTGCATAAGGATTTCGCTGGCATAGCGCGGAGACTTATCGATAATACCTAATTCTTTTGCAAGCTGCGCTTGATAGTCAAACAGAAGTCGGTCTTCTTGTCGCCCTGTAAGATAGTGTAGTCGAATACGCAAATCTTGCAAGAAAGTTTGACAGCGATTTGCAAGACGGGCTTCTTGCAAAGTGATAAATTTACCCTTGGTAAGATCAAGCCAAGATTTCCCTGTACCGGCAACATGACTAACCCAAAGAATATTGTGCAAGTCTCGCAAACCGCCAGGGCTTTCTTTCAAATTTGGCTCAAGATTATTTGTTGCCCCATGATAACGATTATGGCGACACTGCTGCTCAAATAATTTGGCAGTTAAAAATGTGTTTGGATTAGTAGTGTCTCGTATAACGCTCTCAAGCTCACTAAATAATTGACAATTTCCGACGAGCAGGCGTGCCTCTAGTAAATTAGTCTGTACTGTAATGTCTTTGACCGACTCCTCTACGCACTCAGCAAGTGTACGGACACTGTGACTCACTTCTAGACCCATGTCCCAAAAGAATCTGATTAACCGCTCTATTTGCAATTTGGTAACGCTATCTACCGCATCAGTATTTTTTTCTTTGGCGGGAATTAGCACCAGTAAATCTATATCTGAACCAGGGAAGAGTTGTCTCCGTCCATAACCTCCTACTGCCAATAGTGCAATTGAGCTAGACGTTACTGTCTCTTGCCATGCCTGATGCAATAAGCTATCAACCAATCGACAGTGGTCTCGTAGCAAAATTGCACCACTATTTTTAGTCTCATTATAGTTTTGACAGAGCATTTTTCTTCCCTGCCGGAGCATTTTTTTGCCTTCTGCAGAGCTGAATGAATCTGACAAAGATTTTGTAAGAAAACTCTCCATTAAAATTAAGAATGAAACGTAGGTTTTGATGGAGCCCCAATAGATAGTGTTAACACTTCGTACCCAGTTTCGGTGACAAGTACTGTATGCTCCCACTGCGCTGACAAACTATGGTCCTTAGTGACGATGGTCCAGCCATCAGCTAATTGACGTATGGATGCTTTGCCTGCATTAATCATTGGCTCAACTGTAAAAATCATTCCAGCCTTAAGTTGTAATCCAGTCCCAGAATGACCGTAATGAAGCACTTGTGGCTCCTCATGAAATTTTGTACCGATACCATGACCGCAAAATTCCCTTACCACGCTATATCCAAAACTTTCAGAAAACTTCTGAATAGCGTAGCCAACGTCTCCAAGATGCCTGCCTGGTTTAATTTCTTCGATGCCGCGCCACATAGATTCATAAGTAATTTCACACAGACGCCTAGCTTGAATTAATGGTTCACCTACGTAATACATACGACTAGTATCGCCATGATAGCCATCCTTGATGACGGTAACATCGATATTAATAATGTCACCGGCTTTTAATTTCTTCTCGCCAGGCACGCCGTGACATACTTGATGATTGACTGAAGTACAAATAGATTTTGGGTAAGGTGAATACCCTGGTGGCGCATAATTGAGTGGCGCAGGGATAGTTTTTTGCGTATTAACCATGTAGTCGTAACATAACGAATCAAGTTTGTCAGTGGTTATTCCTGGTTTAACAAAAGGCGCTATAAAATCTAACACTTCGGAGGCAAGCTTGCCAGCAATTCGCATTTTTTCTATTTCTGGCAGAGATTTAAGATGTATCGTCATGCTATTTTCCAATTAAAATTAATAGATGGCACTTATATAGTTAGATTATGTCTAAATATAAATTACAAAAAATATATCTACAAGTAGTCATGGGGAGATAATGCTCTCCTCATTGCCGACGGTTTATTGTTGTTAACAAACTGTTACCTTGATAAAATACGTCTTCACTTACATTGGCACTATTCTCTAAAGGTCCTAAAATGCAAGGTACAAAATTAACTTCAGGCATTGCAATGTTAACTGTGCTGATACTTTCCAGCCCAGCTTCTGCTGAAAGACTGGGAGAAATTGCTATTAAAGATTCTATAAATAAGGGTCAGCAGATAGCAGGTCAGATTTGCGCAGGATGCCACAATGCTGATGGTAATAGCACAATTCCAACAAACCCAAGTTTAGCGGGACAACATGCGGAGTATCTCACGAAACAGTTGGTCAGTTTTAAGGCGCAGGGTGACAAACCTGCAGAGCGAAATAATGCCATTATGACTGCCATGGTTTCAACGCTTTCATTAGATGATATGAAAAATGTTAGTGCTTACTATGCTTCACAAATTCTAAAACCTGGAGCGGCTAAAGACAAAACATTGGCCGAGCAAGGTAAAAAAATTTATCGGGGTGGTAATATTGAAACTGGTGTGCCAGCATGCTCCGCTTGTCACTCTCCCAACGGGGTTGGCATTCCGCCCCTTTATCCTAGTCTTGCAGGGCAACATGCGGAATATACTATGGCACAAATACGGGCTTTCCGTACCGAGCAACGCACCAACGATGTAATGCGAATGATAGTTCATCGCATGAGTGAAAAAGAAATAGCGGCGGTGTCAGAGTTTATTTCTGGATTACACTAACCCCTGTGCTAAAGATGCTAAGATAAAGGACTATAAATAGACACTTTACCTCCATTCGCTAAATACTTTCTCAGCTGCAGCCAACGTTGCATTGATTTCTTTGTCACCATGTGCAGCAGAAACAAATCCTGCCTCAAAAGCTGAGGGCGCAAAATATATGCCTTCATGTAACATAGCGTGAAAAAAGAGGCTAAAAGCTTCCTTATCACACTCCATTACTTCGGCATAACTTGTTGGTATATTTTCTCTAAAATAGAGACCAAACATCCCTCCCACTGCTTGTGCACAAAAAATAATCCCATTTTTTTTCGCGGAAGCAACAAGGCCATCGACAAGCTGAACAACATGTGCAGTTAGTTTCTTATAAAACTCCGGCGCTTGCACTAATTGCAATGTAGTAATTCCTGCTGCTACCGCAACGGGGTTACCTGAGAGCGTTCCTGCTTGGTAAACCGCTCCTAATGGGGCCAAGCACTGCATAATATCTCGCCGCCCACCAAAGGCAGCCATAGGCATGCCACCACCAATAACTTTTCCAAGAGTAGTCAAATCTGGTTTTACGCCATAAAGCTCTTGAGCACATCCAAGTCCGACCCGAAAACCAGTCATCACCTCATCAAAAATTAAAATGCTGCCATATTTCGTACACAAATCACGCAAAGCTAGCAGAAATCCTGGTTTTGATACTACCAAATTCATGTTGCCGGCTACCGGCTCAACGATAACAGCGGCAATTTCTCCACCAATCTGATCAAATGTCTGCTCCAAACCTAAGAAATCATTGTAATCTAATACCGTAGTTTGGGCTGCAGTTTCTGCGGGAACCCCAGCGGAGCTTGGATGTCCAAAAGTAAGGGCTCCAGAACCCGCTTTCACTAATAATGAATCATCATGACCGTGGTAACAACCCTCAAATTTAATAATACGGCTTCTGCCGGTGTACCCTCGTGCAAGGCGAATTGCACTCATCGTGGCCTCTGTTCCAGAGCTCACTAGTCTCACCTGTTCAATTGAAGGAACTAATTTGCACAATAACTCTGCTATTTTTAATTCCATCTCGGTAGGGGCACCAAAAGTCAGACCATTTTTAGCTGCTGCCTCTACCGCTTTAATTACTTGCGGATGAGCATGACCAAGAATTAATGGCCCCCAAGAACAAACATAATCTATATAAGCTTTGTTGTCTGCATCCCATACATAAGCTCCTTGCCCCCGCTGAAAAAATATAGGCACTCCGCCCACCGATTTGAAAGCGCGTACTGGCGAATTGACCCCCCCTGGAATATATTTTTGAGAAAGTTGAAATAATTCTTGATTACGTGAAGTCATTTTTTAATCCGTAAGTGTTATACAATTAATCATCGGCTCTCTTGAACAATTTAGAGAATTTGTCAGCTGTAGATCGAATATCTGGAGCACCAAATAATGCGCTGCTAACTGCCACCGCAGCCGCTCCTAGATGCACCAGTTCCAAAGCATTGTTGGGTGTTATGCCTCCAATAACAACAATTGGGATGCGTAATCTCTGTTTTGCCTCATATAATAAATCTACAGAAGTAGTCGCTGCATCTGGTTTGGTTGTGGAAGTAAAAAAAGCACCAAATGCAATATAATCTGCACCCTGTTGTTCGGCTTCGATAGCAGATTCTATGCGATTATAAGCAGAGGCTCCAATAATCTTTCCCGGTCCAAGCTTCTGTCTTGCCTCGGCTATGGTTATATCTCCGCACCCTAAATGTACGCCATTTGCATCAATTTGAATAGCAAGATCAAGGTAATCATTAACAATAAAAAGGGCGTTGAATTTTCGACAAAGATTGGCCAGTAAATATGCCTGTTTCAACTGTAAAAAATGGTCTGCCGTCTTATTACGGTACTGAATAAGCCGAGCTCCCCCAGTAAGAGCCTGTTGCGTCATTGTAACTAAATTGACCGTTTCAGACATCTCTGGCGTGATCGCATATAGACCCCTAATTTCCTGTTGTAACATCTGTTTAATCTTTCTTTCTAACGCTATGTTTCTCATGGGTCCAAAACAATCGATCTGGAAGATATTGCCCCATTCCTGGACGGAAACCAGCTTTTAGCGATTGCCATGTATATTCTTGCGCCTCATATACTCCTTCGGTAAGAGGTAGACCGTGAGCAAGTGTAGCTGCTATAGCTGAAGCAAGCGTGCAACCAGATCCATGATAAGAACCCTTAAACCGTTGCCATGTATCCGAACGCACGATGCCTTCCGCTCCGTATAAAGTATTCACCACTTCAGGAGAATCTTCATGAGTACCTGTGATTAATACGTGTTTACAGCCCGTCTGCAAAAGGAGGTGCGCGCAATGTGAAAGATCTGTTATGTCAAAGTCTTCTCTACTATTCTGCATGAGACGACGAGCCTCTATACTATTAGGAGTAATAATAGTAGCCAAAGGAAACAATAAATCGCGCATCGCCATCATCATGTGCTCGCTGGCAAACTCATCGCCACGACCAGAAGCAAGTATCGGATCCAGTACTAATGGAATATCTGGATAATTAGAAACTACTTCAGCAATAGCCGTGATAATTTTAATGTTGCCCAACATTCCAATCTTAAAAGCATTTACAGGCATGTCCTCTAGTACCGCACACGCCTGCTCTGTAACCCACTTAGGATCTAATGCCATGACATTATTCACTCCAACAGTATCCTGTATGGTTATGGCGGTAATTACCGACAATGGATGACAACCCAGACTACTCAAAGTCAGAATATCAGCCTGAATACCAGCACCACCACTAGGGTCATTAGCAGCAAAAGAAAGTACGATGGGGGGTAGTTGACACATGGGTAAATACCGTAAAATAGCATTTTAACTTAAAATCCCTACCTTATGCTTACTACTAAAGATTCTCCTTACCGTTGTTACATGTGTCTTATTTGTGGCTACGTATATGACGAAGCTGATGGATCTCCAGAGGAAGGTATCCCTCCCGGCACGCGCTGGGAAGATGTATCAATAAACTGGGTTTGCCCTGAATGCGGAGCACGTAAAGAAGACTTCGAGATGATAGAAATATAAATGCGTATTCTACACACCATGTTAAGAGTTGGTGATTTGGAGCGATCTGTCGCTTTCTATACTGATCTTTTAGGAATGAAAGAACTGCGTCGCAAAGATTACCCGGAGGGAAAATTTACTCTGGTATTTATTGGGTATCAGGATGAGGCAAGCGGCACCGTACTAGAGTTAACTTATAATTGGGGCATAGAAAAATATGAACTAGGCACAAGTTACGGCCACCTTGCTATTGAGGTAGATGATGTCTATCAGGCCTGTACCAAAATTACAGAACAAGGGGGTAAAGTTGTTCGTGCAGCTGGACCCATGAAACATGGTAATACTACAATTGCTTTTATAGAAGATCCCGACGGTTATAAAATCGAATTTATTCAAAAACAACGTAAATAATACATCCGCCTCCAGTTACTTAAAATTATAACTGCTAGATTTGTCTCCCCTAGCTAACGGTACTTAAAAATACCATGGACGCCACGGTTATATGAAATAAAGTAACCGTTTCAAAAGAGTTGGGATATGTTAACTAGAGGACAATTGGATTATATTTCTTTTTTTACAAATTCTAGTGCGGCGGCAAAAAACCCATCGGTTCCATGTAGATTGGGCAGCAGTTGCAGAAATCTTCCTGTATCAAGCGATATTTGATGTTGCGCGAGAAGTTCGGCGCAATTTAATAATTTAAATTGGTTGTGACCTACTAAAAAATGTTCAATTATTTCTTGATTCTCTTCTGCTAGAAAACTACACGTAGCATAGACTAACCTACCACCTGGTTTTAGCAACTTTGCTGCTGCCGAAAGAATTAATTTTTGCTTGCACTTAAGTTCTTCGATACTCTGTGGCGACTGTCGCCATTTTAAATCCGGGTTGCGACGCAATGTTCCCAAGCCGCTACATGGAGCATCCACAAGCACGCGATCAATCTTTCCTGTTAACCGTTTTACTTTCAGATCATTCTCGTTATTAATGCGTTGAAGACTCAGATTAGATAGACCGGAGCGTTTAAGACGTGGTTTCAAAGCATTTAGACGTTTCTCAGAAATATCAAATGCATAAATACGTCCTTGTGAGCACATTAGTGCACCCAACATTAACGTTTTCCCGCCAGAACCCGCACAAAAGTCTACCACTAGATTCCCACGCTTAGGCCCAAGTAAATAGCCTAACAATTGGCTGCCCTCATCCTGAATCTCTATTTTTCCAGAAAGAAATAGCTCGTGGCGATTGATAGTAGATTTAATGATAAGACGAATACCGATAGGTGAATAAGGGGTGATTTGTGCTTCAATGCCGTCTTTACTCAGTACCGCAAGCACTTCATCACGACTTGTAATCAACGTATTAACTCGCAAATCAAGTGATGCCGATTGCTGCAGAGACAGCCCTAAATTCAGAATATCTTTATCTGACATAAAATTCTGTAGTTTCTCCATAAGCCAATCGGGAAATTCCGCCTGAGTAGCTGATGACTGAGACTCTAATGACACCGCCTTAATTTTTGAAAGCCACTTTACTTCTGTTTCACTCACAAGCGGCAACAATTCGCGTAAATTCATACCGTAGAATTTAACAAGATATGCAAGTACTAGAGCACGAGGTGTGGATGTTTCGGTGACAGACTCCAGAAAGAAACGATGTCGCAAAATACCAAATATGATTTCGGCAATAAATGCCCTATCATTAACGCCAAGTTCTGGATTTTCACGGAAAAAATACCGGAGCATTGCATCGGCAGGATGCTCTAACGATTGTACCGCGCGTAATGCAGCGATGCTTGAATCCAAATAAATGGGTGTAAGGCGCATCTGTTATTAATCCCGTATATTTAAATTCAGTACAAAGCCATTTAATTCTTGAGCGGGAATTGCTTAAGGAGCCGTGTAGTTTATTTTTGTGACAATCTGCTCCAATACAAGACCGCTCTTCTCGGTGCTAATTATGCGTACCGGTAACATGTAATGAGCGGTGGCGAGCCAAATCTTTCTATTAAGTTTATCATCCTCTGTCTGTTGCTTTGTCAGCACAATAGTTTCAAGCTTGCCCATTGGAGTATCAAGCATTTCCTTCTCTCCAATCGCATAACGAATTAATTTAACAGGACCCCGCCCATCGGTCTCATATAAATCTACAGCTTTCCTGGGAAGTGGAGAGAATAGAAAATAATAAAGCGCACTGAGTCTGTCCTGAGCGCCAGCAGATAAGATGTGCTGCTCATCTTTATGCTCTATTCCTTTTCTGCCCTTGCGCTGAATGGTTAATAATTTATCTTTCCAATCAAAAATAGTAATATTTAATTTCTCTCGACGTTTATCAGAGAAACTATCAGGTCGCAATCCTTGCGTCGTTATAGTACCTTTACTATCACGAACGACGCTGCCTGCTATTACTAACGCCGTTAAACCGCTGGCACGCATTTCGCTGGTAATCGTGTAGCTAGGTATGCCATTTTGCTTTTTTATTTCTAGAGTTTCATTTACCGTCCCTTCCAGCCCCTCCATAAGACCAGACCTCATAAGATAATCAATATCAATGCGAGGGGGTAAATCAATCGCAAACAAGGGAAGGCTAAATCCCCACAGTAAAGTGATTAATAAGAGTCTCATTTATGTAACTTTGGCGAACACAGGGTTGATTCGTCAACAACAGCGGCAACCAATTTAACATGATTACCGATAAGTCTTAGTCGCCCTTCCATAAACCAGCGCACCGCCTCTGGATAAATTCGGTGCTCCTGCTGTAATACTCTTGCCGCAAGGCTCTCCTTGGTATCATTCGACAATACGGAAACCGCTGCCTGAATAATAATTGGGCCGCAGTCTATTTGCGATGTAACAAAATGTACTGTACAGCCATGTATTTTTACACCGTCCTGTAATGCTCTGGCATGAGTACAGAGGCCGGGAAAGGCTGGCAATAAAGAGGGGTGTATGTTCATGAGTTTACCACTATAACAATCAACAAAATCGTTACCGAGAATGCGCATAAAACCAGCAAGAACAATCAAACAAGGTTGGTAAGAATCCACTTTCTCTGCTAACGCAACATCAAATGTTTTGCGATCTAAATATGCCCGATGATCAACTATTGCTGTTTCAATACCGTGCGCCTTTGCTATTTCTAATCCAGTTGCGCCTGGATTATTACTGATAACTGCCGCCACTCTAAACGGGAGCTTTGCTTTAAGTAGTGCTTGCATATTGCTACCATGGCCGGATATAAGAATAACAAGAGATTTCATATGATGATATATTGAAAATATGTTATATCAGTTATTAAATTACTCAATTATTGTCTGCATCTCGCCCACGTTGCGCTTTCTTACTGTGCCTATACGCCATACAACTTCTCCCGCAGAATGTAACGCCTCCATTGCAGCATCAACATGCTCCTCTGCGATCACTATTACCATACCAATGCCACAATTAAATACACGATACATTTCGCTATCGGTCAAATTACCTTGTTGCTGTAACCAATGAAATAACAGCGGTATATTCCATGTATTTTTTTGAAGTATTGCGACTAAATCTTCATTTAGAATACGTGGAATATTTTCTATTAAACCTCCCCCAGTGATATGTGCCAAGCCTTTTACCGGTAATCTCTTGAATAATTCAAGCAACGGTTTCACGTAAATACGAGTCGGGGTCATCAGTACATCTATCAAAGTTTTGCCATTAAAATTCATTGATAAATTTACGTGTTCTTTTGCGATAATTTTACGAATTAATGAATAACCGTTAGAGTGTGCACCACTAGAAGCAAGGCCTAATATCGCATCATTTTCCCGAATATCTTGGCCATTAATAATACAATCTTTCTCTACAATACCCACGGCAAAACCTGCTAAATCATATTCATTTTCTGGGTACATACCTGGCATTTCAGCGGTTTCTCCACCGACTAGTGCGCATCCTGCTTGTTCGCATCCTAGCGCAATGCCTTTAACTACTTGGGTTGCAGTATCTACATTTAATTTCCCACAAGCAAAATAATCCAAGAAAAACAATGGCTCGGCTCCTTGCACCAAGATATCATTCACGCTCATTGCAACTAAATCTATGCCGATGCTACCGTGTCTATGAAACTGAAAGGCAAGTTTTAATTTAGTGCCTACGCCATCGGTACCCGAAACCAGTACTGGATTTCGATAGTTCTTTGAAATCTCAAACAGCGCACCGAATCCGCCAATGCCAGCAAGCACTTCTGGGCGCATAGTTCGCTTAGCATAAGGTTTGATATTTTCTACCAAACGATCACCGGCAAGAATATCCACGCCAGCATCGTAATAAGACATCTGGGCTGAGTCTATATTTTCTGGATTATATGAAGTCAAGTTGAATTCTCGGCATGTTGCAGATAAAGTACTCTTATTAAGAACTCTAATTTTACCGTAAATGAATGTTAAAAACTCCAACGATCTGCATTATCTGTGGTGGTTAACACTAACTGCAGCTCTGGGTGCATTAATCTATTTATTGAGCCCAATACTTACGCCATTTCTGTTAGCGGGGCTTATCGCTTATATCTGCAATCCATTAGTAACGAAAGTAGCGGCATGGAATATCTCTCGGGCACTTAGTACGATACTGGTCATAATGATTTTGCTGGGGGCATCTATAGCAATAATCTTAACTATAATACCTTTGTTTGACAAAGAAATTTCTCAGTTAATTAAGCTAACCCCTGCATATCTTGAAGCAATTAAGAATAATTTAATTCCATGGTTAGAAACACGTATGGGATTTAGTTTACCAATAGATATTGCCCTGTTTAAACAAGAGCTTTTGGAGCGCTGGAAAGATGTTGGGGGAATTACTATTAAGTTCTTACCATCACTGACGGACGGCAGTATAGTAATAATAGAATTTCTTATGAATCTCTTTCTGGTTCCAGTGGTGCTATTTTATCTACTGCGTGATTGGAATAAATTAGTCAGAAGTATCAATGAAATAATTCCGCCTCGCTGGACCGAACAAATTAACATGCTCGCTTATGAGACCGATTGCGTGCTAACTGAGTTCTTACGCGGACAGCTTGCAGTTGTATTACTGATGAGCATCTATTATGTAACGGGGCTATGGTTGGTTGGTTTAGAATTCGCTTTGCCTATCGGCATATTAACCGGAATTTTAGTATTTGTTCCTTATTTCGGCACAGGTGTCGGCTTAATACTTGCGACCTTAGTTGCGCTAATGCAATTTCAAGGATGGGACGGCCTGATCCAAATATGGATTGTATTTCTTATTGGACAATTACTAGAAAATATAGCGATAACGCCTTGGTTAATTGGTAACCGTATTGGCTTGCACCCGGTGTTAGTAATTTTTGCACTGCTTGCATTCGGTCAATTATTCGGGTTTCTTGGCGTGCTACTAGCTCTACCGGTGAGCGCTGCACTATTAGTATGGTTACGCCATGCTCGCAAACAATACCTAAAAAGTAATCTTTATGGTCCATAATTTATGAAGCAATTACTATTAGATATACTTCCATCGTCCTCACCTACGTTAATTAATTTTGTGCCGGGACGTAATATTGAACTTTTGCAAACTATTAAAAATATTCTTGCAGGAGACGAGAAAGAACATTTTATTTTTTTATGGGGAAAAATAGGGTGTGGAAAAAGTCACTTATTACAAGCGATTGCAAACAATTATACTCATAGAAAACTAAATATAAAGTATATTAAATGCGATGCTCTATGCGATGGTGACGCCGAATTTTCCGAGATTATGGACTCCGACTATATAGCAATAGATGATGTTGATCGCCTTAATTCATCAGCACAAATTAACTTATTCAATCTCTACAATCAAGTACGCGATGAAGGGCACGCAATTTTTCTTGTAAGTAGCTCAACTGCTCCAGCACAATTATCTCTACGTGAAGATTTGGTCACGCGCTTGAGGTGGGGACTGGTTTATCAAGTTTATGAATTAACTGATGAGGAAAAGATACAGGCCATGAAAAATCACGCCACAGGCCACGGTTTCAATTTGTCTGAAGAGATTTGTACTTATTTGTTACGGCACGGACAAAGAGACTTGCCATCACTAATAGCCGTACTTAATGCTCTTGATCGTTACTCGCTAGCAAATCAACGTCAAATTAGCATTCCGGTTTTACGTGAACTAATGCTGACAACGGCATGAACTTAGCTCTTTTTGATCTTGATAATACACTGCTGATCGGTGATAGTGATTTTGAATGGGCGCAATTCTTAATTGAACGACACATTCTAGATCGTGAAAAATACGAGGCACGCAACCTAGAATTTTATAAGCAGTACAGGGCTGGCACTCTTGATATACATAAATTCCTAAGTTTCCAATTGAAACCATTGTCACACCATCCGCGTAGCCAACTTGATATTTGGCATCATGAATTTATGGAAGAAAAGATTACCCAGTTAATTGCACCAGGTGCACGCGAACTGATTGATAAACATAAGCTTGCTGGCGATTTATGCATCATTATTACAGCCACTAATTATTTTGTTACGGCACCAATTGTTCGAATGCTGGGTATAGACCATCTGATTGCTACTGAGCCAGAACAAAAAAATGGGGAATTTACTGGCCACGTTTCAGGAATTCCTTGCTTCCAAGAAGGGAAAGTAACGCGGCTGGAGCAGTGGCTAGACGAGCATAATCTGACTTGGCTATCGTTCCTAAATAGCTGGTTTTATAGTGATTCTCTGAATGATCTGCCACTGCTAAATAAAGTCACTAAACCGGTGGCAGTAAATCCTGATCCAACGCTTCGAGATCATGCACAAAAAAATAACTGGCCAATCATTAATTTGCGATAGTAACTGTGCGCAAAAGATAAATCTGCTAAGTATGCATGGAAAATAAAAAGTTACAGATACTCACTGTGAACTGATGAGCGCTCTATTAAACTTACTGAAAAATATTTTCCCATCACTCTTGCCCCTGACTTGAATAATCAAATATTACCGATTCTTAATCAGACTCTGATCTTTTATATATCTACGTGATTTCTATTAAACATAACTTATCCCTGCTAGTCATTTTCTTGCTCCTTGCAGCTGGAAGTATATTTATTGGATTGATCTTTGGGAGCGTGGATATTTCTCCCTCCAAAATCACTCATGCGCTTCTTTCTCCGATTGATGACACCACCAGTCAAATTATCTGGCAACTCCGATTGCCACGTGTGTTAGCTGCATTTGCCTGTGGCAGTTTATTAGCGCTGGCAGGAGCATTACTACAGATTCTGTTAAGAAATCCACTGGCAGACCCTTATATCCTTGGAATATCTGGCGGTGCGACAGTGGGGGCATTTACCGCAATGATGTTAGGATGGGGGCTGTTTTTAATCAATTTAATGTCTCTTGTAGGCGCATTAACAGCAACTGTAATCGTATTTAGATTAAGTTTCCGTGCTGGTGATTGGAATCTGTATCGGTTACTTCTTACTGGTGTAGTACTGTCTGCCGGTTGCGCCGCGCTAACCGCCCTGTTTCTTACTCTAGCGCCAACTAATAACATAAAAGGTATGTTATTTTGGCTCATGGGTGATGTCTCTCGCTCCGAAGACATTCTTCCGGCGTGGATCATTCTCTTCATTGTAGCGACAACAAGCGTAATTTTTTCTAGAGATTTAAATATCTTGAGCCTCGGCGAAATGAAGGCAAAAACACTTGGTGTGGCAATACTCCCATTGCAAATAGGTATTTACTTTTTTGCCTCGCTAGCAACCATGGCAGCATTAATGTTGGCAGGCGCTATTGGCTTTGTTGGTCTGATTGTTCCTCATGCAATTCGTTTAATGGGCGTGAATGACTATCACCGACTTATACCTTTATCAATATTATTAGGCGGCAGTTTTCTCACGTTGGCAGATACACTTGCGCGCACATTATGGGCACCCCAACAGTTACCGGTTGGAATATTAACTGCTCTATTAGGTGTGCCCATGCTATTAATTTTATTAGCAAAAAAACGGTAACCTAAAATCAAAAGAGTCTAATAAAATAGGCTCTTAAATCACGGGATTACATTTTGATGAGAATGTCCTATGGACGAACTATACTACAAAGAAATAAAAAAAAATTCCTAGTAAAATAAGATTGAAATGAATAATAAAACTCTAATCTGTTCCAAGAAGTTTAACCATACCTAGCTATACAATATAATTTCTTTATCTTGGCCGTTATGAATATTTCTCGTTTATCCACATGGCATCCAATGCCATCTTCCGCCTCCTTCAGAATTTGCTATTGGTTAAAAAACCGGGGCTCTCTAACCCATCTCATTAAACAACATTGCAAAGATTTTCATGTAAAACTAGTATCTCAATCGTTAGCAACAGTCTACAAGGATGAGCTTGCTGTAATGGGTTTGCGACGGGGAGAACTGGCGCTTGTAAGAGAGGTGCATCTCTATTGCGGGGAAACGCCTGTAGTATTTGCCCACTCAATTATTGTAAAAAAAGATCTCCGTGGCGCCTGGCGAAAACTAAATGGTCTTGGTAACAGGTCATTAGGTGCGACACTTTTTAACGATCCCATGGTTAGACGCACATCTATTCGATTTAAAAAAATAAACTCTAGTCACCCTCTTTTTAACCGTGCCTGCACAAACTTACAAACTATGCCCCTTAGTCTATGGGCGCGTCGCTCCTTGTTCAACTTACATGGACAATCTATACTGGTTACCGAGATATTTCTTCCCCCTATTTTGGACTTCTCGTAATGATTCTTATGGAACGCTTCAATCAGTATGGGAGGTTGATGCGATTAAATAAACCCATTGGCATACTGTTGCTACTGTGGCCAACGTTATGGAGTTTATGGTTTGCCATTGATGGGCCGCCTAGCTGGGTGATTTTATGTATATTTCTGCTTGGCGCTATATTAATGCGCTCTGCTGGTTGTGTTATGAATGATTTCGCTGACCGCAACTTTGACTTATATGTCGAACGTACCAAAGATCGCCCTTTAGCAACTGGCGTAGTAAGCACAAAAGAGGCGTTACTATTAGCAACAACTTTAAGTCTTTGTGCGTTCCTCTTAATTTTGAATTTAAATCGTCTAACTATTATATTGTCAGGATGCGCCTTGTTTCTTGCTATCAGCTATCCATTTACCAAGCGCTTCCTTGCGATTCCGCAAGCATACCTTGGTATTGCCTTTAGTTTTGGCATTCCAATGGCGTTCTCTGCGCAAACTGGAGAATTGCCACTAATTGTATGGCTACTAATGATGGCAAATTTGCTTTGGGTGATCGCTTATGATACTGAATATGCAATGGTGGATAAAATTGATGATCTTAAAATCGGCATTAAAACTTCTGCGATAACCTTCGGGCGTTTCGATATAGTTGGAATCATGTTATGTCATCTGATTTTCCTGACTATCATGGTTGGTGTGGGAGTAGCTCAAAAAATGGGTTTTCTTTATTATATTGGCCTTGGAATCTCATTAGGTCTTATAATTTATCAATATTCTTTAATTTATGATCGGAACCCGGCACATTGTTTCAAGGCTTTTTTGCATAACAACTGGGTGGGCGGAACAATATTTTTTGGTATTGTGCTCGATTACTTTACAAGAACAATCTTATAAGTGCGACTCTAATGCAATATAAAGATTTACGAGATTTTATTGCACAACTCGAGAGTCAGGGTGAATTAAAACGAATTTCGATAGAAATTAACCCGATTTTAGAAATGACTGAAATCTGTGATCGGCTATTAAAAAAAGGCGGTCCTGCTGTTTTATTTGAAAAACCAAGAGGGCACACCATCCCTGTATTGGGAAACTTATTTGGCACTCCTAAACGTGTAGCAATGGGCATGGGACAAAGCTCGACGGCGGCACTCCGAGAAGTGGGAAAACTTTTAGCTTACCTAAAAGAACCAGACCCTCCTAAAGGTTTAAGAGATGTTTGGGATAAATTACCAGTACTAAAACAAGTTCTTAACATGGCTCCAAAAGAACTTTCAAGCGCACCGTGTCAAGAAATCGTATGGGAAGGGAAGGATGTGGATCTTGGTAAATTGCCAATTCAAACTTGCTGGCCTGGAGATGCGGGTCCTCTAATTACTTGGGGTCTAACTGTTACCAAAGGTCCCCAGAAAACAAGACAAAATCTTGGTATTTATCGGCAGCAGGTAATTGCGCCCAATAAACTTATCATGCGTTGGTTAGCTCACCGTGGTGGCGCGCTAGACTTTCGTGATTTTTGTCTAGCTAATCCAGGACAACCTTACCCGATTGCCGTGGCGTTAGGAGCAGATCCTGCGACTATACTTGGAGCAGTTACTCCGGTCCCAGATAGCTTAAGCGAATACCAATTTGCTGGATTGCTACGTGGAGCAAAAACAGAAATTGTTAAATGTCTGGGGCATGACCTACGAGTTCCAGCAAGTTCAGAAATCGTACTTGAGGGATTTATTCTTCCGGGCGAAAAAGCTCTTGAAGGTCCGTTTGGCGATCACACCGGCTATTACAACGAGCAAGAAACATTTCCGGTATTCACGATCGAGCGCATTACTATGCGACGTAATCCAATTTATCACTCCACCTATACAGGTAAACCACCAGATGAGCCGGCAATTTTAGGTTTAGCCCTCAATGAAGTATTCGTACCATTACTGCAAAAACAATTTCCCGAGATCGCTGATTTTTACTTGCCGTCAGAAGGTTGCTCCTACCGAATGGCGATAGTAAGTATGAAAAAACAGTATGCCGGTCACGCCAAACGTGTGATGTTTGGGGTATGGAGTTTCCTGCGACAATTTATGTATACAAAATTCATCATTGTTACCGATGATGACGTAAATATCCGCGATTGGAAAGAGGTCATCTGGGCCATTACCACTCGTGTTGATCCCGCACGAGACACATTAATAATTGAGAATACACCCATAGACTATCTTGATTTTGCAAGTCCAGTGGCTGGTTTAGGTGGAAAGATGGGCCTAGATGCCACTCATAAATGGGCAGGGGAAACTAATCGTATATGGGGCACGCCAATCGCAATGGATGCAGCAGTTAAAGTTCGTGTGGACGAAATTTGGAAGGATCTAATAACTTAATCTAGCGCACAAATTATTCGCTCCCTTCCCCGAGCGCGCGACGGCGGTTAATCACAACCCTCCATTTTATAAATAAAATAGCCATCTCTATTAATCGCAGCAACAACATCATTAGGGGCGCTTTGGCTATGACAAAATTTGCACTCCTTGCTCGAAATTGTTGCGTCAGTCTCGCCAATTGAAATTAACCATTGCTTGGCATACTCAACTGCTTTCTGGTCATCTTTTACTTCAGTAAACACATCAAAATGCATTGTATGGCCATCCTGCGCTTTAACATATGTATCATAGACATGAATTTGCATCGTTGCCGCTCCTCTGAAAATTTAAAAATAAATTCTTTGCCTCAGGTGCAGAAGGTACTGGATTTTGATAATGTTGGTCAAGTTCAAAATCTACTATGACAGAGATAAGGGTAATTCAGATAAAATTATGGACTACAGGTATGCGTATACCAAAAGACTTCCTCCTAGATTGTTACAGACTCTGAGCCAATAACCGATTAATTTGTAGAATTTAATACTATGAAAGAATTGTGAAAAATGAGACGGCCAATTATACAATTTGAGAGCAACCGGCTGGGAGACGACATCGCAACCCTTAGTTGTGGACATTCACAGCGCTCACAACGTAATTCACTATTTATTAATCAAACAAAGATTGCACTGGAAGAGATTTCTAACGGTCCCATAGGAGTTAATCTCAATTGCTTTCAATGCGATGAATTTGAATTACCAGATCATTTTGTTCCGTATAAAAAAACTCCTATTTTTACTGAAGAATCCTTACCTGTTGCTTTAACAAGAGATCATTCAACCAAAACTGGAATTTGGGCAAAAATTATTATTTCTGAGGGAAAGCTACGGTATCGCGTAGATATTTTAAAAGCAGACATGGAGTTATCTCAAGATAAATCAGGAATTATTATACCTGAAATTATACACAACGTAGAGCCACTCGGTATCGTAAGTTTCTTTATTCAGTTCTATAAAGCACCAACCGTCTAATTTAATAACTACGCTAAAGTGTTCAGATTGCTAGTTTAACTTCTTGATAATGTACCGAGAGCCGCCGTCTTTTCAGATTTTTCTATGAGGACAAACTGGTTTTATGCAGTCCACATAGAGCGACAGCGAATGCTCGTTAATTTTAAAACCACGATCTGTGGCAACTTTAATTTGACGTCTTTCAATCTCTTCATCACAAAATTCTTCTACATGATCACATTGCAAACAAACTAGGTGATCATGGTGTATGCCCCGATTCAGCTCAAATACCGCCTTCCCACTTTCAAAGTGATGTCTTTTCAGCAGTCCTGCCTGCTCAAATTGAGCAAGCACTCGATAGACGGTAGCAAGACCAATGTCCTCGTTTTCATTCATAAGTGCTCTGTAGACATCTTCAGCTGATAGATGCTGCACCAGAGTATTTTCAAATAAATTGAGTATTTTCAGTCGCGGAAATGTGGCCTTTAAGCCCATAGTCTTAAGATCGCTTGATTTACCCATAGTTGTACCCGCCTAATAAATTAATTACTGTATCATATAACCTTAAATGCGCTTTGAAAACATGTGTTGCTAAAATGCTTGCAAAATTATTTACGTTACTTAGTTTATTACTTCTTGCTGGATGTTCATCTGTGCCGTCTTTGCTTTACAGAATCGATGTTCAGCAGGGGAACTTCATCACTCAGGAAATAGTGGATAAATTAAACCTAGGCATGACAAAATCACAGGTTCGTTTTGTCCTTGGCTCAGCGTTAATTAGCGATCCCTTTCACGATAATCGCTGGGACTATGTTTACCGACTGGTACAAGATGGGAAATTAATTGAGCAACGTCGGCTAACAGTATTTTTTGAAAATGATAAATTAATACGCACCGAAGGAGACACTTTGCCTTCATTTGTCTCTGTCTCTCCCGCCCTTATTAAATCGGATGGGCTCATTACTGAGAAAAAGGAAGCCACCACACTTTCGCCGGAGACAACTGCATTAAGTCCTCAGCAGAATCCAAAGACACTCAAATCTACTAGTGATGTAACGCCTAAATTAGTGGTCCCAACTAAATCTAGCACTGAAGAAAAGTATGTCGCCAAAGTTCCATTAGAGTCGGCCACTTCTAGTCGAGAACGACCGCCGCCGCCTGGTATTTCAGATGGCATAGAGGCGGATTAATTGGGAAATCCAGTGTCTTTAAAATAATATTTTTTAAGAATAACTTTGTGAGAACGCAAATGAAAACATTAAATATCGCTATTGCTGGAAGCTCTGGACGTATGGGACGGACCCTATTAAAAGAAATTTTAAAGGCGCCAAGCTTACGTTTATATGCGGCTTTGGAGCAAACCGGAAACTCTTTTCTTGGGAAAGACGCTGGCGAACTGATTGCTGCTCATCTCGACATTGCTATTACTGATAATTTTTCTACCGCACTTCCTGGCAGCGATGTGCTAATTGATTTTACTCGCCCCGATGGAACGCTCAAACATCTTTTAACTTGTCGCACTAATGGAGTAAAGATGGTAATTGGGACCACGGGTTTCTCATCAGAACAAAAGAAAATGCTTGAAACGGCATCAAGAGATATCGCCATTGTATTTGCACCCAATATGAGTGTGGGGATGAATGTTACCTTTAAACTCTTAGAAATAGCCGCCAGAACATTGAATGATGGTTATGACATTGAGATTATTGAAGCCCATCATCGTCATAAAGAAGATGCGCCTTCGGGCACCGCTTTACAGATGGGAGAAGTAATGGCACAAGCGCTTAATAGAAATCTTTCGGACGTTGCAGTCTATGCTCGCAAGGGATTCACGGGGGAACGCAAATCTTCTGCTATCGGTTTCTCTAGTGTACGTGGCGGGGATATTGTTGGGGACCATACCGTAATGTTCGCAGGCACTGGGGAACGGATTGATATTTCACATAAAGCCAACAATCGAGAAACTTTTGCCACGGGTGCATTACGTGCAGCTCATTTTCTGATGAACAAAAAGAATGGTTTGTTTGATATGCAAGATGTACTTGGATTACGTTAACCAATTTCCTTACTATTCTTGAAACACTGATTTATGAGAATGTTACGATCTGATTAATTGATTCCATCGACTCTTCTTTATTACATAGAGTGCCAGCCGCATTTGTTTAATTAACTCACTTCTCAGTAGTTTTATAAATTATTCCTTGCAAGTAGAGAATACATCAATTATAGTTAACGCAACTATGTTGCATCTATTCTTCTATGTTAATTGATTTTTATCAGCGGGCCAAGGATATCATCCAACATGCCAGTGGTCGAGCGACGCCCATCAGGATTCGAGTTCTTGGTATTTTGTTAGCAAAACAACAGGCCGTTTCTCATGAAGAGATTGCTTGCGTTGGCCTAGGCGATAATCGGGCGATTGATCGAGTTACGCTATATCGTGTACTTGAGTGGCTCAACAAGAAGAATCTGGTGCACAAGATCGCAAGCGATGATCGTAAGTGGCGCTTTCTTGCCAACATTACTGCTCAGCTGCATCAACATGCTCACTTCAAATGCACTGCTTGCAAAAAAATTATCTGCCTCGATGACTTAAAAACAGAATACAAAAAAGCTTTGCCCGATGGTTATCAACTAGAAGAGATTGAATTAACAGTGAAAGGATTGTGTGTTGCATGCGCTTAACATGATTTCTTGTTAAAAATTGCCAACATATTAAAAACCATACAGTGACCAAATATAGTAAACATTTACTTTTATTTCTAACTTTTTTTGTAATATTGATACCGATATTACAGTTTGCCCACGCGCTAACTCATATCTCGCAAATTAATGTAATCGACACAATCCAAGTCGATAACAGCTCAGAAGAGAATAGCTCTGACAGTGAGGAGACTTGCTTGAGTTGCCTAGTTTCGATGGCGCTTAACGCTATCTTTCTTATCTCGACTTTCTTTTTTAATCAATCAGCATCAAAAATACTGCTACGTCTAAAACGCCAGTATGTGCCTTACGGCTTCTCTGCTCCCTATCTTGTACGTCCACCCCCCCCAATAGCATAAAACATTTTCTTAAATATTTTATATTTAAGGATATCTGCTGTGATCAATAATCTAACAAACTAACTTTTTAGTGTGTTGTTTTTGATGCAACCAAATTATGTGTTGCTCCTAAGATTTTAGGAACAATCAGGAAGACCAGCTCTTATTCATTTCCAACAAGTAAGAAATTGATATTTAAAGATGAGTAATGATGAATTATAGCAAGCTAGGTAGATTCGTAATTTTAAAGCAAATTAATAGACTGCTGATACTAACTGCCATTATCTCAATGTCTGGTTTATTCAACGCGGCTATTGCTCAAGAAGAAACTATAGCCAAGGAGGCCTTATTGCCTCCAATCGTAATAAACGCGAACATACTTCAAAGTCGCGATGAGTTCGATCTGATCCAGTCCATTAGTGTCCTGAAAGATGAGGATCTGCGTCGAAAAAGAGGAGCAAATCTGGGTGATACTCTTTCCGGTGAGCTAGGCGTAACATCCTCCGCCTATGGACAAGGTGCAGGTCGTCCTATTATTCGTTCTCTAGACGGGCCTCGTATTCAGGTACTAGAAAATGGTGTAAATACCCTTGATGTCTCTAGCCTTAGTCCAGATCACGCTGTTCCAATCGAATCACTCAACGCCACACAAATTGAGATTATACGTGGTCCAGCAACGTTACTTTATGGCGGAGGGGCCACAGGTGGGGTAATCAATGCTGTTACAGGTCGTATTCCAGATAAGCCATTCACATCATTAAATGGCAAACCTATAAATGGTAATTTTGAAGTGCGCGGCAATACAGCAACAGAAGAAAAAACCGGAGCACTCAACATAAATGGTGGGGCTGGCCAAAATTTTTCTTGGAGTGCTGGCGGCTTCAGGCGAAGCGCCAACGACTATCATACCCCAGGGCGAAATACCGTGAGAAATAGTTCGATTGATTCGGGTGGGCTCTCTGGAGGTGGATCGATTGTTGGTGCAAGTGGATTTCTAGGTGGGTCGATTTCTCGATTTGAAAGCAAATATGGCATACCCAGTCCAGATGCTGCAACGATTGACCTGAAACAAACTCGTTATGATCTGGCAGGCGAATTATATAACCCAATTATTGGTTTTGAGAAACTTAAGATGCGCACAGGTTACAACGATTACAAACACAATGAGATTGAGAATACCGGTGAAATTGCAACTCGTTTTAAAAATAAGGGGTTAGAAAGTCGGGTCGAACTTCTGCACTCCCCTGTACTAAATTGGATGGGGGCACTCGGTGTACAATTTCAAGATCGTAACTTTTCTGCTCTCGGTGAAGAAGCAATTATTCCAATCACAAAATCTCGCTCTACCGGTTTATTCTTGCTTGAGGAACGGAATTGGGATCGATTAAAGATGGAGTTTGGCGGACGATTTGAGCATGCCACACAAAACCCACAAAATAATCAATCGCGCGAATTCAATCTCTTCAGTGGCTCTATGGGTACTTTATGGAGATTCATCGATGGCTATGGGCTAGGTTTAACAGCTACGCGAGGAGAGCGTGCACCAGCAACGGAAGAATTATATGTACTTGGTGCGCATCATGGCACAGCATCGTATCAAACCGGCAGTAGCGCTCTAAAAAAAGAAATTTCTAGTAATGTTGATCTTTCTTTGCGTAAAGATTCTGGGGCCACACGTTGGAAAATTAATTTTTTCCGTAATTATTTTGATAACTATATATTTCTACAAAATACTGATAGCGACGGCGATGGTAGGGCGGATATGGTCGACAGTGACGGCGAAATGGGGGGTGATCTCAAAAGACAAAATATTGCACAAACTGGTGCAGTATTTTATGGCGCAGAAGCTGAGGTGACTTTCAAATTACGCCAACCCGCGCTTGATTTACGTTTGTTTACTGATTACGTGCGCGCTAAGTTAGATAATGGAAGCAACGTACCTCGCACAAGTCCACAAAGATTTGGATTAGAATTAAACCATAAGAGAGGACCTTGGACGTTTAATCTTAAGACAATTTATGTGCTGGCTCAGAATCGTCTTGCCGAACTTGAAACCAAAACTCCCGACTACACATTAGTTAATATCGAAACAAGTTTCTTAATTAAAGAAACTCAATTAAGTGGCTTGGGTAGTCTTAGAATTTTTCTTCAAGGAAGAAACCTGCTTAATGAAGAAGCGCGCATACATACTTCTTACTTAAAAGATTATGCGCCATTACCAGGAAGGGCTTTAGTAGTCGGGATCAGGGGTGAGTTTTAACAAGGCGCCGCAAGAAGAGAAACTAAATTCATGGCCCGAAAAATACAGTCTAGTAAATAATTCTATTACTGCTCATAGAAAGACGCATTGGAATTGCCTAGCAAAACATTTGCTTTAATAAACTAGTCTCCTTATGGAGAATAAAACTGCAATTCTGCATGATCAATTTAGTTGTATACTCGGATTCAATAGAATACGAATACAAAAAATTAACACTTTTTCTCATACTTGAGTCTACTATCAGTGTCTTCCTATGAACTTTTCGTTGGTCTGCGTTATACGCGCGCCAAACGAGAAAATCACTTTATTTCATTCATCTCGCTGATCTCGCTGTTAGGTATCACGCTTGGTATGACGGCTTTAATCACCGTAATGTCAGTAATGAATGGTTTCCAGAAAGAAGTGCGCACTCGCATTCTAAGTGTAGCGTCGCATGTCCAAATAAGTGACATAAATGACAAATTAACTGACTGGCAGGGAACGGCCCATGAGGCAAGTAAGCACCCACAAACGGCTGCCACTGCCCCTTATATCAGCGCTCAAGGCATGCTCTCTTTTGATCAGGCTGTTCGTGGGGTCTTAGTACGTGGCGTCTTACCTGATGCAGAAGACAAAGTAGCTGATTTCTCCAAGATGATGACACATGGAAAACTCAATGACCTCATGCCGGGGGAATTTGGCATCATTATAGGCGGGGAATTAGCCAGAATTTTAGGTGTAATAAAAGGCGATAAAATCGTCTTGATCTCGCCACAAGGGCAAATAACGCCAGCCGGAATACTCCCGCGTCTCAAACAATTCAACATTGTTGGCATCTTTGAAGCAGGGCACTTTGAATACGATTCTTCACTGGTGCTGATTCATATAATTGACGCACAAAAACTTTATCACATGAAAAATAATGAGGTCTCCGGCGTAAGACTAAAATTACACGACTTATTCCAAGCGCCACAAGTAACAAAAGAACTTGCGCCAATGCTTTCTTCAAACGCTTATATTAGCGACTGGACTACTCAACATGCTAATTATTTCCGTGCAATTCAGATCGAGAAACGTATGTTATCTCTTATCCTCGCTTTGATTATTGCGGTTGCAGCATTTAACATTGTATCCACTCTAGTAATGGCAGTGACCGATAAACAACCTGATATTGCTATTCTCCGGACACTTGGGGCAAGTCCGAGCAGTATTATGAAAATTTTTATCGTACAAGGCACGTTAATTGGCATTTTAGGAACAATACTAGGGTTAATTGGAGGGGTATTGTTAGCATACAATGTGGATTCAGTAATAGCGATGATTGAGCATGTATTCACAGTACAATTCCTATCGCGCGAAGTTTATTACATCAGCGAGATTCCCTCGGATCCACAACTAGCAGACATAGTGACCGTAGCGATCGCATCATTTGTGTTAACCCTATTAGCAACAATCTATCCAAGCTATCGAGCCTCTAAAATTAATCCAGCAGAAGCGCTGCGGTATGAATAAGGTAATTCTTTCTTGTCGGAATTTACACAAGAGCTATTATCAAGGCAAGCTCGAGGTCCCAGTGTTAGCAGGTATAAACATGGACATAATGGCAGATGAGATGCTAGCTATTGTTGGTATATCTGGTTCTGGTAAGAGCACATTGCTTCATCTATTAAGCGGTTTAGATGTGGCATCTAGTGGAGAGATTTATCTTTTAGGAAAAAATATCGCCACCACAGCAGAAGAAGAAAGATGTCGTTTGCGCAATCAAGCACTGGGGTTTATTTACCAATTCCATCATCTGTTGCCTGAATTCAGTGCGCTAGAAAATGTTGCCATGCCGCTGCTAATCAGGCGAATTAACAACGATGAATCGTACGGTCGTGCAGAAGAAATACTGAAGAAAGTGGGTCTCGGTCACCGTCTTCTCCATACACCTGGGGAGCTCTCCGGTGGAGAGCGTCAACGTGCAGCAGTCGCGCGTGCATTAGTCACCAAACCTGCTTGTGTTCTTGCAGACGAACCCACTGGAAATCTTGACCGACACACCGCTGGCGAGGTATTTGAGTTAATGTTAGAACTTAATCACAGTGTAGGCGCAAGTCTTATCATTGTTACCCACGATCTACAGCTAGCCAATCGAGCCAAAAAAACACTGCGACTAATAGATGGCGTATTAATGGAATAAACATCCATAGCGCGTGCCAAATTACTAGGCCCAAAACAGAAAATGGAAAAGACTTAACTCATGGCGGTTCAAGGCTGCGCCATAAATGCCGCGTCGCCACAGAGCACCAGGGTTTCCATAATCTGGTTATTTCTTGTATCTCAAATCTACTGGTAAATTGATTGGTATTGTAGTGAAAACTGAGTGCACGTTGCAAGCCTAAGTCACCTAATGGCAAAACGTTTGGACGTAGCAGATGAAAAATTAAAAACATCTCGGCGGTCCAACGCCCAATGCCCTTAATCTGCATCAATTTAACAATCACCGCTTCATCACTCATTTCTTGCCACGCAGTCTTATTCAACTCCTTATCAAGAAAATGCAGCGATAGACCTTGAAGATAGTCTGCTTTCCGTAAAGAAAGACCACAATTATGTAATGCGCCTCTCTGTGTGTCATAAAATCTATGAGGGGTAATTTCAACCACGGCAGTGACTACTTTTTGCCATATACTTTCGGCCGCCTTTACAGAAATCTGCTGACCAACAATAGAACGCGCTAAAGTAGTAAAGGCATCGCTGTGTGAATATATAAAAGTTCCTTTAAAGCGTAAAATAAGATTTCGCATTACTCCGTCATTATCAGCTAACTCTTGGATGGCCTGTTCCCAGTAAACTGGAGCCATGTGTCCGCTAATCAATGATGACGGCGTTTCTTTCTTTTTTCCCATTCATACATGATATATAAACGCCATGCTCCTTGTACCATAAAATAACCCATTACTGAAAGTAACAAGGCCAACAAAAATATTCCAATCAAAAGTGGCTTTCCAAAAGAAAACAGCCAGTCGAATATCAAAGGGACCCACTCGTTCATGTTCTTATCTAATAGATGCAACTCTGCCCAAGACATATTATTAGCCACATCATTAGTCACGAATGCCCCAATAGCATAAGCAACCAAGTAAATTGGCACGATTGTTAGTGGGTTAGAATACAGTGTGACAAATAATGCCACTGGTAAATTTACTTTAAATAAAATGGCGAGTACGGTTGCAAAAAAGAACTGTACTGGATTGCTGCCAGGAATTAAACCAGCGAACAAACCAGCAGCTACTCCGCCCGATACCAAACGGCGATTTAGGTACCACAGATTATGATGATGCAAAATTTTTCCGAACTTTCCAACAAATTTATTCTGTTGAATGCTTTCATAGGAAGGAAGATATTTCTTAAAAAATTTCTTAGGCATAAACCATGCTCCAAAAAATATTGCTAAGGCGTACTGGTAAAATAACATAACTGCTACACTACTTTAAGAATTCATCTTGTTTAAAGAAAATAAGCTGATAAATATTATGCTAATCAATATGTTATTTTTACCTGGTAAGCCTTAAAATTACAATTTCTAATTAAAAATAAGACTTTATCTTTTTTTTCGGAAAAAACTTATGTCTATAAAATCAAAAATTCGAACTATTCCTCACTATCCCAAGCAAGGAGTAATGTTTCGAGACATAACAACATTATTAAAAGATCCGGCGGGATTTCGGGCTACCATCGATAAATTATTTGATCACCTCAATGGAGTAAAAATTGATAAGGTAGCGGCTATCGAAGCACGTGGGTTTATCATCGGTGCGGCTCTGGCTTTTCAATTAGGCGTTGGTTTCATACCAATTCGCAAAAGAGGAAAACTGCCTGCAAAAACAATCAGTCAGAGCTACGAGTTAGAATATGCTACTGACTGCATTGAAATACACATAGATGCGATATCTCAAGGAGATCGCATTTTGTTAGTGGATGATTTAATTGCTACCGGTGGAACAGCCGAGGCCGCAATAAAACTAATTGAAACTGCAGGAGGAAAAATTGTAGAATCTTGTTTTGTCATCAATCTACCTGATCTTGGTGGTCGCATCAAACTAGAGAAACAAAATCAAAAAGTTTTTTCTCTTTGTGAATTTGAAGACAATGAGCACTAAAAACTATTGAGGAATATTCTTGTTCCCCAGGAAACTTATTTTTCCCATTAGGGCCCGACAACACTAGCAAGATTTCCTTGTATACGCTTACGCGTCATCTCTACCAACCCTAATTTAGTGAATCCATGCACAGTTGAGCGCATTCGGTCTCTCATAAGTGCTTTTCTTAGCTCAACAAGCACAGTGCTTCTGTGTTCTTTATTCTCCATGTCGATAAAATCGATGACAATAATGCCGCCGAGATTCCGTAAACGCAGCTGATGTGCAATTGCAGATACTGCTTCCAGATTAGTTTTAAGAATAGTATCTTCAAAACTATATACACCAACAAACTTGCCAGTATTAACATCAACGACAATAAGTGCCTCGGTCTGATCAAAAACTAAATAGCCACCGGATTTCAAGTTGACTTGTCTCGCTAGGGATTTTACAACTTCATCTTCTACTCTATACAGATCAAATAACGGGGGTTTTCCAATATAGCACTCCACTCTTTTCGTTATATCAGTCATATACTCTTGGGTAAAAATAATCATTTTTTGAAAAATTTCTTGTGAATCCACTAGAATTCGCACCGTATCATCATTTACAAAATCACGTAGTATGCGATGGCTAAGATTCAAATCTTGGTAAAGCAACGTAGGTAGAAAAGTACTCAGGAAATCTTTTTTAATGTTAAGCCACAGTTTATGCAAGTATCTGACATCTGCCAGTAAACTAGCTTCGCTTGAGGCTCTTGCCATAGTACGAATTATATAACCGCCCTCTTCAACAGCGGGTATTAGCCGCTGCAATTTTTCTCTTAATAACTCACGTTCAATTTTATCCTCAATACGCTGAGAAATAGCAATACTGGATTCCTGTGGAAGATAAACCAGCATCCGTCCAACAATACTTATCTGGGTGGACAATCTTGCCTTTTTATTACCAATAGAATCCTTAATAACCTGTACTAATATATTCTCTCCCTCGTGCAACATTTTCTCAATCGGTCTTCCAATTTTATCACCTTGATGTGGGTTAAAAATATCCGTCACATGCAGAAAAGCAGGGCAATCAAGACCGATATCTATAAAAGCTGCTTGCATTCCAGGAAGCACTCGACTAATTCGACCATTATATATATTACCAATAACACCAGGATTATTAGCCTGCTCTATGTGCAATTCTTGAACCACACCCCCCTCCATGAGTGCAACACGGATCTCTTGAGCGGTAATATTGACAAGAATTTCGTTACTTACAGTGGACTTCATTTTATAGAATTTTTTGCAACGTATTAGCAGCCAAAAAAGATACTTTGGTGTCGGAATTTAGGAGATGACTTAATGCAAAATTTCAATTCAAGAGCTTAATTAATGTAATTGCACAATAGCTTACCCATCTTTAATACTTTTAGGAAACTCAACTTACAAAGCTAAAATTATCTTTGGAAGTAAATCTATGCAGCTATTAATTACTACAAGTTATTTTGCTAGAGCAGCCATCGAGCACAATAAAACTCTCAAATTCTTACATAAATCGGGAAAAAAATAATAACGCTTTGAGAGTCGGCCTCTTATTAATCCCGATGATAAGGCTGATGTTTAATGAACGATACCACTCTATACAATTGTTCTGCTAACAATACTCTTGCTAAGCCATGTGGCAATGTCAAAGTGGATAGCGCTAGAATTTCGTCAGCCAAATTTTTAATTCTAGCATCCAGTCCATCTGCGCTACCAATAATAAAAGCGGTATCGCCGCCATTTCTCATCCATCCGATAAGTGAATCAACCAACTTCATTGTTGTCCACTGTCTGCCACGTTCATCCATCACGACAACGCGGCATTTAGGTGGCAAAACCCCTAAAATACGAATAGCCTCAGCATTTAATAGCTGTTCCGTTTTTTTACCGCCGCCACGTTTTTCTGGTTTTATTTCGATTAATTCAATAGTTGCTTCGTAGGGCATGCGCTTAACATACTCCATGAAACCTGCCTGTATCCACTCCGGCATTCTGTTACCAACTGCCAAAATAATTAATCTCATTGTCGGGGTATTTTATACTAGTCAGTGTAATCAAATTTTTTCAGATTTAATTCTTTTGACGACAGGAGCTTTTTTAGCAACGGAAGATTTTTTAGCAGCATGGGTCTTTTTGGTAACGGGCTTCTTTACCTTTACCGTCTCTATTCCGGACCATAATTCTTCTAAATTATAATGTGTGCGTGCGGTGGGTTGCATTACATGTACTAGCAAATCGCCTAAATCCACCAAAACCCATTCGCCAGTTTGCTCTCCTTCCGTGCCGTAAACTACACCGCCAGAAGCCTTCACCTTTTCTTGCACATTTTTTGCAAGAGCTTTAGTCTGACGAGCTGAAACCGCACTAGCAACAATCATGCAATCACATATAGTGCTTACATCGGTCACGTCTAACACTTCTATATCAAATGCTTTAATATCTTCCAACGCAACAACGACTATTTTTACTAATTTACTGAGCTTCATTTTTCTCCTGAATACAGTTGGTTCGCTACAATATAATCAAAAACTACATCAGGAATCATATAATGCGCACTTTTTCCTGCGGCAACATGCGCACGAATAGAAGTTGCTGAAATATCGAGCATAGTCGTTGGCGCAATAAATATCAATCCGCTAGAAATTCTTCTTAAGCTACTAATTGTAGATACCTGGCGATGCAAGCACTCTAAGTTTAACTCTGATGACAACACACCGTGGTTCATTCCTAATATATAACCAGGACGAGCAATGATAATAAAATGACACAATCTAAAAAGCTCTTGCCAATTATGCCATTTAAACAATTTTGTGAAAGCATCTACTCCTATAACAAAACATGGTGCAGCTGTTTCTCCTAATTCCTGCTTAATTTCACACAGTGAATCTATGGTGTAACTCGGGCCTTGACGAAGAATCTCACGGTCATCCAGAATAAATTTAGGGTTATTCTTGATTGCTAGACGTAGCATTTCCATTCGATGTTTCGATGATGCCACAGGAGAAGATCGTAAGCATGGCTCTCCAGCAGGAATAAAACGCATATTATGTAAACCAACTGTCTCAATAATTTCTTCAGCTGCTCGTAAATGACCGTAATGTATAGGGTCAAAAGTACCGCCAAATATACCGATAAGAGTGCGCTCAGATTCGAACATTGTTAATTGAAGGACGGCAACACAAAGAAACAAAAAAATTCAATGTTACTTTCACAAAAATATCTCTGACGTGTTAGCAAGTAAATCGGTTAGATGCGAACTAAAACGTGCAGCAGATGCGCCGTCAATTACGCGGTGATCATAAGACAGTGACAATGGAAGCATTAAACGTGGAACAAACTGACCATCACGATATACTGGTTTCATGCTGGCACGAGAAACGCCAAGAATGGCAACTTCTGGCGCATTAATAATGGGCGTGAATGCAGTCCCGCCAATACCACCAAGACTAGAAATAGTGAAACTTGCGCCTTGCATTTGAGTTGGCTTTAACTTACCCTCACGGGCGAGCGTAGAGAGATTTTTTAATTCCTCAGCAATGATGGTCACTTTTTTTTGATTTACATCACGAATTACCGGTACCACCAGGCCATCTGGTGAATCCACCGCAAAACCAATGTGATAGTAATTCTTTATTACTAAATTCATTTCATCATTACTGTAATCAAGTGAGGCATTAAACTCTGGAAATTTTTTTAATGCGACTACTAGCGCTTGTATCAGAAAAGTTAGTATTGTAATTTTTGCACCGCCTTTCTTCATAGCAAAATCTTTCCTTTTGACTTCTAGGTCGGTGATATCGGCTTCGTCAAACTGTGTAACATGTGGGATCATCACCCAATTACGGTGCAAATTTGCACCTGACATCTTTTTAATGCGCGATAGCGACTTTAATTCTACTTTACCAAATTTGGTAAAGTCGATTCGTGGCCATGGTAGTAAATTTAATTCTGCGCCACTACTGCCGCTACCTAATTTTGATAGCTCTGTTTTAACGTAATTTTGCACATCCTCTTTCAGAATGCGTTGTTTTGAGCCGCTACCAGAAACCAAATTAAGACTCACGCCTAGCTCACGTGCAAAACGCCGCACCGAGGGACCGGCATGCATGATATCAGAGGGATCTTTAGGGATTTTCCACGATTGTTTATTGGGTTGCGGAACAAGAATTTTAATTTGCTCTGGGTTGGCTACTCCCAAAATTAGGGGCGGGGGAGCTACGGATGGAATAAATGCAGGGGCAGCTGAAACCACGTGATCTGTTATAGAGATCTCTATTGTTAAAATAAGCGAGCCCTCAGAAACTTTGTCACCTACCCGAACGTTAATTTCCTTGATTACGCCCACAAAAGGACAAGGCACCTCTATCGTTGCCTTATCAGACTCTAACGAGATTAGGGGATCCTCTACTTTAACGTTATCGCCCGATTTTACCAGCACTTCAATCACCGGAACGTCTTTAAAATCTCCGATATCAGGAACCAATACTTGTCTAATTTCGGCCAAATTTCTTCCCCTGTTTGTCTGCTAAGCACTTAAAATAAAGGGGTTAGTTTCTGCACCCTAGGATCATTCTATACCTCTGTTGGATTTGGTTTATCTGGATCAATACCAAATTTATCCATCGCTTGTGCTACTATTTTTGCTGATATTTTTCCATCCTCAACCAGAGCCTTAAGTGCGGCAACAGTAATGTAGTAACGATCTACTTCAAAGAAATAACGGAGCTTCTCACGTGTATCAGAACGTCCAAAACCATCTGTGCCTAACACCTTATAACGTCCTGGCACAAATTCACGTATCTGATCAGCAAAAATCCTCATGTAGTCGGTTGCCGCCACTTTTGGTCCTTCGCGATCTTCTAAACAAATCTTTACATAAGATGACTTCTCTGGTTGGGTGGGGTGCAACATGTTCCAACGTCCTACGTCAAGAGCTTCGCGCCGCAATTCGTTAAAACTGGTAACGCTCCAGATATCAGAATTAACACCGTATTCTTTTTCTAGTATCTCCGCTGCCGCGATAACCTCACGCAAGATAGTGCCAGAGCCTAATAACTGAACTCGTAACCCGGTACCAGATTTTGTCTTATTACCCTCATTGAACAAATACATGCCTTTTAATATCCCCTGCTCCACCCCCTTAGGAATTTCTGGATGCGAGTAATTTTCGTTCATTACAGTAATGTAGTAATACACGTCCTCCTGCTCTTGGTACATTCGACGCAAACCGTCCTGAATGATAACCGCAAGTTCGTAAGCAAACGTGGGGTCATAAGATATACAGTTCGGAATAGAAGAGGCAATAAGATGACTATGTCCGTCCTCATGCTGCAGACCTTCGCCATTTAGGGTGGTCCGTCCAGCGGTGCCGCCCAACAAAAAACCACGGCAACGCATATCGCCTGCAGCCCAAGCAAGATCACCAACACGCTGAAAACCAAACATAGAATAAAAAATAAAGAAAGGGATCATTTGCACGCCATGAGTGCTATAGGCAGTTGCTGCTGCTATCCATGATGACATAGCCCCCGCTTCATTAATTCCCTCTTGTAAAATCTGGCCATTCTTATCTTCTTTATAATACATCAATTGATCTGCATCTTCTGGAGTGTAAAGCTGCCCCATTGATGACCAAATACCTAGTTGTCGAAACATACCCTCCATGCCGAAGGTGCGCGACTCATCTGCTACAATCGGTACTATTCGCTTACCGATATTTTTGTCTTTAACCAGGATATTGAGTATGCGTACAAACGCCATGGTGGTGGAGGATTCTCGCCCTACACCGCTGGCTTTAAGTAATGCCTCAAATACCGATAAACTGGGTACCTGCAACACTTCTGCGCGACGACGACGGCGATGAAGAAAGCCGCCCAATGCTTCGCGTTTTTGTTGCATATAAGCATACTCTGTCGAATCTTTTTCAAATACAAGATAAGGCACGTCATCTATTTTATCGTCTGGAATTAACAAACCAAAACGGTCTCGAAATGCTTTTAACGAGGTGGTGCCCATTTTTTTCTGTTGGTGGGTAATGTTCTGCGCTTCACCGGCCTCTCCCATACCATACCCTTTAATGGTCTTGGCAAGTATCACTGTGGGCTGTCCCGTGTGTTTTACTGCAGCAGCGTAGGCGGCATAAACCTTATGCGGATCATGGCCGCCTCGATTTAAACGCCAAATATCATCATCGGACATATTGGCAACCATTTCTAATAACTCTGGATATTTGCCAAAAAAATGTTTGCGCACGTAAGACCCGTCTCTGGATTTGAAAGTTTGATACTCTCCGTCGACACATTCCATCATGCGTTGCTGTAGCAAGCCCTTGGTATCTTTTGCCAGCAAAGGATCCCAGTAAGATCCCCAGATTACTTTAATGACATTCCAACCGGCCCCACAAAAATCACCCTCTAACTCTTGAATAATCTTACCGTTGCCACGTACCGGGCCATCCAGTCGCTGAAGATTACAGTTAATAACGAATATCAGATTATCAAGTTTCTCACGCGAGGCCAATGAAATTGCGCCTAATGACTCTGGTTCATCCATTTCCCCATCGCCCATAAAAGCCCAAACTTTGCGGCCCTCGGTTTTAATTAATCCGCGACTGTCTAAATACTTCATGAAACGAGCTTGATAAATTGCCATTAGCGGCCCCAACCCCATCGACACTGTTGGAAATCCCCAGAACTCTGGCATGAGCCATGGATGTGGATAAGAAGACAATCCTTTGCCTCCTACTTCCTGACGAAAATTATCAAGTTGCTCCTGTTTTAATTCTCCTAGCATAAAAGCATAGGCATAAATACCAGGAGAAGAGTGTCCTTGAACCAACACTAAATCCCCGCCATGATTTTCACTGGTGGCATGCCAAAAGTGGTTATAGCCAATATCATAAAGCGTTGCAGCAGAAGCAAAAGTTGCAATATGTCCGCCAACATTGGTATTTCTATTGGCACGCAATACCATTGCCATGGCATTCCAACGTACGTATGAACGAATACGGTGCTCTATGGCATGATTACCAGGCGAACGCTCTTCTTTGCTAGGCGGAATAGTGTTGATATAGCCAGTGTTGGCAGTATACGGAAGATAAGCACCGGATCTTCGAGCTTTCTCTACTAACTTCTCTAATAAATAATGCGCTCGATCTACCCCTTCTTCTGCTAATACAGATTCAAGTGCATCTAGCCATTCTTGTGTTTCCTGCGGATCGATGTCGGGTAATTGTTCCATACCTTATATTTTATAATTGTTACTTTTCTTTATTTACGTTATTTATGCTGAGATCTGGGCATAAAAACGTTCCGCTGCCTTAATAGTGTTGCATAACAGCATGGTAATGGTCATTGGCCCCACTCCGCCCGGCACCGGCGTAATATATCCCGCTTTCTTCTTGACCAAATTGAAATCTACGTCGCCCGTCAACTTACCATCAGACATCAAATTAATGCCCACATCTATAACGGTTGCGCCAGATTTCACCATATCAGCGGAAATTATGCGGGGTTTGCCGATAGCTGTTACCAGGATATCGGCACGTACTGTATGCTCCATCAAGTTATGCGTTTTTGATGTACAAATGGTAACGGTTGCACTTTTTTCTAATAACATCAGCGCCATTGGTTTACCGACAATATTGCTACGCCCTACTACCACTGCATGCCGTCCTTCAATCACAATCCCTATTTTTTCTAACATTTTCATAACGCCAGAAGGCGTGCAGGGTGGGAACAAGGTCTGGCCAGCAACGAGCGCACCCACATTATAGAGATGAAAACCATCTGCATCTTTTTCTACCGCAATAGAAGCAATTATTTTATTGATTTCAAAATGTCGAGGTAATGGCAATTGCACCAATATGCCATGGATTTTAGAATCTTTATTCAATTCCTGAATGCGCTCTATCACCTGATTCTGACTAGCATTCTCCAAAAATTCATGTATTTCAGAATAAATACCAGTTTCGTCACAAGCCTTAGCTTTGTTGCGCACATAAATGCTCGAGGCTGGATTGTTTCCTACAATAATAACCGCAAGCCCTGGTTGCACACCCAATCTTGTCAAGTACTCAGCACGTAATCTCCACTCGGTACGGACTTCTTTAGCAATCGCATTCCCATCTATAATTTTAGCTTCCATATTCGAATCAATTGTATCTTTGGAGATGTTTATATGGTCAATTATACTGTGTCTGCTTACAACACTCGCCCCTAAAACTATCTTTTCGTATAAACAATTCCCAAGGCTGTGTTGTTTAGTAGCAATTACTGTAAAACCCGATACATTTTAAAAATGGGTCATATGCACTTAACTTCAAAACAATATCAACAAACATAATAAGTAAAAATATGGTCCGAATATTTTAATTCTTAAATTTTATTCGATAAATCAACATTCCAATTATAAATGTTGGAATCACAATAAAAGCAGCAGCAATGATTCCTGCCGTTAGTATCGCCATTCCGGTGCTTGATGGTATAAGAATTGTAACAAACCAAATCGCAACAAAAGCTGCAGCACCGCCGCCCATGAGCATAATTTTCTTGCTACGGTCGTAAAGTCGCCAGAGAGCTCCGGAGGTTCTTGTTTCATCACGATGCTCATCAAAAACCATATCTAAACTGCCGTCATTTAAAGTGGCTTGATAGCCAGCTGTCAAAGCAAGGGCGTCGCTACCGTCCTTTATCCGAGACATCTTATCCAAAAATACAATATGTTTAAGGGATTTATTATTATTCATACCAGCATTAACCAGCATTAACCGTAACGCTGCTAGGGCGTGTTCACGAGAATCTATTAGTAAATTCAGGCTCTCACCATGACGCCACATAACCCCTAGCAAATAGAGGTGAACTATCATTTCGTGAAATGGGGGCGCGAAATCATACCCCTTCTTTTCGGTAAGGGGTAGCTGTGAAGTTAACATCTCTCGACCATATTGAATGCAGAGATCAGACGTCGACAACCCTTGGTCAATTTTTATTTCATCCATTGCCGTAATTACAAATCCAAATCATGTCTAATTTAATTCTCAGTTTATTAGAACAGCTACTATATACTGACGCACAGGTACTTTAAAAAGATAGACTATTCTAACCCAATCATTGACGTCGACAATACCAGAAAGTAATCTACTTGGGGAGGCTGTAACTGAAAATTTATCTTTCTTTATCGCTTAGAAAAAAATGACTGTGTTCTGGTAAAATTGTATATGACAAAAGTCATTTAACATAAACACCCTCACTGTTTAGCTTTAAAATAAGATTACATATTGCCTTAACATATCGCATTATGCTTTGCGTACTTTTTAAAATTTTTTTAATGGCTATATTTACATATTAGCGTGACTTATTGCTAAATTCTGTTACTTAATTTTAATTTATTTGTTATACAATCACCCCCCCCTGCTTGCTCGAATAGAATTGCTGAGCACACAACCACACAATGAATGATGAATAGATATGGAGATATTATGAATAAGGTGTTTGAATATAAAACCATGTGGTTACATTGGTTTTTACGTACTGGATTGATTGGATTGATTGGATTGATGACGCCAGCTCATGCGCAATTAATGCTTGCTCATGAAGGTCACCATAGCGGGGATTGTGCTATTAAAACTGGGAATTTCCCTGTTGCATTTAGTGCCTATGAAAAGCCGAAAGGTGCCCTTCCGCCTACACATGCATACTGTGATCACGTCCCAAATACTGGTGAAATGATTTTTACAGTGGACTTAAAAGACGGTACAACTCGCGAAATTCCAATTGCCTTGCGCTTAATAATGGAAGGTCACGGTGATGGCCATGCAATCATTTCTGAACCAGCTAAATTATACCCATCTGGAAGCATTACACTTGCAGCAAATTTACAAGAGTTGGGTCAATACAATTTACTACTAGAAACAGAAAAAGATGGCAAATTAATTACGGCGGTTAGCATTCCGATACATGTGGGTGGAGGAGGTGGGCATGACGGACATGGTGGCTCTGGGATCGGTTTAACAGAAATTTTGCTGCTGCTAGGGGTGGGTAGCGCCGCAGCTTTCTTCTGGTGGCGCCGTCGAACCAACGCAACGTAACACGATGCTAGAATAGACTGGACACCGTATAATTACAAAGACAGCCACTCTACTTTTAGTAATTTATGTAATTGTCATGCCGTTATGGCGCAAAAGTGCACTCGTGTTTGGTTCACGTCCACGAAATGCGATAAACGATTCTAGCGCTGGGCGGCTTCCGCCCACTGCAAGAATTTCATCACGAAAATGAGCGCCAACTTTGGCACTCATTTTCCCATCGATACTTTCCTCAAAAACACTATAGGCATCAGAAGATAAAACCTCTGCCCATTTATAGCTGTAATAACCTGCCGCATATCCGCCCGAAAAAATATGTGAAAAACTATGGGGAAAGCGATTAAAATCTGGCGGGCTAATAACAGCAATTTGCTCACGAATCTCATTTAGCAGTTGCAGCACTGTTTTTTCCCCGCTTGGATTAAAATCAGAATGTATGCGCATGTCAAATAGTGCAAACTCTACCTGACGTAAAGTTTTAAGGCCGCTTTGAAAATTTTTTGCTGCGAGCATTTTATCGAATAATGTCCGAGGCAAAGACTCTCCAGTGTCAACATGCTGCGTCATGTTGATCAGCACCTCCCACTCCCAGCAAAAATTTTCCATGAACTGACTAGGAAGCTCCACAGCATCCCACTCAACTCCGTTTATACCGGATACTCCAAGTTCTTCGGCTTCAGTAAGTAAATGATGCAGACCATGGCCAAACTCATGAAATAAAGTTATTACTTCATCATGAGTAAATAAAGCCGGCATTTTTTGATCACCGAAATTAACAGGTGCAGAAAAATTACAATTAAGGTACGCAACCGGTGTTTGTATAACAAGTTTATTGCCTTTAATGCGGCGGCGAGTAATTGCATCGTCCATCCACGCACCGCCTCGTTTACCGGGTCGCGCATATAAATCTATATAAAATTGCCCAATTAATTTCCCATTAATATCGCTAACATTAAAAAATTTTACATCTGGATGCCAGAGTTGAACGCGTGACATTTCTTCTGGAGCGGTAATAATAATGCTATAAAGATTTTCAACTAGCCTGAACATGCCTGACAACACTTTAGCTTCCGGAAAATACTGTTTCACTTCCTGATCAGAAAAAGCATAACATTCGGCTCTTAACTTCTCACTGGCATAAACTATATCCCAAGATTCAAGTTTACTGAGTTTCAATTGATTAATAGCGAAGTGACTCAGTTCCTCTAGATCACGTTGAGCATAAGGTTTGGCCATAACAGCTAATTCGCCAAGGAAACTTATCACTTGATCTGGTGTAGAGGCCATTTTTGACATCAATGACAATTCAGCATAACAATTAAACCCGAGCATTTGCGCTTCTTCCTTGCGCAATTTGAGTATTTTACTTATTAACAGCGTATTATCCCAATTAACTTCAGCAGCAAGAGATCCCTCAAGTGCACCAACTTCACTGGCCCTGGTAGAATAAGCGCGATACATTTTTTTGCGTAACTCTTGATTATCCGCATACTGCATGATTGGTTGAAAAGAGGGTCCTTGCAACGTAAACTTCCAACCAAGAACACCACTTTTTATAGCGACTTCTCTAGCTGTTTGTAACACGTCACTTGGAATACCAAGCAAATCATCCGCATTCTCTATATGCAGCACAAAATTACTGGTTGCGTCTAGGAGGTTATCGCTAAATCTGGAAGAGTTCGCCGATAACTCTTCCTGAATACCAAGGAATCGTTCTTTCTTTTCTGGTAATAGGTCTGCGCCACCCAAGAGAAAATCTCGTAATTTATTTTTAATAATTATTTTTTTAGCTTGATTCAAATTTTTAAATTCATCGCTATGGCGGAGTTGTTTAAATTTTTTAAACAATACCTCATCCTGAGAAAGACCAGCGTAATACTGGGTGATCGTCAGTAAATTAACATTATATGCCTCTCGTAATTCCGGACTATTCATTACTGCATTTAAATGTGAAACCTGTCCCCAAGAACGTTGCAGATGTTCATGAACATCTGCCATCGGCTCGACGAAGTTTTGCCAAGTGGGTGCAATAACATCATTGCGCAACTTATTAACTACGGCATGACTGGCGGCCAGCAACTTTTTCACTGATGAATTCACGTGTTTGGTTTGAATGTCTAAGAAACGCGGTAGCCCAGAAAAATCAAGCAAAGGATTGATCATATTAGTCCAAGATGGTAATTAGGGAGTCAGCACGGGCGTCTACCTGCGCTCTTGAATTTTGATTTAATTTTCATATACAATACTACCATTCACCAAGGTATACTTTACCTTACCCTGCAGTTCTATGCCTAGAAATGGCGTGTTCTTACCTTGACTTCTAAGTACTGTTGCTTCCACGTTCCAATACTGATTGGGATCAAAGATACACAGATCAGCAATGGCGCCAAGGGACAGATGGCCAACATCTATATCAAGTATTTTGGCTGGTTCTGTGGTTATCGCAGCCAACGCTGAGATCAATGGAATTTTCATCTCCAATGACCATTTCAAAACAAGTGACAGCAACAGCTCTAGTCCGGTAGAGCCTGCTTCGGATTCACCGAAGGGTAGCAACTTAGCATCTTCATCTACTGGTGTATGGTCTGAACATATCGCATCTATTGTTCCATCCATTAGACCTATGCGCAACGCATCACGATCACTTAAACTCCGCAATGGTGGGACAAGATGGCAATTAGAATCAAAGAAACCGATGTCCATCTCAGAGAGATGTATGTGATTAACCGCCACATCACAAGTTATAGTTAGGCCATCTTTTTTAGCGGCGCGTATCATGGAAACACCTTCTGCACTAGAAATTCGACATAAATGTACCCTGGCGCCGGTTTCTCTAGCCATTAAAATAATAGTTGATAAGGCGATTGTTTCCGCGCATACCGGAATCGCTGGCAAACCCAGACGAGTCGCAACTTCACCATCATGAGCCACACCACTATTGGCAAGACTTACATCCTGTGGGCGCAACCAAACACTAAAACCAAAAGTAGCTGCGTACTGCATTGCTTGCATCATTACACGCGTATTAATGAATGGAGCATCAGACTGACCAAAAACAACACAGCCTGCATCATGCAATTCCGCCATTTCTGTCAATCGCTCCCCCTTTAAGCCTTGAGTAAGAGCTCCAATGGGGTAGACATGTGCCTGATTAAGACTCTTAGCACGATGCTTTAACATCTCTACCAAACCAGGCTCGTCTAAAGGTGGGTCAGTATCGGGCGGACATGCTAGGCTGGTAATCCCGCCCGCTACTGCCGCCTTCATTTCAGACTCTAGCGTGGCCTTGTACTCAAAACCCGGTTCACGTAACCGTACTGATAAATCTACCAAGCCTGGAAACACTAACAAGCCCTTTGCATCTATTACACGACTAGCTTTGAAGTTACTTGGCTCTGCGCCTATTGCAACAACCTTTCCGGCAGCAATAAACACATCCTTGATGACATCAATGCCATTCTTTGGATCTATTAAGTGACCATTTTTAATGTGTATCTTCATAGGATTTCTTTATACGGCCATTAAACTATTGGTTTCCATTAGCCCAAACCCTGCACTCATAAATGCTCTTTAATTTCCCATCAAGATGGTCATTACTGCCATTCGTACGGCAATACCGAATGTTACCTGTGACAAAATAACTGACTGTTTCCCATCAGCTACGGCAGAGTCAATCTCAACACCGCGATTCATTGGGCCAGGATGTAGCACGATAGCATCTTGACTGGCCAGTGCCAATTTTTCTTGCGTAAGTCCGTAGTATTTAAAATATTCCTCGGCGCTAGGGAGACGAGCACCTAGCATGCGCTCGTTTTGTAGCCGTAACATCAGTAATACATCCACGTCTTTTAGTCCTTGCGCCATGTCGTGATAAACTTGCACGCCCAAACGCTCGACTTTATTTGACAGCAGGGTTTTGGGTGTGATGACTCGGACCTCTGGAACGCCTAATGTAGTAAGGGCATGAATCTGGGAACGGGCCACCCTTGAGTGTAAAATATCCCCGATAATAGCAACACGCAAACTATGAAAATCTTTCTTATAACGACGAATAGTAAACATGTCCAGTAACGCTTGGGTAGGATGCGCATGACGTCCGTCACCAGCATTAATAACATGAATTCCTGGTTTGACGTGACGCGCTATTAAATGCGCCGCACCGCTTTGTGAATGTCTCACAATAAACATATCAGCGTGCATTGCCGATAGATTATTTACCGTGTCTAGCATTGTCTCCCCCTTAGATTGTGAGGAAGCCGCAACATCGAGATTAACCACATCGGCTGACAAGCGCTTAGCAGCAATTTCAAATGTAGTTCGGGTACGAGTACTCGGCTCAAAGAAGAGATTAAATATAGATTTCCCACGTAGTAGTGGCACCTTCTTTATATCTCGCTCGGTGACGCCAACAAAAGATTCGGCAGTATCCAGTATTTTTAAAAGAACAGAAATAGGTAGCCCCTCCGTGGTAAGGAGATGCTGTAACTCGCCGTCCCTATTTATTTGCGGGTTATTATTCACTGTTTCTGTTTACTCTGTCATATAAACTCAAATTCAATTTTCCATTCTTATTCCGCTCCAGTGCCAACATCTTGTCTTCTGAAAGCACTATCGTCGTGCCAACATAATTAATAGCAATGGGTAACTCCCTTCCGCCTCGATCTATAAGGGCCGCAAGACGGATGCTAGCTGGTCGCCCGTGATCAAATAACTCATTAGTAGCGGCACGGATAGTACGTCCCGTAAAGAGCACATCATCTATCAGGATAATATGACTACCGTCTACTTTAAACGGGATGTTAGAAGATCTAACTTGAGAGTGCAAACCGATCTGATCAAAATCATCGCGATAAAATGAGCTATCTAGAACTCCCAGAGGAAGAGTAATTCCTAAATCTTGGTGAAGTCTCTCTGCCAGCCAAACACCACCGGTATAGATGCCCACCAGCGCAATGTTCGTAGCAACGTCTGGTCGCATCTTTTCAGTTAGCTCGACAAGTAATTGTTCAGCATTAGGTAGTTGCATGACATCCATCGAAATAAGATTGTAGTATTTGTTGAGCAGCTATCTGATCTAGCATTGATTTTTGCTTTCTTGTTTTTATACCCGCCTCTCGTAATGCCATACTTGCAGTAATAGAGGTGTAGCGCTCGTCAACTAGAGCAGTCATAATACCAAAACGGACTTCTAAATGTCGAGCAAAGCGACGGCTCAACTGGGTCAGTTTGTGTTCCCTGCCATCAGCATGAGTAGGCAGCCCTACTATTAATTTTATTGGCCGCCACTCTTTAATTAATTTATCGATAGCGTCAAAACGACGCTCTATAATTTCATCCTTTACTGTAACAAGAGGGTGGGCTAAACCCAGCTCCATGTTTCCCACTGCTACGCCAATTCGCTTTTCACCAAAATCAAATGCTAAGACCGTTCCAACGAATAATTGGTGTTTGGTATCAAACATAGGGTCCTGAGTTATCTTATTTTTCATAGACAGAGCAAATATATTTCAATTAAATATTACACGCTATTCTCACGAGTGTCCCGCATCTCCGGATAAACTGGAAAAATTAATTCCTAATAATTCCATCGCCGCTGACAATCTTTTATCAGGTGGCAACTCGAATATGATACTAGGTGAAGCATTCACTGTAAGCCAAGCATTCTGAGTTAATTCATGCTCAATCTGACCAGATGCCCAACCGGAGTAGCCCAGCGTGACCAGCGTCTGTTCTGGGCCTTTGCCATTTGCAATTGCTTGCAAGATATCTGATGAGGTGGTCAACCCTAATGCTGAATTGACCACTATAGTGGACTGCCAGTTTCCCGCAGGTTGATGTAACACAAAACTACAGTCCAATTGCACTGGTCCACCAAACAATACTGGCAGCTCATTGAAAGATGGGTCTGTGAAAGGAATATTAAATTGCTCAAATAGATTCCCCAGTGTCAAATTAGTGACTCGATTAATTACCAGACCTAACGCACCCCGTTCATTGTGTTCACAAATATAGGTGAGCGTATTAGAAAAGAAGGGGTCTGCCGTGGCCGGCATGGCAATCAGAAAATGATGAGTCAGATTGGTGCTTTGCATAGAAGAATCGTCGCTAAGTCTCCTATTGTAAACTGCTTTGTGGGAGAGTAATAAAATATCATGCTGAATAGCTCCCACATGCTTGCCGTTTTCCTACAATTCATCTACTCCACCGTTACTGATTTTGCTAGATTCCGAGGCTTATCAATATCAGTGTTTCTTATTAGGGCAATATGGTAGGCGAGCAATTGCAATGGGATGGTATGGAGAATTGGACTTAGTAATCCCGCATACTCTGTCAATCTTATAACCTCTAACCCTGAACTACTCTCAACAGAAGAATCATTGTCAGCAAGGACATAAAGTTTGCCCCCCCTTGCACGCACTTCTTGTAAATTGGATTTAATTTTTGCAAGCAATTCATCATTAGGGGCAATGACAATCACCGGCATGTCTTTATCTATAAGTGCAAGCGGGCCATGCTTCAATTCTCCAGCGGCATAAGCTTCAGCATGGATGTAGGAGATTTCTTTCAGTTTGAGCGCCCCTTCCATGGCTATAGGATAGTGAATGCCACGGCCAAGAAATAATATATGCTGGCTCTCAGAAAGTTTTTTAGCCCAAACTTTAATCTCTGATTCCGCTCTTAGCACTCGATTTAATGAGACCGGAAGATGACGCAATGCACCGATTATCTTAGATTCATCTTCATTTGATAGCTTTCCATGTAACTTTCCTAAAACCACCGCAAGCAGCATTAATCCAGTTAACTGAGTAGTAAACGCTTTAGTAGAAGCCACCCCAATTTCTGGACCTGCACGAGTGAGAAAACATAAATCAGTCTGTCGCGTGAGCGTGCTTTCAGCCACGTTACAAATAGCAAGACTATAGCGATGTCCAAATGCCTTTGCATAACTAAGCGCAGCAAGAGTGTCCGCAGTTTCTCCTGATTGAGAGATCCCCACTACTAATGTGTTAGCTTGAATTACTGGATTACGGTAACGATATTCACTGGCTATTTCAACATTGCACGTCAACTTTGCCACAGTTTCTAGCCAATGACGGGCGACCAAACCAGCGTGATAACTGGTACCGCAAGCAAGTATCAGAACTTTGTCAATTTGTGTAAAAATATGCTTCGCAGCATCCCCAAAGAGTTGAGGGGAGACGGAGTTAGTATTAAATATTTCTTCTAAGATATTGGCCGCTACACTTGGTTGCTCAAATATTTCTTTCTGCATGAAATGAGCATAAGATCCGATTCCTAGATCTTCTGTGGTTAATTTGCTTTCATGTACAATACGGTCTACCTCGCTCATGCTGCCATTAAAACAATTAACAATGCGATAACTGTCACAATATAGCTCTGCTAAATCCCCTTCTTTTAAATAAATTATGCGTTTAGTAACCTGTATTAGAGCAGAGGCATCGGAAGCAGCATAATTGCCAGATGTGCCCAATCCTAGCAATAAAGGAGTTCCATTATGAAAAACAACAATACGATCTGGTCGCGCCTCTTCCATTACAGCAATAGCATATATGCCTTGTAGCTCGGTAACGGAGTCTCTAACCGCTTCAAATAAATCAAGGGTGCGCTCTAAATTAAATGTAATAAGATGGGCGATGACTTCGGTATCAGTATCAGATATAAATTTAAGTCCTGCGGCTTGCAAACGTTGACGCAACGTCTCATAATTTTCAATGATACCGTTATGCACAACTGCAATTCTTGATGCCTCGCCAGAAAAATGAGGATGGGCATTGTGCTCAGATGGTTCGCCATGTGTGGCCCAGCGGGTATGTGCAATACCGGTCTTGCCTTGCAATTTCCGCTCATTCACGATTTTATTAAGCTCGGCAACCCGTCCAGTAGTGCGTAATCTATGGAAACCACCGTTCATCAACGCAATTCCAGCCGAGTCGTAACCACGATACTCAAGTTGGGATAGCCCCTCTAACAAGACAGAAGCCACATTATTTTTAGCTACCGCAACAACTATGCCGCACATGAGAAAACCTTTTTTCGTTAAAAGCTACAAAAATAAAGATCACAGAGAATCTTCCATTAAATTTTTATTTTTTTGCTGGCCGCTTCCACCCAGGAACGCTTATTTGTTTAGTGCGCGATAAGGTCAATTGATTTAATGGGGTGTCCCTAGTAATGGTTGAGCCTGCACCAATGGTGGAACCCTTTGCCAACTTTACCGGTGCAATTAATTGAGTGCCCGAACCAATAAACACATCATCTTCAATAACAGTTTGATGTTTACTGGCCCCATTGTAGTTGCAGGTAATTGTCCCAGCACCAATATTGACATTTTTACCTGCCACGGTATCGCCAATATAGCTCAGATGATTTGCCTTGCTACCAGCAGCAAAACTGCTGTTTTTTATCTCAACAAAATTACCAATATGAACTTTATTGGCCAATTTTGTTCCTGGGCGTATTCGAGCATAGGGCCCAATACGACAGTTTTCCCCAATTTCACTTTCTTCGATCAAACTAAATGGGGCAATTATTGTATTTGCTGCAACTTTCACATTTTTTAGTATGCTATGCGCTCCCACTGTTACAGAATCACCTAATTGGACTAATCCCTCAAAAATACAATTAATATCTATTGTCACGTCTGCGCCACAATTAAGTTGCCCGCGAATATCGATACGAGATGGGTCTATTAAAATTACCCCTTGTTCCATTAATCTATTTGCAAAATTATTTTGATAAATGCGCTCAAGTGCCGCTAACTGTGCCTTGCTATTCACACCTAACACCTCCCAAACATGCTCGGGCTGAATTGCATTAATCTTGACGTTCGCTTTAGCTGCCATTGTCACAATATCAGTCAAATAGTACTCTCCCTGTGCATTACTGTTCTTCAGTTGACCAAGCCAATTGTATAAATACTTATTAGAAATCGCCATAATACCAGTGTTAATTTCTCGAATTTCTTGCTGGATTATGGTGGCATCCTTTTCTTCAATAATGAAAGTTATCTCGTTTGTTTTTGCATTTCGTCCGATTCTGCCGTAGCCTGATGGCTGATTTAACTCTGCAGTCAACAGAATGAGGCTTGTTTCTGCTGTCATTGCTATTAATTTTTCTAGGGTTTCAATTTGAATTAATGGCACATCGCCGTATAAAACTAGAGTGATGCCTTCTTTATCAAGATATGGCAAAGCTTGCATCAGTGCATGACCAGTACCTAATTGTAGTTCTTGTTTTACCCAAGTAACTTTGTCGTTATTTATTACTTTTGGTACAAGCTCACCTCCATGGCCGTAAATTACGCAAATTCTTTGCGGTGATAGGGCGCTTGCTGTATCAAGAACATAAGAAAGCAGGGGTCGGTTTGCGAGGTTATGCAGAACCTTAGGCAATTCCGAATGCATGCGTTTGCCAAGTCCAGCAGCAAGAATAACAATGTCTAGTTTTGGCACAATGTCAGATAAAATAATAGGTTATTAATAGAAAGCATGCACTGATGAGTCGATCATAGCTTAAATGCAACTTGATCGTGCACATGAAATTAACATCAGTCTCTGAAGGTGAAAATTATTCTTCAGAAAAATAAAAAGACAACCGTAGTTGTCTTTTTATTTTTCTGAAGAATAAGAGCTTAATGTGCACGATTTCGCATTTTCTGAATCGTCGCAATTTGCGCCACAGACTCCGCTAATTCCGCTTCAGCTCGAGCATAATCAATCGCAGAAGAACGATCTTTCATGGCATCCTCTGCACGATTCTTAGCTTCAATGGCTTTTGCTTCGTCAAGGTCAGCTCCGCGCACAGCAGTGTCAGCAAGAATAGTCACTACGCCAGGCTGCACTTCCAGTATTCCACCAGAAACATAAATTAATTCTTCTTCGGATTGATCGGGTATCTTAATTCGCACTGACCCAGGTTTCATTTTAGTAATCAGGGGTGCGTGACGTGAATAAATTCCTACCTCGCCCATTTGTGCTGGCACAATCACAACTTCAGCTATTCCTGAAAAAATAGCCTGCTCAGCACTTACCACATCTACATGAATTGTCATTGCCATAGTTTTATTTTATTAAATAGTCTTGGCTTTCTCAACTGCCTCGTCTATTCCTCCAACCATATAAAAAGCTTGTTCCGGTAAATGATCGTAATCACCATTAACAATGCCTTTGAAGCCCTTGATAGTTTCCTTCAAAGATACGTATTTCCCAGGTGAGCCAGTAAATACTTCTGCCACGTTAAATGGTTGCGACAAGAAACGTTGAATCTTACGCGCTCTTGCCACCGCTAATTTATCTTCAGGAGAAAGCTCGTCCATCCCCAAAATCGCAATAATATCTCGCAATTCTTTATAGCGCTGTAAAGTTTGCTGCACATCACGAGCGGTATTATAGTGCTCCTCGCCAACCACCAATGGATCAAGTTGACGTGATGTAGAGTCAAGCGGGTCAACTGCTGGGTATATTCCCAGCGAGGCTATATCTCGTGACAAGACTACAGTTGCATCTAAATGGCCAAAAGTAGTTGCGGGTGAAGGATCAGTTAAGTCATCTGCTGGTACATATACGGCCTGAATTGAAGTGATTGAACCAGATTTAGTGGAGGTGATTCTCTCCTGTAAACGTCCCATTTCTTCGGCTAATGTTGGTTGATAGCCTACTGCCGATGGCATGCGGCCTAACAATGCTGACACTTCGGTTCCTGCTAACGTAAAACGATAAATATTATCCACAAACAACAATACATCTCGGCCTTCGTCACGGAAAAATTCCGCCATAGTTAGCCCAGTTAAAGCTACGCGCAGTCTGTTACCTGGTGGCTCGTTCATCTGACCATAAACAAGGGCCACTTTATCAAGCACATTTGATTCTTTCATCTCGTGATAAAAATCATTACCTTCACGAGTGCGCTCTCCTACGCCAGCAAATACCGAGAATCCACTATGTTCAATTGCAATGTTCCGAATCAATTCCATCATGTTTACAGTCTTGCCCACACCTGCACCGCCAAATAAACCTACTTTACCGCCCTTAGCAAAAGGACAGACCAAATCAATTACTTTAATTCCTGTTTCTAACAACTCAGTAGATGCTGCCAACTCATCAAATGCTGGCGCTTTACGGTGTATAGACATGGATTTTTCTGCACCGATAGGGCCCATTTCATCAATCGGCTTACCCAGCACATCCATAATCCGACCCAAGGTCTTAGTGCCCACCGGTACTAAAATTGGCGCGCCGGTATTAGTGACCATCATCCCGCGACGTAACCCTTCTGAAGAGCCAAGTGCAATCGTTCGCACTACGCCGTCGCCTAATTGTTGCTGCACTTCAAGCGTAAGCTCGGTTCCTTCTAATATCAATGCGTCATAAACTTTTGGCATCGTTTCGCGTGAAAATTCAACATCAATCACCGCACCGATACACTGAACAATTTTTCCTTGGCTCATAGTTATTCCTTAAATACTAAATCGAAGTCTCTAAACCGCAGCGGCGCCACCGACTATCTCGGAAAGCTCTTTTGTAATAGCTGCTTGGCGGGTCTTGTTGTAAATTAATGTAAGTTCGTCAATCACGCTGCCGGCATTGTCTGATGCAGCTTTCATTGCCACCATTCTGGCAGATTGTTCAGAAGCCAAGTTTTCTGTCAACGCTTGATAAATTATTGCCTCTACATAACGTGTCATGATTTCATCGATCACGGTTTTAGCATCAGGTTCATAAATGTAGTCCCATATATTATTCTGATTGCTGTGATTTTCTTCATCCCCGTTATGAAGCTGAGCATCGGATAACGGCAACAACTGTTCCATCATAGGTTCTTGTTTCATGGTATTAATAAAACGAGTGTAAAAAATAAACACTTGATCAAAACGATCCTGAGTATAGCCATCAAGAACCACTTTCACCGCACCAATGAGCTTTTCTAAATTAGGAGCGTCGCCTAACCCGACGACATGCGATACTATATTGGCCCCGAATCTGTTCATAAAACCCAAACCTTTGTTACCGATACAGCAAACTTCAATTTGCTCCTTTTCAGCTTCCCACGCTTTCATTTTTGCCAATGCCATGCGCAAAACGTTAGTGTTAAGGCCGCCACACAAACCTTTATCAGACGTAACCACTATAATGCCAATACGCTTAACCGTATCTCTTTTCACTAGAAAGGGATGACGGTATTCGCTGTGAGCACGACTCATGTGTGCGGCAACATTACGAATCTTATCGCCATAAGGACGGGCTTTTTTCATGCGCTCCTGTGCTTTGCGCATTTTAGAAGCCGCCACCATTTCCATGGCACGCGTGATCTTCTGCGTATTTTTTACGCTCTTAATCTTGTTGCGTATTTCTCTGCTACCGGCCATTTTTTAGTATGTTCCGTTTTTCTTAAAATCTTGAATTGCAGCATCCAGATCTTTCTCAGTTGCGGCATCAAGATCTTTGCTAGTCTCAATCTTGTCCATAATGACGCTATATTTACTCCGCATATAACCTTTTAGAGCCGCCTCAAATGCTAATGCACGCCTAACCTCCACATCATCTAAGTAACCCTTATTAACGGCAAATAATGTGAGCGCCATTTCAGATACGCTTAAAGTAGCATATTGCGCTTGCTTCATCAGTTCGGTCACCATTTTGCCTCGCTCTAATTGCTTACGGGTGGCCTCGTCAAGATCGGATGCGAATTGTGCAAAGGCCGCTAATTCACGATATTGTGCAAGAGCCAAACGTACACCGCCACCTAGTTTTTTAATAACTTTAGTTTGCGCTGCACCGCCTACGCGCGATACTGACACCCCTGCATTAATTGCGGGACGGATACCTGCATTAAACAAGTCTGTTTCCAAAAAGATCTGGCCGTCAGTAATCGAGATTACATTAGTGGGTACAAAAGCGGTAACGTCCCCTGCTTGGGTCTCAATTACGGGCATTGCAGTAAGTGAGCCAGTTTTGCCTTTAACTGCTCCTTTCGTAGCTTTTTCTACGTACGCAGCACTAACTCTGGCAGCTCGCTCTAACAAGCGAGAGTGCAAATAAAATACATCTCCAGGGTAGGCTTCGCGACCGGGTGGACGACGAAGCAACAATGAAATTTGCCGATACGCCCATGCTTGCTTAGTCAAATCGTCATAGATAATAAGAGCATCCTCGCCTTTATCGCGAAAGTATTCACCCATAGTACAGCCAGAGTAGGGCGCGATAAATTGCATCGCTGCCGACTCAGACGCAGTAGCGGCAACTACAATGGTATATTCCATAGCGCCATGTTCTTCCAATTTTCGTACTACGTTTGCAATAGACGAGGCTTTCTGTCCAATCGCAACATAAATACACACCATGTTCTCGCCCTTTTGATTGATAATCGCATCTATTGCTACCGCAGTTTTACCAGTTTGGCGGTCGCCAATAATCAATTCCCGCTGGCCGCGCCCCACAGGAACCATGGCATCAATCGATTTCAATCCAGTCTGCACCGGCTGGTTAACTGATTGACGCCAAATCACACCTGGTGCAATTTTCTCAATCGGCTCGGAACCTTGTGCAGTTATTGGACCCTTCCCATCTATTGGCTGCCCCAGCGCATTTACAACTCGGCTCATTAGTCCTTCACCCACCGGCACTTCCAGAATACGGCCAGTACATTTAACGGTATCGCCTTCAGTAATATGCTCGTATGCGCCCAGAATAACCGCACCAACAGAATCTCGTTCAAGATTGAGCGCAAGACCAAAAGTGTTACCTGGAAATTCCAGCATTTCGCCCTGCATCACATCAGATAGTCCATGAACGCGTACAATGCCGTCAGTTACCGAGACAATGGTACCTTGCGTACGAACCTCCGATGTAACGGCAAGCCCCTCTATTTTGTTTTTAATCAGTTCACTAATTTCAGATGGATTTAACTGCATTTCTTATGACTCCTAGCTTTTAAGAGCAATGGACATAGCTTCTAGTTTACCGCGCACAGAGGCGTCTAGCACCTCATCCCCAATTTCAATTTTTACCCCGCCTATCAATTCCTTATTTATACTTACTTTAGCCTCTATTTTACGCTTGAACTTGGCTTCGAGACCCGCCACCAAATTCTTTAATTGCAAGTCACTCATAGCAAATGCAGAAATTACTTTAGCCTCTAATACGCCCTCATGTTGTGTTTTTAATTGTTCAAATAAATCTCTTACCTGTGGCAATAACTCAACCCGAGCATTTTCTATTAACAATAAAATAAAATTGCAGCCTTCAATGCTCAACTTATTACCGCATATCCCAAGCAACAACTCGCCCAGATGTTTAGCGGAAATTTTTGGATTACCGATAAGGGCACGAATACGTTCATCGCTAGTTACCGTTGCTGCAAGCTGCAACATATCAGACCACGCAGACAAGGCATTCTTTGTCTTAGCCAACCTAAAAACTGCTTCGGCATAGGGACGTGCGATTGTAAGCGCTTCAGCCATTATTTATAGTTCCGCCCTTATTGATAAAAGCAGGTCGGCATGCGTTTGAGCGTCCACTTCACGTTGTAAGATTTTTGTCGCACCAGCTATCGCCAAATCAGCCACCTGTTGACGCAACGCTTCTTTAGCACGAAATACCTCCTGTTCAACTTCGGCTTTGGCACCAACAAGGATGCGATTACTTTCATCTTTAGCTGTTCCTTTTGCCTCTTCAATAACTTGAGAGGCCCGTTTTTCAGCTTGGGCTATAATTTCAGAAGCCCTCTGCTTTGCCTCGCGCAGATTCTCTGTAGCGCGCTTAGAAGCTAACTCCAACTCATGCTTACCACGTTCGCCCGCCGCGAGACCATCTGCAATTTGTTTCTTACGCTCACTAAGCGCTTGCATAATGGGTGGCCACACAAATTTCATACAAAACCAGACAAACAAGATAAACATGATTGTTTGTCCGAGCAAAGTAGCATTGATATTCATGTAAGAACCTTTCCTAAATTATAGGTGGTAACTTTAACCACCAACGACCGCAAACAGAATATACATAGAAATTCCTACGGCAATCATTGGTACGGCATCAACCAAACCCATGACAATAAAAAATTGAGTGCGCAACATTGGGATTAATTCTGGCTGACGCGCAGCGCCCTCAAGAAAGCGTCCGCCCAAAATTCCGATACCAACTGCAGCGCCAAGCGCGCCCAAACCCATCATGATCGCGCCAGCGATGTATAGTAGTGATTGTTCCACAGAGTTCTCCTATAAAAAAAGTGATGCAAAAAAAAATCAGTGATGCTCCTGGTGTGCCATATCCATATAAACAATGGTCAACGTCATAAATATAAAGGCTTGCAACGTTACGATCAGGATATGGAAAATTGCCCAGCCCAAAGATAAAAGCACCTGTGTTCCAAATAAGACTGAGTTACCTACGCTAGCAACGGCCCATGCGCCCCCCATGAGCGCAAGTAAAATGAAGATCATCTCGCCTGCGTACATATTGCCAAATAATCGCAATGAAAGTGAAAGTGGTTTAGCAATAAGATTTACACCTTCTAAAAATAGATTTATAGGAATAAATCCCGCTTTTATAACCGGATTATTGCTACTAAAAGGCTGGAGCGCGAGCTCGCCGGCAAATCCACCCACACCTTTAATCTTAATACTATAATAAATTACCAGAAAAAATACTGCAATGGACATGCCAAAAGTTGCATTAGGATCCGTGGTGGGCACCACCTTCAGAAAGGGAAGACCGAGACTGTGAGCTACCGTTGGCAACCAATCTATAGGCAACAAATCCATCAGATTCATCAGAAAAATCCATATGAAAATTGTCAATGCCAATGGCGCAACTATTGCATTACGAGCGCTGAATGAGCCGCGTACGCTGTTATCAATAAAATCAATAATCCATTCAACAAAATTTTGGCCGCCACTCGGTACGTTAGCTGTTGCGCTTTTTGCAACCTTAGAAAAGAAGTATAAGAAAAGGACGCCCAGCAGAAAAGAAAACCCCAGCGTATCCAAGTTAATTGCCCAAAATCCCATCTCCTTAGCTTCTTCAGGAGTCTGTGCAAGCGCCCATCCCCCATCTGGCAACTTGCCAAAAGTTAGGTTCTGGAGGTGGTGTTTAATATAGGCAGATGAAGTTATTGATTCGCTGGTCATAATTCTATTTAGTTATTTTTCGCATTTTAGAGGGGCGATTACCCAAGCAAACTGTCCCAATACAAAGCTAATTAAAACAGCTACCGGGGCAAGTTTTAACAGCCCCATTCCAAGCACAAGAAGAACAGATACAATCACAAAACGCTCCAAACTAGAGCGATAAAACAACCACAGATGCTTGTGCGTCTCGAGCAACATGCTTTGCTTGCTAGGTCGCATGCGCCAGAGTAACAATAAAGTATTTATTAATGCAATAACAGAGCCATATACAGCCCCTGTCGCCAATACCTGTCCTTCCAAGACATAGCCTAAAATCCCGACTATTGCCAAGATTACAATCTGCAGTCTTGCCGTATAGTGTACGCTGGATTCCATGAGCAAAGCACAACGCATGAAAGGCGAGATTCTAATATCTCATAAAAAAACTGTCAAGAGATGCTTATCAAGATGCCCTGAATTAGGACAAATATTATCTTGAAATTCATAGCAGCTCCTAAAGACGCTGGGGGCTTGGCTATTGATAGCACTAATTGTGTCCATATCCAAAAAACTGGATCTGGGGCTTTCTTCTTGACCGAAAAGGCAGGAGATTCTATTATATTTGTTATAATATTCTGTTAATGGCAATTAATTTAAATAAGGATGCGGGCCAGTCTCGTAGATTATGGTAAAAATTTCCGTTGCTTTAGAGGCTATAAATACACGCATTGCCAAAGCTGCAAGCAAGGTTGGTCGACAACCGACAGAAATTCTATTATTAGCGGCAAGCAAGACTAACCCTGCCTCACAAATTAGAGAGGCCTGGCTTGCTGGACAAACTATTTTTGGAGAGAATTACCTTCAAGAGGCTCTAGAAAAAATACTTGCACTCTCTGATTTACCAATTGAATGGCACTTCATTGGTCCCATACAAAGTAACAAAACAAAGCGTATAGCAGAAAATTTTGCTTGGGTACACAGCGTGGATAGAAAGAAAATCGCCGAACGTCTATCGCGAGATAGGCCGGAGTCGCTGCCGCCGCTACAGATTTGTCTACAGGTAAATGTTAGCGGGGAGAATACTAAAAGTGGTGTGGCACCTGAATGTGCGGCTGATCTAGCAAACTATGTTGCACAATTACCTCGCCTAAAGCTACGTGGATTGATGGCCGTCCCTGAATTAACTACTACCGTTGCCCTTCAACGTAGTCAATTTCATATGCTACGAAATATATATGATCAATTAAAAAAAAATGGATTAGGCATCGATACGCTTTCCATGGGGATGTCTGAAGACCTGGATATTGCTATCGCTGAGGGCGCAACTATTGTTCGCATAGGTACGGCAATCTTTGGCCCTAGGCGCTACCCCATACCCGAGAATTGGGGCGAGGAGCTTGTTGTTCGCGCTACACAACAGTAAGGGCGAGATACTTATCTTGCAACTGCTCCCTAGTTTCGGTGATGTCTGAGTTAATAATAATACAATCCACTGGGCACACTTCTACACACTGTGGTATATCGTAATGTCCCACACACTCAGTACACAAGCTGGGTTGAATTACATAAATTACTTCCCCTTGCGAAATTGCTCCATTAGGACATTCTGGCTCACATACATCACAGTTAATACATTCATCAGTAATAATTAAAGCCATGTTATTCGCTTAAAAAATTGGTGTCCAACTTCAAGTTTTTGGTGCGCAACCGGGTGGCAACTAGGGGGTGCAAAAACTTATCAGCGTTACCTCCTAGGAGGGAGATTTCTCGTACGATAGTAGCGGAGGTAAACATATGTTGTTCGGATGGGGTCATAAAAACGGTTTCAACATCCGGATACATACTACGATTCATGCCGGCCATCTGAAACTCGTATTCAAAATCGGATGCCGCACGTAGTCCACGCACGATAATCCTAACGTTCTGTTGCTGCGCGAACTTCATTAATAACCCAGTAAATGATGTTACCTCGATATTAGGACAGTCTATCAGTACCTGCTGTGCCATACTTACTCGTTCCTCCAAAGTAAAAAATGGCTTCTTACTGCTATTCCCAGCTATAGCTACTATCACTTGGTCATATAAACGAGAGGCGCGACGAGCCAAATCTTCGTGGCCGCGCGTAATTGGATCAAAGGTTCCTGGGTAGATAGCTTTATTCATTCTTTTCATATTTTAACAATTGATAGTGTACCTTACCAGCCCGGCCGTAACGCCAAACTAACCAATCCCCGCCAAACTCTAAAAGATTACAATCTTCCACATACACTATCCCGTGTTTCTTAAGATGCGGCAAGATCAGGGATAACATTTTAGACAACAAATCGAGTTGGTAAGGTGGGTCCAAAAAAATTATATCGAAAAGTTTTTGATTAGAAGCAATAAATTTAAGCGCATCTATCAATACTACCTCTATCTGAATTGCCTCTAGTTTTTGCAAATTACTCTGTAGCGTACAAAATACCTTAGGATCTGATTCTACCATCACTACCTGTTCAGCCCCCCGAGACGAGGCCTCAAACCCCATTGCTCCGCTACCCGCAAACAAATCAAGACATGTCTTGCCAGTCAGATCCTGCCCCAGCCAATTAAATACAGTTTCCCGTACCCGATTTGGAGTGGGGCGCAAGCCCGTACTATTTGAAAAAGTAATGCTACGAGTTCGCCATTTCCCACCGATAATGCGAATTTTATTTTGATTTGAAAGCATTTAGCAAAGAACTCTAGGGGTATTTAAAATACATCGACATTATTTCTCTTCTATAGCCCCCACTATGACTGTTACCATTCCTTGTGAGTCAATACGTCGGCGAAAGGCTTCTCTAATTTGTGCTACAGTCACTTTACCCACCGCCTTCACATAATCATCAAAATAGCTCAAGGGAAGACTGTAAAAGCCTATCACAGCAAGGTACTCTATAATCTTCTTATTGCTATCTATACGAAGTGGGAAACCATCAATAATGTTCCGTCTCGCTGCAATCAGCTCCTTTTCTGTTGGGCCACTAGCAATGAAATTAGTCAGGACATCTCGAGTAAATTTTAAAGCCTCCTCAGACTGTTCTTTCTTCGTCTGCAGACTGATTTCAAACGGGCCCATTTCTTTTAATGGAGAAAAACTGCTATAAACACTATAGGCCAATCCACGTTTCTCACGAATTTCCGCCATCAAACGCGAGGCAAAACCACCACCACCAAGGATATAATTCCCAACTACCAAAGGGTAGTAGTCGGGATCATCACGTCGCAATCCTATATAAGCGGTGAGGATATGACTTTGTGTCGCCGGATGAGAAATTCTCTTAGTTTCAGAAATAGGTGGGGTTGCTGGTGGCAAGAAATCTCCTGATTCGCCTTTTGGCAAATCCTTCGATAATCTCTCGGCAATGACGGTCGCCTCGGCGTAACTCACATCGCCCATGATAGACACTACCGCATTTGAGCTAACGTAATTAGAGCGATGGAAATCAACCAAATCTTGGCGCCGCAATGTACTTAATGAAGTTATCTCACCCGAACTACCTAGGCCATAAGGATGGTTGCCATAGAGCATTTTCTTCAGTGTGCGGTCAGCAATATACTCGGGTTTGGTTTCTGCCTCTTTCAGCCCCGCAATAACTCTTGTGCGCTCACGCTCCATTACATCTTCTGGGAAATCTGGACGCTGTATCATATGAGATAATATGCCTAGCGCTTGCTCACGCTCACGTTCACCACTCAAGGTCCGCAACAGAACACCAGCACGATCTTGATTAAAGTGAACACTTAATTGTGCCCCCACATCGGCCAATGTTTTGGAAATCTGGTCTTCAGATAAATTCCCTGCACCAAGATCCAATAAATGCAGCGTTAAACTAGCACGCCCTGATTTTTCTGGCTTATCGGTGCCGCTACCTGCGACAAAGTCCACACCAACATCCAATATCGGCAGATTGTGACTCTCAATAAAATATACCTTTGCACCGGAGGATGTTTGCCAGTGCTGAATCGGCAAGACAGCAAAAGTTGTCTGAGAACAAATACTTAAAAATAAAAAAAATAAGAAACGTATCATCTATAAAAATTCCATTAAAAATTTAACATGGGTGAAACTTGTATGTTTATCGTCAATTAATTCTTATTCATGGCCAATCCACCCTTAAGACTCAATGTCGCAACTCACTAAATGAGGGAACCAGAGATCGCTCTTCCAATGGCTGAGGATCTAGCATTGCAACGGTCAAGGCATCATCTATCAGATATTTTTTTGCTACCTCGCGCACCTGCTCAGCAGTGACAAATTGTAGTTTTTTTAACATCACGTCTAAATCGCGATGGGACAATCCAATGGTCTCTAATTTACCGATCTGCATCGCCTGATAAAATGTTGAGTCAAGCTGGAACACGTGGCTCGCTATTACTTGGGCTTTAACGCGTGTAAGCTCTTCTTCGGTTACGCCATTACGTATAAGTTTCTCTATCTCCCCGCGCAAAGATACTTCCAATTCTGTCACAGTTTTTCCTTCGCTAGGCGTGCCCTCAAGATAAAACATACTGGGACCACGCACGGCGAAATCGTAACTTGCATTTACTGAACTAGCAATGCGCTGATTACGTACCAATTCCTTATTCAGTCTAGAAGACGCATTACTGTCCAATACTCCCGCCAACATCTCCAGTGCATATGGTTCCCAGTCTGTATCGGCATTGCGCAGCGCTGGTGCATGATAGCCCATTACGAGATAAGACAATTGTGCCGGCGCTTTTACTACCAATCGCTTGGTCCCGATTTGTGGTGGCTCCACCTGGGGTTTACGTGCAGCCAGAGACGGCACAGGGCGAGATTTAATCTTGCCATAATGTTTCTGTGCTAGAGAAAACACCTCTATCGGATTTACATCTCCTATCACTACTAATACAGCGTTATTGGGCGAATACCAACGATCGTACCAATCCTGTGCATCATGTACGCTCATATTCTCCAAATCATTCATCCAGCCAATAATCGGCCGGGCATATGGATGTGATTGATAAGCTACAGCCATCATTTTTTCATGCATTACTGAGCGAGGCTGATCATCGGTACGCAATCGGCGCTCTTCCATTACCACCTTAATTTCCTTGATAAAATCTTCCTTGGTTAATTTTAAGTTGCGCATCCGGTCGGCCTCTAGACCCATTGCTAATGAGAGTCTGGATTTGTGTAATTGTTGAAAATACGCTGTGTAATCTTGGCCTGTGAACGCATTATCACGCCCACCCGCCTCTGCAATGCGCCTTGAGAATTCACCCGCGCGAACCTTTTTCGTTCCCTTAAACATCATGTGCTCCAATGCATGAGCAATGCCTGTAGTACCGTTTAACTCATCAATACTGCCCGCTTTATACCAAATCTGAGAAATTACTACCGGTGAACGATGGTCTTCTTTGACAATTAATTTAAGGCCGTTAGCAAGGATGTACTCGTGTGGATTGGCAAAGGTCGCAAATGAAGCCAATGAGGCCAAAGTTATGATGGCGATCTGTGTGCCGAGAAAATGAAAAGCAAAGTTGGGAACAGATTTCATTTTAATAGCCTAAGTTTAAGTAAACGGAATAAAATTACACTTCTAATATTTGACTACTATGACAGCCTATCAGAATACTGGGTTCATTTAAATCTGAAAAAACCCTATGGTCGCCAAAATCATGACTAAAAATTGGATCTCTGAAATAAAACTGGGCCTCTCTCAAACACGAGAAAGTTTTGGCAAACATTTGTCCAGCTTACTTGGTGGCGGAAAAATAGATGAGGTTCTCTATGAAGAACTAGAGGCTATATTACTTACCGCGGATGCCGGTGTAAACGCAACCACTTGGTTACTTGATGCACTACGAAAAAAAGTAAAAAGCGAAAATCTGACCGATGCAGCACAGTTACGAGGGGCTTTACAAGAGGTCCTCTTTGCATTGCTGGCTCCGCTAGCACGGTCATTTGATACTGATACAGAGAAACCATTTGTTATTATGTTGGCGGGTGTAAATGGAGCAGGAAAAACCACCTCTATTGGGAAACTTGCTCATTATTTTCAATCTCAAGGAAAATCTGTATTACTTGCTGCTGGCGACACCTTCCGAGCTGCTGCACGCGAACAACTCATCGCTTGGGGTGAGCGTAACAATGTACCCGTTATTGCCCAGGATAGTAGTCAAAAAAATGGTGATCCTGCGTCGGTAATATTTGATGCGATTAATGCTGCCAAGGCAAGAAATATAGATATTGTTTTGGCAGACACCGCTGGGAGACTAGCCACACAATTACATCTAATGGAAGAAATTAAAAAAATAAAACGTGTGATTGCCAAGGCCAAACAGGGAGCGCCACATGAAGTGTTATTAGTGTTAGATGCTAACATTGGTCAAAACGCAATCAATCAAGTAGAGGCATTCGATAATGCGCTAAAAATTACTGGTTTAGTGGTCACCAAACTCGATGGCACCGCCAAGGGTGGGATTATTGCTGCTATTGCTAAGATACGTCAGGACAATACATTGCCCTTATATTTTATCGGGATGGGTGAAAACATAAATGACTTAAAGCCTTTCGATGCAAGAAAATTTGTAGAGGCCTTGTTTGATTAATTTCTTATTACACATTCTTTGCTTGTACATTCTAGGGATATTCTAAATGATCAGCTTTAGTGGTGTCTACAAACGGTATCTGAGTGGTTTCGAAGCATTAAAAAATATCAATTTCACTATTGAACCAGCAGAAATGGTCTTTATTACCGGCCACTCTGGTGCTGGAAAAAGCACGTTATTAAAGCTTATTGCAGCCATTGAACGCCCCACTACCGGTAGTATAGTTATTAATGGTCAGAACTTAGCCGCCCTTAACGGCAATGAGATTTCGTTTTTACGTCGCAACTTAGGTTTGGTATTTCAAGATCAAAAAATTTTATTTGACCGTGCCGTTTTTGATAACGTGCTATTGCCGTTGCAAATTAATGGTTTTGATTTTAAAACAGCAACCGAAAGAGTATATGCCGCGCTTGATAAGGTAGGATTGCTAAAGAATGCAAAATCCCGTCCCATAACTCTATCAGGAAGCGAACGACAGCGACTGTGTGTCGCTCGTGCGGTAGTTGGTTGCCCATCTATTCTAATTGCTGATGAACCAACGGCCAATCTTGATACTGATTATGCTAATGACATAATAAATATATTTAAATCACTTCATCAAGTGGGGATAACTGTACTGATTGCTACTCATAATACGGAGCTACTTGGCAATGCCCAGCAACGTATTCTAGCGCTCAGTCATGGAGAACTAACATTATGAGTATATGGTTTTCTCATCATTGGCATGCCCTTGTCTCGGCATTACGAAAACTAACAGATGCTCCTATTACTAGTCTACTCAATATAGTGGTAATCGGGGTTGCTTTCAGTTTGCCTACAGGAGCTTACATATTACTAGAAAATCTCCAGGTCTTTTCTGGGCAGGTATCAGGGGCGCCGCAATTAAATTTATTCTTAGCACTAGATACAGACAAAAATAAAATAGCAGAGTTGGAATCACGCTTAACACAACACCCTCAAATCGCAAGTTTTCAATTTATTCCCAAGAACGTGGCCTTACAGCAACTAAAAAAAAGAGATGGACTGGCCGATATAATAGATGATCTCGCACAAAATCCGTTACCTGATGCTTTTATAATTAACGTCAAAGATGCTGCGCCTGAGTCACTAGAATCCCTGCACACAGAAATACAAAAATGGCCAGAGGCAGATTACGTACAATTTAATTCTGCTTGGACTAGGCGACTAGATGCCCTGCTTAAACTAGGGAAGTTAGCAGCATTGACACTTGCTTTTCTATTGGGTTTCGCGCTGGTGGCTATAACATTTAACACCGTACGTTTACAGATTCTTGCTAGGCGAGATGAAATTGAGATATCCAAATTAATTGGGGCGACCAACGACTTTGTACGCCGTCCTTTTCTTTACTTTGGCACAATCCAAGCGGCAATTGGAGGGATAACAGCATGGCTCATCACTGCTTTTATTCTGCATTTAATAAGTAATGAGCTAACTAGTCTAGCCAAGCTTTACACGGTTGATTTGCGCCTACATCATCTCTCAAGTGAAGATAGCGCTATTTTATTGCTATCCTCGGCCTGCTTAGGTTGGTTTGGTGCCTGGTTATCGGTTGCAAATTGCCTCTGGAAAACAGAATCAAGGTGGTTCAAAGACACAAAATATACCCACTAAGGGTCCCGTAAAGTCACTAGCGTGTGCTCATTGAAGATGCTAGAATGGTTGCAGTTGTTAGAATTAGGAGGTCATCATGACTTTTGCTTTAACTGTACCAGAGATTGGTGGCGGCATTGAAGGCTATGTCCGATCCGCTAATCGCTTCCCCATTCTCTCGCAAGAGGAAGAAACTCGTCTGGCTCGATGTCTACGGGATGGTGCTGATATTGATGCCGCCCGTCAATTGGTGTTGTCACATTTACGCATGGTCATTACTATTGCTCGCGGTTACAAAGGCTATGGTTTGCCACAAGCCGATTTAATCCAGGAGGGTAATGTTGGTCTAATGAAAGCAGTCAGGCACTTTGATCCGGAACGAGGTGTGCGATTGGTATCATTTGCATCGCACTGGGTTAAAGCTGAGATCCATGAATTTATACTGCGCAATTGGCGACTAGTAAAAATTGCCACCACTAAGGCACAGCGTAAGTTATTTTTTAATTTGCGTAGCATGAAGAAAACTCTTGACACCATGCGCCCGGAAGAAGCTCATTCTATGGCAAAACGTTTAGGCGTGAAGGTGAAAGAGGTTATAGAAATGGAGACCCGCTTCAGTGGGCGCGATATTTCAATCGAGCCCTTATCCGAAGAGGAAGATGAAAAATATAGCCCTATAGCTTACCTGACCAACGGTTCCGAACCATCACAAACACTAGAGAACGAACAAAATAGCTGTCAGCATGTCGAGGGGTTAGATCGAGCATTGGCCTCTCTTGATGAGCGTAGCCGTCGCATTGTTGAAACGCGTTGGTTACAAGAAGAAAAAGGTGCAACACTGCATGATCTTGCTCACGAATTTGGCGTATCAGCCGAACGTATTCGTCAAATTGAGGTTAAAGCGATACAAAAAATGCGAGAAGCAATGACCTAAAGTGTGCGGAGATTGCGGTTACTATTTCATTATTTGACTAATGCAACCTCAGTTCTTTGCAAATAAAAATTTTTGTTGGTTACAGAGCATCCGTAGCTTATTTTTTAAATTCACAACTTACTCGAGCCTTGTCGATAAAAATAACTTGGCCCCGAAACAAAAGCTTCTAGAAATTTTTACCTAGCCATTGTTCCGGTGTTAGTGTTTTTATAGACAATGCGTGAATCTCTTGCTTCATCTTATCCCCCAACGCTCGGTAAACCAGCTGATGTTGCTGTACCGTGCTTTGGCCCCGGAATTCAGCGCTAACAATAGTTGCATTAAAATGATGTCCGTCATCCCCTTCTATACGCACTAACTCACATAACAAGGCAGCTTCAATATAACTTTTTATGTCTTCTGATGTGATCATTTTTTCTTCCCCCCGAATCTAAAGAATTTTTTAAAATGTTTACATACCCTTCTTACAACAACTTGCAAGCAATTGATTTTAATGACGAAGCCTGTACCCTGTTTTAAGCATTCTCAGCGCAAGCCATGATATCGTCAAAAAGAATGTTGTTACGACCATGAAACTAAAATGGGGTGGGATCTCTGATATGCCAAAGAAGCCGTAACGAAAACCATCTATCATGTAAAAAAATGGATTGAGGTAGGAGAGATTTCGCCAAAACGATGGCAATGAATGAACCGTATAAAATACTCCCGATAAAAATGTTAGCGGTAGAATAAAAAAATTCTGAAATGCAGCAAGTTCATCAAATTTTTCTGCCCAGATACCGGCAACAACTCCCAGAGATCCTAATAATGCATTGCCCATTAGAGTGAATAAAAAAACCCATAAAAATGAGCTCAGTGGCACTATAAAAAAAATTAATGTCACCAAATAAAAACCTAGCCCCACAAGCAATCCACGCGCTACTGATGCCAGTACATAAGCAAGAAATACTTCTAGGTAAGACAATGGAGACAACAGGACAAAAACAATATTACCAGTGACTTTTGACTGGATTAGACTAGAGGAGGAATTGGCAAAAGCATTTTGCAACATAGCCATCATCACCAAACCTGGAATTAAAAAAACTGTATACTCCACGCCAGGGTAAATCTGTACATGCCTTTCTAGTACATGTGAAAAAATTAATAGATAAAGTAAAGTAGTCAGCATGGGGGAACCTATGGTTTGGAAACCGACCTTCCAGAATCGCAGCACTTCTTTGCGAAAGAGCGTATAAAAACCAATCATGCAGGTTCCTGATTTTCAACATCATTCATAATTTTGATAAATGCTTCTTCCAAGTGGGGTCGTAATAACTGCATTTCTAGGACCCGCACCTGAGCTACGCGCAATGCGGTAAGAACCCCCTCAATTTGAGTGTAATCTTTAACTGACAAAATATAACTACCCTCGGCATAACTAATCATGGTTGATTGCAATGCTGCGGGCAACTTATCGGGCGACAAGCGTAACTGAATTGAGCAGCCAGCTATGTTACTAATGAGATTCTTCGTGCTATCAAGCGCGACAACTTCACCCTGTTTTAACATTGCAACTCGACTACATAACTCCTCTGCTTCATCCAAATAATGAGTAGTAAGAACAATAGTGTGGCCATTATAATTCAGCCGTTTAATGAAGCGCCAAAGTGCCTGGCGCAATTCTACGTCTACTCCTGCAGTTGGTTCATCTAACACAATCACTGGCGGCTTATGCACTAACGCTTGGGCAACCAGTACACGCCGCTTCATGCCGCCTGATAATGCTCGCATATTAATATTCGCTTTGTCTGCAAGGTCCAAGTAATGAAGTATTTCCTCTATCCACAGGTTATTATTCTTTAGACCGTAGTAGCCAGATTGAATGGATAAAATTTCTCGTACGGTAAAAAATGGATCGAATACCAACTCTTGTGGCACCACCCCCAGTGCATGGCGGGCTTCACGATAATCAGTCACAACATCGTGCCCCATTACTTTAGCGCTGCCACTATTGGAAAGTGTCAGCCCCGCCAAAATGTTAATTAGCGTAGTTTTGCCTGCGCCATTAGGCCCAAGCAACCCAAAAAACTCACCTATAGGAATTTCAAGATTAATATTCCTCAGGGCATGTACTGCACCAAAACATTTATGTACATGCTTAATTTCAATTGCCGGAATCATCGAAGATGCGATCCTAGAAAAGTGCTGTTCATGGGTTCATAAGTACCCGCTCTGCGAGTAAAAATTTTATTTAACTTCATGTACAGAACATGGGATTAGACGTCAACGTTCTTATAGGGATTAACTATAAAAACCCGCTGTTGAAAAACAGCGTGCTCTTATAAATGATTTGTAAGCTACATTTGCACGATCATCTCGTAAACGCCATACAATTCAGCAAGATTTTTTAATTGTACTGGTATGTTAGAAAAAAATAATCGCTGGCTATGAGTATTGGTTCTGCGCTGCCATTCCAGCAGCATGCTGACGGCTGATGAATCCACCTCAGTTACTTGTGCCAGATCAATTACTAGGTCGCTATGCTCAAATAAAGCAACCCCCTGCTCAACCACAGCAAGAACATTACTTGCGTTTATTGGCCCCTGAACTTTCAGTTTATTACCGTCGCGCAGAATCATTTCATAACGTCATATATTATTAACTATCAGCATTTTTGTCTTTATCTTCCATGGAACGATTTTTCTCTATCAGGGTTTTTAGAAGTCCTTCCACCCCATTTGCACGAACCTGCGAATCAAAAGAACTGCGATAATTAGTAACTAAACTTATCCCAGCCACTGTGACGTCATAAACCTTCCAATCATTGGTAATTTTTTCCATACTGTAATCAATGGTTACAGCTTGTTGGCCTTGCTTCAACATCACTTGGGTTTTAACCACAACATCTACATCAGCAGGCTGTATTTTAGTTGGCTCTACCTTAATAACTTGATCGCGATAAGTTGATAATGCATTAGAGTAAGTGCGCACTAACAGGGTGCGAAACTCCTTTATCATTCCTTCTTTCTGCTCAGGTGTAGCTTTGGGCCAGTTTTTTCCCATGGCTAATTTTGTCATACGAGAAAAGTTGAAATGGGGCAGAATTTTAGCCTCTACAAGGCCAAGAATCTTGGCTTTATTACCGGCCTGAATATCTTTGTCCTGTTTAATAATTGCAAGCACTTCTTGTGCCGTACTCTCTACTAAATTATGCGGTTCAATCTCTGCCGCTTGCACAGGGGTAAATGCCAGCAGGACGAGCGAAAAAATTATATTCAAACCTCTTCTCATAAAAAATTGTCCTTTCATCTATCGTTATCTATAAAACCAAAAATGGGCCAGAGCGATAATTAAAATTTATTCTATTCTTTGCCACCACTTTTACTTGTACTATTTTCTGATGCTTTATTAAATAGAAATTGCCCGATTATATCTTCTAAAACTATTGCCGAATTAGTCTTTATTATCTTATCGCCATTCTTTAGCGGCGCTTCATCGCCACCTGCGGCCAGACCAACGTATTGCTCACCCAAAAGTCCGGCAGTAAGAATACTGGCAAAGGTATCCTTGGGAAATTTATAACGATTGTCTAGCTGCATAGTTACAACAGCATCGAAAGTTTCGACGCTAAATTGTATATCAAGCACACGGCCCACTACTACACCGGCACTTTTTACGGGTGCTCTAATCTTCAGCCCGCCAATATTTTCAAAATTTCCAACTAATGTGTAGCTCTGTGCCGTGCTATAAGTGCCTAGATTTCCAATTTTTAATGCCAGCATCAATAGCGCGCCTATTCCTGCCATAACAAACAACCCCACCCATAAGTCCATCATTGTCCGCTGCATTAACTTACTCCCCTAAACATGAATGAGGTTAAAATAAAATCTAATCCTAATATAACCAATGATGAAGTCACCACAGTACGAGTGGTGGCACCAGATACTCCTTGTGCCGTAGGTACAGCATCATAGCCCTCAAACACTGCGACTGCAGTCACAGCTACGCCGAAAATACAACTTTTAATAATGCCATTAACAATATCATAACGAAAATCTACCATGCTCTGCATCTGTGACCAAAATGAACCGTCATCTACCCCAACAATTACCACAGCCACCAAATAACCGCCAAATACCCCTACCGCAGAAAATATTGCTGCTAAAAACGGCATCGAAATTACTCCTGCCCAAAATCGTGGCGCAACTACCCTCGCGATTGGATCTACCGCCATCATTCCCATCGCCTCTAATTGTTCGGTAGTTTTCATTAGTCCAATCTCAGCAGTAATAGCAGAACCGGCACGACTAGCAAACAAGAGCGCCGCAACTACTGGCCCCAGCTCTCGTACTAACGACAGGGCCACCAATGCGCCTATAGCTGATTCTGCCCCATATTTTTGCAGTGTTTCATAGCCCTGTAAACCCAGTACCATGCCAACAAAGAGTCCCGAGATCAGGATGATGATTAGTGACAACACGCCAGTAAAATACAACTCCCGAATGACCAGATCAAACCGACGCAAGCTCATCCCAGATTTTAATAGTAGTAGTAAAAAAAAACGGCTGGCGCGACCCAAGCGAAAAATACTTTCTATCACTCGATGTCCGATGTCTTGAATGTTAATAATGATAGGTTTAGACAAAGTTATTCCCCAAACTCAAATCGCCTGCATATGTCCCAGAAGGGTAGTGAAATGGCACTGGACCATTTTCTTCGCCATGTACAAATTGATGCACAAAAGGTGAGATGGAGCTGCGCACTTCTGCTGGTGTGCCATGAGCCGCAATTACTCCCTCAGAAATAAAATAGATGTAGTCTGCGATTTTCAACGATTCTTGTACGTCATGCGTTACTAAAATCGATGTCATGCCCAATGCATCAGTTAAACGACGAATTAAGTTTCCAATAACGCTCAATGAAATTGGATCGAGGCCGGTAAACGGCTCGTCATACATAACAAGCATTGGATCTAGCGCAATGGAGCGGGCTAACGCTACACGTCGAGCCATTCCGCCAGAAAGTTCTGCTGGCATTAAATTATGGGCGCCTCGCAAGCCAACCGCATGTAGCTTCATCAGCACCAAATCTCGAATAATAGACTCTGGAAAATTGGTATGTTCTCGTATCTGAAACGCTACATTTTCAAACACCGAAAGATCTGTGAACAATGCGCCAAATTGAAACAACATGCTTATTTTTCGGCGCATTAAAAAAAGATCATTTCTATTGAGCTTATGCACCACCTGACCGGCAAGCATAACGTGGCCAGAAGATGGGGTGACTGAACCCCCAATTAAACGTAACAACGTGGTTTTACCGCAACCACTACCTCCCATAATAGCAACAACTTTGCCACGTGGCACGGTTAAGTTAATACCCTTCAAGATGGCACGATTGCCATAAGAAAAACTTAGCTCTTTTATTTCAATTAAGGTATCAGTTAACATTCTAATAAAGATCTCTGTTGAATTTAATAAATCTGCCAAAATTTTGAGATTGGCTCGCCCGAATACCCTCTGAGAAAAATCTAATAAGCAAAACTTTTTGAGTTCGGGATCTTGATGCCACAAGGAATAATTTATATTAACTTATAAACATATGCCAAGAAATTAAAATAAAGCAAAAACTTAATAACAGTTTCTGCCTTTCTGTACGCAAATTAACGGTATGATTGATTCCCCCTTATCTAAAACGTCTCATCTCTTTATTCCCGTCAATAATACCCAGCCATCTTGTTCTCCCTTGGTGCGCATTTCAAACCACTGCTGATAGGCGTTTAATACTTCTTCTGCTTGCTCTTTAAGTATACCAGAAAGCACAATATGTCCATTCTTGCGAAGAGTGTGTGCAATCGCGGGGGCAGATATAATTAGCGGACCAGCAAGAATATTAGCGATGACTACATCAAAACACTTTTCGCCCAAAAACTTTTTTTGTATTTCAAGGGATGTCTTATAAAACTCTATTCTCTTTTGGGTACATAAATTACGCGTGGCATTATCTTGGCTGACTTTGATTGCTTGAGGATCTATGTCCAGCCCCGTCACATGATCCGCGCCTAATTTCAACGCAGCAATAGCAAGTATGCCGGAGCCGCAACCAAAATCAAGCACAAATTCTCCTTCTTGCAAATTTTTGTCAAGCCATGCAAGGCACAATTGAGTGGTCGGATGGCTGCCCGTACCGAAAGCTAACCCTGGATCAATTATCAAATTAATGGCAGCGGGGTCCGGTATTTGATGCCAACTAGGTACAATCCACAATCGTGATGATATTTTAATTGGGCCGGATTGCGATTGTGTCAGTTGCACCCAATTTTGCTCTTCTACTTGTGCCAAGCGACAATTGGGAAAGCTAGAAAGTTGGGCTACTTGCGCAGCAACCTTCATCACGGCAAATACATCTACATCCGAATTAAACGTGGCTGTTATTTCTGTTTTTGACCAGATTCTTACAGAGGGTTGCTCAGGTTCCCCAACCAACAGTTGTTCTTGTTCTGTACCAGCGGCTGCATCGTGAATATCTACAGAGAGTGCGCCTAGATCAAGCAGCGCATCGCTCAATGCTTCGGCATGATCGGCATCCGTCTCTACGGCAAGAGTGGTCCACGACATATTAAAAAATAAGAGATCTACTCAAAGAAATCGGCCGACTTTAATTAATGGTGTATGCACAGTGTTATTGGTTAATTTTCAAAAATTTCCACGATGCACAGCAAAAAATTAATCTTTTTTTATCTTATTATGTGCAGCGAGTTTCTGTTCAAGATAATGAATGGTTGTGCCCCCGCGTAAAAAAGCGGCATCGGACAACAGATCGAGGTGCAGCGGGATATTTGTGTTGATCCCCTCAATCGCCATTTCAGATAACGCTATACGCATACGAGCAATAGCCTGATCACGATTATCGCCATAAGCAATTACTTTGCCAATCAAAGAGTCATAATACGCGGGCACTACATAGTTATTATAAATATGAGAATCAACACGAATACCGGGCCCGCCAGGAGCATGGTATTGGGTAATGCGGCCAGCGCAAGGAGTAAGCTTATAAGGGTCTTCGGCATTGATTCGGCATTCAATGGCATGCCCCTTAAGGGCAATATCTTTCTGACGAATCCGTAACTTCTCCCCCGCAGCAACACGAATTTGTTCCTGCACCAAATCAATCCCTGTAGTCGTTTCTGTGACAGGATGCTCTACTTGTAAACGCGTATTCATTTCAATGAAGTAAAATTCATTGTTTTCAAATAAAAACTCGAATGTGCCCACTCCACGATAGCCTATGCGGCGGCAAGCGTCGGAACAACGGGATCCTATCTTATCGCGTAGCCTAGAAGAGATAAAAAGTGCTGGCGCTTCCTCAATAATTTTCTGATGACGACGCTGCATTGAACAGTCTCTCTCCCCCAACCAAATCACATTACGATACTCGTCAGCCAGAACCTGAAATTCAATATGGCGGGGATTTTCCATGAACTTTTCTACATAAAGCATTGGGTTGCCGAATGCTGTCTGGGCTTCATTACGCGTCACAATAACCGCATTTAAGAGCGCTGCTTCAGTGTGCACTACACGCATTCCACGTCCGCCTCCGCCCCCAGATGCCTTAATAATAACCGGATAACCAATAGCCCGGGCAATTTCCTTAATCTCTTCAGGAGACTCTGGCAATGCCCCATTAGAGCCAGGAACACAAGGCACTCCGGCTTTTTTCATGGCATTTTTAGCGCTGACTTTATCGCCCATCAATCGAATGGTTTCTGGGCGTGGGCCTATAAAAACAAAACCGCTTTTCTCTACTCGTTCAGCAAAATCAGCATTCTCTGCGAGGAATCCATAGCCGGGGTGAATAGCCTGAGCATCTGTTACCTCTGCCGCACTAATAATGGCCGGCATATTAAGATAACTCTGAATTGATGGTGCTGGCCCAATACATACAGATTCATCGGCCAACTTTACGTACTTAGTATCGGCGTCTGCTTCCGAATGAACCGCAACTGTCTTGATTCCCATCTCACGACAGGCCCGCTGAATTCGCAGGGCAATTTCACCACGATTGGCTATAAGTATTTTCTCAAACATTTTGTCCGGGGAATTATTTTAAATTTCGAATGGGATACAAATCTTATTCCTGAGCCTCAACATGTAGAGGAACTTTATAAAATCTCACACGATTGTAAATAATGGCTCGCCATACTCTACAGGTTGACCGTTTTCAATTAACACCTCCTCAATGGTGCCGTTCTTGTCAGATTCAATTTCATTAAGAAGTTTCATTGCCTCAATAATACACAGGATGTCTCCCACTTTTACTGTTTGTCCTACCTCTACAAATGCAACCGCACCAGGAGCAGACGTGCGATAAAATGTTCCAACCATGGGAGATTTCACCAGATGTTTATCAGGCACTACTTTCTGAGTCTCTTTTAAATCAATAGCTGTCGGGGAAGGAGGGTGGGGGGCCTCTGGCGGTATCATTATTGTTGGGGTGGTCACATAACTCTGTACCCCCGATCCAGATTTGCTGATACGAACTTTTTCTTCGCCTTCAGTAATTTCTATCTCAGCAACGCCAGATTCCTCAACCAAACTAATTAACTTTTTAAGTTTTCTTAAATCCATGATGTCCTCTCACAACAATCTTTCATTACAAAGTGTTACCTGTTTACTTAAACACTCGGAATAATTGTATTCTCTACATCTACGAGGAATGCGTTTTTTCTGAAAGGGGTTTCGTTTATATATTCATTAAAAATAAAAACTTAGCGCATTTTTAAAACATACTCTAGGGCCAGTTCATAGCCTTTATTGCCCAGGCCACTTATAACGCCAAGCGCAAGATCAGAGAAATATGATTTTTGGCGAAAAGATTCACGTGCGAAAATATTGGAAAGATGGACCTCAATAAACGGTAATTTTACAGCTGCCAGGGCGTCCCGCAGGGCAATACTGCTATGCGTATAGGCTGCCGGATTAATAATAATAAAGTCGGTCTTATCTTCAATCGCCTGATGAATGCGGCTTATTAATTCAGTCTCACTATTGCTCTGAAAACTAGCAAGCTTAGCTCCGGCATCTGTAGCTATTTTAAGCAAAGTTCTGTTAATTTCATCTAATGTCATATTTCCATAAATCTCTGGCTCTCGTGTACCCAGAAGATTTAAATTTGGCCCGTGAATTACTAGGATGTTTTTTGTTGCTATTGGCTCTATTCTCATTTCATCATTTTGCCGTAATTAGCTTAAGATGTCTATACTTTTGCTGATTTTAATGGAAATTAGTAGAAAATTTGAAAAAATGCTATTTACTGTTCTACAAGTACAGACTCTGAAAAATAAAACTATCAAAAAAACACCAAGAGATACCGGTCAAAAGATTAAGTGCTCATGAACTTTGCTTTGGGTGATGCAATCTACATTACAATGCGATCAAGCGGATTTAGCTACGCTAATTTTTTCTTTTAATTTGGAATGTCTCTAGTTTGCCCGTCGTTTATCAAACCTCTATAATCTGACGTTATGTTTCTTCATGCTGTTGTAGCTCAGTTGGTAGAGCAACTGATTCGTAATCAGTAGGTCAGAGGTTCGATTCCTCTCAACAGCACCAATAAAATAATATCTTATGGAGTCCCGCGCCCCCCAAACCGTTTTCTATTCAAATGAAGAACTGTGCTTTAATTGTTGTTTAAAGAGAATAGAGCCCTTGTTGTGACCCTAAAAATAAAATCGCGATACCGTGCCAACGGCCTAAACCAAAAGGAAATTTGGTCATGGGCAATGTACGATTTTGCCAATTCTGGCTATACCACTTCTGTCATCACCACTATTTTTAGCGCCTATTTCGTTGCAATAGTAGCAAATAACCAAGAATGGGCGACATTCTTGTGGACCGGAACATTGGCAATTTCATATCTGCTTATCATTTTAACTGCACCAATGCTAGGAGCATACGCTGATATCTGTGCTGCAAAAAAACGATTTCTGTTTATTTCTACTGTGGGTTGCATTGTTTTTACCGGATTGCTCTTCTTTGTTGGGTCAGGGGATTTGTGGCTAGCGATGGCCCTTATTATTATTGCTAATTTCTTTTTTGGCACCGGTGAAAACCTAATTGCCGCATTTTTGCCGGAGCTTGCACAAGGAAAGGCCCTTGGGCGGATTTCTGGCTGGGGCACGAGTCTTGGTTTTATTGGCGGCCTGGTGAGCCTTGGATGTTCACTCGTATACGTAATCTGGGCGGAAGAACAAGGACAAAAAGCTGATCAATTTGTGCCAGTAACCATGCTGATAACTTCTGCTTTATTTGCCCTATTTTGCATTCCAACTTTCTTCTATCTAAAGGAAGGGGGCTTGCCACAATCACATCCGGCCAGTCAAGACAATGTGCATGCGGCATTTAAAAGGCTTAGTACTACGATTAAAGGTCTGAGTAATTATCGTGATTTACTACGTTTCCTTATCTGTCTGATATTTTATCAGGCTGGAATCCAGACTGTGATTGTATTGGCGGCTGTATACGCTCAACAAGCAATGCATTTTAATGTTGCTGACACCATGTTACTCGTAATAGCGGTCAACATTACCGCTGCGTTAGGCGCGCTCATATTTGGCAACATACAAGATAAAATTGGCCACATACCAACCATTGCCCTAACTCTCTTTGGTTGGATTATTATGATTTTGCTGATCTGGACCGCGGAAAGTCGCCCTATATTTTGGTTGGCCGCTAATATTGCTGGTCTGTGTTTGGGCGCCTCTCAATCAGCAGGGCGCGCATTAGTTGGATTCTTTACCCCGCCTCTTCGCTATGCTGAATTTTTTGGTCTATGGGGCCTAGCTGTGAAATTTTCGTCGATAATCGGCCCAATTACATATGGAATAATAAGTTGGTTTTCAAGCGGCAACCATCGCCTTGCAATGTTGTTAACTGGCAGTTATTTTATAATTGGTCTGATTGTGCTAATGAGTGTCGATGTGCGCAGGGGTCGAAGATCGGCATTACACACTAAGACCACACCCTCTTTGATTTATTCAAAATAAATCGAGGGCCAGATATTAAGATCATTAACTTTGGGTATCCCTATTAATGGTGGTGTTTGTTGTGATCGGCTGTCTGTGGGGCGGGGGCCTCCCCAGCCCCTTCTTTGATTTTAATTTCTTTATTTTTAGGTGCAAAAGGTTTAAAACGAGCAGTTTGAGCTTCTTGTTTGGGTAGTGTAATAAAGACGGTGACCGTTGTTTCTGGTCTAGCTAAAAATTCAGCAGTGCCCTTGAGTACATTTTCACCAAAAGGCTCTAACTTAACCGAGGTCTTAACTTTATCAGTTTGAACAATTGCTTTGCTTACACCACCATCCGCATTAATTTTTCCATTCGCATGATCCATAACATAGAGTGCAATCTCTCTATCTTTGACAACAAGCTCTAAATGATATGGTCCCGCCATCCGTAACTGCCCCCCATGAGGAGCGTTGACAGTGTCTAGGTGTGCATCAGTATGCGCATGAACTTGGGACGGAAAAACCAGCGCAACATTAATTAAAATTATGGCTAACAATCTATTCATTTTCTTTCCTTAAAACAACAGGGATTAGATTAATTGCTCAATCGGTATGCTAGTCTAACTTTATTTTTGCACCTTGCACAATAACACTTCTAATGTACATGGTCGCCCGGTGGCGGCAAGATTTCTTTTTCCCTGCTAAGTCGAGCAATCTGCTCTGCCATTGTATCGATATTTATCCAGTTATCGCCATCCGCTTCAGGAATCCAGCGCGCGCGCAAATAACCGTAGCGATCCACTAAAAGCTCCATATGTTTGGGCAGCGATCCCTCCCCAAGCAGATCGGGTTTACTGAGAGTCCTGCGAAAAAGAGCGTAACTGCGTGTAATTTCTGGCGCACCCTCGGTCACAATTGGAAATGGACTATCTGCCGTAATTGTCGCCATGTCCTCTAAATCAAGATCGTTCATGGGCACTGCCAATATCGTTGTATTGCCCGCACTTAAAGCACCATACGATCGTCTCAATTGATCAAGGCGCGCTCGCGAGTCTGGCCATGAAAATAGAACCAATAGTACTGTTTTTTTCTGACGGAAATCTTTTAAGATGCCGCTTGAGCCATCATGGGCAGAATAAGAGAAGCCGGGCGGGCCTAGAGAAGGTTGATTGGGAACAATATTAGGGTTCATGAGTCGCGCCTGATAACCGCGAGACATAGCATGAAGATAGTTTATTACGTCCCAACGCTCTTCTTCCTCAAGTTTGTTAGCAAAATCTGGCATCCCGGTACCAGGAATACCGTAAGTTAGCCAATTAAAAAAATCTCCTGCGGTATGTTTAGCTGTATGTGGTTCTGTCAGCATATCCACGGGGGGCTTAGTAAAACTCTTTGCTAAAATACCATTGCCTTTTCCTTGAAATCCATGACAGGTGACACAGTTCTTGGCGAATAAACCTGAGCCATTGGCGATGGAGATGGCATCAAATGGAACTGGCGTCTTGCGATAAGTTTCTGAGTAAGCTTGGATGGCAAGCGAGGGTAATGCCAAAAATAAAGCACAAATCGCTAATAGGGCTGAGATGCCAACACGGTGCTTCATTGTCCATTTTTTAATTTGGCTATATACGACTATTCCTCCTGCCAAAATAAGCAAAATGATTCCGCCCCACACACGCATCACTACTGTTGGATCGTCCCAAGTGGCGGCTATAGAGAACCTGAATGGATAAGGCCAATCTTGAATAATGGCGTGTTTTGCTGGTACGCTATTTGCTAATATGGTCGCCAACAAAACAATCGTTAATGCGAGCACAAATTCTATGCGGACCCATTTTCGCATTTTCTGACTACCGGCAGCCACTAGATTCTGGTCTTGGGTGAGAGATGGTAACCAAACAGAGCGAGCGCGTGCAGCAATCATTAGGACTATTATGAGCAGAAAAATTTTTGCATTCAGAAGCCAGCCGTATTTAGTTGCAAACAGCGCACTGTAGCTTGTATCTATCATCCGGTTGGCCACAAAAATACCGGTTGCAATTATGCCCAGCATCACGGGTAAGGCCAGAATCGAGAAGCGCTTTAAAGTTTGAACATCCGATTGGTCAACTATTGCGTTTTTCTGTTGTCCCTTGTTGAAAAATAACACTAAAAGAAAAGCTGGCAAAGCCCCAAACCAAATGCTGGCTAAGATGATGTGCAGTGTATAAGGTAGTATCGATATTAGAGACAGCTCTTCAGCTGCAGAATGACTCGCAAGCGACCCTGCGGCTAACGTAAATGCAGCGACCGTGGCACATAACAGCAGCCCTTGAATCCCAGGGGAATTTCGCACATAAAAAGCGATCCCTAAAACTGTAAGCCCCAGGGCTGCACGTGCCGCCCATATATGTCCCATACGGGTTTCTAATAGAATCCCAAACCAGGCTCCTGGTTGCCAGACGTTTTCAGCAATGCCTGTGGCCTGCGCTGTGGTGGTGGCAAGCACCACCAGAAGCCCCAACAAAAGAGCCGTTGCCAACCAAGGCAGAGATCGCTCGAGACGAGTAATCCATAAATTTGGAAGCGCGGCCTTGTTCCAACCAGCAATAACAAGAAAAATACAACCGCCCACTAAAGTCATGTTGGCTGCTAACTGAAACCAACGAGCCAGCGCTGCAACAGTCTCAATCATTTCTCTTGTGCGCCGCTCTTGTTCTTAACTGTATAATCAAAAGATGAATCAACAACGTGACCATCTACCGATAAGACTCGAAATTTAACTGAATATTTTCCAGGCAGTAACTCGGGCAACGGAAGAACAACAGATCTTGGGTCGTCTTTGACAACATGCGGCTTGGTTTCGGTTACAGGCTTCTTGTTAGCGTCGAGAACAAAAAGAGAGGTATAAGCGCTCTCAATTTCCTCATTAAACCATAAACGTACCTGTGTTGGCGCCTTCGTAAGCACTCCTCGACGCGCTGGTTCCGCTTTAAGTAACATTGCATGGGCCGACACTGGCAAAGTATGCACGCACAACGCTACCAATATTGCGCTATTGGTTATGGCCCATTTTGGCACGAAAACCATTAATGATTTCATAATGACCGTCCTATCTAGGATTGTTACGCCTAAACATAACAACTTGATTATCTATTTGACCGTTTTATTTAGTTATGGTTCGAGTGTATTGTACGGTGTAAGCGTCTGATTGCTTGATTGTTTACGAACTTTTGATATCTGACGATTGTTTACGACGTCTGCCTACTAAAATGAGAGCCGCACCAACAAAAACTGTAATTCCCAAAATAAGAAGAGGGGATTGGACCGCTGCACTGAGAATTCCCTTGGGCTGTCCCACTGAAAATGGGAAGCGTGATACATGTTCCTGCTTATCTCCCGTGGTCACCAGACCAACAAACTTGCCTGGTTGGGTGAAGGTGTGCTCAAAGTTAATTGAACCATTAGAATAAACCTTGGACGGGACGTGAAGAATCGTGATGGCCTCAATGTCTGTTTCCGAGCCGATATCTTTGATTACCCGAATTTCGGTAGGCAAAGGGCGCAATGCCTCCTCAATATAATCAAGCGCTACTACTGTTCGCCCAGTTGAAGGAATGTCCTCACAAAATTCCTTTTCTTGTGTATTATCTGGTTGATAGCCCGTAAAATGCATGGTATAGGGGCCGATCACAAGTTTACAAATATCATCAGCAAGCGACAACCCCCCGTGAGCATATGATTGTGTAGAAAATAGAAGTGTGCTCACGAACATTATACAGATGAAAACAGATCTTATAGATTGAAAAGACATTATTAAGCTCTTATAGAATTATAAATTATTTAATTTTCTTTTTCTTTTTGCTCGGCAAATCCCTCTCTCTACGAGCGATGGGTTTCTCGCCAACGTTGCACTCGTTTCGACTTCATAATCTTATATCCAACAAAAGAGAGCAGTAGTATGAATATCAATGGCCCTATCGTGGCACGGAAAATATTCATATAA
>Ga0209553_1000019_pt1 | contig 86120 bp, 80 predicted proteins | sample LauGreFBDMM110DN_2_FD_188217 | JGI IMG/M metagenome (GOLD analysis project Ga0209553, IMG submission 188217) | Freshwater lake microbial communities from Lake Michigan, USA - Fa13.BD.MM110.DN (SPAdes) (version 2) | ecosystem: Environmental > Aquatic > Freshwater > Lake | place: Lake Michigan...
GTCTCAGGCTGCTCGGCACATACTTTTTCAATCGCAGCCATGAGAGCGCCATCATCGTTAACAACTTTAATCTCTCGATGAACGATAACTGCAGCAGGAGTGCCTTCTCCCGCGATTACACCCTCTATGACTTGGCGCGCTAACTTATCGGTGAGCTCCCCAGAATTTACGAATGCGACAATTTGGGCGACATCACTTGGTGTTATTGATAAATCTGAGATTGCGAGATCTTTGTCATTTGCAATTCGAGAGATCTCACCCAGCCACCAGCCACGTGCCTTCGTTGGATCGGCTCCTAAATCAACGCTCGCCTCAACGAGATTTAAGACATCGGCATTGATCATCGCCGCCATCTCCTTATCAGGCACGGCCCAGGCCTCCTGTAAGCGCTTGCGATGAATCGATGCTCGCTCGGGTAATCCATCTCGCAAAGTTTGAATCCATGCAGCATCCGGTGCCACTGGGACAAGATCTGGCTCAGGGAAATATCGATAATCCTCGGCCGCCTCTTTGGAGCGACCCGAGCGAGTTAATCCACTCTCCTCTTGGAAGTGACGCGTCTCTTGCACAACACGCTCGCCCTTGTTCAAGAGCTCTGCATGGCGAATCATCTCCCCGCGAATCGCACGTTCGACCGAGCGCAGGGAGTTGACATTTTTAGTCTCACTACGAGTACCTAAAACCTGCGAGCCGATGAGGCGAAGTGAGACGTTGGCATCACATCTCAGCGAGCCTTGCTCCATCTTCACATCACTGACATCGAGTGAGCGCAAAATATCGCGCAGTTCACCGACATATGCCTTTGCCACCTGTGGTGCATATTTACCCGTACCAGGAACGATCTTGGTGACGATCTCAACAAGAGGAATCCCAGCCCGGTTGTAGTCGAGCAACGAATACTCTGCGCCATGAATACGGCCTGTTGCACCCCCGACATGAAGTGATTTTCCTGTGTCTTCCTCCATATGGACTCGCTCAATCTCAATCCGAAAAACTTTGGGACCTTCATCGGTATCGATCTCTACATCAACATAGCCGTTGATGCAGATTGGTTCGTCATACTGTGAAATCTGAAAGTTTTTAGGCATATCGGGATAGAAATAGTTTTTGCGGGCAAAGCGGCTAAAAGGAGCGATCGAACAGTTCAGGGCAAGGCCAATCTTGATCGTAGATTCAATCGCCTTTTCGTTAACGCTCGGCAGCGCCCCAGGAAGAGCTAGGCAAACAGGACAGGTCTGTGTATTGGGTTCTGCACCAAAGATGGTGCTGCAGGGGCAAAACATCTTTGATTCAGTATTGAGTTCAACGTGCACTTCAAGACCAAGGACCGGCTCATACTTGGCGACCACCTCATCATATGTAAGTGCCATTATTTGCCCCTTAATTCTGGAATCTTTGAAAGCAGCGGTGCGCCCCACTTGGTAAGCAGGGCCGCTTCCAAGGCGGCACCGACCAAGTACATCCGTTGATCGGCCATAGCTGGTGCCATGATTTGGAAACCGACTGGCAGTCCATCCTCAGGAGCAAGTCCAGCAGGAAGAGACATTCCCCCGATACCCGCCATGTTCACAGGGATCGTTGCAATGTCATTTAAATACATCGCAATCGGATCATTTGATTTTTCTCCTATTTTAAAAGCCGTTGTTGGGCAGGTCGGTGAGACCATCACATCACATTTTTGGAAGGCTTTATCAAAATCCTGCGTGATCAGAGTTCGAACTTTCTGGGCACTGCCGTAATATGCATCGTAGTAACCAGAAGAGAGTGCATAAGTACCAAGAATGATGCGACGCTTGACTTCGCGACCGAATCCCGCTTTTCGCGTCAGGTTCATCACCGACTCAGCCGATGCTCCCTCACCATCCCCGACACGTAGGCCATAACGCATTGCATCAAAGCGAGCTAAGTTTGAGGAGCACTCCGATGGTGCGATCAAATAATAGGCAGCCAAGGCATACTCAAAATTAGGCGCCGATACCTCGACAATTTCCGCTCCTGCCTTAGCCAAGAGCTCTAATGACTCTTCAAAACGGATGCGCACACCACTTTGATAACCATCACCGTTGAGCTCTTTGACCACGCCAATCTTCATTCCTTTGACATCACCAGATTTCGCTGCATTAACTACCTGTGGAACAGGTGCGTTGATGCTCGTTGAATCCCTTGCGTCATATCCAGCGATCGCCTCATGCAAAAGTGCGGCATCTAATACGTTTCGTGCGCAGGGACCTGCTTGATCTAGAGATGATGAGAATGCAATCAAACCAAATCGTGAAACTGCGCCATATGTAGGTTTGACGCCAACGGTTCCAGTCACCGCTGCCGGTTGGCGGATCGATCCGCCGGTATCAGTACCGATAGCAAGGGGTGCTTCAAAGGCGGCAAGGGCGGCCGATGATCCTCCACCAGAGCCACCAGGAATGCGCGTTAGATCCCATGGGTTATGTGTTGGACCGTAAGCCGAGTTTTCAGTCGATGAACCCATTGCGAACTCATCCATATTTGTCTTACCCAAGATCACTATGTCGTTGGCTCGCAGATTGGTAACAACTGTTGAGTCGTATGGTGGTCGCCAGCCCTCTAGGATCTTTGATCCGGCCGTTGTTGGGACATTCTTCTGGGTCATTACATCTTTTAATGCGAGCGGAACCCCTGCCAGAGGTGAGAGTTTTTCACCAGCGGCACGCTTGGCATCGACGGCTGCAGCTTGAGCCAAAGCGCCTTGAGTATCAACAAAGAGAAATGCATGGACATCTGTATCTACCGATGTGATGCGATCTAGATGCACTTGGGTCAATGCAACGCTAGTTATATCACCAGCAGCCAGCGCTTTCGCCATTTGCGATGCGCTATCGCGAATCACTCCTCACCTAGAATCTGTGGGACTCGAAAGCGTGACTCTTCTTGGGCGGGTGCTCCAGATAGTGCCTCTGAGGTCGAAAGTGATGGAAGAACAACATCGGGGCGAAAGACGTTACGAAGAGGAAGTGGATGTGAGGTCGGTTCAACATCCGCACTTGCCACTTCTTGTACTCGAGCTACCGCATCCAGGATTACCGTGAACTCATGAGAAAGACTGACTAACTCTTCCTCGCTCATCTGGATCCGCGCTAGGCGAGCAAGATTTGCAACATCATCACGCGAAAGGCTGCTCATAGGATTCCAGTCTAATAAATCCGCACACTAACTGCGAATCTGTCCATTTCCCGTAACTATCCAGGTTGTCGTTGTCATCGCCTCTAATCCCATGGGACCGCGAGCATGTAATTTTTGATTTGAAATTCCAATCTCAGCGCCAAAGCCCATCTGTTCACCATCGGTGAAGCGTGTCGACGTATTGATCATAACGGCGGCACAATCACTCAAGGCGATGAATCGTGCTGCATTCTCGCGATTTTCAGTGACGATGGCCTCTGTGTGCTTCGTGCCGTACTGCTCAATATGTTCGCTAGCGGCATCTACGGAGGAAACAATCGCGATGTTCATTTCTAAAGTTCCATACTCAGTCGACCAATTCTCATCGGTAGCAAGGCTTGCAGGAACTGAGTGAGCAAGGGCTAGTGCGGCGGCATCAGCGTGCAAAATCACGCCGGCATCATGCAGGGCCTGCATTACAACAGGCAAAAACTCACCAGCGATACTTTCATGAACAAGTAATGTCTCTGCCGCATTACACACACTTGGCCGTTGAACTTTGGAGTTAATAATAATTGGTAGGGCGATCGAGAGATCGGCAAACTCATCGATATAAACATGACAGACACCAGCGCCAGTCTCGATTGTGGGCACGGTGGACTCATCTACGACCATTCGTATAAGTGCTGCACTACCTCGTGGGATCACTAGATCTACTTTGCCACGTGCATGCAGGAGTGCCTTTACTGTCTCACGATTTTCAGATGGCACTAATTGAATAACATCAGGTGAAATTGAGGTCTTTGCTAAAGCATCTCGCATGACTGTTACCAGTATCTGATTACTCTGCGCGGCACTAGATGATCCACGCAGGAGCGCTGCGTTTCCAGACATCAATAAAATAACTGCTGCATCAACGGTCACGTTAGGGCGGGCCTCATAAACCATCCCAATAACGCCAAAAGGCACAGTCATCTGTTTGAGTTCAATTCCATTGGGTAACACTGATTCACGAAGAACCTTGCCCAATGGATCTGCAAGAGCGGCAACTTGGCGTGCACCATCTGCAATGGATGCGACTCGCTCTGGGGTTAATAACAGGCGGTCAAGTAGTGATGAGTTCAGATTTGCTGCACGTCCACGTGCCATATCTTTCTCGTTCTCCGCGATGATCTGGGCACTTCGAGCATCTAGCGCATCTGCGATGGCAATCAAGGCCCCCTTGCGCTCGGTGGCCGTTGCAGTACTCAATGTGCGCGCCGCTCTACGAGCCGTATCAGCTAGTTGTGCTACCAATGTTGTGGCATCCATTTATATCAAGACCAAGTCATCACGATGGACCAACTCACGCTCATACTCTGGCCCCAAGCTTTGAGCTAACTCTTTCGTCGAGCGACCAAGCATGAGGGGGATTTCGCTACTATCGAATGCAACAAGTCCGCGTGCGATGACCTTGGAATCTGGCCCCACTAACTCAACGGCATCTCCTGCACTGAAATCACCATGTACCGCGGTAACACCAGCTGGTAGGAGTGAGACTCCCCTCTCCAAAACCGCTTGTACTGCACCAATATCCAAAACTAATCGACCCTGCGTTGTGCTCGCATGGGCTAACCATAAAAGACGTGAGGTCGTCTTCTTTGCATGTGCGTGAAAATAAGTGCCAAATTCGCCACCGTTCATGGCCTCTTCCACATGGGAGAGCGAGGTAAGAAGCATTGGGATCCCTGCACTAGTTGCAATCCGTGCAGCCTCAACTTTGGTGACCATACCCCCGCTGCCGACACCCGAACCACCTGCTCCGCCAAGGGAGACGCTGTCAATATCACTCATTTTAAAGACTTCATAAATTACTTTAGCCCCTACCTGCTCCGGAGGTGTGTCATACAGAGCATCGACATCTGAGATAAGCACTAATAAATCGCTTCCAACGAGTAGAGCCACGAGTGCTGCCAGTCGATCATTATCTCCGAAACGGATCTCTTGCGTGCCAACTGTGTCATTTTCATTGATGACTGGGACAACACCGAGTTGTAGTAAACGATATAAAGTACGTTGAGCATTTTGATAATGTGATCGGCGCACAACATCTTCAGTTGTTATTAAGATCTGAGATGCAGTTATTGCATGCTTTGCAAAGCTCCTCGTATATTGGGCAATAAGTAGGCCTTGACCAACTGAGGCCGCGGCTTGTTGGGTGGCTAAATCTGTAGGACGCGAAGTAAGCCCAAGAGGTGCAAGGCCTGCGGCGATAGCACCCGATGAGACTACGACTACTTCAGAGCCACGTTTTCTGCAGGCAGCTACGACTTCAACAAGTTCATCAACTGCCGCCGTATCTAATTGCGCTCCGGCCTTACCGGTCAGAGAGGATGAACCAATCTTGATCACGATGCGCTTTGCTGCACTGATCCTAGATCGACTCACTTGGAATCTCCGTCCTCTTGCTGCGTATCTGCAATTTTAGGTGAGTGGGGGTCAGATACGTTGTATTCCCACTGTTTAGCGATCTCATCATCACTTAAGGAATCCTCTGTCTTCACAGTTTGGCTCCACGTAGATTCAAGACGTGAATCCTCACCTCGGCGGTGAAGGTGACCAGCTAACTGTTCAGCACCTGCCTCAATAGTGGGCTCCCAGTCAAAGACGACTTCGGTTGCACCATCACCGATTCGAACCTCACTTCCAGCAGTTGCCCCTTTTTTGAAGAGATCTTTTTCAACACCGAGTTGGGCTAGCCGATCGGCTAAGTAACCGATCGCCTCAGCATTTTTGAAGTTTGTCTGGCGGACCCATCGCTCTACTTTTTTACCACGCACCGTGAATGAGCCATCGGTATTGACCTGCACAGAAAAGCCCGAGTCATCGACTGCAACTGGGCGCAGGACAATACGAGTGCGCTCTTGCGTGACGGCGGCGGCACGATCTTTTTGAATCAGGCGGGCCATAGCATAGGTGAGCTCTCGCAGACCGGCACGTGAGGCTGCCGATACTGGATAGACCTCATAACCTTTTTCACGAAGTTCACTTGCAACCATATCTGCCATAGATTGACCATCAGGAAGATCGATCTTATTGAGTGCGATGATGCGTACTCGATCTTCGAGGCCACCATAGAGTGCCAATTCGTTCTCAATAGTCTCAAGATCTTGAACTGGATTGCGATCAGTCTCCAGAGTCGCACAGTCGAGCACATGAACTAATGCGACACATCGTTCAACATGTCGTAAAAACTCAAGGCCTAAACCCTTGCCTTGACTTGCACCTGGGATCAATCCCGGAACATCGGCGACTGTAAAGCGTGTCTCTCCTGCCTGTACAACTCCAAGATTTGGTACAAGAGTCGTAAATGGATAATCGGCAATCTTTGGTCGGGCCGATGAAATCGCGGCAATAAGCGATGATTTTCCAGCACTTGGATAGCCAACGAGTGCGATATCTGCGACCGATTTTAATTCAAGTGAGAGTGTTCGTTCTTCTCCTGGTTCACCGAGGAGGGCAAAGCCAGGTGCACGACGCTTTGATGAGGCCAGAGCTAGATTGCCAAGTCCACCATGTCCACCCTGTGCTGCAACAAATACAGTTCCACTACCGATTAAATCGGCAATCTGTTCACCATTGCTATCAATGATGACTGTGCCATTGGGGACACCCAGAATTAAATCATCACCCTGATAGCCATCTTTGCGATCGCCATAACCCTGATGGCCCGAAGTAGCCTTGCGGTGAGGTGAGTGATGAAAATCAAGCAGGGTCGTGACCGATGGATCTACAACCAGAATCACATCACCACCACGACCACCATTTCCACCATCGGGGCCACCCAATGGCTTGAATTTTTCCCGCTTAACCGAGACGCAGCCATCACCACCCTTTCCTGCCATGGCATAGAGAACCACCCGATCGACGAAACTTGTCATCTGGTGTACTCCCTTCGTTATTTGATAGTAGAAATAAAAAAAGCGAGCCACGCATCGCGGCTCGCTCTTTTATGAGAAACCTGAATTAAGCGGCCGGGACCACGTTCACTACACGACGTCCGCGAGCGCGACCGAACTCAACGCAACCCGCTGATAGTGCAAATAGAGTGTCATCCTTACCGCGTCCTACGTTCTTACCTGGATGAAAATGTGTTCCGCGCTGACGCACCAAGATCTCACCGGCATTAACTTCCTGGCCACCAAAGCGTTTGATGCCCAGGTACTGAGGATTTGAATCGCGACCGTTACGTGTCGAGGAGACTCCCTTTTTACTTGCCATTTCCTGTGCCCCCTACTTACTTCGCGCCGTTGATAGCGGTAATTTTTACACGTGTGAGCTTTGAGCGAAAGCCCTGGCGGCGGCGGTGACCGGTCTTGTTCTTATAACGCAGGATGTCGATCTTCGGACCCTTTGTCTCTTCAAGAACCTCGCCAGTTACCTTCACCGATGAAAGAGCCACTGAATCGGTCGTGACAGTTGCGCCATCTACGAGCAAGAGGGCTGGAAATAGAACAGTTGCGCCAACGGCTGCATCGATACGATCGACTGTGACCGTGTCCCCAACTGCGACCTTTTCCTGGCGACCACCAGCTTTAACGATTGCGTACACGACTTACTCCAGTTCAATTGAGCCCACTATGTGAACTTTGGGCAGGGGTCAAGAGTACGGATGAGCGCCCCTCACGGTCAAATTGCCTCAACCGCGCAGTTGAGCCGTAGCGATGCGAGTTATCGCCTTTTCGAGGGCGTAAATCGGATCACTGGCAGCGCCTTTGACCTCGGCATCTGCTTGGGCAATGACACCTACTGCATCTGCCAGCGCCCCAGGTGACCAGCGATTTAATGATCGGCGGGCCTTATCAATCTGCCATGGCGCCATACCCAATTGTCCAGCTAACTCGAAGGATTTAACGCCGCGATTAACACTCGATACCTTTGCTATGGAGCGAAGAGCAGATGCGATTGCACTTGTGATCATCACGGGATCTGTGCCCGTTTCTAGAGCACTACGAAGTGCGATCAGTGCGCCCGATAGGTTTCCATCAAGTGTTGCATCAGCGACATCGAATCCAGTCGTCTCAATACGACCTTGGTGAAACTTATCGATCATCAACTCGTCAATTATACCCACAGGTGCATCGGCACAAATTTGAGATACTGCCGCACTCAATTCACGCAGGTCACTTCCGAGTGCGCCGACTAGAGCATTGATTGCACCTTGCGATGCCTTTCGATGGTTATCTAAAAAAAGCTCCTTTATAAATCCCTCTTTCTCTGACTCTTTCTTCAGTGGCTCGCAGGCAATCACCTCTGGCTTTACTCTCTTAATCGCATCTAACAAGGCTTTGCCCTTCACGCCACCCTTATGGAGAAAGATCACCGTCAAGCTCTCATCTGGGCTCTCTAAATAACGTGTGATTTCATCACGATTTTCTTCAGGCAGATCCTGCAAATCTCGCAGGATCAGGGCACGGCGTTGCGAGAAAAGAGATGGTGCCAGAGCATCTGAAATATCACCGACGATTGTTTGTGCTGCAAAAAGGTTGGTGATTTCGCATCCAGCCTCTTTCAACTCCACAGTTAATCGATCGATTGCACGATCCGATAAGGCACCCTCAGAGCCAAGGATGAGGTAGAAGGCTTTCATGCGGCTACCCCAATCGAAAGAGATTAAATCTGCCCTTGCTCGTGCGAACTTTCAACTGATGTGAGTTCGCCGTAATACTTATCGCTCCGTCGGTATCGGTTCGATAAACTTGCCCTCCAAGTCTAGTCAGCGCCTGCACGGTTTGTGGCGCTGGATGTCCATAAACATTCCTTACCCCCACACTGATGATGGCCACTTTAGGAGCAAGGGCTGCCATGAGATTGGCATCCTGATACTTAGATCCATGATGTGAAACTTTGTAAATATCCACACTGGTCATTCCCCTTATGAGCTCATGTTGAACCGGTGGCTCTATATCTCCTGCTGCAAAGAGTGTGAAATCTCTCGAGCTTATTCGCAGAGCAATACTCGAGTTATTTACGGCCGAGCCATCACCTGGCATTGATGCAAAGATATGAGTGCCACTTGCCGGCCACATCACATCTATCGTGAACTCTCCAATATTCACCCGAGAGCCTCGTTGAGGCATCACGATCTCTATACCCCTCATGAGGGCGCTTACACGAGCACTCTCCATAATTGGTTCGGCATTGGTGCTCACCCAGATTTGTGAAACTTTACGTTTTTTTATAGCACCACTGAGTCCACGAACATGGTCTGCGTGAAAATGCGAGAGGATCAACAATGGAATCTCCTTTATTCCAAGAGCCTTAAGACATCGATCCTCTATCAATGGATCGGGCCCCACATCAATAATAATTGCGCGGTGATTGCCCAAATTAATGGCCATCGAATCGCCTTGACCCACATCACAATTGGCTATCTGCCAATCCCCTGCTGGCCAACGTTGCACCCATGTCAGCATGAGAATTAAAACCAGGGCAACGAGGGAGATAGATCTGAGATATCGCTTGAATAGCCACAGTATCAAAATAAAAAGTGCGACGATGAGAAAACCAATGCTTCCGCTGCGCAGAGTCAAAACTGGAAATTGTGCGGCCCAATTTGCAACTGCTGAAATAAAGCCGGCTGGATATCGAATGAGCCATATGAGGATGGTGCTGATAAAGGGTGAAAAGGGGGAAACAAGTGCGGCTATGAAGCCTAAGATCGTGATTGGACCCACGGCTGGAGCCGCCAGTAAATTAGCAATGATGCTCACGGGTGATAAATATCCCGAGAGTGCGACCAGAACCGGGGAACAAAAGATGATTGCGGCGATGGGCGGTGCTAAGGCCTGTGCGAGCTTGAGTGGCATTCTGCCTCTGAGTTTTTCGATAACTAACGGGGCAAAGAGAAGAAGACCACTCGTTGCCATGACGGAGAGGGCAAATCCAGCATCACGTGCCTGCCATGGATCGGCGATGACTACTGCGCCCATTGCAAAGCCCAGTGCTGGAAGTGAATCACGAGCCCGGTGAGTTCCTTGTGCAACAAGAATCACTGCCGCCATCGCAGCAGCGCGTAGGACCGAGGGTGATGGGCGTACCAGTGCAATGAAGCAGATGAGAGCGATAGCCGTTGCGCCCAGACGCAGTTTTATTCGAGTGAAGAGAAATTGCATGCACCATAAGACAAAACTTGAGACGATCGCAAAATTTGCACCACTGACTGCGACTAAATGCATCAATCCTGAACGCTTCATTGCGATCTTGAACTCAGGAGTTTGCTTAGAGGTATCACCCAGAACCATTCCTGGTATCAGTGCGCCGGCATCACCCTCTCCGGAGAGATCACGTAGGCCTCGTCTTATTGATGCCAAAGATCGTGCCCAGCGCGATGCCTGAGTAAGTACTTTGACGTCGGCATCGATTAATACGAGTCCGCCTACACGCCCCTCTTTGCTCGAGACGATCCGGGCAGAGGCGGCAAAACTCTGCCCCGGAAGAAGGCGCAGCACGCCTTTCTTCGGAGTAATGATACGGATTGGTGTGCGCATTTGATAAGCGCCATTGTGTGCTCCAACATATGTGGCGCGCGCCAGAAAACTGTAATTACCGCTCGTCGTCTGATTGGGGTCTGTGACAACTTGCGCCCTTATATCTACTGTTTGCCCATACAAGTGGGCTATTTGTGATTGTGCCAAAGAGGCCTGCCGCAAAGACATCACCGTTGAACCAAGTAAGAGAGCGGTAATGATTACCGTGAAGCGAAATTTTCGACTCCACAGTGAGAGAAGTGTAAACAAGAGCGCACAGATACTGATTCGCCAAGGCGCGATAGCGCTTTGTAGCAGAGCCCCCAGCCAAATAGCCGCACCGACTGCAACGGCTCTAAAGTCGCCTAGACGCGGACTTTGCTTTTGATGATAGCGAATTTTGCTGCACCGATTCCGCTCACCTTTTGAAGATCATCAACCGTAAGAAATGCTCCATTTATCTTGCGATACTCCACAATTCGTTGAGCAATGACAGGTCCAATCCCATCAAGTGAGTCAAACTGCCCTACAGTTGCGCGATTGATATTGAGTGGACCACGTCGCACTGAGGTAACAGCTTTCCCGCGTGCCCCATTAGTCAGCGTTGCATCAACGTATATCTGCTCACCATCAGATAAGACCCGTGCCAGATTTATCGTAGATAGATCAGCACCAGGTGCGCTGTTACCAGCTGATTTAATAGCATCTATGACCCTTGAGTTTGCAGCCATACTGTAGACACCTGGCTTATTGACCGCTCCAGTGACATCTACAAAGATTTCTGGTGCAGTTATTTGAATTGGGATTAATGGCGGGGTTAGAACCTCGTGACTGTTGCCCCGAACAACAATAAGAGATGAGGCAGCGAGTATGAGTACGCTCAGAGTGAGTAAGGCGCGTTTTTGCATCCGTGAGTAGTGGAGTTCATACCACCAGGAGCTGATTCTTTCGAAAGCTTGGGTTATTTGATTCATGCGCCCGATTTAAGCCTGTGTGTGTGGCCTGCTCAGACCAATGAGCTCTAGCTGTTGATAACGATATTTACGATCTTTGGTGCACGAGTAATGATCTTGGTAATTGTGGAGCCTTTAAGCGCCGATACGATGGCAGGTAGGGCAAGTGCGGCCGCTTCAAGATCGGCATCACTAATCGTTGGTTCAACGTCAAGGCGATCTTTGATCTTTCCATTAATCTGAACAACGGCCGTTATGGAATCGGCAACTAAGAGTTTTGTATCGACTACTGGCCAGCCAGCACGCGCCACCGAAGGTTGATGGCCCAAACGCTCCCACATCTCTTCGGCGGTAAAGGGAGCGACCAGGGATAACATAATTGCAATCGCCTCTACGGCCTCGCGCACCGCCGGATCACCTGCGCCCGGTCCTGAGTCAATCGCTTTGCGGGTTGCATTAACGAGCTCCATCACACGGGCGACTGCGACGTTAAAGCGAAAGGATTCAACGGCAAAATCTGCATCATGCAGAGCCTTGTGTGTAGCTTTGCGAAGAGTCATCTCACCCTTTGTAAAATCAACACCAGGTGCACTCTTGACATCTCCCGATAGACGCCAAGCGCGCGATAAGAACTTGACTGATCCCGATGGTGAAACATCTGACCAATCGACATCATCTTCAGGAGGTCCGGCAAAAACCATCGATAAGCGGATGGCATCGACGCCGTGGTGCTCCAACTCATCAGATAAACGTACTAAGTTGCCCCGACTCTTTGACATCGCCGAACCATCCATGACGACCATGCCTTGATTCAATAATCGAGTGAATGGCTCATTGAAATCAAGCATGCCTATGTCATTGAGGACCTTGGTAAAGAAACGGCTATATAGAAGGTGCAAGATAGCGTGAGTTACACCACCAACATATTGATCAACGGGCAGCCATGTCTGTATATCTTTCTTTGAAAATGCCTCGGAGTGATTAGTCGATGATGGATAGCGAAGGTAGTACCAAGAAGAGTCGACGAAAGTATCCATAGTGTCGGTATCGCGCTTAGCATCGCCTGCGCAGTTCGGGCATTTCACATTGACCCAATCAGTTGCAGCACCTAGCGGCGAGGTTCCCTTTGGCTTTAAATCTAAACCTTCAGCGTGTGGCAGGGTTAAAGGAAGTTGATCGGCAGGTACTGGGACTTCTCCGCATGCTGGGCAGTGAATAATTGGAATCGGTGTGCCCCAATAACGCTGGCGCGAAACCAACCAGTCACGCAGACGATAGTTGCGTGCAGCTTTTCCAAGACCATCTCTTTCAAGTTGAGCGTTTATCGCTGCAATTGCACCAGCTTTGTTCATGCCATTGAGTGCGCCAGAGTTGATTAAAGTGCCATCGCCAACAGTTGCTACACCACTTACGTTTGGGTCCTCCTCACCGGTATCGACAACCACGGTCACAGGTAGTTTCATGGCGCGAGCAAAATCTAGGTCGCGTTGATCATGTGCTGGGACTGCCATAATCACGCCAGTCCCATAATCTGCCAAGACATAGTCGCTAGCCCATATAGGAATTTTCGAACCATTGACTGGATTGATTGCAAAGCGATTCAAGAACACACCAGTCTTTTCACGATCAGTTGCAAGGCGATCGATATCACTATCGGCCTTTATCTTTTCAAGGTATGAACCAAACTCTGATTCAACACCAGTGCCCACGACAAGTTCGGCGGCGAGCTCGCTATCAGCGGCAACCACCATGAATGTCGCACCAAATAATGTATCGGGGCGTGTTGTATAGACAATCACAGGCTTATTGCGTCCCTCAATTACAAAAGAGACGTTGGCTCCGGTTGATCGCCCAATCCAATTACGCTGCATCATCAAGACTTTTTCTGGCCACTTTCCCTCAAGCTGTGCCATGTCATCTAGTAAGCGATCGGCGTAATCAGTGATCTTGAAATACCACTGATTAAGTTTTTTCTTGGTAACTGCTGTATCACATCTCTCGCATAGACCGGCAACAACTTGCTCGTTAGCTAACACAGTCTGACAGTCGGGACACCAATTGACGGCAGAGTCTTTGCGATATGCCAGGCCACGCTCGTATAGCTGTAAAAATAGCCATTGATTCCATTTGTAATACTCAGGGTCGCACGTATTAAAGACGCGATCCCAATCAAATGAACATGCAAAGCGGCGCATAGATGCTTTCTGTACGGCAATGTTTTCATAGGTCCAAATCTTTGGATCTTCATTGCGTTTGATTGCCGCATTTTCAGCTGGTAAGCCAAATGCATCCCACCCGATGGGATGCAGCACGTTGAAGCCTTTTTGAATCCAGTAGCGCGCTATTACATCGCCAAGAGCATAAGCCTCGGCATGGCCCATATGCAGATCACCAGATGGGTAGGGAAACATATCCAAGACGTATTTCTTTGGGCGCTTGTCATCGCTGCGACCAGATTTAAAGGGTTGTACCTGATCCCAAACTGGCAGCCATTTCTCCTGCACGTAAGCAAAGTCATATGCCACGTGCGCATCGTTTGTGCTCTCTATATCCATATGTGGAGCTGAGGGGATTTGAACCCCTGACCCCCTGCATGCCATGCAGGTGCGCTACCAGCTGCGCCACAGCCCCAATTCCTTGAGAAGAGCAAACCTTACCCCATGAATTAAGCGGTGGTTGCGCCGCTTTCTTCACCGTAGACAGGTTCTGGGATGCTGCCGGCGTTATGTTCAATTAAATTCCACTGACGTGTATTGCGTTCAAGAATCGACCATGATGCATTTGAGAGTCCACCTATAACACCCCAGTGTGAAAGTGGAAGTTGTAAGAGATGGCCTAAGACACAGCGTGCAGTACCACCGTGTGTTGCAACGATCAATAGTTGATCGTTCTTTGCCTCTAGCACTTGATTGATGACTCCCACTGCACGCGCTGCAACCTCGCTACGTCGCTCACCCGTTGTACCAGCCGGATTGTCTTCACCATCTATCCAACGAATGAAGTTTTGAAAATCCTGCGCACGATTTTCAGTACCTGTCTTACCCTCCCATAAGCCACCATTAGTCTCACGTAAATCCTTAAATGGTGTAACTGTGAGATTTACAAGGTTGGCTAATGCCTGTGCTGTTTCGTAGGCGCGACCTAAATCACTTGAGATGATCGCAGTGGGATTCATGCCCGCTAAAATCTCCGCAGCATGTTGCACCTGATAGCGGCCAACATCGTTGAGTGGAATATCTGAGTGACCTTGAAAACGGTTGACCATATTCCAATCGGTCTGGCCATGACGCCATAAAAGTACGCGATTACCGGCCATGGAGGGCAGCTGCTTTCACAGCATCTAAATCAATTGTTGGACAGTCATTCCACAGTCGATCGAGCATGTAGTACTCACGAAGCGCCGGGCTTTGGATATGCACAACCAAATCTGAGTAATCAAGCAGGATCCATTCTGCACCTTTTTCTCGGCGTGCAGGCTTTTCTCCGATTGCGATTAATTGTCGTTCGACCTCATCAGCGATGGCATCGACCTGTAAGAGGTTTTGTCCGGTAGCGATGAGAAAGACCTCACTGAGAACCATCTGTTCTGATAAATCGATAGCCACGAGATCAGTCCCAATTTTCTCAATAACGGCAGATGCTGCAACTTGTGTGATTTCAAGAGTTCGGGGACTAATTGTCATAGAGCCTATTCTCGCGCATGAATGCAGCAACTTCCTCCGGTAACTCAGTACTCAGGCCAGCACGGATGGCAGTTGATGACACATCAAGGGCCGCTAAATCGATTCCATGTGATGCAAACCCTGGACGATCAACGCAGATGATTGAGACCATTGTGTGCAGCTCCTTAGCCCGGTGCCACTGATCGATTTTTGAGTATGCATCTGCGCCCATGATGAGAAATATCTCATCGTTGGGATAGGTAGCACGCACCGCTTCAACGGTATCAATGGCATAACTTGGACCTTCACGTAAAATCTCAATCGGGCTCACCTCAACTTGAGAGGCGATCTCATCCGGCAGGGTTGAAAGCGCTAACTGACACATCGTGCGGCGATCTGGACCACTTGCTTTTGGCTCATTATCTCTCAGTAAAGGTCGGCCAGCTGGAACAAGAATTAAGTGGTCAATTATCTTTCTCTCAATAAGTTGGCGTATGAGGTGTAGGTGACCATTGTGAATCGGATCGAAGGTTCCGCCATAAATACCAACTCGGGACAAATTAATCCCGGTCTAAACGAAGAGCCAGATAGAGAAAGAGTATGAAAATCCCGAAAGTGACAAGCCCATAAGCAATTGCTGGCATTGGGAGTTCACGAACAAACTCAGCGGCGACTTGACTCATGAGGACATCTTACTACCCACCAGCTAACAATTCTTTAAATCCAGCCTCATCTATGACGGGGACACCGATCTCGATTGCTTTGGCCAACTTGGAGCCAGGGTCAGTGCCAACTAAAACATAGCTAGTCTTACTTGAGACGGCTGAGGCGCATTTACCGCCACGAGAGATTATCGCCTCAGCAATTGAATCGCGGGAATAATTCGCGAGTCCACCGGTAACAACAAAGGTCAATCCTCTGAGAGTCTGTGGCAGTTGGGTGATAACTTCTTGCTGCATGCGCACACCCGCAAGAGACCATTTAGAAATGATCTCTTGATGCCAATCGAGACCGAACCATTCGATGATTGAGTCGGCAATCGTTGCTCCAAGGCCATCGATTTCGGATAAGTCCGCTGCAGTTGCCTTCGATATTTTTTCAATCGAACCACAGTGCGTTGCCAGAGCTTGGGCGGCAGTCGGGCCGACATGGCGAATAGAAAGTGCAACTAGAACACGCCACAAAGGTTGCTTCTTTGCCTCTGTGAGAGCTACCAAAAGTTTTTCTGCATTTTTTCCAGTTTTCAGCGCAGTCTTACCGTCTCTCTTCAAAAAGAACTCGGATGAAGCGAGCTTGTCCCTCGTTACATCAAAGAGATCTGATTCATCGATGATGATCTTTGCATCTAGTAGCGCGCTCGCTGCCTCATAGCCCAGGACATCTATATCAAGGGCTGCGCGAGATCCAATGAAGTAGATACGCTCACGCAACTGCGCTGGACAGCTACGAGCATTTGGACAGCGAATATCGACATCGCCCTCTGAAATTGCACGAAGGGTTGATCCACACTCAGGACAGTGTGTGGGCATCACAAATGCACGTTCGCTCCCAGTGCGCACCTCAATAACGGGAGCTAAGACTTCAGGAATGACATCACCTGCCTTGCGGATCACCACAACATCTCCGATGAGAACGCCTTTTCTAAGAATCTCTGCGGCGTTATGCAAGGTGGCATTCGTTACGGTCGAGCCTGCAACTTTGACCGGCTCCATGAAAGCAAATGGTGTGACACGTCCCGTGCGCCCAATACTGACCTTTATGTCGAGTAATCGAGTAGTGACTTCCTCTGGCGGATATTTAAATGCGATCGCCCATTTTGGTGCCCTTGAAGTAAAACCTAACTGTGCTTGGGACGCTATCGAATCTACCTTGATCACGACGCCATCGATTTCATGTTCAACATCGTGGCGGTGAAGCTCGTAATACTGAATGTACTTTTCAACTTCAGCGCGAGTCGCACAGAGTGTAAAGCGATCACTTGTCGGTAGGCCGAACTCCTTAAGTGAAGAGTAAGCACCACTCTGTGAATCAAAAGTGATTCCCTGGCGCGCTCCGATTCCATGCACAACGATGGATAGTGGCCGAGATGCACTCACTCTGGGATCCTTCTGGCGCAACGAGCCGGCGGCGGCATTACGGGGATTAGCAAAGAGAGGTTTTCCCAACTCCTCCAGACCCTCATTGAGTTCGTTGAAGGCAGCGAGTGGAAAGAATACTTCTCCGCGGATCTCAATCAATGAAGGTGACTTCTCTCCCACCAAGACGTGAGGGAGATTCTTGATCGTCCTAACATTTAGAGTCACATCCTCTCCTGTAGTTCCGTTACCACGGGTTAAGCCCCGGATTAATTGGCCATTCTCATAAGTCAAATTGATTGCAAGGCCATCTACTTTAAGTTCGCAGAGATAAGTTGGTGTGTCTATCTCTTTTTCGACTCGGGCGAACCAGGCAGATAACTCAGCCAAATCAAATACGTTATCAAGGCTCATCATCTTTTCAATATGATCGTGCTGGGTAAATGCCGTTGCAAATCCTCCGCCAATACCAAGGGTTGGTGAATCACTTTCTCGTAAGTGCGGATACTTGGCTTCGATCTCTTTCAACTCAACTAATAATCCATCAAAATGTGCATCTGTGACTGATGGTGAATCCATAACATGGTATTTGAACTGATGATCGCGAATCTCTTGAATGAGTTCGCTCATACGATGACGGGCTTTGTTACTCATTTATTGAGTCTCACAGATGGTCGCCGACCCCACGACCCGATCACCATCATAAATCACCATCGCCTGTCCGGTTGCAAGGCCGAGTAATGGTGACTCCAAAATAGCGATGAGTAAGTTGTCTTTGAAAAAATATGTACACGGCAGCGCGGCACCATGTGCGCGAATCTGAACAAAGCCAGTGTGGGGCTTTTCATCCACCGATGGTCCACACCAAATCGCTCTTTCACCACGCATCGTTGTGATCGCTAAATCCTCACGTGCACCCACGACTACTGTGTTTGTTACGGGCTCAATCTTCAAGACAAAACGAGGAGAGCCATCAGGAGTTGGAATCGTCAAACCAAGACCCTTTCGCTGACCAATCGTGTATGTGTATGCACCCTTATGTTCGCCGATTTTCACACCGCTTTGATCGACGATTGGTCCCACATCACTTCCCAATCGATCACGCAACCAGCCAGCGTTGTCTCCCGATGGAACGAAGCAGATATCGTGACTATCGGGCTTTTGTGCAACAGCTAGTCCACGCGCATCTGCTTCGGCACGGATATCAATTTTTGTCGTATCACCCAACGGAAAAACAGCTCCAGAAATCTGTTCAACTGTTAAGACTGATAAGACATAGGACTGATCCTTCAGATGATCCAGCCCGCGATGCAGAGTCTTTCCCTGTTTACCAATCCGTGTACGTGCGTAGTGGCCTGTGACTACACCATCAAAGCCCATCGCACGTGCACGATCAAGGACGGCGGCAAACTTGATTTTTTCATTACAGCGAAGGCATGGATTAGGGGTTCGTCCTGCTGCATACTCAGAGAGAAAATCTTCGACGACTCCATCATGAAACTCCTCAGCCATATCCCAGATATAAAAAGGTATCCCGATGACATCAGCGGCGCGACGAGCATCATGTGAATCCTCTATCGTGCAGCATCCACGCGCTCCAGAGCGATATTTTGCAGGATTAGCCGAGAGCGCCAAATGCACTCCCGTGACTTCGTGGCCTGCATCAACGGCGCGTGCGGCGGCAACGGCTGAATCGACACCACCACTCATCGCTGCGATGAGCTTCATCTGTTATTGGCCGCTATTCCACGCGCAATCACATCGGGAAGTACCGACGTCACAAGATCACACTCTTGAAGGGTGCTCGTTGCACCAAAAGAGAAACGAAGTGAGGATTGAGCTGACGTTTGGCTGTGGCCCATCGCCAGCAATACATGGCTGGCCTCATGCACACCTGCGCTACATGCCGAGCCCGTTGAACATGAGATGTTCTGCTCATCCATAAGAAGGAGCAAGGTATCGCTTTGGGTCCCGGGAAAGGTGACATTGACGATTCCAGGTAAGCGAGAGGCTGCAAGACCATTGATGCGTGCCTCTGGGATTAGTTTTTGGATCGACGACACGAAGCGATCACGAAGAGCACAGACTTCTTCAGAGTTGTAATCAGCAGAGGCCGCTGTTGTGAACCCTACGATCCCAGGGGCATTCAATGTACCGCTCCGAATCTCGCGCTCTTGTCCCCCACCATGGAGCAGTGAGGGTATCTCAACTGCCCGCTTGAGAATAAGTGCTCCGATTCCAAGTGGCCCACCAATCTTGTGAGCACTGACAGTCATAGCAGTAACACCAAGGTGCGAGAAAGAAAGAGGGGTTTTCTTAAAGCTCTGTACAGCATCTGTGTGAACAGGTATCTGACCCGCTATTCGTACTACCTCACTTATCGGCTGGATTACCCCCGTCTCATTATTTGCATGCATGATTGAGATGACTGCAATCTCGCTACCTCTGGTTGCGACCAGGTTGGCAAGAAATTCACAATCGATGACACCATCAGGGTTGACTGGGAGCTCGATGACCTCTGCCTGCTCATGTGATGCAAGCCAATTCGCTGGATCCAAGATCGCATGGTGTTCGATACTTGAGATGACGACAACTTTTTTGCCGAACTCACCGGCAGCCCAGTAAAGCCCCTTGAGTGCGATGTTATTTGCCTCAGTGCCAGATGCTGTGAAGATCACTTCACTTGGCAGGCACCCGAGCTCATTGGCCAAGATCTCTCGCGCATCTTCGAGGGACTTACGAGTGGAGCGGCCATGCGTATGTAAGCTAGATGGATTCCCAAGAACGCTCGCCTGCTCGGTCATGGCAATAAGTGCGCTCTCAACCATCGGCGTTGTCGCCGCGTGGTCGAGATAGATAGAAGGCATAGGGCTAATCTTAGGACTTACGTGCGAGTACACCCTCTGTGGCCTGTGGCAGCACGGCGAAGAGATCACCAATAACGCCAAAATCAGCAATCTCAAATATTGGTGCCTCTGGATCTTTGTTAATCACGACAATCGCCTTACTTGTCTGCATACCTGCGCGATGTTGAATCGCACCAGAGATCCCGCACGCGACATATAACTGCGGACTCACTGTCTTGCCTGTCTGGCCAACTTGATGGGAGTGCGGATACCAACCTGCATCCGTAGCCGCACGCGATGCACCCACTGCTGCGCCCAGGCTATCGGCAAAGGCTTCAACCGCTACGAAATCACCATTCGTACCCCGTCCACCCGAAACGACAATATCGGCTTCGGTGAGTTCAGGGCGCCCCCCTTGTACGGGGGCCTGCGAAGATGTGATCTTTGATTTCTTTGACCCATCTGCAACCTCAAATGAAAGAGCCTCGATAACTGGGCTTACTTGTTTCAAATCGGCGGAGATCGAGTTTGGACGCACAGTGATAATCGGTGTTCCATGAGAAATCTTTGAGTGCACAGTCGTAGATCCACCAAAGACCATCTGAGTGGCGCTTATATCAGCACTGACATCGACGGCATCGGTGATGATCCCTGAGTTGGTTTTGACTGCAACTCGACCTGCAACCTCTTTGCCGAAAGCATGTGATGCAATCAAGACTGCTGCAGGTTTTTTACTCACAATTATCTGAGCAAGCACATCGGCTGCTGCGCCTACGCCATGAGCTGCAAAGCTCTCAGACTCCACAACCACAATCGAATGTATGGGACCTTGTGTAATAGCCGCTGCATAGGCGCCACCTTGACCTTGAGGAGCGAGCACAACAGCTACAACATCACCGATGCGCGCAGCGGCAGTTGCAAGCTCGGCCGTCGTCTTTGTATTTTTTCCTCCGATAAAGTCTGCAAGGATTATTACGCTACTCATATCAACTTCTTCTCTGATAGAAAGGTGACAAGCTGATTGGCGGCGCCACCATCATCGGTGACTTTGATGCCGGCGGCGCGTAATGGCCGAGGAGTGGCATCAAGAACCAAGGACCATGAACTCTCAACTGTGACACCAACGGCGGCTATATCCATGACATCGATGGTTTTCTTTTTCGCAGACATGATGCCCTTGAAGGATGGATAGCGAGGCTCATTGATCTTTTCAACTACTGAGATGACCGCTGGAAACTGCCCAGACATCTCATCTACTCCCGCCTCCGTTACGCGGGTAATCGATACCTGTTGACCCACGGGATCGACTTTGACTGCAGATGCAAAGGTGAGTTGAGCACAACCAAGGCGCTCTGCAATCATCGCCGGAACAACACTCATGCGCGCATCTGTTGACTCGGTTCCGCAGATAACAAGGTCGAAACCGATCTTTGATATAACGCTGGCCAAGACCTTTGATGTTGCTAGGGCATCTGCGCCAGCCAAAGATGCATCACTTATTAAGATCGCATTATTTGCACCCATGGAAAGTGCCTTGCGCACAGCCTCGGTTGCCCGCTCTGGACCCATTGAAATGACCGTGACCGAGTTCGCAGCACCCTCGTCATTGCCGCCATGGGCCTCTGCAATGCGAAGAGCCTCTTCAACTGCATATTCATCGAGATCATTCAGGACGACATCGACATTGACACGATCGAGTAGCCCGTTGACCATCTTCTTCTCGGCCCATGAATCTGGGACCTGTTTGATGCAAATGGCGATCCTCATGGACCAATACTACTTTCGAGTAGGAAATTGCTCCAGCCGAGAGTCAGGGTTCACATCGGCTTTGCCAACACGTAACCTCGAAGCCAACTTCAATGCGCCTTCATGACTCACCCTAGGGTTCATGGTTCTTAGAGTCGCGCTTGTGAGCGAATCCTTCCTACCCCAGATAAATGGTGTTACCAACTCGGTCCTTCGCATCTTGGAGGGCTTCGCTCGTGATGGTCATGAGGCCATGGTCATCGCCCCCGAGAGCGGTGATGGCCCGAGTGAGTACGCAGGCTTTCGAATCAAGCGGGTGCCAAGCCTTGAGATGAAGAGCCTTGTCCCAGTTGGATTTCCTGCACGAGCACTTGAGCCTCTCATCGATGGCTTTGCTCCAGATGTCATCCACCTGGCTTCACCGATTTTTCTAGGAAAATTTGTCACCAAAATCGCAACTCGCTTGCAGATTCCCACACTATCGGTCTACCAGACTGATATCGCCGGCTTTGCAAGACATTATGGAATGAGTGCTGCTCACAGTGGACTGAAAAAATGGGTTGCAAGAATTCACTCACAGACGAATAGAACTTTAGCGCCATCAAAATGGTCATGTCTAGATCTTGAAAAATCTGGTGTCCCCAATGTGCATCTATGGCAACGTGGCGTAGATAGTGTGAAATTCTCTCCTACCAAACGTGATGAACAGTTACGAGCGGACTTGCTCGGTCATCGACGTGAGCGAAAGATCATCGGCTACGTGGGGCGGTTAGCCAATGAGAAACGAGTCGAGGATTTGCTGGTCTTAGACCAACGTGATGATCTTCAACTAGTCATCATCGGCGATGGCCCAGCACGATCTAAATTACAGCGTACCTTGTCAAATGCTCGCTTCGTTGGCTATCAAAGTGGTGAAGATTTGGCTCGCTATTACGCATCTCTCGATATCTTTGTACACACTGGCAAGCACGAGACTTTTTGCCAATCGATTCAAGAGGCGCTGGCATCCGGTGTGCCAGTTGTAGCGCCAAATTTTGGAGGGCCAACAGATTTAGTCAAACATGGTTGGACGGGATACTTAATCGATACTGCCGATAGCAAGGCTTTGAGTGATAGCGTCGATAAAGTTCTTACCAATCCTGAGGCCATATTTATGCAGGCCCGAGCCCGTGAATCGGTAATTGAACGTACTTGGCCCCTAATGCAAAAGCAGTTGATAGAGCACTACCACGAGATCCTTGCCGAATCCTCAGTACGTTCGGAAAATGAGAAGGTGGCATGAGAATCCTTCATATCGCCAACTTTTATGGTCCAAAATCAGGCGGCATACGCACAACTTTGCATGAACTCGGTGCCGGCTATATCGCCAAAGCTCATGAATTCATCTACATCGTGCCGGGGACGGGTTTGTACTGCGAGGACACCCCTGATGGGCGAAAAATAACCGTTCCATCGATTGAACTCCCCTTTAGCGGTGGATATCGGATTATTCGAAACAATAGTTACATCAAGAAGCTGATCATCACTCTTGCTCCCGATGTACTCGAAGTTTCGGATCGGTTTACCCTCACTCGAATCGGAGAGTGGGCCAGTAAGCGAAAGATAAAAACAGTTGTCTTTAGCCACGAGACTCTCGTAGGCCTTGTCGAAAATTATTTTCCATTTCCGATGACAGCCTTAATCGATTGGCATAATCGCCGGCTAGCCAAGCGCTTTAACTTTGTAATAGCGACCACGAGCTTTGCCGCACGTGAGTTTGAGAGACTCTCCATTCAAAATTTGGTTCGTATACCTCTTGGAGTTGATCTCGAGAGATTTAGCCCTAGTCGACGCGATGAGGCATTACGAACTCAACTACTCAGAGGTAGTGAGGTCTTGCTTGTCCATTGTGGGCGAATGTCTCGTGAAAAACATCCAGCGCGCTCTCTTGAGACGCTCGAACTCCTATTGAAGCGGGGAGTGAACGCACGCCTTATCTATGTTGGTATCGGACCCCTCTTCAAGAGACTTCGTGGGCAGGCAAAAGATCTACCCGTTACTTTCCTTGGTTACATCGCCGATCGGGATCGCCTCGCCGACATTCTTGCCAGCGCCGATGTCTCGTTGGCACCCGGGCCCATTGAAACTTTCTGCCTAGCCGCCCTGGAATCCTTAGCCTCAGGTACTCCTGTCGTTGCATCAAGTACCAGTGCAGTCGGAGAGTTTTTACTCCTGGATGCTCCGGAACCAGTCGGAGCGATCGCTGAAAATAACCCCAAATCCTTTGCCGATTCAATCCTAAAAGTTCTTTCGTACCGACAGAGGAATCGTAATCTCTCTGCACTCTGCCAACATCAGGCAGAGAATTTTCCTTGGAGTTCAACTATCTCGCTGATGTTGACTCTGCATGGTGAGGAATCCACCAAGCCCGCCAATCGATTACGAGCGGCGTAGATGAATCGCGTCGCTACCTTCGTCATCATGGGTGATAGCGCCGCCGCAGGAACAGGTGATGCCGACAGAAATGGTGCACTACGTGGTTGGGGCTACTACTTGGCGCAGCATTTCAATCAGCCACTTGTCTACGCCAATCTCTCACGCCCAGGAGCCCAATCTGGTGAAGTATTTATCGATCAGCTTCCAAAGGCCTTAGTGCTTGAGCCGACTTTGACGGCTGTTATAGTCGGTGGAAACGATGCACTAAGAAACGGCTTTAGCCCTGATGTATTGCGACAAAATCTTCGACAAACACTCAAACAACTCCGTGAAGTCGGCTCAGAGATACTGCTCTTACAGTTGCATGAGCCGACGAGTATCGCCCCATTACCAAAGACTTTGGGAAAGGTTCTCAATCGTAGGATCAACTTTGTAAATGCTGTGACAAGAGCGGTCGGTGCTGAGTTTGGTGCACATATTCTTGCAGTACGCGACATACCAGGTGTTTATGATCGAAATCGATGGCATGTGGATCGTATGCATCCCTCAAAATTTGGTCATCAAATCTTGGCACAGAATTTTCGAGAGATTTTGGCTCCACGTTGGGACATATCTCCAGTTGCACTTGACCCAGTGACAAATCGTGCCAAAAAAGACTCAATACTGTGGATGCTGCGACATGCAACGCCATGGTTCTTAAAGCGAAGTGTGGATCTACTTCCAGCGGCACTGATTCTCGTGATGGGTGAGTACATAAGAATGCTCACAAGGCGCGATAAGGCAGCTCAGGGCATCTTATATTTTCCAGAGTTTGTCAATAACCGTGAGGCCGCCCTTCCCCAAATTCAAGAAGCGCGAGTTTCCTAACCGGCGCGTAAATAACCAGAATCCCAGCATCATTATTCGATCAATGCGCCCATGCATACTAGGTAGTAAAGACAGCAAAAAGGTAGTATCCATGAATCATGTTGGCACTTATTGCACCCGGTCAAGGCTCACAAAGCAGCGAAATGCTCACCTCTTGGACAGTGGATTCAGACTCTAAGAATCTATTGAATCAGTGGTCAACGGAGATTGATTTAGATCTTTTGTATCTTGGTACAGCCGCCAAGGCCGATGAGATCACAGATACAGCTAATGCACAGCCACTGATTGTCGCTACATCTTTGTTGGCCGCTCATGCACTAGATGAGAAGAAACTGCACGTTGTATCCGGTCACTCTGTCGGAGAGTTAACTGCTGCAGCGTTGTGTGGGGCGATCAGTGCTGGCGATGCTCTGCGCCTAGTGCGAGCGCGTGGAGTTGAAATGGCAAAAGCGGCAACACAAATATCTGGTGGGATGTCAGCGGTTCTGGGGGGAGATAGGGATGAAGTCCTCTTGGCGATACGGGCTTTGAATTTGATAGCAGCAAATGAGAATGGTGCGGGCCAGATAATTGCCGCTGGTGATTTAACCGCCCTTGCCGCCCTTGCCGCCAATCCCCCAAGCGGTACTCGTGTTCGCGCATTAGATGTCTCGGGGGCATTTCACACCTCTTATATGTCAAGTGCTGTGGCTCCAGTTCAGGCAATCGCCTCTGGCATTGCTCGGAGTAAGGTCTGTGTGCCATTTATTTCCAACAAAGATGGAGCAATCCTGAGTGATGCCGATGAGATTCTGCGGCGAATCATCGATCAAATCGCCAATCCAGTGCGCTGGGATCTGTGCATGGCTACTCTGAGAACCATGGGTGTCACGGGTGTCATCGAGTTAGCACCGGCAAAAACTCTGGTTGGCTTGCTCAAGCGCGCGCAGCCAGGGATTGAGAGCTTTGCGCTCAAGAGTGCAGAGGATATCGGTGCTGCGCGTGAGTTTGCAGGAAGGCATGTATGAGCATAAAACTTCCAGCAGTTGGAAATAGCCAAATTCTCTCGGTCGGCTCATATCGCCCTAAGCGCCTTGTACCCAATAGTGAGATAGTTGATCGTATTGAATCAAGTGATGAGTGGATTGTGCAGCGCACAGGGATTCAAAGTCGTCGCTTTGCCGGGCCCGAAGAGGGTGTGATTTCAATGGCTATGGCTGCATGTGAAATGGCGCTCGAACGTGCGCATATGAGTATGGCCGATATCGACACAGTGATTCTCGCAACGATCTCATACCCATTCCAAGCACCTAGTGCTGCAACCGAACTCGTTGCTCTTTTGGGTAATCCCAAGGCGGCCGCAGTTGATATTAGTGCGGCATGTGCAGGTTTTTGTTACGGAGTTGCGATGGCAAGTGATCTGGTTCGTACGGGAAATTCTAAGAATGTACTGGTTATTGGTGTTGAAAAACTCTCAGATTTCACCGACCCTAATGATCGTGCCACCGCGTTTATATTTGCCGATGGCGCAGGGGCGGTGATTATTGGAGCAAGTGATCAGGCACGTATTGGTCCGACAATCTGGGGATCAGATGCGGATTCACGTGACACCATAATGTTGACTCCTGCCTACACTGAGTTTAGAAACGCACCTGAGAAAGGTGTGGCCCATCTTGGTTGGCCAAACATCGCACAACAGGGACAAGCTGTTTACCGTTGGGCTGTATTCACGGTGAGCAAGGCCGGTATAAAGGCCCTTGAGGCGGCGGGCGTACGAGCCGATGAGCTGGGTGCATTTATTCCACATCAAGCCAACATGCGCATCATCGAATCCATGGCCAAAGAGATCAACATTCCAGAGAGCGTAATCACCGCCGATGATATTCGTGTCAATGGAAATACATCTGCAGCATCGATTCCCCTTGCGATGGATGCACTACTTCTGAAACATCCCGAACTTCATGGCACATTGGCGCTTTTGATCGGCTATGGCGCGGGCCTTGTCTACGCCGCCCAGGTTGTGGCACTTCCGCCCGCTCCTTGAGATTTTCGCCACTAATAGGCGCAGGTACTCGTAAGTACCGTCCTTTTCCGAGAGAATTCTCTTCTCGCAACAGAAACACCCAGACCAGCTAACGGATGGAAAAAATAAAATGGCACTTGCACAAGCTGATGTTCTTGCAGGTTTGAAAGAGATCCTTGAAGAGGTAGCTGGGATTCCTGCTGCATCGATTGAGATGGGTAAGAACTTCGCCGAAGATCTAGAGGTTGATTCGCTGAGTATGGTTGAAGTCATCGTTGCGGCAGAAGAGCGCTTTGGTGTGAAGATCCCAGATGAGGCAGTGACCGACCTTGCCACTGTTGGCGATGCGGTCAACTTCATCGTCAATGCAGCAAAGTAGTAAGTAAAGGGTTTTATTATGGCTGCCCGTCGTGTAGTCGTCACCGGTCTTGGTGCAACTACTCCATTAGGCGGTGATGTTGTAACAACTTGGTCTGCTCTCCTTGCCGGCACAAGTGGGGTTCGCTCACTGACCGAAGATTGGGCACAGACAATCCCCGTGCGTTTTGCTGCACGAGTCGCACTCGAACCAAGTGAGCAGATGGAGCGTGTAGAACTACGGCGCTTGGATAGATCAGAACAGTTTGCCCTGATTGCCTCACGTGAGGCCTGGAGAGATGCCGGTTCTCCCGAGATGGATAAAGAGCGCTTAGGCGTTGTCATCGCATCGGGTATTGGTGGTGTAACAACACTGCTTGATCAATACGACATCTTGCGCGAAAAAGGTGCGCGACTTGTCAGCCCACATACTGTTCCGATGTTGATGCCAAACGGACCTGCAGCTCATGTCGGTCTTGAACTACAGGCAAAGGCCGGTGTCCATACGCCTGTGAGTGCATGTGCATCAGGAGCTGAAGCAATTGGATATGGCCTTGAGATGATTCGCAATAATCGCGCCGATATCGTTCTTAGCGGTGGCGTTGAGGCGGCGATTCATGCGATGCCAATGTCAGGCTTTGCTGCGATGAAGGCGCTATCAACCAGAAATGATGATCCAATGCGTGCATCCCGGCCATATGATCTCAATCGCGATGGTTTTGTCTTAGGTGAAGGTGGTGGGGTGTTAGTGCTGGAGGAGTACGAACATGCTCGGGCGCGAGGTGCAAAGATTTACTGCGAACTCGCGGGCCAAGGCTTGAGCTCTGATGGCTATCACATCGCCGCTCCAGATCCTGATGGTGCAGGTGTCCAGCGCGCTCTCAAATTTGCCCTACGTGATGCAGGTCTTTCAACGAAAGATATTGTCCATTTAAATGCCCATGCGACATCAACACCTGCAGGAGATATCGCCGAAGCTAACGCTCTGAGCGCAGCCCTTGGCGCAGATGTAGATCATGTTGCGGTCTCTGCAACCAAGTCGATGACTGGGCATCTATTAGGTGGCGCAGGAGCCATGGAATCTGTTTTTATCGTTAAATCACTGCAGGATCGTCTGGCACCTCCCACTATCAACATCGATGATCTGGACCCGGCCGTCTGCGTGGATGTCGTGCGTGATAAGCCACGGGGGCTACCTGCTGGTGATATCGCAGCTCTCAATGACTCATTTGGTTTTGGTGGCCATAATGTTGTCTTGATCTTTAAGAGTCTTTAAATGTCGCCACTACCTAGTGACCCGCGTGATCCAGAGGCAAGGATCGCGCGTTTAGTAGATGATGCAAACTTTACATTCCTGATCCCGCGCACTGATTGTGGAGTAATAGCAGTAACAGGACTCATCAAGGGAAACAAAGTTGTTATCTTCGCATCAGATGCGACCGTAAAGAGTGGTGCACTTGGTGTGGATGGATCACAAGTGATTGTCACTGCGTACAAGGCTGCGATGGGTGCGCAGGTACCAATCATCGGAGTCTGGCACTCTGGTGGTGCACGTCTGAGTGATGGTGTCGCATCCCTTGATGCATTCGGTGAGGTCTTTCAATCAATGATCTCGGCGAGTGGACGGATTCCTCAGCTCTCATTGGTGCTTGGACCGACTGCAGGTGGCGGTGCCTACGGACCGGCTCTGACTGATCTTGTTGTACTCGCCCCCGAAGGACGCATCTTTGTCACAGGTCCTGATGTTGTAAAGAGCGTGACTGGCGAAGATATCGATATGGCGTTGTTGGGTGGACCTGAGGCGCATAAGAAAAATAGCGGACTTGCACACATCATTGCTGCGACTGAGCAGGCAGCCTTCGATGATATCCGTGATCTCACAGCGCTCTTTGCTAATCATGGCTTTATGCGCCCAGATGTTCAAGATATTGATCTCTCAATCTTTGTTCCAAATTCCACAATCCGCAGCTATGACATACATCCATTAGTTGATGCGATATTAGATAAGGGCAGCGAGCAGATTGAGCTTCTCTCTATGTGGGCGCCGAATATGACGACAATCATCGGGCGCTTGGGCGGTGCAACAGTTGGCGTGCTTGCCAATAACCCAGCACATATGGCTGGGGTAATAGATGCGGCCGCCGGTGAAAAAGCTGCTCGCTTTGTGCGCACCTGTGATGCATTTGGTATCCCTCTCGTTGTGATCGCCGATGTTCAAGGATTTCTACCTGGAGCAGGTCAAGAGTGGGAGGGCGCAGTGCGACGTGGTGCCAAATTACTGCATGCATTTGGTGAAGCGGTCATTCCACGAGTCACTTTGATTACACGCCGAGCATATGGTGGTGCCTATGTGGCGATGAATTCAAAGTCACTAGGTGCGACGCGGGTATTTGCATGGCCTGATGCCGAGGTTTCGGTGATGGGAGCAGTGGCAGCGGTTCAAGTCTTACACAGGAAAATTCTGGCAGATGTACCTGCCGATCAGCGCGCGTCAATGGAGTTAAAACTGGCGGCCGAGCATGAGAAGAGTTCAGGTGGTGTTGCGCGAGCCATAGAGATAGGGGCGGTGGATGAGATCATCGAGCCGAAGTCAACCCGGAGCTCTCTTGCTAAGGCAATTTCAAAAGCGCCACATCGGCGTGGTAGTCACTCGAATATCCCACTTTAATTTGTTTTAAAAGTCACCGATACCGTTGCAGTGACGGTCTTCTCAATCGTGCTTGTGTCATATGCACCAAAGTCGGCGGTCATCGTCGAATCAGGTGTGGTGATCTGAATTGGACCAGCCTTCACATTTACTAATGATCCAAGTGAGCTACCAACCGCCTTTGTCAGAGCCTGCGCACGCAGCTTTGCATCCTTCATTGCATCACTCAACAATACGGGGCGAAGCTCAGGCAGGTTTGAGATGTAGTACTGAGGTCCATAGTTATTTACGTTGATACCAGTCTGTAAGAGCGCACCAATACCCTGACTAAGCTTTGCAACCAGCTGAACATCCTTCGTTCGTACTGTCACATCACGATTTGCCCGATAAGAAAGTATGCGCCCTGTTGAGTTTCCATTGGCATACTCCTCATTGGCAAAGGTGGATACCGGGCCAAGGGTTAACGCATCTGCTTTGATTCCCCCAGCGGTTAAATAGTTGGAGAGCGCGGCTACATCTGCATCGACTTTTTTAACAGCCATAGCCACGGCAGGTGAAGAGAGGTTTACTGAAAGTGTCCAGACAACGTTATCGGCAGTTGCAGTTGTCTTAGCAGAGCCAGTTACTGTGATGCCATCACTACTGCGTGAAGCAAAGCCCGATCCAACTCTCATCAATCCAATGCCAAGTGCCAGAGAGATAATGACGGCTGAGATGATGATTGTCACCGCTTTACGGCGCTCTACTGTGATGATTGGTGATTCATTGAGTTGGCTCATAGTCAAATAATATCCGTCAGATAGCCCGAAGCTGTGCAATCTCCTGATGGTTTAGACCACGAAAACCCTCAAGCGCACTCTCCCAGTCGATGCCCATAAGGCTCGCTATCCCTGTGCGAATCGACTCTTCATCAAAGCTATTTTTTAGTACCGCGTTAATCTGATTCTCACTCAAGACCACAGCCCCAGATAAATCTGTGAGTGCGTGATGGATTCCTAGCTCCGGTGTAGCGCGAAAGAGCTCTCCCCCATTGTTTGTATCCTCTTGAACTTCGAAATAGAGATAGTGCCAACCGCGCAACGAGCTTGCAATCGCCGCAGCAACTCCTTCACGATCACGCCATGACAAGGTGCATTTATATGTACCGGCTTTGAGTATCTGTGGCGTCCACTCACATCGCACCTCAGGCCCCAATAAATCTGCCAGCGCCCAATCGATATGGCGGCGCAGCGCAGATGGGGCGCTATGGATTCTTAGGTGTCCTCGCACGGCCAATGATGCCGAGCCTCGGGTTAAGCGTTGCATTGAATTCTCCTAGCAAGGACGCCGATTGCGACCTTCCCCGGCCGCCTTATGCTCCTGCTAGTACCTCAATTACACACCCACCAGGCTCAGACTGTCCACCCCCACTTTAGGCATACGGGCCAGTAGAAGGTAGAGTAGGGCTCAGTCGGAGGCTTAATCAGTACCCGTTTCATGTAATACATATTCGGTATCGCTGGCGCAAGAGGAAGACCGTGCTCGAGAATCTCTCGAACACCCACATATCGAAGGAAAAGTAAAAACATGGCAACAGGCACAGTTAAGTGGTTCAACTCTGAAAAGGGTTTCGGTTTCATTGCAGTTGATGGTGGCGGACAAGATGTTTTCGTTCACTACTCAGCAATCCAAGGAAACGGTTACAAGTCCCTTGAAGAGGGTCAGGCAGTCTCATTTGAGGTCGTACAGGGTCCAAAGGGCCCTCAGGCCGATGCAGTAAACCCTGCCTAATCAACACCGCTTTCTCAATGACCCCCACTGGAGACAGTGGGGGTTATTTTTTTCTACTTTGGAGCAGCTGGAATCTCACCAGTCTTTGATTTCTTGGCATTGATTTCTTTGAGCGGAGATGCATCCTTACCAACTTTCCATGCATCTAAATATTTCCAGGGCCAGATCATCCCGCGTCTGACCCACCACGCCCCTGACTCAAGCGGTGTCGGCCATGAGATTCCAAAGTGCAGATGGGGGGCTGTTCCTCGCGCACTACCCGATGATCCGATTGAACCTAAGAGTCGACCCGCCTTGACGAGAACGCCCGCTTCGATACTGGCTGGAATTGATCGCAGATGAGATCCATAATAGCGAACGCCGTCATCGCCAATAATTGAAACATAGAGTCCTCCACGATCTGGACCTAAACTCTTTTTTCCACTCCATCTATCGATGCGATTGACCTCATCGACTACACCATTGATCGGTGCTACAAACTTACAACCGGCAGGTGCCAAGATATCGGTAGCTGGATAGTCGTGGTGCGCCTTTGCATATGTGTACTCACACCCTGTAACTGGAAACACATATACGGGGGCGCCATGAGCTGAGATGACTGGTAATCCCAAGAGCATTAGCGAAATGATGAAAACCCTTAACTTCACCTGATTAGGTTAGCGCCGCCCGATCTAATTTTGCGGTAACGACCATATGAGGGACTGTGAGTGCCCACACAACTACTAATGCCATCCAGAAGAACTCATCGGTAAAACTCTGTCCACTGAGTGCAAGAACTCCTGCCACGGCAAATGTCCCAAACAGGGCTGGCAAACCAGGGATAACCGCCTTTGAAAACGCTCCGCCAATCTCATCTCGCGCAAAATGTTCGTGGCATTTTGGTAAAGTCAGAGTCAGCCGGGCCGTATGGCGCATCGCATGCCAACCTCCGAAGTACGTGGCAAATGCAATCAGTGGTGGTGTCAGCAGGGCCAGCAGTAGCAGGAGCGTGAGATCAATCGCCGCACGTAATTGTGCTCTCAAGGCGAGGGTGATGATTGAGATAACTGCAAGAGCACAGACCATAAAAAGTATCTCTTGGTTGAATCCTCGATGCCAGTTGATGAGATCCGAATTCACACTCGCTAAAGCCTTGGTGCTTTCCGAGTTCACAAGTGGAATAAATACAGGTGTAAAACCAGCAGCTGGAATGAAGAACAGTCGTGATAATCTCTTTTTTGGATTTTTGCGCTTGTCAATCTCACTCAGAAATGCTGCATCTCCAATACCAAAGTGCACTGCGCTCATGAATAGCACGGCGATAAAGCCAACCGTATTGAAAGTCAATATTGCAATCACTGCCAGAGCTGCCACCCCGACATAAATAATGATAAATATGCTCATCTTCAGAGGTTGTGCCTTAGGCATCGTTACCAGATGATCGAGTGCCCCATGTGGAATCCCGATGGCAAGAGCCCCTACGGCTAATGCAACTTGCCAGCCCATTGAGCTCTCACCCAGCAGATCTACAAAGATTATTGAGAGCACGATCACTATCAAGACAGACAGACTCGAGAACAATCGCACCCGATTCAAGAGTTGGACTTCACTTTCCTTCATGTCTCCCCCATCTAGACCGATCCTATCAAAGGTGGATGTGAGAAGATTTGGTGTGGAAAAATTTGGCTATATGGCAATGTTAGTTTTCACAGTTTTTGGCTCTTTTTGGCTTGAAATATTTCTCAAGACAAGTGTTCTGCGAAGGTGGAAAAGAGCTCTTGTAAGCATTTTGCCAGTGAGCATTTTCTTCCTAGCTTGGGATGCATATGCAATCGCCCAAGGACACTGGTTTTTCAATAGGGATCGAATGCTTGGAATCTACGGCCCCTTCGAGATCCCATTAGAGGAGTTCCTCTTTTTCATCATCGTTCCAATGGCAGCTATCTTGACCATAGAGGGCGTGACGACGGTGAAACCTCACTTGCGTGAGAAGGAGTTTGGTAAGGATAAAGAGCAGTGATCTATAGCGATATTGCAATAACAGCCTTTTCTCTCTCGATCATGATCGATCTCTTTCTCTTCAAGAACTCGCTTTTAACGCGTCTAGCTTTCTGGCTCTCCTATGCGATCATTTTTCCCTTCCAGTTGATAACTAACTGGTGGCTCACACATCCTCGAAGTGATGGAAAAGCTATCGTTATGTACGACCCGGAGACAATTATTGGAATCCGGATTGCAAGTGCCCCAATTGAGGATCTTCTCTTTGGATTCGCTCTTGTTCTCACAGTGATGGGTATGTGGGAGTTCTGGGGTCGAAGGGGATTTCAGCGCAACAAAAAACTACAGTAAAGTCACTCCATTAGGGGCGGTAGCTCAGTTGGTTAGAGCCCGGAACTCATAATTCCGTCGTCGTCGGTTCGAGCCCGACCCGCCCCACCAAGAACTGCCCCTGAGCCCGTATGTATTGGTGATTTGCACAGTGATTTCAAAACCAGAGGAGCTTGCGCAAGCAGTGTTTTTCCTGGCATCCTCTGAAAATGAGTGGGCAAGTGGTGCGGTATTAGATTTCAATGGTGCATCATATTTACGGATGTAAAGTGCTATCACTCATTTGAACCAACAACGCTTGTAGATTACTTACATCTCTAAATTCTTAAGTTACCCTCATTAGATGAACGAGCGCGTCCTTGTCGTCATAGATGATGGTTTTGAGCTCTCTACTTTGATTCCAGCCCTTCGTATGCATGATATGGATATCATCGGTGAGGCAAGAAGCGAGAGTGTTGCACTCACCCTTCTTAGAAGATTACAACCCGATGTTGTCCTCCTGGACATGCACGTCGCAGGGGTTTCAGCGGTTCAAATCGCTATCAACCTACGCAAGGCACAGCCCAATATTGGTTTGGTCATCTTAGAGAGCTGTTCAGATTTAAGACTCATCGGCGATCGTCTCATCGATATCCCATCGGGTACCAAAGTTGTACTCAAGAAATCTGCAACAGATCTACTGGCTTTGTGCCAGGCAATCGCGGCCTCAAAGAATTCAGCACGGGAGAACCAGGAGGTCTCGTGGATCAATGGAAACGTCTCTATTTATGAGGCTGCACTTGGAGGATTACTCGCCAAACTCACAGATGCCCAAGTTCAGACCTTACGTCTAGTTGCCCAAGGCTACACAAATGCCCATATCGGTCGGATGCGATATGTGAGTGAGAAAGCAGTTGAGCAGATAATCTCGAGAGTGACCCAAGAGTTCAATATTCAACCCGATCACGATAGGAATATGCGAGTGCAGTTAGTCAACGAATACAACAAGATGTTAGGCGCGTCACGACACTAATCAGGCCGGCATTATCAATCCTAGGTAAAGTTGAGTGCTATGGAGCTAAGCCAAATTCGGGAGCGATGGAATGAAGTCCTCGATGCTCTCTTAGAGCAAGATCGAATCGCTTGGCTGGCTTTTTTTGATGCTCGCCTAGCAGGCTTTGATGGCAAACTCCTCACTCTTGATTTCTCTGATAGTCGAAAGCTTGGCTCTGCCCATGAGTTCTCTGAGGCACGGCTACGACAACATCGATTGCTCATCGCAACGATCAAAGAGTGCTTTGATATAGAAGTTGAGATTGCCGAACAATGAAACTTCGTAGCTTGGTTGTTGTACTTCTATTCTCACTAATCAGCACTTCGCTGCCAAATGCCATTGCATCCACGTCAAGCCTGTCTCTGTCGGTGCGACAAACACCATCGACGACTGAGGCCTTACTGACTTTCTACGGAACGATAAAGCCGGCCAAGTCAGGCGTCACAGTAAATATTCAGATCAAAAGTGGGGGTAGTTGGGGGCCAACTCGCTTCAAGACTAAGACCACTCGCGCTGGGACGTGGAGGCTCACTGCTCTTGCTAGCGCAATCAACTCCCAAGTCGCATATCGTGCAACTGCTCTCACTGGTGGCAAAAAACTCTATTCATCAATTCGTTCTATAACGGTCTCTCAGATCGAGCAAATTTCGCAGAGTAATCCATCTCTTACCATCGCTGGATTAGGCCCAGGTGGACGCATTCATGGCGCAGATATAAGTCGCTGGCAACATCCCAATGATAAGACGATTGATTTTATGAAGATGTATGAGGCTGGACTTCGCTTTGTGATGATTAAGGCCTCTGATACACGCGATGAAGCCGATGCTCTTGCACTTAAATATTTAATAATGGATCACAGCGCTGCGCAGGCCGCTGGGATTTATACAGGGTTTTATCACTATGCGATCCTGCCCGATGTCTCCAATAATGAAGGAATCATCCGAGATGCAACTGCGCAGGCACAAAAAGTGATTTGGCGTCTGGCATCTATCGGGGGTTACACCCAGCGCGATCTTCCCTATGCCTTAGATCTTGAAAATAAATGTGTGCGTGTATCGACATCGGGTGCCTGTGCCAAATACGCCACACGGAGCCAAGTCACTCTGTGGGCCATCACTTTTCTCAAGACCTTGAAAGAGAAGACGGGCAAGACCCCCATCCTCTATTCATATCCAAATTTTCTGGAGAGCTCGATGGTTCGAAGCGCAGAGTTGGCCCAGTACCCCTTGTGGTTGGCTCAGTATGCAATTGATCCCGCCGATCCGATCAATCAACCAGGGTTGAAGGCGAGTGGTTGTTATGTCCATTCATGGACAGGTGCTAACTGTGATTCACAGTGGGTAATCTGGCAGTACTCCTCCTGTGGGATCGCCCCAAAGTACGGCGTACCTGGCTCTCGATTGGATCTCAATGTCTTTAGAGGAAGCTCCTCTGCCTTCATAGATTTGATACAAGGCAGCTGGAGCCCGACCTTAGTTGATTTGATGCCGCGAAATGAGCCAACAACTCTGATGGTGCTCAAACAGTCGGCGACTACCACAGATAAGTATGTGACTTTCAACGTCTCTGTTGCCCGTCCAGATCTCTCTCCCGTTGTTACGGGAAGCGTAAAATTAGAGTTTGATGGTGCGCTCAATCCAAGACCAACACAGACCGTATTGCGTGCGACAAGTGGGGCTTGGACATTGGCAATCAAAGGTATCCCGGCGGGAAGCTACACGGGAAAAATCCTCTTCAGTGATATCTCTGCCACTCATGCAGAGAGCTCAATGCCCGTTACTTTCAGCCTTGAGCAGGGAGTCGATCCAAAGCCAACGAGCAAGCCAACGAGCAAGCCAAAACCCAAACCATCAACCGATGGCTGTGCCAAACAGATTAAGAACTAACTTTTTCGGCCTCAGTCAAAAGCTCGCTCAGGGCCGCTAACTCACGATTTACGACAGTGACATAAGCGTTCACTGAGTCCTTGCACTCTTTGCGGCCCCAACTTAAGACTGGAGCAATTATCTCTGCGATGGGATCGGCGAGGTCAACACCATGGTTGTGGGCTTCAAAGGCGATGCGTGTACGACGAGAGATAACATCTTCAACGGATAGGGCGCCCTCATGGCTGGCAGCGTAGTAAATCTCGGCTTTCACATATGGCAGATTCATGGTGAGTTTTTCAGATAACTCTGGCTCTATCCTTATCAACTCTAGAATCTCATTGATCATTGAGCCATAACGATTCAATAAGTGCGTAACAGTGTCAGTATCCAGGCCACTCTCACTTGAGATGGTCTCTACCTGTTGCACCAGGGCAAAGTAGCCATCTGCGCCCATAAGTGGAAGCTTCTCTGTCACAGACTCTGGGGTAATTTTTCGTAGTTCATTTACTGCCAAGTCGATGACATCCTTACCCATGACACGGTAGGTCGTGTACTTACCGCCGGCAATACTGACAAAGCCTGGAGCTGGACGATCGACGGTGTGCTCGCGCGAGAGTTTAGTTGTGACCGAATTCTTATTGTTTGCCACAAGAGGTCGAAGGCCTGCGTATACCCCGATGATCTGATCAATTGTGATCTCAGGATCTAGAACACGATTTGCTTGATCAAGTATGTAGGCAACATCCGCCTGATCTGCCAGGGGTTGCGAGCGATCACCCGTGTAAGGGGTGTCAGTTGTACCAACAATCCATTTATCGGCCCACGGAATGATGAACAGGACCGAGACCGGAGTCTTCAGGATAATCCCTGCCTCAGATTTGATCGCCGAACCTGGTAGGACGATATGAGCACCCTTTGACATCGTAACGCCATAACCGGCTTTGAGATCAAAGCTTGCATGAAGCTCATCACTCCAGATTCCGGCGCACATAACTGTGACGGTCGCCTTAATTGCAATCATCTCTCCACTGATCAAATCTCTAGCGTTCACACCAACTACACGTTTGCCATCGCGAATGAGTGATTGAGCACTGACGCGAGTGGCGATAGTCGCCCCGTGTCTGGCTGCAGTGCGTGCCACAGAGAGGGTATGTCGGGCATCGTCTACTTGGGCATCAAAGTATTTGATCGCACCCGTGACAATATCTGGGCGCAGAGATGGAGCAACCTCGTTGATCTGTTTTTGACCCAGATGCTTATGCCATGGCAGAGCACGCTTAAATCCACGCAGGGCGTCATAGAGGGCAAGACCTGCACCGACATATGTTCGCTCCTTGAATTTTTCTGTCAATGGGAAGAGAAAAGCAACAGGCTTGACTAGGTGTGGGCACAGAGTCGATACTAAAAGCTCTCGCTCATGCAGAGCCTCTCGGACTAATCTAAAGTCATACTGCTCTAGATAGCGCAGTCCTCCGTGAATTAACTTACTCGAGCGGCTAGATGTACCTGCGGCTAGGTCTTGAGATTCAATCAGCGCAACTTTTAATCCACGAGATGAAGCATCTAGGGCCGCTCCAACACCATTGACTCCCCCGCCGATCACGAGCACATCAAAGCTCTCATTGCTAAGGGCTGTAATAGCGCTTCGGCGTTGATTAGGGTTGAGTTGGGTTAGAAACATGTGCGTTGCATCTCCATTATGGCCTTTGTAGAGTTAAGCCTAACCCAATAGAGACGAGATTGCCTCACGTGAGATACATCGGCAGTTTGGACCAAGGCACAAGCAGCACTCGCTTTATGATCTTTGATCATGCAGGAAAAACCGTGGGCCAACACCAGCTCGAGCATCGCCAGATTCTGCCCCAAGCCGGTTGGGTCGAACACGATGCGGCACAGATCTGGGATAGGGCACAACAGGTTATCGCCGCCGCACTCAAACAGGCCAATATTTTGGGCTCGGATTTAGTGGCAATTGGTATCACTAATCAACGTGAAACCACCGTTGTTTGGGATGTAACAACGGGTCTGCCTCTATCAAATGCCATCGTCTGGCAAGACACTCGCACTACCGAGTTTTTAGCTGGACTTAGCATGGAAGAGCAAGAGAGTATCCGCTTCAAAACTGGTTTAACGATCGCTCCATACTTCTCTGGAAGCAAGATGAACTGGTTGCTAAAAAATGTTCCAGAAGCAAGGAGTGAGAATGCCCGCTTCGGGACGATTGACTCATGGCTGCTCTGGAACTTATCGGGTGGAGTGCGTGGCGGTGTGCATGCCACAGATGTGACAAATGCTAGTCGAACCCTATTGATGTCCTTAGAGAGCCTGGATTGGGATGATGAATTATTGAGGATTTTTGGAGTCTCAAGGGCCTCGCTACCAAAAATCAGATCATCCTGCGAGCAGTACGCACTCACTGATCCACATGGCCCTTTTGGTACCGCGATTCCTATCGCTGGAATCCTTGGAGATCAACAGGCGGCAATGGTTGGACAGGTGTGTTTCGATCGTGGAGAGTCTAAGACAACGTATGGCACTGGAAACTTTGCCTTACTCAACACTGGTCATGAGATCGTACGATCAAACAATGGCTTGCTGACAACGGTATGTTTCAAGTTTGGCGATGAGCCCGCACATTACGCTCTTGAGGGTTCAGTTGCAGTGACGGGCTCTGCAATTCAATGGTTGCGTGATCAATTGGGGATAATTACCAACGCCTCTGAGACTGAGAGTTTAGCCGCCTCTGTCAGTGATAGTGCAGGTGTGTATTTTGTCCCAGCATTTTCTGGCCTCTTTGCACCATATTGGCGCAGCGATGCCCGCGGTGCAATTGTCGGACTTACCCGCGCTGCTACCAAGGCCCACCTTGCGCGCGCCGCCCTTGAGGCTATCTGCTATCAAACCCGGGATGTCATGGATGCGATGATGGCAGATAGTGGTGTGCCAATGAAAGAGATGCGTGTAGATGGAGGCATCACTGCAAACTCTCTGTGTATGCAGATGCAGGCCGACATCATGGGAATCGAAATATCCAAACCATTAATCGCAGAGACGACTGCACTCGGTGCTGCCTATGCGGCAGGCCTTGCCGTTGGTTTCTGGTCATCTCCACAGGAGCTACGCACGCAGTGGCAGGAGTCGCGCCGTTGGTCACCCACTACTACTCATGATCTGCGTGAAAAAGGCTATGCGCAGTGGAAAAAAGCAGTCGAGCGAACGTTGAACTGGGTCGATTAAATCTTTGTTATCTCAATGATGAAAGCATTTGCTGGAGCCAGAATCGGTGCGGCCACACCACTGTTGGCTAAGGCAGATCCTGAGAGTTTTATACCTTCCATCCACTGCGGTGGTGTGACTAACATAAAGCGGGGCTTGCCAGCTGGATAAACGGCGTTGACTGAGTAAGTGGCCTTCGCATCTAATCCTGGAAATTTTAGTGGTGCAGGATGAATCACACTGGTAGGCCTCAGTTGAACATAGGCAAAGATCGCCCGAGATTTATCGTGGGCACTGACTCCATGTAGGTATCCATGTGTATCTGGATAATCCACCCGAATCATAGTTCCACCGTGTAACAGGGCTCGATTGCTTTTGTAGTACGTAGCCCAACTCTTCAAATAGGCACGCTCTTGCTCTGTCGCCTCAGTAATATTCCATTCGATACCAGCGTGACCAAAGAGAGCGGTCGTTGCCCGCATAGAGAGTTCGAGGGTTCGACCAGTCTGATGACCATGTGTTGGCCCAATATGCGTTCCCAACATCTCTGGTGGGATGACTTGAGCGCTCCAGCGCTGAATACTTTGACGCTCAAGTGCATCGTTGTTATCACTTGTCCAGAAGCGATCAACGTAATCAATCACACCCAAATCAATCCGAGCACCTCCTGAGGCGCATGATTCGATTTCAAGATGTGGGTGGCGCTGTTTTAATTCGGCAAACAAGCGGTAGATCGCCTGAGTTTGGGAGCGCACTCCGGGTCGGCCCAGATGGCCAGCATCTACTAAAACTCGATTATGGTCCCATTTAATGTAAGCGATATCGTGCGCCTCCAAAATTGCAGACGTCTGCTCTAGAACATGGTTATAAGCGCCTTCATGAGCTATATCTAAAACTAATTGATGACGCCATAAGGGTGGGGTGCGATCACCCTCGTGCAAGATCCATTCGGGGTGGGCGCGATAGAGATCAGAGTCGGGATTGACCATCTCGCCTTCAAACCAGAGGCCAAACTCGATTCCCTTTGAGTTAATATATTTAATAATCGGTTTCAAACCATCAGGCCAAACAGATGAGTCAATGACCCAATCCCCTAAACCTGCGCGGTCATTGCGCCGAGAGTGAAACCAACCATCATCTAAAACCACGCGCTCTATGCCGATTTCGGCGGCCACATCTACTAACTCCCTGATTGCAGCCTCATCGTGGTTGAAGTAGAGCGCCTCCCACATGTTAAGAGTAAGGGGGCGTGGGCGCTGTGGATGCATGCTGCGCGCACGAATGTGTGAATGAAATGCGGCGCTGAGGCCATCAAGTCCTTGTTGTGAATAGACCGACACCATCGCAGGTGCACTGTAACTCGCACCCGCTGCGAGTATCACCTCTCCAGGTAGTAAGAGTTCACCGGCCCCCATCGATTGCCCGCCATCAAAGCCTCGCTCAATGAGATAAATTGAGTTCCCACTCCAGGCAATACTTGTTGCCCATGCCGCTCCACTTTGAAAACTAGTCTGAGCGGTCAATGCGATGTCGGCGATAGAGAAGTTATGACCGCTTCTGCCCTCGCGCGACTCGCGTGCCCATGAACCGACTCCGATATCACGTCTCTGCGGTTGTCGCTCATTTGACCACCGACCAATAAAATCCAGACTCTGTGTTGCCTCTTGCGGTAATGGTAACCAGTGAATGTACTCATCCAAAGTGTAATCACTATCACCACGATTACTTACCGTGGCACTTTGTGTGATTACACCAAAAGTATCCATGTCAAAATTTATGAGAATCTCTAACTCAGCAAAAGCATCATGAAAGGTTATCGAGCACTCATTATCTACATGGTAAAACTTAGTGACCTCGAACTTTGTCGACCAGGCTCGCCCACTTCTATGCCCACTCAATGTTGGGCGGCCTAAGAAGCCCCGTGAACTCTCACGCATGATTCCTGGGTTTTGTACGTGATCCCACGAGCTATTGGCAATGGAGACTTGGCTGGCAGTGGCTACGTCGGCCAAATCCCCAACAAGTAGCGCACCCCAATGGGCGATTACAAGAGCGCCATCGATGACCTCAAGTAGCAACGAACTACTTTCACTGCGAAGGAGTGCCGATTGTTTAACCACACAGGTAGAGTAACGACACTATGGCGCAGAGTGAAAGTTTATCGGCAGGTATCACACGCACTAATCGTGAGCTGGCCGATGGGCGCACGATCCGCTACTACGACACTGCTCATCAAGGCCGTACTGCCGTTGATACACGAGCAGTCGAAGAGCAGCCCAGCATTGGCGAACTGCGCCTAGATCCTCTTGTCAACGAGTGGGTCGCAATGGCTGCACATCGCCAGGGACGAATCTTTTTACCGCCAAAGGAGCTCTGTCCTCTCTGTCCAACGACGGTTGATCTCTCGACTGAGATCCCTGACTCTGATTACGAGGTAGTCGTCTTTGATAACCGCTCTCCATCACTACGTCCACCAGATACAGACTGGGCTCTTCCAGTTTCTGCAGGTCCCCATACTGAATTAGGAAGCGCTGCAGGAAAGTGTGAGGTTATCTGCTTCACCCCAGAGCATGGAAAATCCTTTAAGGATCTATCTCCCAGTCGCGTGCGGGTCTTGCTCGAAGCTTGGATCGATCGCACTCAAGAGCTCTCACTCGAGCCATACATCGAACATATCGCACCCTTTGAAAATCGTGGTGAGGAAATAGGTGTCACACTTTCGCACCCACATGGTCAGATTTATGCCTATTCCTACCTTCCACCTCGTGTTGAAAAGATGTTAGCGGCGGCCCAATCATATAAAAACTCAACGGGTAAAGTTTTATTCGATGAAGTTGTTGCCCGAGAAATCCGTGATGACGAGCGAATTATCGCCCAGAATGATCGATGGATCGCCTTTGTTCCTTATGCATCACGCTACCCATTTGAAATTCATGTAACTACCCTCAATCCAGTTGCAGATTTAGCCGAGCTCACCGAGGCAGATCGTGATGAATTTCCAGCTATTGCATTAGAGATCATGAATCGTCTAGATGGCGTGTTTGGAATTGATATGGCATATATCGCCGCCTGGCATCAGGCTCCAGTACGAGTTGGACGTGATCTACTGCGCCTTCACTGGCAGATCACAAGTGTTCGACGCGCTCCTGGAAAGTTAAAGTATTTGGCTGGCTCTGAATCTGCGATGGGTGCCTTTATTATGGATATGCGCCCTGAACAATCGGCAGCGCAGCTTCGCGAAGTTAAGCTTTAATAATGCATGTTCTGATCACGGGCGGCACCGGCTACATCGGCTCAACTGCAGTGGAAATTATGCGCAAGCAGGGATACGAGATCACCATTCTGGATGATTGCAGCACTGGGCATGCCGATAGCGTGCCGCAAGGGGTGCGCTTTGTTCAGGGTTCACTCTTAAATCCAGTGGAGATCTGCGATGCTCTTGCGGATGTAGATGTGGTGATGCACTTTGCGGGTAAATCTCTCGTCGGTGAATCGGTAGAGAAGCCAGATCTATACAAACGTGTAAATGTCGATGGAACACGGAATTTACTCGATGAGATGAGCAAGGTTGGCGTGAAGAAAATGGTCTTCTCCTCATCGGCGGCCACATATGGCCAACCCCAAGAAATTCCTATCAAGGAGAGCGCGATAGGTGCACCAACTAATCCATACGGTTCCACAAAGCTTGTAATCGATCAGATGATCGGTGAAGAGTCGCGCAGACGCGGTATCGCCGCAGCATCTCTTCGATACTTCAATGTCGCCGGTGCGATGCACTGTGAGCGTGGTTGGCTAGCAGAAAGACATGACCCAGAGACACATCTGATTCCTAATGTATTGCGCAGCACGGCTATTGACCCGGTCAAGATATTTGGCAACGACTGGCCGACTCCTGATGGGACATGTATCCGCGATTATGTCCATGTGATCGATCTCATCGAGGCGCATATTAAAGCTCTTGAAACTCTTACCGATAATCATCATGAAATTTACAACTTAGGTAGCGGTGATGGTTTCTCGGTTCGTCAGATTGTCGATGCCGCTTCTAAGGCAACTGGATATGCGATTCCAACACTGGACTCTGCCCGCCGCGATGGTGACCCCGCTATTTTAATCGCCGATATTACCAAGGCACGAAAGCATCTTGACTGGAGACCCACTCGTGGAATCGATGTGATGATCTCCGATACCCTGGAATCAATCAGATAACTATGCAAGAGTCAGATATCAGAGAAAAGTTCGAAGAGCTCTTTGGCCAACTACCTGATGTAATCGCCGCCGCTCCTGGCCGCATAAATTTAATCGGTGAACATATCGACTACAGCGATGGATACGTGTTGCCCTTTGCCATCACCAGTCGTACCTATGCTGCGGTGAGAAAACGCTCTGATCGACAAGTTCGAATTGCATCTGTCCAGCGAGCAAAGAGGGTTATTACCGTGAATCTCGATGATGTGCGACCAGGGTTTAAAGGTCAATGGGAGCGCTATGTCTTGGGTGTGCTCTGGGCCCTGAAGATCGATCAAGGTGTTGATGTGATGATCGATGGTCATGTTCCATTGGGGGCTGGCCTCTCATCCTCTGCAGCCCTTGAGTGCAGCGTTGCAATCGCTCTGAATGATCTATTCTCCCTGGGATTTGACCTCAAGGCATTGGCACGATTGGCACAGATGGCTGAGAATGATTTCGTAGGTGTTCCTTGTGGAATTATGGATCAATCGGTGGCTCTCATGGCAAAACCTGGCTATGCACTCCTTCTCGATTGCCGAGATCTGACATCCAGAGATGTTGCATTCGATCTAGCATCAAGTGGTTTGCAGTTATTGATTATCGATACGCAGGCCCACCACTCCCTTATTGATGGCGCTTATGCCCAACGCCGTGCATCCTGTGACTCAGTGGTGGCAAAACTTGGCGTGCAATCGATGCGAGAGTTGACTCTCGATCGACTCGAAGAGTGCAAAGAGTTGATTACTGATAATGAATTCATACGAGCTCGCCATGCAGTCACTGAAATAGCCCGTGTGCTCGATGCAGTTCGGGCCCTTGAATCTAAAGGTTTTGTAGAGTTGGGACATCTGCTCAATTCATCTCATATTTCACTGCGAGATGACTACGAGGTCTCCTGCCCCGAACTCAACACCGCCGTTGATTCGGCCATCTCTGCCGGTGCACTCGGTGCTCGTATGGTTGGTGCAGGTTTCGGAGGCAGTGCGATAGCCCTGATTAAGGAGAGCCAATCCCAAGAGATCATTCGAAAGATTGAGATCTCATTTGAGAGTAACGGCTTTAAGCCACCACGATTTTTGACTTCACTACCTAGCCAAGGGGCGCAGATTATCCAACCGGCTCGATAGATATAACGTCCACCCCACCCATTGAATTAAGGAGATCTACTAAATCATTGGGATCATTACCTGGGACTGCGACTGTAATATCATCGAAGCCGCGGCCACCCTCTGACTTTAAAACTATCAACTCTTTGATATCCCCACCGGCGGCCCCGATCGCCGATGCTAAAAGCCCCAAGGATCCGGGGCGATCTGGGAGAGCAACGTTGAGACGAAAGAGGGCCATTGCCAAATCCTAACTCCTGATTGCTCGAGCAGCTCCCAGTTATTTAAGCCAGAACCACCCATGCACCCTTGACGGCGACTTTTACCTTGCCAAGGGGATTTATTGCAGGTCCAGATACGGGTTTTGCAGATTTAAATGGATTGAACTGAGCTTGATGGCAAGGGCACTGTAAAACTTTTGTAGCAGGTTGATACTCGACCGTGCAGCCTTGATGAGTACAGATTGCAGAGTAAGCAAAAACTCCTTTTGCACTCCTGAAAAGGATTGCGGGAGCGCCATTTGCCAAGACAAAGCTCTTTGTTGCACCGACCTTCAGGGATGCCAGCTTCACAATCTTGGTCCCAGCGGCGGCAGCTGCAACATCCTGTGTTGATTTGGGTGTGAAAAACTTACCTACTCCAGCAAAGGCCACTGACATGCCGGCAATAATTCCAATACGCATCACACCTCGGCGCTCGATTGACATTGTAAAACCCTTTCGCTTTTCTCGAATCAGAAGTAAGTACGCTAACCATAGAATGGCATAGGCGGTATTGCTCGCTAGAAAATATGGAGAGACTTGAAAAGTACTGGCCAGCCACAGACCTACAGAAATCGAGAGGCCACCAAGAGCGGCCAGAGTGGGTGCAACCCACAGAAGGGTTGCAAGGCCCACAGCAAACTCACAGAGCATGACCGTGACACCAACTGCGGTTGGATAGTTGGTTAAGGTGTCAAATACGGATTGATCCAGCGGTGACTGCGTCGCGTATCCATCAAGTTGGGAGCCGATAAAACTCGCCGAGTCAGGTGTGAGAAAGCCTGCATCAGTTGCCTTATCCCATCCGGCATAGATCCATGTTCCTCCCAGCCATAAGCGCATGATGCGTAGCGCCCACGATTGCGCGCGCCATGAGTTGGAGGCTACTCTGGAAAAACTACTAATCATGGGTATCAGAGTAATACCTTGAGCCTTGATACTTGATGTGAAAAGGCTCCCTGACTTGGATTCGAACCAAGAACCTGTCGATTAACAGTCGACTGCTCTGCCGTTGAGCTATCAGGGATTATGCCGTGCATCGCAAACTCTAGCGCACGCCAGTATTCTTTGAAAACTTGAGCATTTCAAAGGCTCCCAAGGGCTAAATCATGCAGTGATCGGCGTGTGCTCTCTAAGGCAACCAATGCACCAAATGCAGCGTTGTATTCGATCTCATTCTCAATTGGATTAAGACGCTGCAAGCTTGATTTTAATTCAGCAATCGAGCGAGAGATTGCGACTTCGCGAAGCCGCGCGATAATGCTCTCGACATAAAGTGCATGTGAAGTGCCATCGGCGCGAAGTGGCTCAACTGTGAGTTCAGTGAAGAGCGCTCTGATTTTTTCATCTGTAATCGTCTCCATCGTCAGTGAGGGCCTCTCATCTATGGTCTTTCTCAGCTCACGATAGGCAGGATGGGTGAAGGCATCACTCTCGATATGTGGCCAGAGTTTTTCAATCAAGAGCTCAGGCTCTTGTAGCCGTGCCTTAAGAACTTCACGCTCTAAGATCAGACGGGCATCGTGTGGATCCGGCCGCCACTTACTCTCATCGGTTGTGACTGGCTCATCAACTCGTGGACGAGCCTTGACTCCTTGAGAGACTGCGGCAGAGACGATCTCAACTTCAATGCCTAACCATCCTGCTAGTAGCCGCGTATATTCTGGACGCAGGGATTTATCTCGAATCTGGGCGACCAATGGCGCAGCTGCATTGAGGGCGTTTATGCGACCTTCAGCGGTATCCAAATTATGGTGTGCCAACTCACTGCGGATTGCGAACTCAAATAATGGAACCCGCCGTGCGATGAGATCACGTAAGGCAAGATCACCTTTTTGTTGGCGCAGATCACAAGGATCTAAACCATCTGGCTCCACGGCAACGAAGGTTTGAGTAACAAATTTTTGATCCTCACTAAATGCGCGCAGCGCCGCCTTTTGTCCTGCGGCATCGCCATCGAAAGTAAAAATAACCTCACCACGGAAGGTATCGTCATCCATCAGCAATCGACGCAATATGCGGATATGGTCGGCGCCAAATGCGGTGCCACAGGTTGCAACGGCAGTTGTTATCCCAGCGAGCTGGGCTGCCATGACATCGGTATAGCCTTCAACGATGACTGCCTGGCGCTTCTTTGCGATCTCTTTCTTTGCCATATCAAGTCCATACAAGACCTGACTCTTTTTATAAATCGGTGTCTCTGGAGTATTTAAATACTTAGGTCCTTCATCTTGGGCATCACTTGCCAACTTGCGTGCACCAAATCCGACGACATCTCCTGTGATATCTCTAATTGGCCAGGTAAGACGATTTCGAAATCTATCGATAGGTCCACGTTGTCCCATCTTGGATAGTCCAGCGCTCTCTAACTCTTCAAATGTGTAACTCATGCTCCGCAGATGCTTGGTGAGTGCATCCCACTCATCTGGGGCAAAGCCAACACCGAAGCGCATACAAGCATCCCTATCAAAGCCACGCTTGGTTAATAGATCCCGGCCATGCTGGGCAGATGGTGTATCGAGTTGCTCTTGATAAAACTTTGCCGCCTCAGTATGTGCAGCGATCAAACGTGAGCGAGCACCGGCAGAGAAGGTAGGCGTATCACTTGTCCCCTGCTCGTATCGAAGTGTGTAACCCAGGCGATCAGCTAAGCGTTCGATAGTTTCTGTGAAGGTGAGATGATCGATCTTCATCAAAAAAGCGATCACATCGCCCCCACTCTGACAGCCAAAACAGTGAAAAAATCCCTTACTGGGCGTCACGGTGAATGAGGGCGATTTCTCATCGTGAAAAGGGCACAAACCTTTTTTCGCTCCACCCCCTGCACTCTTTAATTGGACATAGTCTGCGACGACCTCATCAATCGCTGAGCGTTCACGGATATAGGCGACATCTTCATCTCTAATGCGCCCGCTCATATGCCCACTTTAACCTTTTGTCACCAGACGTGTATGTAAGGCATAGGCCCCAGGATCGGTAAGGGCCGCGACTTGATCGATTATCACCCGCATGCGAGCGATCTCTCCGCTGGCCTCATTCCATGCCTTGACAAATATTGAGTCAAGTTCTCGGGGAGCGCACTGCGTGAGCATCTGTACTAACTCGGCGATAATCAAGCGCTGAGCTGCATAGCGCTCCTGTGAGTGCGGTGCATTAATCAAGTAGTGTCCAGCGATAGCTTTGAGGAAATCTACTTCGATGACTTGTTCACGTGGAATCTCTAGATTGGCGCCATAGCGCGAGAGTGGGCCATCACCATGGACTGTGCGGGTCGCAACCTCTGCAGCTAGGACGAATCGGCCGATAAGTTGTGAAGTTGAGTCCTTGAGTCTTGCTAAGGAGCGGTGAGTACCATCGAAGTACTGCGGCCAGGCCGATAAGTTGGCAAGTCTTTCGTGTGCATCTTGTGCCTCTTGCTCGCTCGCATCACTACCGTAATCGATTGTCATGGAACGATAAATCTGCGAGATATCTCTATCAAAATTCTTGACAGAGATCTGATTGACAAAGATCGCATCCTCTAGATCATGGACAGAGTAAGCACAATCATCTGACCAATCCATAATCTGCGCTTCAATACACTGCTTATCCTTTGGAGCGTTCATTCGTACCCAATCAAAGACCTCTACATCATCATCATAGACACCGAATTTGCGTGAGTTCTGACTGCGTGGCCAGGGATATTTTGTAGCGCCATCTAGTGAGGCTCGAGTTAAGTTGAGCCCAATACTTTTACCATCTACATCGACGGTCTTGGCCTCAAGGCGTACCAATAATCGAAAGCTCTGTGCATTACCCTCAAAGCCACCGAACTCCTTCGCTATCTCGGCAAGTGCCTCTTCGCCATTGTGACCAAAGGGTGGGTGACCTAAATCGTGGGCTAGACATGCGGTGTCCTGCAAATCAGGATCAGCGCCCAGTGATTCACCTAGCTCACGCCCGATCTGTGCACACTCAAGTGAATGAGATAAACGTGTGCGTTGAAAATCATTTTCCCAGGGAACGGCAACTTGAGTTTTGGCAGCCAATCGGCGTAGCGCTGCAGAGTGAATCACACGTGCACGATCGCGCATGAACTCTGTACGCCCTGGCCTCTTTGCCGGTTCATCCAACATCCGCTCGCGATCATGCTCGCTGTAGGTCATAGCCCCACCTTAGTGAGAATATCGCTACCGGGTAAATGATCGCTGACCTGAATCCCTCGACGGCCAACGGTGACGTAGACCAGATAGGCACCGGCCTCTCGCAATAAATACTTGTACCCAGATTGTGAAATCACATTCGGCCCTGTTTGCACGGGTGAACACGTACTCACAACCCCTTGATCATTGGCCATTACCATCGCGCGTTGACAGTGAAATGGATCTGTCACGATGATGACATCACTTACCATCCGCTTTTTCATAGCAGAGACATATGCCTTTGTACTACCCAAAGTATCGCGTCCTTCAGGAATAGCAATGATATTTTTCGAGACTATACCTTTTGACCTCAACCAAGCCTTTCCAGAGGCGGCCTCTGTCGTTCGATCACCAGGGGCTCCTGCTCCCACTGTGATTATCAATGGTGAAAGTCCTAACGCATAAATCCTTTTCGCCTCGATTAAACGCGCCTCAAGTGCATCTCCAGGTCTACCATCCAACTGGGCCGCTCCTAAAACAACAATGACATCGGCGCTGCGCACGATCGGATTATTTGCCGCACGCCAGACTTTCGAAACTGCGTAGCCAGGTGCGATCAATGCAACGAGCAGAAGCAAAGTTACTGTGCGGCGAATCCAACGAAACAAAAACATCTATCCCCCAGAGAGTGCATCTTCAAGCTCTACATGAACAAGCTCGTCGGGATCATTGAGCCAACCATCGGGTAATGAAGGTGGGCGTCCATGACTTGTGCGTCCTCTGGGTTTCTCACCTACTTCTATTGGGTATGGCTGCTCTTCTAACCTATCTATCAGTGAGCGCATCTGGGCCAAAGACTCCACCATTCCCAAGTCATGACGGATTTCCCGAGCTACGCGAAAACCCTTGAGGTACCAGGCCATGTGTTTGCGCATATCGCGCATGCCACGATCCTCTGACTCGAGATACTCAACGATCAGATGAGCATGGCGGAACATCACTTCACGTACGTGGTGCAGAGTTGGCGCTATCTCCATCTGGTCTCCTTGTAAGGCGGCGACCAAATTCGCAAATAACCATGGGCGCCCCAGACATCCCCGCCCAACGACGACTCCAGCACATCCCGTCTCCTGCGCCATACGCAAGGCATCAGCTCCCGACCAAATATCACCATTGCCCAATACTGGAACCCCGCTTGGCTTTAAATGCTCTACCAATCGAGTGATTGCCGACCAATCGGCCTTTCCCTCATACATCTGCGCAGCGGTACGTGCATGCAGAGCGACCCATACAACCCCGAGATCTGCTGCAGACTGTGCCGCCTCTAAATACGTATGGTGGTCACTATCGATACCGATTCGCATTTTCACACTCACTGGAATACCAAAGGGTTGTGCAGCCTGTACTGCGGCTTGGACAATATTTGAGAAAAGCCTGCGCTTATATGGAAGGGCGGCACCACCACCTTTGCGGGTGACCTTTGGCACTGGACAACCAAAGTTCATATCAATGTGATCGGCTAGGTTCTCCTTGCCAATCATCGTTACAGCAGCACGCATCGTTGTTGGATCCACGCTATACAACTGCACCGATCGCGGCCACTCATCTTTTCCCGGCACAATCATGCGCAGAGTTTCGGGCCGTCTCTCGATCAAAGCACGTGCTGTGACCATCTCTGAGACGAACAAGCCTGCACCTTGCTCGCGACAGAGAGTACGAAATGGAGCATTAGTTATTCCAGCCATAGGGGCTAGAACAACCGGTGGATCAATCAGATGATCACCGCTTGCGAGAGGCAGTAGGAGCGGCTTTAACAACCGAGTAGACGTGGGGCTAACCATGTTTGAACCTGATCTATTCCGATGCGCTCTTGACTCATTGTGTCGCGATCACGAATTGTGACTGCATGATCCTCAAGAGTCTCAAAGTCAACGGTGATGCAGTACGGGGTACCGATCTCATCCTGGCGACGATAGCGCCGGCCGATTGCACCGGCATCATCGAAGTCGATGTTGTAATTTTTGCGCAGTTGCATTGCAAGATCGCGTGCCTTTGGGGAGAGATCGGCGTTACGTGAAAGTGGTAACACCGCCACTTTTATCGGGGCCAAGCGATGATCTATCTTCAATACGGCACGCTTTTCCATCTCTCCCTTGCTATTGGGCGCTTCATCTTCTGTAAAGGCATCCATCAAGAATGTCAGCGTGCAGCGATCAACACCTGCTGCAGGCTCAATGACATAAGGAGTCCAGCGTTCTCCCTTTTCTTGATCAAAGTAGGACAAGTCTTTTCCAGAGGCGGCAGAGTGGGCCTTCAAATCAAAATCTGTGCGATTGGCAATACCTTCGAGCTCGCCCCATTCGGTGCCAGAGAACTCAAACTTGTACTCGATATCGGCTGTGCGCTTTGAGTAGTGAGATAGCTTTTCTTTCGGATGATCAAACAGACGCAGGCGCTCTGGATTAATACCTAAATCTATATACCAGGACATGCGTGTATCGATCCAGTATTGATGCCACTCCTCGTCCGTTCCTGGAACAACAAAGAACTCCATCTCCATCTGCTCGAATTCACGCGTACGAAAAATGAAGTTTCCAGGAGTAATTTCATTACGGAAAGATTTTCCAATCTGACCGATTCCAAAAGGAGGTTTTTTACGTGATGTTGTCATTACCTGATCAAAATTAATAAAGATTCCCTGCGCAGTCTCTGGGCGCAGATATGCAAGACCTGATTCATCCTCTACTGGACCAAGATAGGTCTTAAGCATTCCGCTAAATTGTTTAGGTTCAGTAAATTGACCCTTGTTGCCACACGCTGGACAGTTCAATTCAGCCAAAGAGGTCGCGGCTTTTTTATGTTTTGCCTCAAAAGCCTCCATCAAATGATCGGCTCGGTAGCGTTTGTGACACGCAGTGCATTCAGTCAATGGATCACTAAATGTTGAAACATGGCCCGATGCCTCCCAGACCTCTTTAGATAGGATGACACATGAGTCAAGACCTACAACATCTTCGCGGCCCATAACCATGGAGTTCCACCATTGACGCTTAACGTTGTTCTTGAGCTCGACACCCAATGGACCGTAATCCCAAGAGGCTCGAAGTCCGCCATAGATTTCAGATGATGGGTAGACAAAACCTCGGCGCTTTGCAAGAGATACGATATTTTCTAAACGATCCGTTGCCATCACTACCTCATCCGGCGAATTCAAGAGCCGGGGAAAATGGGCTTGCCCATCCGGCTGGCTGTCGGCGAAAAGTAACTCACGTTACATTCATGTCCTCAAAGTTTACTCGTAGGCCCCTGGTTCATCGATTGCACGGGCCAGAATTGGAATCGCCTCTAACTTGGCACGAGTGCTGCTCAAAGCCCTGCGATAGGAGCCGACGTTCTGCCAATACGTCACCAGTGACCAGAGGGTGGGATCATCAAGGTTCTGGCCAAACTCCCCGCGCAGATATCCGGGGCAGAGCGCAAGAGCCTGGTGTGCGCTGGCCACATCGGCCTTGAACTGCCCGGCCTGGGCCAGAGGGCAGGAAAAGCGAGCGATTGCATACATGGTGAAAGCCTATCGGACTGATAATGATAATCATTATCAATTTTGCGCTAATCTACCCCCATGAACATAGCAATCGCCCTAGCAGCCCTCACCGCCCTTGCAACAACGGCGGGAGGCATACTCGCCATACGCGTTCGAGATCGACTCCATCTGATCCTTGGTCTATCTGCCGGTCTCTTGCTCGGACTTGTTGCATTTGATCTTTTGCCTGAAATCTTTGAGATGAATACCAGCACACTCGGAAGTGTGCCCGTCGTCTCGATCGCTCTTGTTACCGGATTCTTAGCTCTTCACTTTGCCGAACAGATCTTTGGCTCCCATGAGCCCGTGCATAGTGATTATGGGCATGAGCACAAACACAGCGTTAATGTTGCCGGGACTCTGGGCGCACTTGCGATGGCCGGGCATGTCTTTCTCGATGGTTTAGCCCTGGGTCTTGCATTCAAGATCAGTGATGCTTTGGGCTATGCCGTCTTTGTAGCAATTTTAGCTCACGCCTTCAGCGATGGTCTTAACACAGTCTCGCTGCTGATAAAAAGCGGTCACTGGAGTAACTCCTCGTATCTCATTCTCGGAGTCGATGCTCTGATGCGGATCGGTGGAGCAGCACTAGGCAGTTTTATCTCTTTCACAGATCAATCTATGGCGATTTATCTTGCGGCATTCTCAGGCTTTGTAATCTATCTTGCAACTTCACATATCTTGCCAGAGGCGCATGCTCGCCATCCGAGCCGGCTGACCATGCTTGCGACGATTTTCGGTGTCATCGCCATGTGGCTTATCGTCGGAAATATCGGTGAGTAGATCCAACCCACGAGTCTTGAGTACTCTCGAGCGCGCCGGTGGGTTTGCTAGCGCACAGGAGGTGTACAAACTCATGCAACGCGAAGGCGAGAAAATCGGTCTCACCACGGTCTATCGATCTCTGCAAAGTTTGCTCAGCGATCGAATTGTTGATGTGTTACGCCGTGATGATGGTGAGGCGATTTATCGTTTGTGCGGGAGTACTCACCACCACCACCTTGTATGCAAGGGCTGTGGTGACACCGTTGAGATTGAAGGTGGCGCGATCGAGAAATGGGCCAGGACAATGGCAGAAGAGTTTGGCTATCGAGATGTGGGGCATACAGCTGAGATCTTCGGACTCTGCCCCAAATGCTAGGTGCTACGTACTAGGTTCTAGGCCTTACCAAATCTTCTATCTCTAGATGAATACTCTTCGATAGCCCTCCATAGAGTTTTACGCGTGACATCTGGCCACAGCACATCCATAAATACGAACTCGGCATAGACGCTCTGCCATGGCAGGAAGTTGCTGGTGCGCTGCTCCCCTGATGAGCGCAAGAACAAATCGACATCACTCATCTGCGGAGAATCCAGATACTTAGCAAACACCTTTTCGTTAATTGCATCTGCCTTTAGTTTTCCACGTTTGACATCTCGGGCGAGATCTGCGGCGGCATCAACAATCTCTGAGCGCCCACCATAATTGACACACATATTCAGAGTGAGAACTTTATTTTTTTTAGTCAACTCTTCTGCCTCTTCCAGCTCTTTAATCACGCTACTCCACAGGCGCTTTGGCCGACCCACCCAGCGCACCCTCACACCCATCTCATGCATCTGATTGCGACGACGCCTGATGACATCCCGATTGAATCCCATCAAGAACTTCACCTCTTCCGGTGAGCGTCTCCAATTCTCTGTTGAGAATGCATATGCACTTATCTCCTTGACTCCGAACTCAATCGCACCCTCAACGACATCAAAGAGTGCGGCCTCACCTGCTTCATGTCCTGCCGTTCGCGCTAATCCCTGTTTTTTTGCCCAACGACCGTTTCCATCCATCACGATTGCTACATGATGCGGAATCTTGATTGTCATACTCGCTCCACCATCGGCAAAGAACGCAGCCCTCGCTCGAGATGCCATTGTAAATAGGCCGCAATCAGACCGCTGGCTTCGCGTCGAAACTTTCCCTCACTGGCAGATGCAACATCCCAATCACTGCTCAGCAGCGCACCCATGAGTTGAAGTGTTTCAGATGCAGGTGTTGCACATGCCGAAGGTCTGCAATCGGCACAGACCGAGCCGCCACCAACCAGTGAGAAATAGCGATGTGGGCCAGGTGATTCACAGCTTGAGCAGATTGTCATGGATGGGGCGTACCCTGCAACGGCCAATGATCGCAATAAAAAAGCATCGAGGATCAACAACGGTTCATAGCGATTTTCAGCCAGCGCCTTCATCCCTCCGACAACTAATCCGAACTCTTGCAGGGCGGGCTCCTTCTCTTGACTTGTAAAGCGTTCGGCCGCCTCCAATATCGCTGAGGCGACGGTCCAGCGCTGATAATCCTGCGTCAGTGCCTCTCCATAGTTCATCAGCGCCTCGACCTGGGTGATAGTGTCAAAGCTCTTACCGGTGTACAACTGGATGTCTACGTGGCTGCCCGGTTCAAGGCGGGCACCAAACTTCGATTTCGTGCGGCGCACACCTTTGGCAACCCCACGGATTCGCCCATGATCGCGAGTCAGCATCGTGATGATGCGATCGGCCTCTCCCAATTTCTGAGTGCGCAAGACGATGGCCTCATCCCGATACAAACTCATATGGGTAAAGGTAGTGCGTGTATTAGCGAATAGCGCGGTTTATCGCAGACACGACCGCTTTAAGTGATGCCGTTGTGGTGTTTGGATCGATTCCAACACCCCAAAAAACATCTCCATCTATCGAGCACTCAAGATATGCAGCAGCCGAAGCATCTCCACCGGCAGACAAGGCGTGCTCGTAGTAATCAAGGACCCGAACATCGACTCCGTAATCTTGCACAATATTGCAGAAGGCGGCAATTGGGCCATTACCTTGGCCTTTGAGTTCGTGCATCTGCCCACGATCGGTAAGTGAGACACTCAAAAAGACATCTTCATCAAGCACCGATGTTTGGCTCAGACCTTTAAGACGAAAACGCCCCCATGGAGCACCTTGGGTTGGCAGATATTCATCCTCAAAAACGCTCCATAACTCCTCGGCGCTGATCTCTCCACCCTCAGAGTCGGTCTTGGTCTGGATAATCTTTGAGAACTCGATCTGCAGGCGACGCGGTAGATCCAAGTGATGTTCATTCTTCATCAGATATGCAACGCCACCCTTGCCAGACTGCGAGTTGACTCGGATCACGGCCTCATAGTTTCGCCCAATATCTAGTGGATCAATCGGAAGATAAGGAACGGCCCACGCCTGATCCCGCACGGCATTACCAGCGGTCTTTGCATCTTTGGCCATGTGATCGAAGCCTTTTTTAATCGCATCTTGATGAGAGCCAGAAAAAGCGGTGAAAACTAAGTCGCCTCCATAAGGATGGCGCTCAGGAACACGCAATTGATTTGCATACTCCACTGTGCGCCGCACATCATCAATCTGTGAGAAATCAATATGTGGATCGATGCCGTGGGTCACTAAGTTGATACCAAGAGTCACAAGGCAGACATTGCCAGTTCGCTCACCATTACCAAAGAGTGTTCCCTCGATGCGATCGGCCCCAGCTAAATAACCCAGCTCAGCGGCGGCAACTCCTGTTCCCCGATCATTGTGTGGGTGCAGTGAGACGATGACACTCTCTCGATTCTTTAAGTTACGGCACATCCACTCGATGGAATCGGCGTAGACATTGGGTGTAGCCATCTCCACTGTCGCTGGTAGATTCATAATCGTCTTCCAACTTGGTGTTGGTTTCCAGATATCGTTGACCGCGTTACAGACCTCGACGGCAAACTCAAGCTCTGTGCCGGTGTATGACTCAGGTGAGTATTCAAAAGAGATTTTTGTCTCAGGTAGCGTTGGCACTAGATCTAAACAGATCTGCGCCGCATCAGTTGCTATCTTTTTGATGCCCTCTTTATCAAGACCAAACACAACTCTGCGCTGCAGAGTTGACGTCGAGTTATAGAGGTGAACAATCGCCTGTTTCGAGCCCTTGATTGACTCAAAAGTGCGCTTGATGAGCGCCTCACGTGCCTGCGTTAAGACCTGAATGATCACATCATCTGGAATCAGATTCTCTTCAATAATCTTGCGCACAAAATCAAAGTCGGTCGCAGATGCACTTGGAAAGCCCACTTCAATCTCTTTATAACCCATGGCAACAAGAAGTTTGAACATAGCCAACTTGCGAGGAGTATCCATCGGATCGATAAGTGCTTGATTACCATCACGCAGATCCACCGAGCACCACTTAGGCGCATGTGTAATTTTCTTAGATGGCCACGTGCGATCGGGCAGATCAATGGGGTGAAAGGGCTCATAGCGATGCACAGGCATCGATGATGGCCTCTGGTCAGGGAAGTTCACATGCCAACGGTAACGCGTGGCTCAGAGAACTGGCAAATACCTGTCTAATTCATAAGCACTCACCTGTCGGCTGTATTCGAGCCATTCGGCGCGCTTATTGAGAAGAACATATTCAAATACATGCTCGCCTAAAGTCTCACGCACTAAATCGCTCTTCTCCATCTGTGCGATCGCCTCATTGAGATCACTTGGTAGAGAGAGTGGATCACTGGAATCACTCAAAATATAACTCTCCTGGACTCCCTTCAATCCTGCGCCCAGCATCACCGCATATGCAAGATATGGATTACATGCAGTATCGGGGGATCTAAACTCGATTCGTGTTGAGTTCTCCTTACCTGGCTTATACATAGGAAGTCGCACTAATGCACCACGGTTACTTGGGCCCCAATTAATAAATGCCGGTGCCTCTCCACCACCATGAAGGCGTTTATATGAATTTACCCATTGATTGGTAATCGCAGTTATCTCGGGTGCGTGTTTGAGAATACCCGCGATAAAGGATCTACCAACTTGAGAGAGGTTGTACTGAGCACTTGCATCATAGAAAGCATTCTCCTCACCCTTAAATAACGAGACGTGAGTATGCATGCCACTTCCTGGATGGTTGGTAAATGGCTTTGGCATGAATGAGGCATGGAAGCCTTGATCCATGGCGACTTCCTTGATGACATGTCGAAAGGTCATAATGTTATCGGCCGTTGTCAGCGCATCGGCATCGCGCAGGTCGATCTCTTGTTGACCGGGGCCACCTTCATGGTGAGAGAACTCAACACTGATACCCATCGCCTCCAGCAAGGTAATCCCTTGACGGCGAAAATCGTGTCCCACGACTGCAGGAGTGTGATCGAAGTAGCCACCTTGATCCACCGGCACTGGAGCGATGCCTGCCTCTGGCACAGACTTAAATAAAAAGAACTCAATTTCAGGGTGCGTGTAACAGGTGTAACCCATTGCCGCAGCTCTATCTAATGTACGGCGCAGAACATTGCGAGGATCTGCTGGAGAGGCAGTGCCATCTGGCATCGTGATATCACAGAACATTCGCGCCGCCCCTGGGGCCTCGGTGCGCCAGGGCAGAATCGAAAAGGTTGATGGATCCGGCTTTGCCAACATATCTGATTCGCTCACACGTGCGAAGCCTTCGATTGCAGAGCCATCAAAGCCGATGCCCTCTTCAAATGCATTTTCAAGCTCAGCTGGTGCTATCGCAACTGACTTCAAAAAGCCCAAAACATCGGTGAACCATAGGCGGATGAAACGAATATTTCGCTCTTCTATGGTGCGAAGAACAAACTCCTGCTGCTTACTGATTTCCGGGGACATGAGTGTGAGTCTGGCAAAGACAGGTTACAGGCATGTTACGAGACAATAGTGAGGTTAAATAACGAAGAAATCAGCCTTATCCAGCAGCGTCTTTGGCGCCAAGCTCGTTGTGATCACTGCATTTGCGCTGATTCGTGAACCCTCGCCCACAGTGACATTTCCAAGGACTCTGGCACCGGCACCGATAATTACATTATTAGCGATAGTCGGATGACGCTTTCCATGTTCGATGCCTCGAGCCCCTAGGGTCACATCGTGGTAGAACATCACATCATCACCGATGATCGCCGTTGCTCCGATGACGACTCCCATTCCGTGATCGATGAAAAAACGCCGACCAATCTTTGCCGCTGGGTGAATCTCAATCCCAGTAGTTGATCGAAGCAGATTGGAATGGATACGAGCGATTAACTTGAGATTATGGCTCCAAAGAAAGTGAGATATCCGATGGCCCCAGATTGCATGCACACCTGGATAGGTCAGAGCGACCTCAACTCGATTGCGGGCCGCCGGATCATGGCTGATCGCGTTGTCGAGATCTTCGAAGATTCGAGAGAAAAACCTCATCGATTAATCCGCCAAATCTTCATAGAGAACAGTAGATAGGTAACGCTCACCTGCAGATGCACAGATGACTGCGATATTCTTGCCTGCGAACTCAGGACGCGCTGCAACTTCGCTCGCAGCCCACAAAGTTGAACCAGATGAGATGCCGGCAAGGATTCCCTCTTCGGCCGCGGCTCGACGTGCATACTTGATGGCATCGGCGGCCGATGCATCCAAGATCTCGTCATAGACGGTGCGATCTAAAACGTTAGGAATAAAATTCGCACCGATTCCTTGGATTGGATGAGGCCCGGGCTCTCCACCGTTAAGAATCGGTGATGCTGCAGGTTCGACGCCAAATACCTTGATATCGGGGTTCTTCTCTTTCAGGAAACGACCCGCACCAGTAATGGTCCCACCCGTACCAATTCCACAGATGAAAGCATCTACCTTTCCATCAAGATCTCGCCAGATCTCAGGCCCGGTAGTTGCATAATGAATTGCAGGACCGGCCCCGTTCTCAAATTGGCGAACCAATACCGCACCTGAATTGCCTAACTTTTCGGCCTCTGCAACGGCCCCCTTCATCCCCTCTCCTGCGGGGGTCAGTACAAGCTCGGCGCCAAATGCACGGATCAGCTTGCGACGCTCCTTTGAGACGGATTCAGGCATCGTAAAAATCGATTTATATCCACGTGCTGCAGCGACCATCGCAACTGCAATTCCAGTATTTCCAGATGTCGCCTCAACGATCGTTCCTCCAGGCTTGAGCTCCCCACTGGCCTCAGCGGCATCAATCATCGCAATTGCCAGGCGATCTTTTACTGAAGAGGTTGGGTTGTAGAACTCGAGTTTGGCATAGATATGCCCGGCCGAGCCATCGTTGATCTTATTGATACGCACAAGTGGAGTGTTTCCAAATGCCTCTGTAACAGTGCTAAAAGTTTTCATAATTCTCCCTAGAAATAAAGTGACATGATTCAAGCAAGTTCAAACAGGTTCAAGCGGATGAGAAGAGAGAGAATCCTCAGGCCGTACAGGAGGCAGATATGCAGAAATCGACTATCCGGTTACGAGTGAAAAACCAGATGATTATCCATTTCATAGAGCGAAGTTTATCTCTGATGCAGATTAATGCGAGTTGCAAGTGGTTTGCAGATTTAGGACTGACTCCAGCCAGATGTCATCGGTAATCGGCGATCTTTTCCAAAGGCACGAGATGAGACCTTGGTGCCTGGTGGATATTGGCGACGCTTGTATTCGGCCTTATCTACAAGGGAAATCACACGGGTAATCAGCTCGGGCTCAAAACCATCTTTGATCAAGAGTTCATAGCCATGATCCTCATCGACATAGAGCCGCAAAACTTTATCGAGCACTATGTAATCGGGCAGGGAGTCTGAGTCCCTCTGATTGGGGCGAAGCTCGGCGCTGGGCTCTTTACTGATAGAGCGCTCTGGAATCGGCGGGGTCAAACCCGCCAACTGGGCCTGCTCATTTCGCCATCGGGCCAATGCCCAGACATCGCTCTTGTAAATATCCTTGATGGGGGCAAAGCCGCCCACAGCATCGCCATAGAGAGTTGAGTATCCAACTGCCAACTCACTTTTATTTCCCGTGGCTAGAACGATATGGCCCTCTGCATTTGAGATCCCCATCAAGCTCGTGCCCCGTACCCGCGCCTGCAGATTCTCCTCAGCCAAGCCAGTTAAGTGCAGAGTGTTCATAAATCCATCGACCATCGCTGCGATAGGCAGATTGCGAAAGTGAATACCTGTTGCATCGGCCAGGGCCTGGGCATCCTCGAGAGAGTGCGATGAGGAGTATTTGCTCGGCATGGAGACGCCATACACATTCTGGGCACCAACTGCATCTATTGCGATGGCGGCAACCAGTGCTGAATCGATTCCACCCGATAATCCCAATACAACGGATGTGAATTTATTCTTTGCAATGTAATCACGCAGGCCTACTACGAGCCCTCGCCAGATTTGCCCCTCATCACTCAAGCGAGCTGCGATCACGGGAGCTATGGCTTCTAAGGCTGCACCTTCATCGGTAGAGATCACCAGATCGGGCCGTGAAGAGTTGGTGGCGCACTCGATGTCGACAAGCATTAAGAGATCATCAAACTGTGGTGCCCGAGCAATCAGGGTGCCCGCCTTGTCTACAACGATCGAGTCGCCATCAAAGACAAGATCATCAGCGCCTCCCGTCATATTTACATAGGCCATAGGCGCGCCCACTTGGCGAGCGCGCTTTTGCACCAGCGCCAGACGTACATCATCTTTATTTCGCTCATACGGTGAGCCGTTAGGGACCACAACCAAGCCAGGTGTGCGATCGGCGAGATCGGCAAGTGAGTGCCAGATGTCCTCACAGATTGCGATCGCTACATCGACGCCATTTATGCGCACTACAAGGGATTGGCTCCCGGCGGTGAAGTTTCTGAACTCATCAAAGACGCCATAGTTGGGCAGGTGGCGCTTTACATAGCGGGCCTTGATCACACCATCATGGATAATCGCAACGGCGTTCTGTGGCTTACCTTCATCTGAGGTCTCCAGGTAACCCACCACTGCAACGATCTGGGCGCTGATAGTCGAGGCGATTGTGGCAATCATCGCCTTACTTGCTAATTGAAAGGATGGTCTTAGCGCTAAATCCTCGACTGGGTAGCCCGTAACGATCATTTCAGGAAAGATCACAAGATGCGCGCGAGCGCTCTGGGCCGACGCTATCGATGCTGCAATCAACTCGCTATTTCCTACAAGATCTCCCACAGTTGGGTTGATCTGAGCCAGGGCAACACGTAGCTTCATTTTTCAAGAGTAACAGGGGTACCCTTGTGCATGTACCCGGGGACCAGCCAATTGGCGGCACCGAGGAGAGGACATCACATGGAGCCCTTATACGGCGGCGGGGCGCATCGTCGCACCACAATATTAGATTTAGCGGCGGCGAAAAAACGCGGTGAGAAATGGGTGATGCTCACCTCCTATGAGCAGATGACCGCTGAGATATTTGACGAGGCCGGCATCCCAGTTTTACTCGTCGGTGATAGTGCAGGAAATAACTTTCTTGGCCTTGAAAACACGATTCCAGTGTGTGTTGATGAGTTGATCCCCATGGTGCGCGCTGTAGTGAGTGCATCATCGAGGGCACTGGTTATCGCCGATCTGCCCTTTGGATCCTATGAGGCGACACCTGAAGTCGCACTTGCCACCAGTACTCGTTTCTTCAAAGAGGCCGGGGCCATGGGTGTAAAGCTAGAGGGTGCACACATAGAAACCATCGAAAAACTCGTTGCCTGCGGGATTCCCGTGATGGGCCATGTTGGGCTGACTCCCCAGTCACTTCATCAGTTGGGTGGTTACAGAGTCCAAGGTCGAAGCGATGGCGATGTGATTCTCGATGCAGCTCTAGCCATTGAGAAGGCCGGAGCATTTGCAATTGTTCTTGAGCTTATGTCGGCCGAGTTAGCGGCAAAGATTACAGCGGCCTTATCTATTCCAACTATTGGGATCGGCGCAGGAGTTAACTGTGATGCCCAAGTCTTGGTCTGGACCGATCTGATGGGGATTACTAAAAATCCTCCCAAGTTAGCTAAGGCGTATCGCAATCTGCGCGCAGAGATGTTGGCTGCGGCCACTGAGTTTGCCACCGACGTGAAAAATGGGGAGTTTCCCGGAGCTAGCCAGACCTACAAGTAAACTCACTGTCATGGCTGGTATTGCGATAGATCTGGCACCCTTGAAAAAATCCCGAGATTTTCGCAATTTATGGGCCTCAGGGCTCATTACCTATTTTGGCTCGATGATCACGTATGTGGCCATACCTTTCCAGATCAAAGAGATGACCAACTCTTACGTAGCGGTGGCCCTGAGCGCAGTCGTTGAGATCGTGCCTCTGATTATTTTTGGCCTCTACGGTGGGGTCTTGGCCGATTATGTGGACCGCAAAAAGATGGTCTGGGCGACTGAGGCTGGGGCCCTGATCTTGACCTCAATACTTCTGATCAACTCTGTGCTGCCTGAGCCAAACTTGATCCTGATCTACATCGTCGCTGGATTATTTGCCGCAGTCAACGGGCTTCAACGCCCCAGCGCCGATGCAGCCCTGCCACGATTGGTAGAGCATGAGGATCTAGCCGCGGCAAGTGCCCTGATGAGTCTTCGCTGGCAGTTAGGTGTCATCGTTGGTCCGACAATCGGTGGAATCCTCATCACCTCTTTCTCAATCTCAGTTGGATATGCACTCGATGTTCTTACCTTTCTCGTCTCACTCATTTTCTTAACGCGAGTTCGTTCGATACCTGCATCGAAGGAGGCACAAAAGCCATCCCTGGCAGCCTTGATGGAGGGTATTAAATATGCTTTCAAGCGCCAGGATCTTTGTGGAAGTTATCTCGTGGATCTAGCGGCGATGTTCTTTGCAATGCCAACTGCATTGATTCCCTTTTGGGCAGATGAGCTTGGAGCGCCATGGGCACTTGGCCTGCTCTATGCAGCAGGTACCGTCGGCTCGGTCATCGTCACCTTGACATCGGGTTGGACGAAAAACTACTCACACCATGGTCGGGCGATCATGTGGGCGGCGATGGGATGGGGCACGGCCATTGCTCTGGCCGGGGTATGGAACTCACTTCTTCTCGTTCTGATATTTCTGACCCTGGCCGGGGCCTCTGACATGGTCAGTGCGATCTTTCGATCGACGATGTGGAATTCGACGATCCCCGATAGCTATCGTGGTCGACTGGCCGGCATCGAACTCCTCTCATACTCAATCGGACCCTTGGCAGGACAGATGCGTGCAGCCTCCATGGCGGCAGTTACCAGTCTCTCCTTCTCAGTGACATCTGGAGGCATTATCTGCGTGATTGCAGTGGCGCTACTCGCGGGTTTTATGCCGAAATTTCGGCGATTTGACCTCAAAACCAATGAATTCGCTCTTGCAAAAATACATGAGAATCAAATTCGCGAAAAGGAGTAAGTTTTTTTCTCGTAAAATCTTCATGAATGCATAAAAAATCTCAAAAAAGAAAGTGCGACACGCACTCATTTAATTTGCTCACAATGTGGCATTTTTCCTCGTTTAGTGTCACGCTTGTCCATGAAAAGGTTTGGGTGACGGATCCGAACCATTCCGATAGGAGAAGTACGTGGCCGCAGCAAAGAAAGCAGCACCAAAGAAGCGCCGTAAGAAGGCAGCAGCACCAGCTGCTCCAAAGAAGCGCCGTAAGAAGGCAGCAGCTAAGAAGGCAGCTCCAAAGCGCCGTAAGAAGGCAGCAGCCAAGAAGGCCGCTCCAAAGCGCCGTAAGAAGGCAGCAGCTAAGAAGGCAGCTCCAAAGCGTCGCCGTAAGAAGGCAGCAGCTAAGAAGGCAGCTCCAAAGCGCCGTAAGAAGGCAGCAGCCAAGAAGGCCGCTCCAAAGCGTCGCCGTAAGAAGGCAGCAGCTGCAGCAGCTGCTCCAAAGAAGCGCCGTCGTAAGAAGGCAGCTAAGAAGTAACTATCACTTAGAAAAACCCGCCACTGTATGTGGCGGGTTTTTTTATGCCCTCTCTCCTGCGCTCCTTTCGTTTATATGGATCTTCGAACTCCGAGTGGGTTAAGCCGAGTGAGTGCGGTAGCGTTTTACCCATACACATGCGTGTGCTTGAACAGATACCTGCCTACCTTGATTGGTCGGTGAAAAAGGAGACACTTAATGAAGTTAGAGAACTCTGGCCTAGATATGAGCCATCGGGATGTATCCGTACGGATTCAAGATGATCTCTACCGCCACTTCAATGGTGCCTGGCTCAGTACCGCCGAAATTCCAGCAGATCGCGCAACTGATGGAGCCTTTGTAAAACTCAGAGTTGAGTCTGAAGCACGGGTTCGAGAGATTATTGAGAGTGCAACGGGAACAGATGAGGCGACTAAGCTCACCAATCTCTATCGCTCCTTCATGGACACGCGCTCGGTCAATGCCAAAGGTGTTTCGCCCATCAGCCCAGCACTTGCCCAAGTCGATCTCATCTCAACAATCGCCGATTTCACCTCAACCCTATCCAGGCTTGAGGCACATGGGGTATCTGGGATATTTGCTAGCTATATCTACGCCGATGAGAAGGATGCCTCCACCAACATCATGTATCTAGCCCAGGGTGGAATCTCCCTTCCCGATGAGGCCTACTACCGTGAAGAAAAGTATGAAGATATTCGCAGCGCCTTCCTTATCCATATAGCCAGAATGTTCGAGCTAGCAGGTGTCCAAGCACCGGGGCAAAACGCTGCCCGCGTCATGGCCCTTGAAACCAGCATCGCCGCCCATCATTGGGATCAAGTCACTAACAGGGATGCAACTTTGACCTATAACAAGATGGTGCGCGAACAGGTCGTGGGATTGATGCCAGCCTTTGACTGGAATCTCTACTTGAGCGCTGGTGAGATCCCATCTCCCGTCTTGGACTCTGTGATCATCCAGCAGCCATCATTTTTTCAGGGGCTTGAAACACTTCTATCTAGTTTTGATCTCGATGCTTGGCGGGCCTGGCTCAAGTGGCACATCATCAGTGCAGGCGCGCCATACATGAGCGATGAGTTTGTGCTTGAGAACTTTAATTTCTATGGCACAACACTCAGCGGCACCCCAGAACTGCGAGAGCGCTGGAAGCGCGCCGTCTCCATGATCGAGGGCTCACTGGGCGAGGCCGTTGGAAAGATCTATGTCGAGAGTTATTTCCCTGCGCAGGCAAAGGCCCGTATGGAGAAGCTTGTTGCCAATCTCATCGAGGCCTATCGAGTGAGTATCAATGAACTCGAGTGGATGAGTCCCCAGACTAAGGTGAAGGCGTTAGAAAAATTGGATAAGTTCCGCCCTAAGATTGGCTATCCAGATAAGTGGCGCGATTACAGCGCACTGCAAACGACCCCAGATGATCTCTATGGAAATGTTGGAGCCGTCGTAAAGTTCGCGCGAGATCGTGAACTAGCCAAAATCGGAAAGCCTGTCGATCGCGATGAGTGGTTCATGGCGCCCCAAACTGTCAATGCCTATTACAACCCAGTAATGAATGAGATCGTCTTTCCCGCTGCGATCCTGCAGCCACCGTTTTTTGGATTAGATCACGATGATGCCGTCAATTACGGTGGAATCGGGGCGGTTATTGGCCACGAGATCGGACATGGCTTTGATGATCAAGGTTCGAAATACGATGGAGATGGCGCTTTGAATAACTGGTGGAGCGACTCAGATCGAGCCGCCTTTGAAGAGCGCACCAAGGCTCTCATCGCCCAATATGACCTGCTCAGGCCGGAGGAGGCCCCTGATGTTACGGTCAATGGGGCGTTGACAATCGGTGAAAATATTGGAGACCTGGGTGGATTGACGATCGCTTTCAAGGCCTATCAAATCGCTTTACACGGTGAGGCATCACCCGTCATCGATGGCCTCACAGGTGAGCAGCGCTTGATGCTCTCCTGGGCTCAGATCTGGCGTACAAAGGTGCGCCCGCAAGAGATGCGCCGTCGAATCGCAACAGATCCACACTCCCCTGCCGAGTTTCGCTGCAATCAGATCCTCAAGAACTTCACGCCCTTCTATGAGGCCTTCGATGTGAGCGAAAAAGATGCTCTCTGGTTAGCAGAACATCTCCGCGTTGCGATTTGGTAGTTCGTGAACTTCTCTTTTGATATCAAACATGCCCAATCGCACTCACTTGCACGTGTGGGAACCATTAATACACCACATGGTCCGATTCAAACACCTGCCTTCATCCCAGTAGGTACCAGGGCCAGCGTCAAATCGGTGCTCCCAGAGGCTATGGCAGATCTTGGTGCGCAGGCCTTATTGGCAAATGCCTACCACCTTTATCTTCAACCAGGCCCAGAGATCCTGGATGAGGCTGGCGGGCTTGGCGAATTCATGAACTGGCCGGGGCCAACTGTTAGCGACTCCGGTGGCTTCCAAGTTCTATCTCTAGGTGTTGGATTCAAAAAAGTATTGGCTATGGATGCGGATACTTTCCGAGATGATGATGTGATCGCACAGAATAAAGAGCGCTTGGCCCATGTAGATGATGAGGGCGTCACCTTCAAATCTCACATAGATGGCTCGATGCATAGATTTACCCCAGAAGTCTCGATGCAGGTCCAACACAAGATTGGCGCAGATATCATCTTCGCCTTCGATGAGTGCACGACGTTGCACAACACACGCGCCTATCAAATTCTTGCGATGGAGCGCACCTATGCCTGGGCGATCAGGTGCCTAGATGAGCACAAGCGATTAACTGATGAGCGAATCGATAAGCCCTACCAAGCCCTGTTCGGTGTCATCCAAGGCGCTCAGTATGAGGAGCTGCGCAAACGTGCCGCCACTGAGTTAGGGGGCCTTGAATCAGATGCTCAGCGCTTTGATGGCTTTGGAATCGGCGGTGCATTGGATAAATCCCAGTTAGGCACAATCATCACCTGGGTCAATGAGATCCTGCCCGAGGACAAACCACGCCACTTACTGGGGATCGGTGCCCCCGAGGATCTCTTTGTCGGTGTTGAGAACGGGATCGATACATTTGACTGTGTCCTTGCCAGCAGAATCGCTCGCACAAGTGCTGTGTACACGATGGAGGGGCGTTTTAACCTATCTAATAGCGGTTATAAGCGCGATTTCACGCCAATAGATGATGAATGTGACTGCTATACCTGTGCGCATTACACACGGGCTTATCTGCACCATGTTTTTCGCGCTAAGGAGCTCGTCGCTGCAACTCTTGCGACGATCCATAATGAACGCTTCATTGTGCGCTTGGTCGATCAGATGCGACAGGCATTACTCGATGGCAACTTCGCCGAGATGAAGGCTGACTTCCTAGGTCGCTATACACACCGAAGTGGACAGTCGAGCAACTAACCCCCTACTTTTTAAGGGCTAGTCGGGCCTCACGACGGATGCGTTGCTCTGCAGGATCTGGCACTGGAACCGCTGAGATTAAGCGCCGCGTGTAGTCATTTTTTGGATTCTTCAAAATCTGATCACGATCACCAGATTCGACGAGTAGACCGTTTTGCATCACGGCAATTCGATGCGCCAAGATATCCACGACCGCTAAATCGTGAGAGATGAAAAGGCAGGCGAAGTTCAACTTGCCTTGCAGCTCTTGAAGAAGATCAAGGAAACGGGCCTGCACCGAGACATCTAGAGCAGATGTCGGCTCATCGGCGATCAATAGATCTGGGGTCAGGGCGAGTGCACGTGCGATACCCACACGCTGTCGCTGACCACCAGAGAGCTCATGCGGATAACGGTTGCGATAACTACGCGGAAGTTCTACTTGATCAAGTAAATCCTCGACCATTCTGGCTAACTCTGGCCCCTTTGCTAGCTTTGCTAAAAATATCGGCTCACCGATTGATTCACCGATGGGAAGTCGGGGGTTAAGGGATGAGGCTGGATCTTGAAAGACAATTCCAGTATGGCGACGAATCCCAAAGAGCTCCTTTTGGGTTGCATGACTGATGTCTTTGCCAACAATCTCAAGTGAGCCCTCCTTGATAGGAATAAGTCCGATCGATGCACGGCCCACAGTCGTCTTACCAGAGCCCGACTCGCCAACAAGGCCCACGATCTCCCCAGGAAAGATCTCAAGAGAGAAGTTCTTGACGGCGACAAATGCTGGAACCCGGCCGCGCTTGGGATACTCGATAGTGACATTCTCGATCTTTAACACAGGTGCCGGCTTTGAACTCTCTTTATAGGCAAGTACTCGCTTCTTTGAAGCACCCAACTTTGGAACGGCCGCTAAGAGTTCGCGAGTGTAGGGATGGCCTGGCCTATTGAAGATTTGGTCGGCCGTGCCACTCTCGATGGTTAGCCCATCTTTCATGACGATTATCTCATCGGCCATGTCTGCGACTACACCCATATCATGAGTGATAAGAAGAATTGCTGAGTTGAGTTTGTCCTTTAATCCTCGCATCAGATCGAGAATCTCAGCCTGGACAGTCACATCCAGAGCCGTGGTTGGCTCATCGGCCACAAGCAACCCTGGATCACATGCAAGTGCCTGCGCGATCATCGCCCGCTGGCGTTGACCTCCCGATAGTTGATGTGGGTATTTCTCGATTGATGTATGTGGATCTGGGATATCGACCATAGTAATGAGTTCAAGGGCGCGAGCATGTGCCTCTTTAGGGCCCATATCAAAGTGATTACGTAAGGTCTCAACTATCTGATAACCAATTGTGAAAAGGGGGTTTAGAGCCGTCATCGGCTCCTGGAATATATAGGCAACCTCTTTTCCTCGAAACTTGCGCAGCAATAATGGCTTTGCATTGAGCATCTCTTGATCTTTAACCATGACAGAGCCTGACATCCGAGCATTTGCCGCCAAAAGAGACATGAGCCCTAGTGCTACCGTTGATTTTCCAGCGCCCGATTCACCTACTATCGCAGTTACTTTCCCTGGCGCTAGCTCCATATTCATATCGATAACTGCTGGGTACCACACGCCATCTACCCAAAAATCGATATTAAAGTGAGAGATTTTTAAGAGGCTACCAGAGGCAGATTTGTTGGTCTCCATCAACGACCTGCCTTGATATCTACTTTTGCTTTCAATCGATCTTTCTTCGTGATTCTTCTTTTTTGGCGGGGATCGAATGCATCACGCAGACCATCTCCAATGAAGTTGACGCAGAGAGCGATTGAGATAATAAAGAATCCTGGCCACCAAAATAGAAATGGACGAGTTGTAAAGGCCGACTCATACTGACTGATTAATAGCCCTAATGAGACATCGGGTGCAACGACACCAAAGCCTAAATATGACAGCGCCGTTTCAGTCAAAATTGCACCGGCCATGATTAAGGTTATGACAACGATTATTTGGCCAATCGCATTGGGCAGAATGTGCTTAAAGGTAATGCGTACATTAGATGCACCTGCAACCCTTGCGGCATCAACAAACTCCATCTCACGCAATGATAGAAACTGTGCTCTTACTAGCCGGGCAAGGCCTGTCCAGCCCAATAGACCCAAGAACAGGGCGAGAAAAAGCGGTCCAACACGGCCCGCGGCCTTACCGATGACGGCTGCGATGATGATCCCTGGGACAGTTTGGATAAAATCAACCAATCTCATCAGGACTGCATCCACCCGTTTTCCATAAAACCCTGCGATTGAGCCCACTACCACGCCGATAAAGCCTGAAACGGCACCAATCACAAACATGATCATCAAGGAGCGGCGAGCACCATTCATCACAAGGGCAAAATAATCCCGACCGATATCATCTTGGCCGAATGGATGCGTGCCGAGTCCAAAAGCACCCGATGGGTTTAGAGACAGTGTTGGGCACCCTGTTGTGCCGCCAGGGCAATCTTCATAACGCAACTCTGGAATATCCTCAACGGTCCATTTCCACCAGCCCGGAATCCGTAACGCTCCAATTTTCGTATCGAGCGCGCTCATTACAAAGACAATCAGACTAGTGAGCACAAACAGCGCGATTACCGCACCGCGGTGGCGGAAAAATCTGCGTCGAACAATCTGACCCTGACTTAATCCCTCTACCTCTTTGTTGGCTATAGCGCTCTCGCCACCCGAGAGAATCTCTCCTGAAGAGCCTTTGTCACGTCCAAATAATTTCATGGCTACTTACCTAGCCGAATCCGTGGATCTAGCACTGAGTATAAAAGGTCTGCTATCAAATTTCCCAAAACTACAAGGATGGACAAGAGAAGATTCACACCCATTAAAAGGTTGAGGTCATAACTATTGATGGCCTTGATTCCCAAGGTTCCCATACCCTGCCACCCAAAGACACGCTCAGTGATAACGGCTCCACTGATAAGGCCCAAGACCTCACCCACAAACAAACTCGAGAGAGGGAGCATCATGTTACGAAATGCATGACGCGTTACGACCGTGCGTTCATTCAAACCTTTGGCTCGGGCTGTTCGGATGTAATCTTGATTGAGGACCTCTAACAAAGAGCCGCGTGTGAATCGAATCCATCCTGCAAGTGAGATCAGGATCAAAGCTAAAGTTGGCAGGACCAGGTGTGAAATGATATCCAAGTTGTTAAGCCAAAAATCATCAGTTACGAGCTGGTCTTTTCGTTGGCCATAGGTGGGTACGGGGCGACCATTAACGGCATCAGTTGCCATGTAGCCTGCCCAACTCTGCATGACTCGATCGGTGAGAATGAGAAAACCAGATAAAATTCCAGTGATAATCGCAGTTCTGGCGATTGGTCCCCGATCAATCTTGCTAAAAATCTTGGAGAGAGCAATGCCTGTAAGAACGATCAAAACGATTAGTAGAAAAATAGTGAGATAGGAGCCAAAATTATTGAAGACCCATTGGGCGGGATAGTAGGAAAGGAATGCAAGAGCGGCCATGCTCAGGGCTGCATTACGGGCGGGTTTGTTCTCGACTCCTGTCGATATCGAGGTAACACCGATGGCAAGGCCACCTGAAAGAAGACCAACTAAAATGGGGCCAAGACCAGGATTGAGATACCAGTCAGTGAGATTTATAGCCCACAGAACTAGGAGATTTGTGGCAAATGCCCCGGCAAAAATACTCCAAAATCTTTTGCGCTCGCCGCCAAAGAGTGCGCCCCAGAACACCCCAGTGAATATCGATGCCAGCACCATCCAAGAAATGGGAATATCGGGGTTGGCCAGGAAATTGTTGAATTGAATCGCCATGAACTCTTTGAGCAAGACTGCTATCCAGAAAATTGGCAGAGAGTACAAAAGAAAGGCCAAGAAGGTCATTCCATAGTCGAAGCGACTATATTGGCGAAGCGCCGAGATAATTCCAAAGGCCATACCAAGAATTAAGGCCGTGAAGGTCGCGACTAGAACAAGTCGCAGGGTCACCGGGATCGCATATCCGAGCTCTTCTTGAACAGAGGATGCTTCGCGGGTCATGCCCAGATTCAGATTTCCTACAAAGAGACCTAGAACTCCTTTGAGCCATAGAAAATACCTAATCGGAGGGGGTACATCTAAATTTAGATCTCGTGTCAGTGCAATTATTTGCTGGCGAGCGCCATCGTCAGTGCTCAATCGGAGCTCGGCAAGCGGGTCACTTGCATACGCCGCTAGGTTGAACACTAGAAAACTAGAGCCAAATAAAATTACGATCGATACACCAATTCGGCGCATGATGTAACTCAGCATTATGAATCTCCCACTCACGATCGGATGAGGCTAGCAAAAAGGACAAGGCCTACATAGTAGAGCAAGTGGCACTCAAGTATTACCTGAGTGCCACTTGCCTTTAACTAGTAACGCCCTTACGAGCGAATCTAATAGCCCAAAATCAAGCTATTAGTATGACCACTCCCACCAGTTCCAAACAACATCATCTGAAAGTGGTGATGGCTTGATGCCCTTGAGGAGCTTGTTGACAGCAGTCACTGCTGGGTGCAGGAATACTCCAGATGTCAGACCCTCTGCGTGAATGATGCGCTCTGCCTGAATGATTGTGGTGATGTAAGTCTTGTTATCCAGAGGCACCTGTAGCTTTTCAAGTATTTTATCAAGAGCAGGCAAGTTGACACCGTTACGGTTATTGCCTCCACCTAACTTGAAGTTTGAATTCGATCCGGCTTGAGTTACGGCCGATGGGCAGTAAGCAAAGAACTGCACATCGTACTTACTCAATTGAATCTTTGGTGACCAGGATGCCTGAACATCTCCTACTAGATCGAAGCCAACCTTGATTGCATTTGCTTTAGCAAGTGCAAACTCTGCGGCACGGCGTGGGTTGTTTCCAGGCACAAGCACATTTACCTTCAGTGGATTGCTCGGGCTTGCACTTGGGTAGTGCTTCTTGACCAGACGAGCCGCCTTGGCATTCAACTGATCCTGTGGACCGTTGTAGTAGAAAGAGCCGTTATTGGCAACAAGACGCTCGTAGCCCTCAAAGCCAGGAGCGATAAAGGTTGAGCCTAGGATCGTTGCACCAGGGTTGATTGGGCGGATCAACTTCTCGTTGATCTCTTCGCGAGGGACCGAGAGAAGGAATGCTCTGCGTAGATCAGCACCCTTTCCACCATGTCCCTTGAAGATTCCAGTGTATTCATCCTGTCCCGGTGCATTACCTACACGAAGATCCCAATGCTCATAGCAAGCGTTGATTCCACCGATGAGGTTGACGTTTGTTAACTTCTTCAAGGCGGCTACAGCATCGGCCGTTGGCTGACCTGAATAGATATCGAGCTCACCGTTGGCAAGTGCTTGCGCAGCGGCCGTTCCGTCAGCGATAAACTTGAAAATAACAGTATCGACGGTTCCGCTAAGGGCTGGACCCGAGTTGTACTTAGGGTTCAACTTAAGCGTCACAGATGACTTCGTTACTGCACTTTCCACAGTGAAACCACCATTACCGACGAATAGAAGAGGGTTTGTCGTGGCATTAACTTCAGTGATGTTGTAAGCCTCTGAGTACACCTTGCCCATTGCCTTGAGCACGGCTGTATTCTTTGTCTTATAGGCATCAAAGAACTTATCCCGTGCCTTCTCATTCACTGCAACCGGCTGCAGACCCTTTACTCCATCGGCGATTAAGACCATGGAGTGCACTGCCGCTGGTCCAGGACCATAGAGATCCCAGTTGGCAATCTTCTGCTTGAACTGCAATGTCAATGTCATCTTGTCTGCAGATAGGACTGGCTCTCCAACGATATTGTCGTTGTAAGTTCCGCCATAGCCATTTGAATTAAATGCAGGAACGTTGTCACTATCAGGATCACCTAGGCCGGCAGCAATCGAGTACTTATTGCTTGAGAGCACATGTGATAGCAGTAAATCGACACCGTTGATAGGTGTTCCATCAGACCATACAAGACCCTTATTGACCTTGTACTCGACACGGAAGTCATCGGCCTTGTTTTTTACGATCTTAAACTCACCGAATTTTGTATTACGAATAACATTTTTCTTATCATTAATGTAAAGGAAACCGATACCACTAAGATTTCCAACTTTGCTATTGATCGTTAGGTTTGTGTCAGGAGTACCTGAGTTAAACGATGTCAATGAGTTGGTATCGTGAAGTACGATCGTTGAACGTGTCGCCGCTTGAGCCGGGCTCAGTAGTGATACTGCCAGGGCGCTTGAGGCAACTATTGCAAGTGCAAGTTTTGCACCGCCTGTTATCTTCATTTTTTCTCCTTGGAGGGTAGTTAAGGCAGATTCTGTGAAGAGTCGACCTACCCCACATGACTGCCCTTGGTGATGAGATTCTGCCCTAATGAACCCAAGGTGAGCAACAGGTAAAGGCTGGCCCTGAGCGTGGATTTATGACGATTGGGTAACGATGGCCTAGGCGTACTCGCCTTTGACCATGAAATAGACCCGGCGGGAGACCAAGACCGCATGGTCGGCATATCGCTCGTAATAGCGGCCCAAAAGGGTCAGATCTATCGCGGTCTCAAGGCCATGAGTCCAGGGCTTGTCCAATAGTGCGGCGATGAGCTGCCTATGCAGATCATCCATCTCGTCATCATCTCGATCTAACTCAAGGGCCATCTCGAGATTTCGTGTGGCCACAACTACAGCCATCTTTTGGGTGATCGCCACTGCCGCCGAGCCCATGGCCGTGATTGTGGCAATTAACTCAGGTGGCACGGCCATCTGGGGATGTCGCATGCGGGCGATTTTTGCAACGTGTTGGGCAAGATCGCCCATTCGCTCAATATCTGATGCCATTTGTAGTGCACTGACCAGCGCCCGTAGATCAGAGGCGACCGGTTGTTGTCGGGCAATGATGTCGATTATCCGAGCATCGATATCGTGCTGAGTCTGATCGACTTTTTGATCCTTGGTAATTACCTCTTCAGCTAAGCTCAAATCGGCACTTAAAATTGCCGTCGTTGCCTGTGCCATAGAGCCCGAGACCAGTTCGCTCAAAGTGACCAAAGATTGTGAGATACCGTCGAGCTCATCGTGAAATACTGAGCGAATAATAGTCATAAAACAAGCGTATATCAGAGAAGGTGAATAACGCACCATGCTTTGGTAAACAAAGGGTAAAACCCGATTGTGTCGCTATAGGCTTACAACGTGGGTTTTTCAAGGCGAGATACAGAGGTTTCAGAGCCAGGCCTCCTGCCTCAAATGCTTTTAGAGACGCTAGCAAGTCTTGATGGTGAGTCTGTGATTTTGGCCTTGGGAGAAGTTCCGATATTTAGTACAGCCGGTGTCGAAAGCCTAGGGATATTGCGTGAGAATCGGATTCAAAGTGCAGAGCTGCTTGCTATCGTCCGGTTTGTACGCAGAACAGGGAGCCAACAGAAAGGTCAGATCGAAATCCCCCGCGGCCCAATAGGAGAGGGTAGACATCAATTTACTTTCAAGGTGCTACCACTCGTGACAAATGACCTGGTCTTAGTGCTTGTCAGTGATGAGAGTGAGGCACAACGCGTTCATGATGTTCGCCGCGACTTTGTTGCAAATATCTCTCATGAATTAAAGACACCTATTGGGGCCCTATCACTATTGAGTGAAGCGGTTTTGGGTGCAAAAGATGACCCCGAATCAGTTACAAAGTTCGCCACACGAATGCAATCCGAAGCTAAGCGTTTGACCGACTTAGTGCAAGAGATTATCAACCTCTCCCGTGTTCAAGACTTTGACCCGCTACAGCTGCCCCAAGAGGTCAGCATTGGCTACGTGATCCGCGAAGCAATGGATCAGTGCGAGATCTCTGCCGAGAGTAGGGGTATCTCATTAAAATATGCGGAGCCAAATAATGTTCTGGTGCTTGGTGATCGCGATCAGTTGATTATGGCGATGCATAACCTAATTGAGAACGCTATTAATTACTCACCCGAGAATACAAAGGTCTCTATCTCGACAATGATTAAGGATAACCTCGTGAGCATCCTGGTCGCCGATCAAGGGATTGGAATCTCGCAGAGTGATCAAGAGAGAATCTTTGAGCGTTTCTATCGTGTGGATCCGGCACGCTCTCGGCAAACTGGTGGAACGGGACTTGGGCTCTCCATCGTCAAACATATCGCCAACAAGCACGGTGGCGAAGTCACACTCTGGAGCGTGGAAAATGTTGGAAGTACTTTTTCTATACGACTGCCTATTCACTCATTCAAATCGGAGAAAGAATAAATGACCAAGATTTTAATCGTAGAAGATGAAAGCTCTTTCTCAGAGGCCCTAGCATTTCTGTTGGGAAAAGAGGGCTTTGAAGTCAGTGTTGCTGAAGATGGACGAGCCGCTTTGAGCATATTTGCTAAAGAGGGCGCTGATTTGATTCTCCTTGATCTGATGATTCCTGAGATCTCTGGAGTGGATGTCTGTCGCACCATCAGGACGACCTCACAGATTCCCATCATCATGTTGACCGCCAAAGATGCTGAAATCGACAAGGTAGTGGGCCTAGAAATCGGTGCCGATGACTACGTCACTAAGCCTTACTCATCGCGTGAATTGATTGCGCGTATCAAGGCCGTTCTTCGCCGAGGAGTCGCAGATTCAGAGCTGAATGTAGATTTAGAGGTAATTAACGTTGGCCCGATTAAATTAGATACCGCACGCCATCAGGCATCGATTAATGGCTCCCCCATTTCACTGCCTCTCAAAGAGTTCGAGCTCCTAGAGTTCCTCATGCGCAACCCGGGCAGAGTCTTGACCCGCTCTCAACTCATTGATCGTGTCTGGGGTGGGGATTACTTTGGCGACACGAAGACTCTTGATGTTCACATCAAGCGCCTGCGCTCTAAGTTAGAGATGGATTCGGCCAATCCAGTGTTAATTCAGACGATCCGAGGTCTTGGTTACAAGCTAGAGGGGTAACTGCGCCTTAGCTTTATATCTAAATTAAACTAGAGAGATGCAAAGGCCTCTTCAAGAACGCCCATTGCATCATGGAGAAGCTCATCTGTAATCACGAGCGGCGGTAAGAAGCGAATCACATTCGAGTAAGTTCCCGCGGTCAAGATGAGAACTCCTTTGCTCTGGCAGTACTTCACGACTGCATTCATAGCGGCAGTATTTGGAAGCTTGCTACCCGCCTCGACGAGTTCAATCGCCTGCATCGCACCGCGCCCACGGACCTCTCCGATGATTGGATACTTCTTTTGCAGCGCTCGTAAGGATTGACCCAAAACTGTGCCGATGTGAGCGGCTCGGGCGACAAGGGCTTCGGCCTCGATTGTCTCAATTGCGCCAAGGGCGGCGGCGCAGGCGATTGGGTTACCACCAAAAGTTCCACCCAAACCAGAGACATGCACTGAATCCATGATCTCTGCTCGGCCCGTGACTCCAGCAAGAGGTAATCCCCCTGCGATTCCTTTGGCGGTGATTATCATGTCTGGCACGAGATTCTCATCTTCAACGGCGAACATCCGACCCGTGCGGGCAAAGCCAGTTTGAACCTCATCGGCGATGAACACGATGCCGTTATCGGCTGCATATGTTGCAAGTGCCGGCATGAAACCCTTAGGAGGAACGATAAATCCGCCCTCACCTTGAATAGGTTCGATCAATATCGCAGCGACATTATGTGCGCCGATCTCTTTTTCGATCTTAGAGATAACCATCTCAAGGGCATCAGCTGTGATTGTTGCCTGATCGCCAACCCAGTGAAAAGAGTATGGCATCGGTACACGATAAATCTCGGGGGCAAAGGGACCAAAGCCCTCTTTGTATGGCATGTTTTTGGCGGTCAATGCCATCGTTAGATTTGTACGACCGTGATAGCTGTGCTCAAAGACAACGATGGCTGCGCGCTTGGTGTAGTGGCGTGCAATCTTTACCGCGTTTTCAACTGCCTCGGCCCCTGAGTTAACAAGGATTGATTTTTTCTTATGAGTACCGGGAGTGAGCGCATTTAATTTTTCACAGACCTCGATATAGCCCATATAAGGAGCGACTGTGAAACAGGTATGAGTAAATGCCTGAACCTGCTCTATAACACGATCGACAACACGGCTTGCCGCATTACCAACATTGACGACACCGATACCAGAGCCTAAGTCGATGATTTGATTTCCATCAATGTCCAGCAAGATCGCATCGCTGGCGCGCTCGATCACAACAGGAATAGCCATACCCAGACCCTGCGATGTCGCCTCAGTCCGGCGCTTAATCGCCTCGATAGATTTTGGTCCCGGGATAGCGGTAACCAGACGACGCTCTTGGGTAAGACCGGTCACAGTTGTCATGTATAAAGTCTAAGCCCTTATTTCCCAACCACAGGCCGAAAAGTTAGGCTACGAGCATGAGTTCATTGAGAGCTTCGGCACCGTTATTAGATGCCTACCTCACATATTTTGAGAGCGTGCGCCAACCATTCACCATCCCCGGACATAAGCAGAGAGCATCACGATTAGATCTTGGGCTGGGTCAAGTCGTAGATAGCGATACCCCTTTATACGGTGGCCTGGATGAGATTAAGTTAACCAACCAAACCTTAAAGAAGGCTGAAGGCCTTGCCGCCAAGCTATGGGGGGCGGATTATGCGCGCTTTTCAACGGGTGGATCGACCCATGCCAACCAGGCCATCATCTTGGCTCTGGGAAAACCTGGCGATAAGATCGCACTCACGCGCAATGCGCACCGCTCTGTATTGAGCGCACTCGTCTTGGCTGGATTAGAGCCGATATGGCTCTCGCCTCAAATCGATACGGCAACGGGTGTCCCCACCGGAACCTCGGTCGCAGAGTTTGAAAAGATCCTTCAGCAAGGCCCGATTGCTCTGCTCTTGACCGAGCCTGGATATCTAGGAACACTCTCGGATCTGCACGCTCTGATCCGAAGTGCGCATTCACATGCAATTCCGGTCATTGTCGATGCAGCATGGGGTGGCCACTTTGGATTCTCACCACTCGTGCCGGATCACGCTCTGGCAATGGGTGCTGATGCTTTAATCACAAGCACCCATAAGGCATTGCCAGGTTACAGCGCATCGGCGTTATTGGTTGTTCAAGGAAAATATTTAGATCTCGATCGAATAGAGCAGAGCTTTGAGACTACTCATACAACATCACCTGCAGGTGCTCCCCTGGCATCTATCGATGGTTGTCGTGCACTCTTGCAGCTTCGCGGTGAAGAGTTGATTCAAGAGTTGGTCGCTAACATTGAAGAGTTCAAGCAAGAGATCCAATCGCACTTTGATATCCCGATCTTTCTCAATACAAGTGATTTCGCACCAGGCCGATTTGATCCCACAAAGATCGTCCTTCGCACCAATCAAATTGGTGCCTCTGGCGTTGAGATTGAAAAGGCTTTGCAGGCACAGATGATCCGTGTTGAAATGGCAGATAATGACACCGTTGTCTTCTTGGCAACATTGGTTGACTCAAAGGAAGATTTCGATCTCTTGGCTCTTACTCTCATGCCAATTCTTCTAGATCAACAAAGCACTGCAAGGGCTAGCGCCACATCTCTGAGCTGGTCCATCAGCCCAACTGTTGCAATCTCAATGCGCCAAGCCTTCTTTGCCCAGACAGAGATGGTCCGTACAGATGTGTCGATAGGTCGAATCTGTGCCGACTTGATAGCGCCCTATCCCCCGGGAGTTGCCGTTGTGGCACCTGGTGAAGTGTTGACTAAGGCGATTGTCGAGGGTCTATCTGCAGCAAAGGCGGCCGGCGTGCGTATCGCATATGCGAGCGACCCAACTCTCATGACGTATCGAGTCATTAAGAGTTAATTAAGAGTTAAATTGAAGTTCCATCGTGTGCAACAGAGGACGGTCTGCGATGCGCCAGATAGGGATATAAGGTGAGGTCATGGACGTAAGCACTAACTGGCATCAACGCGCCATTGAACTAAGGCCAAAGTCAAAGATGTTTATCGATGGTAACTATATCGATGCCGCATCTGGGAAGACCTTTGAAGATATTGCACCCCATGATGATCGTCTTATCGCTCATGTCGCATCGGGGGATGTTGAAGACATAAATCGCGCAGTAAAATCTGCAAAAAAAGTGTTTGATAATGGTGCATGGCGAGAGATGAATCCTCGCGATAAGAAAGCAATCATGCTGCGATGGTCTGGGCTCATACTTGAGAATAAAGAGGAGTTGGCCTTACTTGAGTCAGTTGATACGGGAAAACCTATCGGAGATACATTATCTGTTGATGTCCCGAACGCTGCGCGAGTCATCTCGTGGTACGGCGAAACAATCGATAAAACTTATGAGGAGATAGCTCCTGCACCGCGCAACGCCCTTGCCATGATCACACGCGAACCCCTAGGAGTGATCGGGGCTGTGGTGCCCTGGAACTATCCTCTGATGATCGCTTCTTGGAAGATTGGACCAGCACTTGCGATGGGCAACAGTATTGTTGTTAAACCTGCCGAAAACTCATCCCTGAGCACCCTGCGTATTGCCGAGTTGGCTATGGAGGCAGGCTTGCCTGCAGGAGTCTTCAACGTTGTGCCCGGCCTTGGAATCGAGGCAGGTCAGGCACTTGCCCGGCACATGGATGTTGCAAAGATTGCATTCACTGGAAGTCCGGCAGTTGGGCGCAACATGCTCAGATACGCCGCCGAATCTAATATGAAGCAGGTAGCCCTTGAACTCGGTGGCAAGAGTGCACAAGTTATTCTCAATGACTGCGTTGATCTAGAGGCCGCCGCATCTGCAATTGGATGGGCGATTTATTACAACGCCGGACAGACATGCAGCGCTGGTTCTCGCATCATCGTTGAAGAGGGCATCAAAGATGAGTTGTTTGCTCACTTGCGCACATTCTTAGAGAGCTTTGTTGTTGGGAGCCAGTTCGACCCTTCGACACAGATGGCTGGTTTGGTCTCGAAGCCTCAACGAGATCGAGTCAATGGCTATCTCGATTTGATCGGCCAGGACGGTGAAAAAATAGTCTTTGGCGGAGAAAAGAGTGAGGGTGCAGACCTACTGATCGCTCCTACTTTGATTGATAATGTAAAACCAGTATCTCGCCTTGCTCAAGAGGAGATCTTTGGTCCTGTCTTAGTTTCAATCGATGCAAAAGATGCCGATGAGGCGATATCTATCGCGAACGGGACTGAATACAGCCTGGCTGCCTCGATTTGGACAAGTAATATCGCAAAGGCACACACTCTTGCGCGCCGACTGCGTGCAGGCACTGTCTGGGTCAACACCTTCGATATGGTCGATGTGATCACACCGATAGGCGGCTTTGGATTATCGGGCAGTGGTCGCGATAAATCTCTACACGCTTTAGATACCTATAGCGCCTTAAAGACCACTTGGATTGATCTCAACTAAACCTACTTCAATCAAGGAGAAAATGTAGTGAAAATAAAGGCAGCGGTCCTGGATGGTATTGGCTCAACCTTTGAGATAAGGGAGTTAGATCTAGATAAGCCGAAATCTGGAGAGCTCTTAATTAAAGTGGCCGCTAGCGGACTGTGTGCAAGTGATTTAAATGCCATCGATGGAAAGCGAAAACTAGTTCCATTCCCGGCCGTAATCGGTCATGAGGCCGCGGGTGTAATAGTTGAAGTTGGGCCAGACACTGCCGGTTTTGCAGTAGGTGATCACGTCATCATGTCGATCGTCCCTAACTGTGGTAGCTGCGATTACTGCGCATCTGCGCGTCCGAATTACTGTTCAACTGCGGGAAATGCCATGTCGGTCGGTGGGTTATTTGATGGCACCAGTCGACTCAGTCATAACGGTGAAAAGGTCAATCACTTCCTGACCGTTGCCTCCTTTGCCGAATACGTCGTGGTGCCAGCATCTGGGGCAGTGGTGATACCGAAAGAGATGCCACTCGACCGCGCCGCTCTTATTAGTTGCGCAGTGCTAACTGGTTATGGCGCAGTCATGAATACAGCCCACGTGCGATCTGGCTCTCGAGTTGCAGTCTTTGGCTGCGGTGGAGTGGGTTTAAATATCGTGCAAGGCGCCCGTATGGCAGGGGCTAGAACAATCATCGCTATTGATGTAACGGATGAGAAGTTAGAGCTTGCACAAAAGGTGGGAGCCACACACGCGATCAACGCCTCGACATCTGATCCCATCGCCGAGGTCAAGAAGATCTGCGGCGGCGTGGACTACGCCTTTGAGGCCTTGGGGCGCGAATCGACAATCCAACAGGCCTGGGGCACCGTCGATGTCGATGGCGGTCTCATCCTCGTTGGCATCCTTAAAAACGGCGCCACGCTGACCTTGGATGCCGGTCCCTTCATCAATGAACAGTGGATCAAGGGCTGCTACTTCGGCTCGGCCAACCTGAAAGAGGATGTTCCAAAGTTAGTGAAAAGTTATCTCGCCGGACACCTCTTTCTAGACGAACTCATCTCGGAGCGGATAGGTTTAGGGGACCTGAATTCGGCCTTTGAACGTTTAAGAGCCGGAGAGGGAGCGCGTAACGTCCTGGTCTTTGACTAAGGATGGCTGCGAGTAAGTATAAAATTCCCCACCCTTTGCCGTCAACACGTGTACTGCAAGAGGTAGGGATGTATGAGTTAAGCACATACCACTTACAACTAGGAGGAACGTAGTGTCAATTTCAAAGATCACACGGGGATCTCTTGCAGCAACTCTTGTTGTTGCACTTGCGATTCCTGTAATCCAGAGTTCGCCAGCGAGTGCCGCTGGAAGAGATTTTTCAAAGGTAACGAGTGCCTCACAGGCCGGTGGTATTGCCGGTCTTGAAGCTGCATGCAAGAAAGAGGGACAACTCAACGTCATCGCTCTGCCTCTCTATTGGGCAAACTATGGCGACATGATTGATGGCTTTAAGAAGAAGTACGGTGTCAAAATCGATGAGGCAAACCCAGAGGGTTCATCTCAGGAAGAGATTGATGCCGCAGTAACAAACAAGGGAACAAAGCGCTCACCAGATGTTTTCGATCTCGGTCTAGCTGTTGCAGTAAAGTATCTCAACACCGGAACTTATGCCCCTTACAAGGTGAGAACTTGGAACAATCTCCAGGGTGCATCCAAAGTTGATCCAACTGCACAGTTCACACCTAACTACACAGGAACAATGACTATTGGCTACAGTGGAACTCTTGGGACAATCACCAAGCTAGAAGACCTGCTAGATCCAAAGTTCAAGGGCAAAATCGCCCTTAACGGAGATCCTCTCGGATCATCGGCTGCCATGAACGGTATCTACATGATCAATAAGGCACTCGGTGGAACATTTGATGATGTGTCAAAGGGAGTTGCATTCTTCGCAAAGCTCAAAGCGGCTGGAAACTTCATCAACGTCAACCCAACTGAGGCCACAATCGCATCTGGGCAGACACCAGTTGTTATCGATAATGGTTACTTGCAGGCAGGCGTTGTTAAGCAGTTTGCTAAGATTGGAAAAGTCTGGAAGATGTTTACACCAGCCTCGGTTGGATCCACTTATAACAGCGCAATCTCTGCCTGGGCGCCAAATCCAGCATGTGCGCGTCTATGGATGGAGTACACACTTGGTGAGACCGGTGCCGAAGTTTGGGCAGTGGGTGGAGCTACTCCAACTCTCTGGGTACACCTACTCAAGACCAAGCGTGCAACTGCTGCTGGCCTAGCATCAATTGGTAAGAGCAAGATTGTTGCAGAGGCTGCAACATCTGCTCAGACCGCTGCTGCTCGTGCCTACCTTAAGACTGCATGGCCTGCAGCTGTAGGAACAAACTAAAACTGAGTCATCAGTAATTGACTCAACTTCAGTACAAGAGAACCGGTTCTGCCTCTGGCAGGACCGGTTCTCGGTATTGGCGCAGTAAGAGCGCATATCTAGGCGCACTACCCTTTCTGCTTTTTTCAGGCATCTTTCTCCTGTATCCCACGTGGAATGTTATTTCAGGTGCCTTCGAAGATAATTACGGTGTAGCGAGTACGGCCGAGCTGAAGAAAGTATTTAACTCACCAATTGCCAGAGGCGCCTTTGGTAACTCACTTGAACTCTCGATCAAAACCGCCATCATCGGAGCGATCCTGGGTGGCCTCTTCGCCTGGGCGATTGCTACAGGAAAACAGGGTGGAGCCTTCTATAAAATCTCCGTTGCACTGAGCAGCGTCTTGGCCCAGTTCGGTGGGGTCATGCTTGTCTTTGCTTTTTTGGCCACATTTGGTTTCAACGGATTGGTCTTGACCTTTGCAACTCAGTTTTTACCCACAACTTTTCTCGCCGATGCCAGTTGGCTCTACAGCATGAACGGGCTAGCCGTTCTCTATACCTTTTTCCAGATCCCATTGATGGTCCTAGTCTTTCTTCCCACCCTTGAGAATTTACAACCCCAGTGGCGTGAGGCCTCTGATGCCCTTGGCGGTAAGTACTACGAGTACTGGCTGCGCGTCGGGATTCCGATTCTGACCCCCTCTTTTGCAGGAGCGGCGCTTCTTCTCTTCGTTAACTCCTTTTCAGCATATGCAACGGCAAGTATCTTAATTAACCTGGCCGACTTCCTTACTCCTCTTCAGATCGCGACGGCGTTAACTAGTGAGACCGGTGGTTCAAATCCCGCCGAGGCCAAGGTCTTATCGTTTTACATGGTCATCATCGTCGTCATCGCTATGGGCTTGTATGCACTCCTGCGTCGCAATGTCAGTAAGTGGGAGCAGCGTCGATGAGACAGACGATAGGCGTAAAAATCTGGCGCTGGTCAATCATCAGCGTTGTTGCCTTTTATCTCTTGGTTCCTTTGTATGCCATGTTTGATTTCTCAACCAAGCCCTTTGGCTTTGCCGACTCCGGTCGTACATTTCGGGCCTGGGCGCTGATTGGAACCCAGGATAATCTCATAGAGGCCGTGACACGCTCGCTCATTACCGCCGCTATCGTTATGGCCCTTATTCTCTTTCTCGTCGTCCCCACTGCAATCTGGGTGCAGTTGAAACTGCCACTACTTCGCCGCCCATTCGAACTTCTCTGCCTCTTGCCTCTTGCTATTCCAGCAATCGTCATTGTTGTGGGTATCGCGCCTTTATACCGTTGGATCTCGATAAATTTAAGTGAGTCTCCCATTACTTTGGCAGGTGTGTACTCCATGTTGATTCTCCCCTATACATATCGCTCACTCTCTGCCGCCCTAGATGCCGTTGATATTCATACCTTGGCTGAGGCTGCAACTACCTTAGGCGCTGGGATCTCACGGGTAATCTTTGGAATCATCATGCCAACGATCAAAACTGGAATCATTAATGGCTCCTTCATCGCAATCGCCCTTGTACTTGGCGAATTCACAATCTCGAACATTCTTAACTTTAAGACCTTCCAGGTCGTGATCGCCCAAATCGGA
>Ga0209553_1000020_pt1 | contig 86031 bp, 75 predicted proteins | sample LauGreFBDMM110DN_2_FD_188217 | JGI IMG/M metagenome (GOLD analysis project Ga0209553, IMG submission 188217) | Freshwater lake microbial communities from Lake Michigan, USA - Fa13.BD.MM110.DN (SPAdes) (version 2) | ecosystem: Environmental > Aquatic > Freshwater > Lake | place: Lake Michigan...
CAGTGGCGACCTGGAAACATTGTTAGCCGCAGTTCCAGTGGTCGATCAGGCGATGATCGATGCCCAGAACGCCGCCGAAGTTATCGCAGTGGATTCTTTCTGGCTCAATCTCGCGATAGGGCTTTCATTCCTGATCGTGGCAATCAGCGTTTACCGGTTGGTGCTGGTGCAAAATCGCAAGGCAATCAATAACTACATTCGCCGTCAGCGCACTCGCATTGCGGATTACTATAGCCCCGGAAATAACGAGCGCGTGGCGTTCCGGCAATTAAGTGCTGCCTGTCGCGGCAGCGACGTTAATCAGGTACGCCTCACATTGATTCAATGGTGCGAACACTTCATCACCATGCGCGCTGTACGCAGCATGGAAGATATTCTGCAGCAAACCGAAGCCAAAGAATTACACGAACCCGCACGCATGATTCAGTCAGCTTTGTATAACCCGGATACCAATGCAGCCAACGCATTCAATGGTCGCGAACTCATCACGCTGATTGGATCCCTCCGCCGCAACCGTCTGCAGAAGCACAAGCAGCAGCTCCAGCAACAACTTTACGCCCTGCCTCCACTGTATAAAACCTGAAATCCCCTCAGCGAATAGCCCCATGAACAATTCGCGCCTCGTGTATTCGACGACTGGCAATAACACCTGCCCTCACTGTCGCAAGCCACGCAAGAATTGTACTTGTCAGGGCCAGACAAAATCGGGCGCGCCACAAGATGGAGTCGTGCGGATCAGTCGCGAGACGAAGGGACGCAAAGGCAAAGGCGTAACACTCGTTAGCGGCGTTGCCCTGTCCGAACCGGATCTGAAGGTGCTCGCGAAAGAACTGAAAACCCTGTGCGGGTCAGGCGGCAGCATCAAAGACGGGGTTATTGAATTGCAGGGAGACCATCGCACCCAGGTGCAAACATTCCTCGAGCAGCGTTTGCAGCAAAAAATCAAACTGGCGGGCGGTTGACTCTGCTTCAGGCCCGATTATTTTTTGCGCAGATGAGCAAGCGGCAGCAACTTGAAACGCAGCTGCAGGTAAATCGCTTTTATCAGCTTCAGTTGCTGCCGCGTCTCGTCCGCACTCCATACCCTGCCCTGATAGTTCAACTCCAGATAAAGCCTGGTAAGTTCATGCATTAATTCACCGAGTTCCGGCCGTGCCGCGCTGACCCGTGCGCAATAATCCAGCGGCCCCTCACCTTGGTGCCGGCCCATACCGATGCGCTCCAGCTCAACACTCACGCGCCGGTAGAGTGTGTTAACCGGCGCACGTCTGGAGCGGGGCGCGAAACGAAACACTGTAAGTGCGATGCCAAGGACGACGATGCCGGCCAGCGTAAACAGCAGGAGTAACACCTTGCGCTCTGTCACCTCACCAAACAGGCGCTGGAATAATTTGAATTGGACATCCTCGTCGTAATTCACCACGCGTCGGTTCCATTCATATTCAATTGCATCCCAGCGCAGACGCAGGGCATTTATCCAACTGAAGTTGCCGCGTGTAACCCGTGACAACAATGACTCCTGCAGGAATGACGGATCATCTCGCAGCGCCTCTTCCACACCGAGTTCAATCCGCTCTGGAGACACCGCTCCGGTTGGATCAAACCGCACCCAGCCCTCACCTTCCAGCCACACTTCATTCCAGGCATGGGCGTTGTATTGATACACCATCAGGTAGTCTTCGAAACGATTGTATTCCGCTCCCTGATAGCCGATGACGACACGTGCCGGAATGCCCGCGGCTCGCATCAGGAATGCAAAACTGCTGGCGAAGTGCTCACAGAATCCGGATTGCGTATTGAACAGAAAATCATCGACACGATCAGCCCCGAGCAGCGGTGGATTGAGTGTGTAAAAAAACGGATTCTGTTGAAAATGCGCGAGCACGGCGTATACATAATCGCGGTCACTGCTAACCGAAGCGCGCAACGCACCGGCAAATTCCCGGCTACGATCATTGCCGTCTGCAGGCAAATCAAGACTGCGATTGCGCGCACTATCGAGCAGAATCACATCGGTCTGGTGGTCGCGAAAGGAGCGCAGGTCATAACTCAGGCGCTGGGTGATAAGGCCATTGTTGAACAACTCGAAATTGCGACTCTGAAACAGATTGCCGGACACAGGCTCGGCGAGGTGCAAGCCAAAGATCCAGGGTTGCTGGGTGGGCTCCAGAATAATGTTGTAATGGATTGGCGTGCCCTCGGTGCGCACCCGGTCTTCCCAGGTCCACTGGAAGTTTGCCAACTGTGAAGCCATGGAATACGAGGAAGAACCCCGCGTGCGCCGCCAGGTCTCGCCATCAAAGTCATCCAGCACCAGCCCGCGCCAGTAGAGATTTTCATGCAATGGCGGCACTGCATTCTCGAATTTAACCCTGAACGCCAGACTGCCGGAACGACCCAACTGACTGATATCTCCCGGGGACATTTCGTCAGTAACACCGGTTGAACTCGTTGCCGCCTGCATGGGTACTGCCCATAAAGGTGCAATGCGCGGAAACACCATGAACAGCACCAAGGTCAGGGGCAAAGCCTGCATGGATATTTTTAAGGCTAGCCTGGCGGTACCGGAGGCGTCTGGCAGCAGAGTCGATCGATTCAGCGCTACCATTGACCCCGTAACGACGGCAATGCTGGCAGCGATATAGAGCGTGGAGACAACACTTTATGAATAGAGGAATGCGACCATCACCATCACGAAACACAGGGAGATGACGACGTAGATGTCGCGCTTGTAGCGCATCTCGATGAGTTTGAACACGAATCCCAACGCCAACAAACTCGCCGCTGAATCAAGGCCAACCCCCAACGCGCGTATCTGGGATGCAGACACCAACAGCGTGAAAACGACGATGACGACTCGCAGTGGCCGTCCCGGATAATTTAATTTGCCCGCATGGATCAGGATACGCCAGATGATGCATGCGAATGCAATGACGCTGACCCAAATTGGCATGCGCAGTGTTTGCGGCAGCAGCACCAGCACTACTGACGCGAGTACCCAAACTAACGCTGCGCGTGGAATCTGGTAGGTTATATCCACTTAGACGACCTCGCCCTGACCAAACAACGCCAGCGCCTTTAACATGCGATTACGATGTTCCAGGCCAGTAGCGGGACTGATTTCCACACCGGGTATTTTCAGCCCAAACGGATTGTTGCCGCGCGCCAGTTTCAGTACGCAATAACACAAGCGCGACAGGCGTTCCTCGGTATTGAAACCGTAAAACATGTCCCAGTCGAGCCAGAGCTTGCTATCAACGTAATCGACGAATTGTTTGACTTGCATGCCTTGACCGCGCGCCACGTTTTTCCAGGCCATCTGGCGCAGGGAGTCACCTGGTATGTAGTCGCGCAAGCCATAATAATCTTCAGTTCCCGCTTTGCTTATCGCCGAATCATTGCTGCCGGAAGCACCCCGGGTAAATTGATCCAGCGCATGGGGAACTGGTTTCGGATAGACGATACAATGCATATCCAGATCAACAATTGCCCATGCTCGAGTAAGACCTAACGGATAGTACGTGGTTACCCGCAGACGCGGCGCCTGCATGCGTCCACGCCTGCCAGCAAGCGCAAACACGTCAACCTGATCCTGATCATGCCCCATGAGATCAACATGGCTCGCTGTTCGATCTGGAAAATTCAGCAACAAGGCTTCATGCCTGTTATTGGCAGCGCGCGACAGCAATACCTTGAAGCATGCCTCTTCCCCGCAGAAAACCGCAGGTGCCGGCATCCCGGACAGGGTGAGCTGACTCAGATTATTGAAACAGTAGAGAATAGCGAGAATAAACATACTGACCATCAGGAATGCCAGTCCGAACGCCAGGCTTGCCGCATAGTTAATGGCGGCGATGAAGATCAGGCCAAGGCTGAGCAGATAAAGCAGGCCATTGCGACTGGGAATGATATAGATGTTGCGCAAGCCAAGCGTGATGCGTGCACAGGGCGGATTCCGCCGGGCGATCCAGCGCTCCTGGCTGACATTGAGTTTTTGTTTGAAGGCAGCGAGCATTGGCCAATCCAGGAATCGCCAGACCAGAAATGATCAGGCCAGCAATGGCCAGACCTCTAAACAATAGCGGAGCACAGGTAGCCGTCCTGATTTAAAAGCGGCAACTCTATTCAATAACATCTACTTCATTCAGCAGTCGTGTACCAGAGAAGCGCCGGTATGGCCGTCATCGTCGGTAACTGCACGCAGTCTATGTTCCACCACCGAAGGCAGAATGGTCTGCACGTCTTCAGGCACAACATGGTTGCGACCACACATCAGCGCCCAGGTCTTGGCGGCGCGCATGACACATAGAGCACCCCGTGGCGACAGGCCAAAGTGAAATTCTGCCTTGCCGCGCGTAAATGCGATCAGTCGCTGCACATAATCAAGCAAGGCATCGCTCGCAATAACTTCAGCCGACTTGCGCCGGAAATTGTTGACCGCCTCAGTCGAAAGGCACTGGGTAACATCTTCAACCCGGTCCCGCTCGGTGCTCATCATCAACAATTGGCGCTCGGCCTGCTGATCCGGATATCCCAACTGCAGTCGCATCAGGAATCGATCCAGTTGTGATTCCGGCAAGGGATAAGTTCCAGCCAAGGTGGACGGGTTCTGAGTGGCGATAACAAAGAATGGCTCAGGCAATCTGCGGGTCTCGCCTTCGACTGTAACCTGTCGTTCTTCCATGGCTTCCAGCAGTGCACTCTGGGTCTTGGGCGTGGTGCGATTGATTTCGTCGGCGAGCACCAATTGGCTGAAGATCGGGCCAGGATGGAACGAAAATTTATTGCTGGCCTGGTCGAAGATGGAGATGCCGAGAATATCTGCCGGCAGCAAATCGCTGGTGAACTGGATGCGATTGAAACGCAGACCAAGGGCCTTTGCCAGCGCATAGGAAAGCGTGGTCTTGCCCATTCCCGGCAGATCTTCAATCAGCAGATGCCCACCGGCAAACAAGCAGCATAGGGCCAGTCGGATCTGATGATCCTTGCCCAGCAGGGCCTTGCTGACTTCAGTGACTGCCAGTTCCACCTGCTGTGAGTACGCGGTATCGACAACCTATGCCCGCTGCGCCGCTTTCTTGTTGAGGTTCAGTGAGTACATGCCTTACGCCTCCACGCTTTCAACAAGACTCAGGCATCAACATGGAATTCTGTTGCGAGACTCTGTCCATTCGAATGGCCGTGTTTCTTTTTTGCCATTTTGGCGGAGTCGCTGCGTGTGTTTTCCAGTCGCTTTAAATACACCTCGTCTACGTCACCGGTAATGTATTTGCCATCGAATACTGAACACTCATAACGTGTGATATTAGGATTGCCTTCACGCGCGGAAGCAATCAAGTCATCCAGATCCTGGAAGATCAACCAGTCAGCACCAATCAACTCCTCGATCTCTTTTTCCGTTCGACCGGAGGCTATAAGTTCTGACGCCGCTGGCATATCGATGCCATAGACATTAGGGTAGCGGATTGGTGGTGCCGCGGAAGCGAAATACACCTTCGCGGCGCCCGCCTCCCGCGCCATCTGGATGATTTGGCGACAAGTCGTCCCACGTACAATGGAATCATCCACCAGCAACACCTTCTTGCCGCTGAATTCCAGATCGATGGCGTTCAATTTCTGGCGCACGGATTTGCGGCGCTGATTCTGCCCCGGCATAATGAAGGTGCGACCGATATAACGATTCTTGACGAAGCCTTCGCGGTATTTGAGACCAAGCCTGTTGGCCAGCTCCAGTGCGGAGGTGCGACTCGTATCCGGAATCGGGATCACCACGTCGATATCATGGTCTGGTCGCAGCCGCTTCACCTTGTCCGCGAGCTTCTCGCCCATGCGCAGGCGCGCCTTGTAGACGGAGATACTGTCCATCAGGGAATCGGGTCGCGCGAAATACACATGTTCAAAAATACAGGGTGTGTGTTCACCCGGTTCGATGCAGATGTGGGTATGCAGATTGCCGTTCACGTCTATATACACTGCCTCCCCGGGAGCGACGTCACGTTCGATGTCAAAACCCTGGGAATCCAGCGCCACAGATTCGGAGGCAATCATGTAATCCTTGCCCGTGGCGGTCTTGCGACTGCCAAACACGAGCGGGCGAATGCCGTTGCGATCCCGAAAACCGACAATGCCATAACCGGCCAGCATGACGATGGCGGCATAGGCTCCGCGACAGCGTTGGTGCACGCCAGTGATGGCCGCGAACACATCTTCCGGACTCGGTTGCATCTTGTCGCGCCGCTGCAACTCATGCGCAAATATATTCAACAGCACCTCGGAGTCCGAGTCGGTATTCATGTGCCGCAGATCTTCCTTGAACAGTTCCCTGCTCAGCTCGGCGGTATTGGTGAGGTTGCCGTTGTGGGCGAGACTAAGTCCGTAAGGTGAATTCACATAGAAGGGTTGCGCCAGCGCCGGGCTGGTGCCGCCGGCGGTTGGATAGCGCACGTGCCCGATACCCATTTGCCCGGTGAGCCGGCTCATGTGCCGGGTATGAAACACGTCTTTCACCAGACCATTGTCTTTGCGCAGATTGAGTTTGCCGTGATCACTGGTCATGATGCCGGCGGCATCCTGGCCGCGATGTTGTAGAACTGTCAGTGTGTCATACAGGCACACACCAACATCGTTACTCGTTACAACACCTACCAATCCGCACATAGTTTGCTCCGTGAATTCATTTCTGCTTACTGTACTGGGACCACATCCGGTGGCCGTAACTGGGTCGGCAACTGGTCCTCTATCTGATTCTGTATCTGGTTCTGTATCTGGTTCTGTATCTGTATCTGGTCCTGCAGCGGAGCGGGCAACTGCGAGGGCAACACCACGCCAAAATATCCGATCAGAATTCGCGATTCCTCAATGGCAGCCAAGCCATAAGGAATCAGCCGCGACTGCTGCCGTTGTTCTGTCTCTGCTACAAACATGCCAGTGATAAACAGGATTACCAGCACGATAATCGAGCCGCGCGCGAAGCCGAACACTCCTCCCAGTAAGCGGTCTGCAAACTTGAGTCCAGTTACTGTTATCAATTTTGACATGAAGTGATTCATCAAGGTACCGAGCATCATCACCACTACAAACAGGATGGCGAACGCGGTTACGTAGCGAATGCTGCTGCTATCGATCAGATTCACCAACAATTCAGCCAGATGTTCACTGTAAACTCTTGCCACCAGGATTGCCGCGATCCAGGTTAATAAGGACAAAACTTCCTTGATCAGCCCACGCCATAGCCCGAATAAACAGGATATGCCGATAACAATCATAATGGCCGTATCGGTCTCGTTCATAAGCTGACTGCACTATTCCTGTAATGGATCAACTTCATAGCGTACCACCAGCCCGGACAACTGGAACTCGTCCTGTAATTGCTGCTGATAACCAGTTACTAATTCCCGCTCCAACCAGGGTCCGACAAATACGCCGGTCATTTGGCCGCCACTGCCTGGCATTGGACGCGTGTAAGCGCGGTAACCGGAGGCCAGTAATCGCTGCAGCAGACTGCTGGCATTGCTGGCGTCGGCGAAGGAACCGAGGCGTACGCTCCAGCCCTGGGGCAGTCCATTCTGATCCAGGGTTGGCGGCTCACCACTGACTACAGGTTCTGGCGTGGTCACAGCTGCTGCAATTGTTTCGGTGGTTGCCGCGGTGGCATCAGTAGTAGCGCCAATAGCAGCGTCAGTGGCAGGTGGTGCCGGCGTTATTAGCACAGGCTCAGCTGTGCTTTCGGGAGCAACCGTCGGTAGCAGGTCGGCAATAGCCAGTACCGGCCGCACGGGTTCCGGGTCTGGTAAAAGTGTTATTACTGGTGGTTCTGGAATACGGCTGGAAAGCGGTGTCTCGTAACTGCCTTCTCCATCAAAAATTATCGGCAGAAAAATCAATGCCAGTGCCAGCAACACGACGGTACCAACTAATCTCTGCTTGGTGCCCTGATTCAAAGCGTTGGAGCCTCTATAGCAATGATGTCGGCATGAGTCATTTCCCTGACCGCCGCCACGGTATGAAACGAACCGGTGACCAGTACCAGATCCTGAGCAGTGGCCTGCGCACAGGCTGATAAATAAGCTTGCTGCACCGAATCAAAGCCCTCTAAATGCAGTGGTAAGCCGGTCGCAGTGATGCGTTTTACGGCTGTGTCCGCGGGCAGGCAGCGGGACGCTTCGACTTGCGCAATATACCAGATGTCTACAAAGGTTTCTAAGGCTGCAACCATGCCTTCTACATCTTTATCTGCCAGCACTGCGACTACTGCAATAACGCGCTGCAAACCAGGGTTTCTGCTGCGCAATCGCTGCAAATTTTCCGCTAACATGGCGGCTCCTGCGGGATTGTGCGCGACATCGAACAGCACCCTGCGACCGCTGGCGAGATCGGTGCGTAATTCACAACGCCCGGCCAGAGCCAAGCGCCCGATGGTGTCCGCCAGTCCGGTCCGTGATAGCTGCACTGGCAGCAGGTGCAATGCCTGAATTGCCGCGGCGACATTCGACAGGGCCAACACCGGTCGCGGTAAATTCTCCCAGCGGATCGAAGCGCCGCTGTGACTGGCGCCAAACCAGTCCCAGGTATCCGCAGCTGCATGTTCGCTATAACCAAAATCCACACCCAACTGCAGCAGCGGCGCAGCCAATTCATGTGCACGCGCAACGATGCTGAGGGGAGGATTCGGCGCGGCGTATAGTGCTGGCCGACCGGCGCGCAATATGCCGGCTTTTTCGGCGCCGATACTCTCCACGTTGTCACCCAGCCAATCCTGATGATCAAGGCTGATGCTGGCAATGATAGCCACATCGGCATCAATCAGGTTCACCGCATCCAGTCTGCCACCAAGACCAACCTCGAGGATTGCCACTTGCACGTTGGCGTTTTGAAAAAGCCACAGCGCTGCCAGGGTCGCGAATTCGAAATAACTTAGTGAGACTCCCGCGCGCTGACTGTCCACTACCGCCAGCGCCGCACATATTTCAGCATCGGACACGTTAGCTGCGCCGATCCGAATACGTTCGTTAAAGACATGAATATGGGGCGAGGTGTAACTGGCGGTGCGATAACCTGACTGTTCCAGCAACGCCTCCAGAGTGGCAACACAGGAACCCTTGCCGTTGGTGCCGGCGACGGTAATCACCAGCGGTCCGGGTCGGCTTATTAACATGCGCGCCGCCACCGCGCGCACTCGCTCCAGTCCCAGTTCAATCTCGCGGGGATGGACGCGTTCTATGTAATCGAGCCAATCTGCTAAGTTGCGGGCGCTCAAGAGCCAGTTCGTTGAAAGTGCATGAGTTTGTCTAATAAGGAGGCGATCTTGCCACGCAGGTCACGCCGGTGCACGATCATGTCGATAGCACCGTGCTCCAGCAGAAACTCGCTACGCTGGAAGCCCTCGGGCAGTTTCACGCGCACCGTCTGGCGAATTACATCAGGGCCGGTAAAACCCACCAGTGCATTCGGTTCGGCGATATTTACATCACCCAACATGGCCAGGCTGGCAGAGACGCCACCATACACGGGATCCACCAGCACCGAGATGTAGGGCAACCGGTTTTGCTTGAGGCGTTCCAGCGCCGCCGAGGTCTTGGCCATCTGCATCAACGATATCAACGCCTCTTGCATGCGGGCGCCGCCGCTGGTGGAGAAACAAACCAGGGGCAACCGCTCGCGCAGGCAGGTGTTGACGGCTTGCGTGAACTTTTCACCCACCACCGCACCCATGGAGCCGCCAATAAAACCGAACTCAAACGCGGCCACTACCACGGCCGTGCCGTTGACGCGCCCTCTGACCACAATTAATGCATCTTTCTCACCAGTGCTTTTCTGGGCGGCACTGAGTCGATCCTTGTATTTCTTCAGATCCTTGAACTTGAGCAGATCCACCGGCTCCAGACTGGCGAACAATTCCTGCTGCTCACCAGCATCGAGAAACAGTTCGATCCGGCGTCGTGCCGTGATGCGCAGATGATGATCGCACTTCGGACAAACCTCGTGGTTATCACTGAGTGACTTCTCGTATAGCACCGCTTCGCAGCGCGGGCACTTCTTCCAGACACCTTCCGGGACGGTGGCTTTCTTGTTCGTCTTGGCTTTACCCGCTGTCGTCGCAGATGAGATCGAGGGTAAAATCTTGTCAATCCAGCTCATTTTATACCCATTAAAATCAATAAGTTAAAACTTTTTCTTAAGGTTATTAAGTGCGCTTTAAACGATCCAGTGCCGCACGCGCCGAGAGAATCACAGCTACTGTTGTCTCCAGCTGTTGCTCGCTTTTTGCACTGTTGCCACCGAGTAGCTTGATGGCACTAACGAGGGCGCTACCAATAATCACGCCATCAGCCAGGGCTGCCATGGCGGCTGCGCTTTCCGCGTCTTTTATACCAAAGCCAATCACGATGGGTAAATCGGTAAGTTCCCGTAAATACTCAACATTTTTCCTTACTGATGCATGATCTGTAAGGACCGCACCAGTGACCCCCTTGAGGGATACATAGTACAGGTAACCGGATGCCTGGGCAGCAATGGTTTTGGCGCGCGCAGCCCGCGTGGTGGGCGCGATCAGATAGATCGTATCTATGTCGCGGCGCCGCAACAGCGCGGTCAAATCCCCTGCTTCGGTAGCCGGCATATCCACCACCAGCACACCGTCCACTTCTACCTCCGCAGCGGCGCGCGCGAATGTCTCATATCCCATAATCTCGATCGGGTTGAGATAACCCATCAGCACCACCGGAGTGAGCCGGTCTTGCTGGCGAAACTGCGCCACTGTGTCCAGCGCCAGGCGCAGGGTAGTACCGCCCGCCAGCGCACGTTCCGCAGCTTCCTGAATTACCGGGCCATCAGACGAGGGATCACTGAAGGGAATTCCCAGTTCGATAATGTCGGCACCATTCGCTACCAGTTTGTGCATCAGGCGCAGAGTGCAGGCCAAATCGGGATCTCCGGCCACCAGATAGGGAATCAGGAGTTTACGGTCTTGCGCGGCCGCCGCGGCGGTGACTTGCTTCAATCTGCTCATGATTGCAATGATATCCCTTCGATACGGGCGACAGTTTCGATGTCCTTGTCACCGCGACCAGATAAATTGACGATGATGGCCCCATCTGCAGGCATGCGCGCAGCCAATTGGGTGGCATAAGCCACAGCATGACTCGGTTCCAGCGCCGGGATAATGCCTTCCATTCGGGTCAGTTGATGAAACGCCTTGAGTGCTTCCGTGTCAGTTGCGGTAACATAGTTAACGCGCTTGATGTCTTTCAACCAGGCGTGCTCGGGACCAACCCCAGGATAATCCAGCCCCGCTGACACAGAATGTGTATCCAGAATCTGACCGGCCGCGTCGGTCATGAGATAAGTACGATTGCCATGCAAAATACCAGGTCGGCCGGCACTCAGCGGCGCCGCGTGGGCACCGGTTTCCAGACCACGACCACCCGCCTCGACTCCGTACATTGCCACGTCAGTATCGCGCAGGAATGGATGAAACAAGCCAATGGCATTGGAGCCGCCACCGACACAGGCAACGAGGGCGTCTGGCAGACGCCCAATTTGCTCTAACGATTGTTTTTTGGCTTCACGCCCGATAATACATTGAAAGTCGCGCACCAGTTGCGGATAAGGATGCGGGCCAGCCACAGTGCCGATAATGTAATAGGTGTTGTCTACATTCGTAGCCCAGTCGCGCAGAGCCTCATTCAGCGCATCTTTTAATGTGCGCGACCCGGATTTTACCGATACCACATTGGCACCAAGCAATTTCATGCGATATACATTCGGAGCCTGCCGCACGATGTCATCCGCACCCATATAGACATGGCATTCCAGACCCAGTCGAGCGGCAACTGTAGCCGTAGCGACACCGTGTTGACCGGCGCCGGTTTCGGCAATGATCCGGGTCTTGCCCATGTGCTTTGCCAGCAAGGCCTGGCCAATCGTGTTATTTATTTTATGCGCACCAGTGTGATTCAGATCTTCCCGTTTCAGGTAGATGCGCGCCCCGCCGCATTGATCGGTCAATCGTTGCGCCAGATACAGCGGTGAGGGTCGCCCCACGTAGTGTTTCAGGTCAGCGTCGTATTCGGCCCAGAAAGCTGGGTCCTTTGACAGGCGAGTGTACACTTCTGCCAGTTCTTCCACGGCAGCGATCAGGGTTTCGCCAACAAAAATGCCACCGTAGGGACCAAAATGCCCCGCTGCATCCGGACCAGAAAACTGGGATGCATCCTGCTTATAATTCGACACTGCGCACTCCTCTAACAAATGATTGCAACTTATCCATATCCTTAATACCAGGCGCCGCTTCTACCCCACTGCTTACATCCACGCCGAAAGGACGCACGGACGCGATCGCCTTACCAACGTTCTCTGGTTGCAGACCACCAGCCAACACTACCTGCCGCTTGCTTTGAGCCACAATGGTTGCTGCCTGTGTCCAGTCAAATATCTTGCCTGTGCCACCTGGCACGTTCACCTCATAACTGTCCAATAGAATATGTTTTGCAGATTCGTAGTTCTGAATTGCTTCCAGCACAGCTGCAGATGATTGCACCCGAAATGCCTTCATGTATGGCAATCCGAAGGATTGGCAGAATGAGGCAGATTCCTCGCCATGGAATTGCAGGTGATCAATGCGCTTCGCACTTAACGCCGCCAATACCTGTGCGCGGTCTGGATTTACAAACAGCGCGAATACTTGCAGCTTGTCACTCACCCGCGCCAGTATGCGCTCGGCTTGCGCGGGGGAGACAGCCCGTGCACTGCGAGCGTAGAACACCAGTCCAATCGCATCGACACCCAGCGCCTCAGCGGCGAGTGCATCTTCTGCGCGGGTGATACCGCAAATTTTAATCCAGATTAGTGACAAGGTGGGCCGGACGCTCTTGAAAGCGGGCTATTCTAGCAAATACATTGACTACAGCCTATCCAATCAAGCTTGCTCATGGCAACCGCCGCCTCAGGGGTTCTCTGAGTCGAGAAAACTTGGTAGCGTGCAACGCCACGGCAATTGAAATTTATCCGGGTAGCCGACGGCGACCAGATACAGACCATCAGGCGGGGCGGTTACCCCCGCCTCGGTACGGTCACGCCGGGCCAGTAATTCGGCTAGCCACGGTCCGCTGCGCTGTCCCTGCCCCACCTCGAGCAAAGCACCAACAATGTTCCTTACCATGTGCTGCAGAAATGCATTTGCCTGGATATCCAGAATCACAAACGCACCCTGGCGATGCACGGTCGCCCGCATCACATTACGCATCGCCGTTTTCGACTGGCAGCCTGCCGCTCGAAAACTGCTGAAGTCCTGTTCCCCAAGCAAAGCCTGGGCGGCCGTGTGCATAGCAGCAACATCCAGTTCCTGCGCTATGTGGGTGACACGCTTGTAGAGAATGGCTGGCGCTATCTTGCGCTGCAGAATGACATAGAAATAGCGACGATATGTCGCCGAGAAGCGGGCGTGAAAATCGGATGGGACACGGCATGCCGAGAGCACGCGCACAGACTTAATCAGCAGGCTATTACTACCAACTACCCACGCCTTTTCACCGCGATCGACCTTGGCATCAAAATGTATTACTTGGCAGGTTGCGTGCACTCCGGCATCAGTGCGGCCGGCGCATATTACTGTGACCGGATGATTCGCTATCTTGCTTAATGCCGCCTCCACTTCAAATTGAATTGTGGCTAGCATTGGCGACAACTGTTTTTGCCAACCCGAGAAGGCGGCGCCATCGTATTCTATACTGAGCGCTATGCGCTCAGTATTTTCGCGGGGATTATCAGCTGTAGACACGGGGGCAATGCGCGTTAACGAGGTTAGTCATTTTTGATCGACGCAAGCAAGTCTTTGGCTTCTTTGGCCTGGTCTGGCGTACCTTCCTCTAAAACTTCCGCGAGTATCTCTCTGGCTCCTTCGACATCGCCCATCTTGCGATAGGCATAGGCCAACTCAAGCTTCGTTGCTACTTCGTCGGAATTTGACAACTCGGTTACATTCCCTACTGATTCAATCTCGACTGCGTCATCGTCTGACAGGAAATCCAGATCATCAGGAGACTCCTCGAGGGCCTCTTGCAAGAGAGCTATGGCCCGATCAATATTGCCCTTGCTTAATAAAGCGGTCGCCTGCGCTACCGGATCGCTATCTGCATTAACTCCGATAATCTCATCCAGTTCATCGTCAAGATCACCTGAGAGGAAGTCCTTTAGTTGATCTTCATCGTCCCCATCAGTGCGGCTTTCTTGCGGAATATAATAGTCACGTTCCAATATATTAAGATCCGAGTCATCCAGCTTGGCGCGATTGCGCCGCAGTAACAGTACTACCAGCAGCAGTATCACCAGCACCAAGCCAAATCCGACGAATAGCAAATTGCCAGAAATAATTCGCATGACGTCGCCGAGCAAGCTGGTACGTTCTGCTGTTTGAGCGGCAATCTGGATTTCAGCTTCGGCAAGTATGGACTGCTGCTCTGCGGCTTGTGCCAGAGAATCCTGCAGCTGGGCCAATTGCAAATCTTGTAGACGAATGATTTCCTGCGCGGCAGCAATTTGCTGTTCCAGCTCATCCATCCGCGCATCGAGTTCTTCCCGTTCGATGCGTGCGCGATCGGCTTCTTCCTGCTGTGTGGCCAGCTGGTTTTCCAATTGTGCTATTTGCTGATCGAGTTCGGTATTTTCTGCCGCTTCCAGCTGGCCTGCTCCGCCGCTCGCGTCAATCGCAGTATCGTCGGCAGAGACCACACTTAACTGGCCTTGGGGTGCTGCATCCTGAGCTGGGGCTTGGGGCGCCGGCGCGGCCAATGGCTGCACATCCGCGCTGGAAAATTCCTGATTCTGGCGATTGATCTCGCTCGCGGCCTCACGGGCATCCAGACTCTGGATTTCTGCCAGATCAGGCACACGCAGCACCTGACCGGAGCGCATGCGATTGATATTGCTGTCAGTGAAAGCGTCCGGATTGAGACGTTGAATAGCCAGCATCGTTTGCTGCATTGATACGGAGTCATCGGGTCGCACTTGCAAGGCGATATCAGACAAGGTGTCTTCATCCGAGGTCTCAATGGTTTCTGCTGCTGCGGCCGCATCCGGTGCCGGAATTACATCGGCAGGCTCTGGTACTGGCGCTGGTTCTGGTACTGGTTCTGGTTCGGCTTGAGCGGCGGGTGGAGCAATATCAACGTTTGTTGCTGGAGTTGGCGCAACTGCTACCGGTGCCGCGGGTTCGGGTACAACCACCGGTTCGGCAGGAATTGCAGGCGCTGCTGGTGCGGTCGGCGCGCTCGCTGCTGGTGCCGGCACAGGCGCAGTTACCGGCGCTGTCACCTGTGGCGCCGGAGTAACCGAAGCGCTGACTTGCGGCTGTGCTGCTACACCTGGCGACTGCAGTACCGGGCTGATTGGCTGCCTAACACTTGGTATTTGTTGCTGGCTATCAAATACTGGCAAATCCAGCAATACAGTGTGTTCGCTTAGCAAGCGTCCATTGGGCCAGCGGGTGTCGAGGATAAAACTCAGATACGGCTCACGCACGATCTGGCTTGAAGTCAGAGTGACAAAATTGCCATTGGGCGAGGCCGCTATGCTAAAACTGACATCGGAGAGAAACCCGATGCGCTCGATATTGAAGCGCTGAAAATCGTCCACCGAGGCCATCTGGATGGAGATATCCTGCAGTCGCGTGTCTCCCAATTGCAGGATTTCGATGCGGACTCGCAGTGGCTGGTTTAGTGCCGATTCAACCGTGACTGTGCCCAGTCCCAGGGCAAATACCTGAGTTGCCAGGCTGCTCAGCAGCATGGCCAGGATGACAACGGATTTACGTAGCATAGCCCCTTTTCTCTTGACCCCGGGGCAGAACTGTCAAGTTTTGCCCCGGTACTGCTCCAGTGGATGGCTTTGCCGGTTAGTGAACACTACGAATTTTGCTTAGCTTCAACACCGAATTTTATTAAGACTGTTTCTTCACTAGAGCGTGCAAGTATTGATTATAAGTAGCTTTTTATCAACTCTTCGGCAATCTGGATCGAGTTAAGAGCTGCCCCCTTGCGGACATTATCCGAAACCACCCAAAGACTTATGCCGTTAGCTATCGAAATATCTTGCCGAATTCGACCTACAAAAACTGCGTCCTGGCCCGCAGAATCGGTCACTGGAGTGGGGTACCCGCCATTTTCACGTTTGTCTATCAGGGTCACCCCCGCTGCACGCGACAGCAGTTTCTGCACTGCTTCGGCAGTAATGTGTTTATGCGTCTCCACTTGCACCGCTTCCGAGTGTCCGTAGAACACCGGCACGCGGACACAGGTCGCACTCACCTGGATGCTGTCATCACCAAAGATCTTGCGGGTTTCCCAGCTCATCTTCATTTCTTCCTTGGTGTAGCCGTTGTCCATAAATTTATCGATCTGGGGAATTACATTGAACGCGATCTGCCTTGGATACACATTGCATTCCACAGGACGACCATTCAACAGCTCCCCGGTCTGCTTCGCCAACTCCGAAATGGCTTTGGTCCCGGTACCAGAAACCGCCTGGTAGGTAGCTACACAGATGCGCTTGATACCCACGGCATCATGAATTGGCTTCAATGCCACCACCATTTGAATGGTGGAGCAATTCGGGTTGGCAATGATATTGCGGTTCGGATAGCTGGCTATTGCGGCCAGGTTTACTTCCGGTACTACCAGCGGAATATCGTCGTCGTAGCGAAAATGAGCGGTGTTGTCGATGACCACACAGCCCGCCGCGCCTGCCTTTGGCGCAAATTCAGCAGACACGCTGCCACCGGCTGAGAACAAGCCAATCTGGGCCTTCTTGAAATCGAATTCAGCAAGATTGCCCACTTTGTAGGCCTTGTTCTTGAACATGATCGTTTTGCCGGCCGAGCGTTCGCTGGCCAGCGGATACAGTTGATTTACGGGAAAATTGCGCTGCTCGAGAATCTCAAGCATCGCCTCGCCTACGGCGCCGGTCGCGCCCACTACCGCAACGTTGTAGCTACTCATCATGCCTCTCTCATTTCATTCACTGATGGGACTTGCGCCTTGACGGCTCCTGGGAGCCGCCGGTTAAGTTAAAGGTGGATGCCACCGCCGCCAGCAATTATGCGGTTTTGGCCCGGTTATTCGGATTGCCATTGGCAAAGTACCAGGGCGCTGCTTGACGCCACTTGGCCTCGAACTGCTTGATGTGCTCAGCGTCTTCCAGGGTCAGGCCAATATCATCCAGTCCATTTAGCAGACAGTGTTTGCGGAATGCGTCAACTGCAAACGGGATACTAGTACTGTCCGGCCTGATCACTAGCTGTTCGGTCAGGTTTACGGTTAGTTGATAGCCTGGCTTCGCGGCCACTTCTGCGAACAACTCAGAAATTATTTCCTTTGATAAAACAATTGGTAACAAGCCATTTTTAAAGCAATTATTTAAAAATATATCGGCAAAGCTTGGTGCCAGTATGGCGCGAAATCCATAGTCATCCAGTGCCCAGGGCGCGTGCTCGCGCGACGAGCCGCAGCCGAAGTTATCTTTGGCCAGTAAAATCGACGCCCCTTGGTAGCGCGGCTGATTCAGCACGAAGTCCATGTTCAACGGGCGCTGGCTGTTGTCCGCATCCGGCAAGCCCTTGTCCAGATAGCGATGCTCATCGAACAGATTAACGCCGAAACCAGTGCGCTTGATGGACTTCAGGAACTGCTTCGGGATGATGAAGTCCGTATCCACGTTGGCCCGATCCAGTGGCAGTACCAGTCCTTTCTCAGTTATAAATTTTTTCATGATTCAGTATTAACACTCTAATTTAATTAGTTTTTAAGCCAGTTCACGCACATCGACAAAGTGGCCGTGTATAGCGGCAGCAGCGGCCATCGCCGGGCTTACCAGATGGGTTCTGCCACCAAAGCCCTGCCGTCCTTCAAAATTACGATTGGAGGTGGATGCGCAATGCTTGCCCGCGCCCAGTTGATCGGCATTCATGGCCAGACACATGGAGCAGCCCGGCTCCCGCCACTCGAGGCCGGCCGCGATAAAGATTTTATCCAGTCCTTCTAACTCGGCCTGTTGCTTGACCAGCCCCGAACCGGGCACCACCATGGCCAATTCCACGGTCGACGCGACCCGCTTACCGGCGACTACCTTGGCCGCCTCCCGTAAATCCTCGATCCGGGAATTGGTACAAGAACCAATAAAGATACAGTCCAGCTTGATATCCTTGATCGCAGAACCGCCGCTTAAGCCCATGTATTTCAAAGCTTGTTCGATATTACTGCGCCGTGTCTGGTCCGGCTCCTGGGCTGGGTCGGGAATGCGCCCGTTCACGGAAGTCACCATTTCGGGAGACGTGCCCCAGGTTACCTGTGGCTCGATACTGGCAGCATCCAGCTCTACCACGCTGTCGAAGACGGCGTCCGCATCGCTGACCAGACTGCGCCAAGCTACCAGCGCCTGTTCCAGAATGGCGCCAGTCGGAGCGAATGGACGGCCTTTGATGTAATCCAGGGTGGCCTGGTCAACGGCAATAAGACCAGCGCGCGCACCGGCCTCGATCGCCATGTTGCATACAGTCATGCGCCCTTCAATCGATAAGGCTTGAATAGCTTCTCCAGCAAATTCAATCGTGTAGCCGGTGCCACCGGCGGTACCGATGCGACCAATAATAGCCAGCACGATGTCTTTCGCGGTTACTCCAGCCTGCAGCTTGCCATTTACCAGCACCTGCATGTTTTTGGCTTTTTTCTGCATCAGGCACTGGGTTGCCAGGACGTGTTCAACTTCGGAGGTGCCAATGCCGTGGGCAAGCGCGCCCAGCGCGCCGTGCGTGGAAGTGTGGGAGTCGCCACACACAATGGTCATGCCTGGCAGAGTCGCGCCCTGCTCCGGACCCACCACGTGGACGATGCCCTGCCGCGCGTCATTCATATCCAGCTCGAAAATGCCGAATTCCTTGCAGTTATCATCCAGCGTCCGCACCTGAATCTTGGACACCGGGTCCTTGATGCCGGCCAGTCCCTGACTGCGCTCATCCCGCGTGGTAGGGATGTTGTGGTCAGGAGTGGCAAAATTGGCATCGGCGCGCCAGGGTTTGCGCTTGGCAAGGCGCAGGCCTTCGAAGGCCTGGGGCGAGGTGACCTCGTGAATCAGGTGCCGATCGATATAAATCAGGGCAGTGCCATCCGCGCGCTGCTTCACCAGATGGGCATCCCAAATCTTGTCGTACAGTGTCTTACCGCTCATGCTCACACCACTATAATTTAATTTAAATAGAACTCTTAACTAATTGTATTTACTGTATTAATAACTTATATTTCGATTCAGGTCACGACTCCGGACCGGAGTATGGCGTGACCGCTTAAAGCGGGGTGTTACTGGCTTTACGCAGCTGTCCCGTCTGGCCCCGGTCCCGCAAGAAGTGATCCATCAACACCAATGCCAGCATGGCCTCGGCAATCGGTGTCGCCCGAATGCCGACGCAGGGATCATGGCGGCCAGTGGTAACTACTGCTACCGGGTCGCCGTTAATGGTAATCGATTTGCCTGGCAAGCGAATACTTGAGGTAGGCTTTAGCGCCATGCTGGCAATGATGTCTTGCCCGCTGGAAATCCCACCCAGCACTCCACCCGCGTTATTACTCAGAAAACCCGCAGGCGTGATTTCATCCCGGTGTTCGCTGCCTTTCTGGCTTACCGAGGCGAAACCCGCCCCGATTTCTACTCCCTTCACGGCATTAATACTCATCAAGGCTTTAGCGATGTCGGCATCGAGTCGATCAAAAATCGGTTCACCGAGGCCGGCGGGCACGTTGCTGGCACACACAGTGATGCGCGCACCAATGGAATTCCCCTCTTTGGACAAGGCCGCCATATATTCTTCCATGGCCGCTACCTTGGAGGCATCGGGGCAGAAAAATGCGTTATTCTCGATCTCGGCATAATCCACAGTGTCGATTGCAATCGGACCGAGTTGGCTCAGATAACCACGAATCCTGGTGCCACACGCTTGGAACAGATATTTCTTGGCGATAGCTCCCGCCGCCACCCGCATCGCAGTTTCACGGGCCGACGCCCGTCCACCACCGCGATAATCCCGGATACCGTATTTTTTGAAGTAGGAGAAGTCAGCGTGCGCCGGACGAAATTGATCCTTGATCTTGCCGTAATCTTGTGAGCGCTGATCTGTATTTTCAATGATCAGGCCAATTGGTGTGCCGGTCGTCCTGCCTTCGAACACGCCGGATAAAATTCGGACCGCATCGTCCTCACGACGTTGCGTGGTGAAACGCGACTGACCTGGCTTGCGTCGATCCAGATCGTGCTGCATGTCCGCTTCACACAACTCCATTCCGGGAGGACAGCCATCCACCACGCAGCCGAGCGCGGGACCATGACTTTCGCCAAAGCTCGTTACTGTGAACAACTTCCCGAAGCTGTTGCCTGACATAGGGACGCTCGTGTACTGGGGTAAAAATCGGGCGGGACAAAAACAGCCCCGGATTGTACACCAGGCGGCGCGTAAATAGTTAACTAAAGCAGCCGCCGTATTGTTGTAACTGACTGGTTGTTAAAGCAAATACACCTTCACCACCGCGTTCGAATTCGAGCCAGAGTAGTGGCACCGCATGCAGTCGCTCGGCCAGCAAGGCATGACTAAAACCAACCTCGATAACCAGCAATCCCTCTGCATGCAGGCGCGCAGCTGCTGTCTGCAATATTTGCAGCGGAATTTCCAGACCATCGTCCGCACTCACCAGGCCAAGTTCTGGCTCCTGGATATATTCCGCGGGCAGTGAATCGACCTCTGCTCGAGACACATAGGGCGGGTTACACAGGATCAGGTCAAATTTGCCGCGCACGTTTTCAAGCAGGTCAGACCTAACGATCGTTACTCTGTCTTGCACCCCATGCAATAGAATATTCTCCGCCGCCAATGCGAGCGCATCCGCACTGATGTCCGCCAGTACCACCTGCGCGTCGGTGAATTCCAGCGCCGCAGCAATGCCGATGCAACCGCCACCGGTGCACAAATCGAGAATGCGCAGAGGAGCGGTCTTTAACAGCGGCTCGAATCGATTCTGGATAAGTTCGGCAATAGGCGAACGCGGTATCAAGGCACGCGGATCGGCATGAAAACAGTGTCCAGCAAACCAGGCCTGTCCGGTGATGTAAGCGACCGGCTCATACTGGTCGATGCGCCTGCTTACCCTGCTTTCCAGCTGCGCCATCTCGTCAGAGTGCAACTCTCTGGTAGTAAGGATATCTGCATCGGTGAAATCAATGCCGAGGCTTGCGCACACCAGATAGGCTGCTTCGTCCAATGCATTGTCCGTGCCGTGCCCATAGCACAATGGCGCCTGCTCGAAGCGCGCCGCCACCTGCTCGATGTAGTCTGCAACTTTCATTCTGTACGTGTTTGCCCCGGCTATCCTGACTGGTTGAAAAAGCTTTACCAATTAAAGTGGTTATCGTAGGGTAGCGACCACATTTGAATTTAATTCCGAGCGACATCATGGAACAGGCTTTTCTGCAAATCCTCAAAGACATCGGTGAAGACCCGTCTCGTCCCGGGCTGGCAGATACACCCAAACGCGCGGCCAATGCCTTGCGCTTTCTCACCCAGGGTTATTCCTTGAATGTGGACAAGGTGATCAACAATGCCCTGTTTCCTTCCGACACGGACGAAATGGTCATCGTGAAAAACATCGAACTCTATTCCATGTGCGAACACCACATGCTGCCTTTTATCGGCAAGTGCCATGTCGCCTATATACCCAAAGGAAAAGTGATCGGATTGTCCAAAGTCGCGCGCATTGTGGATCTGTTCGCGCGCAGGCTACAAATTCAGGAAAACCTCACGAATGAAATTGCAAATTGTATTATTGAAAAAACCGGCGCAGCAGGTGCAGGTGTAATTATCGAAGCCAAGCATATGTGCATGATGATGCGCGGAGTCGAGAAACAGAACTCGGTGATGACCACCTCCTGCATGCTCGGCGCTTTCCGCAATAGTCAAACCACCCGCAGTGAATTTCTATCGCTGATCAATACCTAGTTCTGATCAATATCTATAGTTCATCTATAGTTCATCGATAGCTCAATCGAGCCGGGCCACGCAGATTTATCGTAGTACCATTTCGATGCGTGCGCTGCAGTCGCTGGCTGCACACATGGGCGCCAGCGGCCCTACTCCTTGCGCTTCAATGCGCGCCGCAGCCACGCCACGCTCGACCAGTTCCTGCTGCAATGCCCCGGCGCGCGCCAAGGATCGCTGCACCAAACTCGAAAATGTGTCTGAACCCTGCAAATGACCAACCAGAAACACTTGCAGCCCTGGTTCTGATTGCAGGATTTCCACTAAATAATCCAGATTGCTCTGCGGGTCGAGGCGATCGTCGGATTCGAAAGCAATCCCCGGTAGCACGACACTACCGTCCTTTTGCAGCAGACTCAGGATTGCTTTCGAATCGACTGCATTTGTTGGCGGTATTTCGCCACCTGATTCGATGATTTCCACATACGCGTAACTGCGGAGATTGCCTCGGGTGATGATATAGAGCGACATGCTCGATGCATTTTCGACGCCAGGATTAGTGCGCATGGCGACATAATATTGGTTGCGCTCAGGGCCATATAAGATGCGCTTGCGAAAAATATCATTTGCCCAGTAATTACTGCTGCCGCACGCTCTACCTTCACAGCCGAACAGCAGGGCATAGTCCTTCTCGCGCATTTGTTCACGATAAAATTCATAAACATCAGCACCGGAATACTGCTGGGAAATTTCATAGAGTATGCGAGTCACATTACCGCGAATCCGATCGGACGCCTCTGGCACGACTTGTTCGCGGGTCCGTTGCAGACTTCCCAGAACAAGCGTGTGAACCACACTTTCACGATATTCCGCCTCCACAATCTGCGCATCCGGAAATCGTTCAAGCAGAGGGTGATCAGTAAACCCGGCAGGTGTTTGTGGCAGCTGCGCTGCTATGGGGGCGCTGCTTAGCGCCAGCAGCAGACTTAAAGACAAACTCAGCAGCTGCAGTAAATGACTATACCTCATGGCTGCAATACGTATTTGAGCGTGCCACAGCCAGGCGCTACAAAATCCATTTCAATACAATATAGATGGCTGGGCTCAAATGGCCGCGCTGTTTCCAGAGTAGCGTCAAGCATTATCGACAATAATTTGGAGAGCAATGGATTGTGACTTACCAGCAGCAGGTTCTGGACATTGTAAGTTTCCAACTTTTCGAACAGGGCATACACATCAGCCTCTGGCTCAAGAGCTCGCTCCACTTCAAAGCGCAGGCTCGGAAACACCACGCGCAATAGCGATGCGGTTTGGCGCGCGCGCTGGAATGGACTCATGAGTGCCTTGTCTACCTGCGGTTCATACAGCTTGAATTTCTCTGCCATGGCCCGCGTCTGCATGACACCTTCCCGCGACAGTTCGCGAGCTGCATCTGACAAACCCTTCTGCTCCGCGATGCCATGGCGGAGTAAATAAATCATCATAACTGGCTACTCACTTGTTTCAGTCTATTGTTTCAGTCTATTGCTGCACCACCATCGCCATCATCCTTATTATCATGCGCGGCTTTGCGATGCGGGGTGTTATGCTCTGATGGTTTTTTCTTGCCAACAGTTTTCGGTTTCGTCGATTTTTTTGCTGCAACTGCATCTGCCCCGGCCCCTGTTTCGCTCTCTCCGGCTGCTGCCGGTTCGGCATCAAAGCCGGGAAAATCAGCAAAGGGAAAAGGTTTTAGCTCTGAGTTATACGAAATGAACAAAAATATCTGCTGCACATACTGCGCCAGAGCCGCGCCGAGATATTTCAGATTGGAATTGTATGTGCCAGTGATCAGCACGAACAATGCTTGCACGATCATCAACACAATGATTACTGGCGCGACAATCACATATAGCAGGATTGCGTAGCCAAGCATGAATAGCACCCGTATCCAGCTCGATGATTGCTTCAGATTGTCGACGATTTGATCCATATCATCTGCCATACGCACCCCTTTTTTTTTCGTAAATTACGCGCCAAGTTTAACATGCCTGCAGGCTAATGCGCGGGTTACAACCGGCATAGCGCATGCGCTGCTGGCTTACCGGTCCTCAAGAATTTTTTCCTGCATCGCTTCAAATTCCACATCCAGCGCCAGTTCGCCCTGGGTCAGGGAAGTGAGGATACTGGCGATCGATGCACCTTGATAAATGATCGCATACAAACCGCTCGCCAGAGGCATATAGACACCAATTTTATCCGCCTTATCCTTGACCTGTTTCACAGTGTTTACACCTTCCGCGGTCTGGCCGACTTCCTTGATCGCAAGATCAATGCTGCTGCCCTTTCCAAGCAGCAAGCCAATCCGATAGTTGCGGCTCAAGGGCGATGAACAGGAAACAACCAGATCGCCGACTCCTGCCAATCCGAGAAAGGTCATCGGGTCAGCGCCAAGTTCGCGACCAAAGCGGGCCATCTCCGTCAGACTGCGCGCTACCAGCATACTGTTCGTGTTGTGCCCCATCCCCATCGCTGCCGCAATGCCAGCGATAATGGCATAAATGTTTTTCAGTGATCCGCCGAGCTCCACACCGAACATGTCATCGTTAGTGTACACGCGGAAAAATCTAGATTTCAGCAGGAGCTTCACAGCCTCCCTTACCTCATCGTGATTACTGGCAATGACCGAACCAGTCAATTGACTGGCCGCTATTTCTTTCGCCAGATTGGGGCCGCTCAGCACTCCCACCAGCGACTGGGGCGCTTCTTCCTGGAGAATCTGGCTCATAAAATGAAATGTGCCCGCTTCGATACCCTTCGTGGCACTGACCAGGATCACATTCGGGCGCGCATGTTGCATCATATCTCGCACTACCTGACGGAATGAGGAACTAGGCACTGCCACGAATATCACATCACTGGTGACGACTGCAGTGGCCATATCGTGGGTTGCCCGCACGCGGTCACTGAGCACATAGCCCGGCAAGTAATTCCCGTTTTCATGCAGCTCGTTAACCTCCGCCGCCAGCGCTTCGCTGCGCATCCAGAAGCTAACATCGTAACCATTGTGCGCGATGATATTGGCAATCACCGTACCAAAACTGCCACCACCGATTACGGAAACCTTGCTGATTGTCATTACACGCCCTGCATATCACTAATAATATTGCCGTCATTAGCGCCGGTTTCAGCGTCGCAACCTGGGGCAATTCCAGACCATAATAGTCCGAATGCATTGGAATACCAAGACGACCGGGCTCCACCATGGCGCACGAATTTACCCACCACTCACTGGCTCGCCAGCCATCAAGGCGATGCGATTGGACTGGAAAAAAACCATGGCATTATAGATACGATCGGCCACTGCTTTCGGCGTGATGGATGCGCCTACGAACTGATCGTATTCATTATCAGCCTCAATCCTCTGCCAGCTGATGCGTCGGATATCGCGCATGGCATTGCCGGCGAATTGCTGCATCCAGGTTGATTCGATCACGTCGATCACACCATAGAGAGAGTGTAAATCTATATCTTCAATCACGCGCACAGCCGAGATGCGCCCGAACATATCGATGGCGACAAGTAGATCGATAGTGCCATTGAATCCATCTTCTGCTGTTGCCGGTATCGCAATTGCCACCACCTCTCCCGCCTTCTTCGCCAGATAAGCATAACGATCGCGGCGCAATCCCAATAAATGCAGATTCAGCAATTTACTATGTTGACCATGTGCGGGAATGAGATACGTATCCAGCACCAGATCATTATCAAAACTCCCTGCTGCGAAAAAGTCCTGCAGTTGTACGCGATCAAAATTCTGCTGGCTCGCTATCAGTCCAGTTCGATTGCTCAAATTGAGCGCGACCACAGCACCCAATAGACAGAGAGTCACTCCCAGTATGGACAGTGCCTTTTTCGATTTCATAGAGTTCGCGAAAATAGTACTAGATAACAGCAGCTACAGACTGGATCAGCGTCATTAACGGAGTTGGATAGATGCCCAATACCACGAGCAGCAGGAGCAGCAGCGCCAGCACCCCATAGGAACTGAGACTCTCGATACCTGCTTCGCGGTACGCGAAGGCTTCACGCTGCGGTAACAACATGCGATACACAATCCGCAGGTAATAATAGAGGCTAATGCCGCTGCCGACGACCAACACACCCAGCAGCACCCACAAACCAGATTCGACACCCGCAAGCACCAGATAAAACTTGCCGATAAAACCCACCGTTAACGGAATGCCAGCAAGCGACAGCAACATGGCAGTGAATATTCCAGCGAGCCATGGCTCGCGCCAGAACAGACCGCGATAATCCGAGACTTCATCAAATTCTTTTTCGCTGGAGGAAATCACCGATGCAACACCAAACGCGCCCAGTGTCATGATGACATAGGCAACCAGGTAAAAAGTGACGGCCTCAACGCTGATAGTACCAGCCACATATTGGCTGGCGATAACGGCAATCAACAAATAACCCATGTGCGCAATAGATGAATAGGCAAGGATCCGTTTCAGATTGTCCTGTAGCAACGCCAGCAGATTGCCCACAAGAATAGACAGCGACGCAACGAGGGCAAACGCAGTAAGCACTGAGTCGAACGCCAGTGCATCGGAGATTTCCAGAAATCGCAGCAATACGACAAACATCGCTGCCTTGCCGACCGTAGCCAGATACGCGGTTGCCGGTAGTGGCGAACCCTCGTACACATCCGGGGTCCACATGTGGAATGGCGCCAGCGACAATTTAAAGGCTATGCCGGCGATAATCAAAAGCAGCGCAATTATCGTATAGTTATCACTTAAACTTTGCATCGCTCCGATATAAGTCGCCCCTGCTTCCAGCTCTTGAGCAGTAGCAACATTCGAGAAGGCCAATGATCCGGTCTTGGCATAAAGCAGCGCCATACCAAACAGAATAAAGCTCGTGGCAACAGCCGACAACACCAGGTATTTTACTGCGGCCTCCAGCGGATATTTCGCCGATTCCTTGCAGTGCAATGGATAAGCAACCATTCCATACAGAGCCATGCTTAAAGTTTCCAACCCCAGAATGGTACTAATGAAGTGATTACTGCTGACCATTATAATGGCGCCGACAGTCGCAACCGTTAGCAATAAATAATACTCTTCCTTGGCATCATTCAGTCGGAACAGATAGGGAAAACTCAGAATGGCGATGAACACCGCCAGCGCGCAGATTACCAGCGTGAAGAACAGACTGTATTGATCCACGATCAGCAATGGCGTTACCTGCTGATTGGTGTAGGGCAACATTGCCGCTGCCACTATCGTGGCCAGCAACAAACCAGTTATTGCCGTAGCGGACGTACCCACATAACTGCGCCTGATGGCTATCAACAGCATCAAAACTATTGATGTGGCGATGACGATCAGCAAGGGGCTTAGTGGCAGCAGATCTGAAAATGAGCTTATTGAATTCATGATTAATTCGGTACCGCTGCCAGTAATTGGCGCGAATTCTCCAGCAATGTCTGCAGTGTTCCCGCAGACAAATCAAGAAACGGTTGCGGATACATGCCCATCCACACCAGCCCCAGCATCATCAAGCCGTAATACACCATCTCGCGCCGATCAAAATCCAGCAGCTGTGCTTCATTGAATTGCGCGGTTCCGGCTTCCGCGCGATAGGCGCCATGAAACACCCGCTGGATCACCCACAGTGAATAGACTGATGCCAGCACCAGCCCCAGCGCAGCCGCAACCGTGGCCCAAATGCTCGCCTGAAAGGCACCCAGCAATGCCAGGAATTCCCCGATAAAATTACCCAGCCCCGGCATCCCGAGTGCGGCGATGGAAAAGAACAGGGCGACGGTAGCCATGCGCGGTACTTTTGCCAAAAAGCCACCCATCTGTGTCATATCGCGAGTATGGATGCGATGCTGCAGGCCCCCGGCAAACATGAACAATGCCGCGGCGCTGAGGCCATGGGCCAGCATCGTCATCACGGCGCCTTGCAGAGCCTGCTCATTCCACGCATACACTCCCAACAACACAAAGCCCATATGGCTCACGCTCGTGTAAGCGATAAGACGTTTGATATCGGTCTGGGCGAAAGCCACCTTGGCGCAGTATAGAATGCTGATCGCTGCCAATGTCATCGCCACCGGAGCAAACTGCATGGAAGCTTCTGGAAACAGGGGCACAGCGAAACGAATCAAACCATAGGCACCAGTCTTCAGCAGTACACCAGCGAGGATTACACTGCCCGGGGTCGGCGCCTGACTGTGCGCATCAGGTAACCAGGAATGGAATGGCATGCTCGGCAACTTCGTCGTGAACGCAATGAAGAAACCGAGCATCACCAGCATCTCGAGTGGTCCAGTGGTGTTTACCCGCAGCAGATCGAAGTAATCAAAACTGAAGAATCCGAATTGCACATAATGAAAGTAGGCCAGCACCAGGATTGATACCAGCATCAGCAGTCCGCTCACTTGCGTGAAGATGAAAAACTTCATCGCGGCATAATTCTTGTTTTCATGCCCCCAGATCGCGATGATGAAATACATCGGAATAAGCATGACCTCCCAGAAGAAGAAGAACAGGAACAGATCCAGCGCGGTGAACACACCGACGACACCGGCCAGCGTCCACAACAAGTTGAAATAGAAGAAGCCAACGCGCTCGGTAATCTCATTCCAGGCCGAACCCACTGCAATGATCCCGAGAAAAGCTGTGAGGAGGAGCAGCAGCACACTGAGCCCATCAGCTGCCAGATGAAAGCCGATACCGAAGCGCGGCATCCAGGCTGCATTAATCGACGCGAGCCAGGCCGGATCAGGCGAATCCGTGGCTCCCAGCAGGGTCAGCATCACCAATAACTCAACGATCACCGTTACCAGGGCGACCATGCGCGGAAATGCCGGATCGAAGATTTCAGACACCCAGGCCAGCAAGCCGCCTATGAAGAGAATACTGATCAGCAGGACGAGAATCACAGCAGCACTCCCAAAAATACCAGCAGCAACAGGCCACCGGCAACGCTGAGGGCATACCAATGCAGCGATCCCGTCTGCGATCTCACAACCAGTCCGTGGGCGGCACGGGTTAGGTCGACGATCAATGCGTAGAGCCAATCCACCAGGTCATTGCGATTGATTCGCGCCAGCCAGAGAAATGGTTTTACGAACAAGGTGTCATACAGCCGATCCATGCCCCAGCCACTGAACCAGAACTTGTGCAGCCCCTGTGCCAGGGACGACGCCATCAACTTCTTCACCGAAAACGTCTTGCTGACATAGAACAGATAACTGACCCCGATGCCAAGCAATGGCACCACTATCATTATGCCGTGCAGCAGCGTGCTTACATGGTGCTCCACGTGCGCTTCGCCATGACTGAATACAGATTCAACCGGAATCGTGATCCAGCCGCCGAAGATCGAAAAGAACATTAAGATAAACAGTGGCGTTGCCATGCTGAAACCAGCGACTTCCTGCGCATCATGATGACCCCTGCTCTCACCAAAGAACACGACAAACACCAGACGAAAACTATAGAGCCCAGTAAAAAATGCACCGAGTACCCCGCCGGCCCATAACCAGATGCCGGGTCCTTCCAGCGCCAATGCGGCCAGCAGGATTTCGTCCTTGCTAAAATAACCGGAGGAAAATGGAAATGCCGCGAGCGCCAGGCTGCCAATCAGGAAGGAATAGAAGGCCACCGGCAATTGCTTGCGTTTGCCACCCATCTTGAAGATGTCGTGTTCATGATGCAGGCTCAGGATTACCGTACCGGCACCGAGGAATAACAGCGCCTTGAAAAACGCATGGGTCATCAGGTGAAAGATAGCGGCAGACCAGGCGCCAACGCCGAGACCGAGAAACATGTAACCAATCTGGCTGATAGTGGAATAAGCCAGAATCCGCTTGATGTCATGCTGGGTCATCGCGGTAAAGCCAGCCATTAACAAAGTGGCCAGACCAATCCAGGCTACCAGCAGCTGTATGTCAGGCGCGAGTTCAAACAATACCTGGTTGCGCGCGATCAGATACACCCCCGCCGTAACCATCGTCGCCGCATGAATCAGGGCGCTGATGGGTGTCGGGCCAGCCATGGCATCCGGCAGCCAGGTCTGTAGTGGCAATTGCGCTGACTTGCCAACGGCACCACCCAGCAGCAACAGCGATGCCAGCACCGCATAGTTGGAGCCGATCGCCCACTGCGCGTCAGCCGCGTGCAGCATGTCCTGGATATTGAGTGTGCCCAGCTGGGAAAATAACAGAAACAGGCCGATCGCCATGGAGGTATCACCGACCCGGGTAACGACGAAGGCCTTGCGTGCCGCATAGCCATTCGCCGGATTCTCGTACCAGAAACCAATCAGCAAGTAGCTGCACAGACCGACACCTTCCCAGCCGAGATACAGCAGCACCAGATTATCCGCCAGCACCAGCATCAGCATGGAAGCGACAAACAGGTTCATGTAAGCGAAGAAGCGACTATAGCTCGGATCATCCAGCATGAAGCCGGTTGAATACAGATGAATCAGGAAGCCCACTCCGGTAATGATCAGCATCATGACCAGTGACAGCCCGTCCAGATAAAAAGTAAAGCCGGGTGTGAACTCGCCTACCGACATCCAGCGCCACGCGGTGAACACAAACTGTTCGGCGCCGGAGTCGAGAAACTGGCTCGCAATCAGCGCGGCGACCAAAAAGGCCAGGCCGATCGAACCGGCGCCAATTATCGCCACCACCCGCTGCGGCAATTTGCCGGCAGTGAGCACCAGACTCAGAAAACCGAGCAAGGGGAAAGTGGGTAATAACCAGATCAGTTCTAACATGAGGCTGCGGCTACCCTTTCATCTGACTGAGTACGTTGATGTCAGTGGTGTGAAAACGTCGATACATCTGGATGATGAGTCCCAAACCCACTGCGACTTCGGCAGCGGCCAGAGTCAGTATCATCAGAAACATAATCTGGCCGTCTGCATGGCCCCAGCGGGATGCGGCAACAATAAACGCCAGACCGCTGGCATTGAGCATGACCTCAAGTGACATCAACACAAACACGATGTTGCGTCGCGTCAACACACCGATGAGCCCGAGGCAGAAAAGAATTCCTGCCAGCATCAAACCGTGTTCGATAGGTATGGTCTGTGGCATGCTTTAATCAGTTCCTTGAATTTTCATTCAGGTCATACTCTGGATGTTAAGTTCTCAATCAATTAATGACTCTTGTGCACTGCTTATTTCTTCGCCAGGTGGTAAGCCGACACGAGGCCCGCGAGCAACAGTATTGACGCCAGTTCCACTGCCAGCACGTAGGGTCCGAACAGCAAGCTACTGACCTGCATTACCCCGATTTCAGTCGGGACCAATTCAAACTCGTAATCCCGCAGCACATTCAGAAACTGAGCGAGCAATAAACCAGACATGATGGCTGGTGCGATGAATACGCGCCCCCCCATCCAGCTGCGCTCCTGATCGACACTGTGCTGCCCCATGTTGAGCATCATCATCACGAACAGAAACAGCACCATGATTGCACCGGCATACACGATTGCCTCAAGCACCGCGGCGAATGGCGCTCCCAGCAGAAAAAACACGATCGCCACCGCCAGCAGTGACAGAATCAGGTAAATCAATCCGTGCACGATATTGTTTTGCAATATCATACATACGGTTGAGATGATGGCGATGGCAGCCGCCAAATAGAATAGTATGATCATGGCAGTAAACTCTTCACGTTAACTGGTGGCGCCTCGTTCTGCGCCATCCCCTTGCCTTTGCCCTTGATTGCCATGCCTGCTACCCGATAGAAATTGTAGTCATGGTATTTCCCGGTACCATTAATCAGCAGGTCTTCTTTCTCCCACACCATATCTTGCCTGATATATTCCGCCATCTCGAAATCCGGAGTTAACTGAATCGCATTGGTAGGACAGGCTTCTTCGCAGAATCCACACATGATGCAGCGAGAAAAATTTATACGGAAAAATTCCGGGTACCAGCGTCCATCCTCGGTTTCGGCTTTCTGCAGGGCGATGCAATCCACCGGACAGGCGCAGGCACAAAGGTTGCACGCAACACAGCGTTCTTCCCCGTCCGGATCGCGGCTGAGGATGATGCGACCGCGCCAGCGCGGAAACATGTAGGGCTGCTCTTCCGGATATTCCACGGTGTCCGCTTTCACAAACGCGTGCATGAATACCTGATACAGTGTCTTCACCTGGCTCGTGAATGTGTCTTTAAACAACCTCAACATGATGGTCTCCACCAAATCTGTTGCATGATTTTTCCCTGAATCGCCTTTTTCTGCATCATTGCATACTCAAAATAATTGCGCCTGTAACCATGAGATTAAGCAGCGACAACGGTAATAACACGAGCCAGCCAAATGTCATGAGTTGGTCATAGCGCGGACGAGGAATTGCCGCGCGCAGTAATATAAAGAACGCGATAAAAAGTGATGCCTTGATCACGAACCAGATGATCGGCGGCAGGAACGGCCCCATCCAACCGCCGAAGAACAACACAGTTATCAATGAAGAAATCAGTACCAGCCCGAGATACTCACCGACGAAGAACATGCCGAATTTCATGCCCGAGTACTCGGTGTGGTAACCCGCCACAATCTCCTGCTCTGCTTCGGGAATATCGAACGGCAAGCGATGGCTTTCGGCAATGCCGGCAATGAGGAAAATTACAAAGCCTACAAATTGGGGAATCACGTACCAGGTGCCTTCCTGCGCAAGTACGATCTCGCGCAGATTGAAGCTGCCGGCAAGAGCCACCACACCCAACAGTGATATACCCATAAACACTTCATAACTGACCATCTGTGCCGCTGCACGCAGACTACCGAGCAAGGCATACTTGTTGTCCGAGGCCAAGCCGCCAAGCATTACGCTGTAAGCACCAAGCGATGCCATCGCCAATACGAACAGCACGCCAATGTTGGAGTCGATTACACCAATTCCGGGCGCAAACGGCACGACCGCAAAACTGAGCAGGATCACGATCATGATCACGGTCGGTGCCAGCACGAAGCTGAGCTTGTCGGCGAACGGAGGCACCCAGTCCTCTTTCATAAATATCTTGATCATGTCGGCGACCACCTGCAGCAAACCAAACGGACCCACGCGATTCGGCCCGAGACGTTCCTGCCACAGACTCAGCAGGCGACGTTCAACCCAGATCAGCATGGCGGCCACGATGATTACTGTGAACAGAATACTGCCAATACTAAGACCTGAGCCTACCTCAAACGTCATAGACTAATACCCTTCTTCATGGAGATCGCTGACAATCAGGCCGCGCATGCCGCGTGCCGAATTGAAGCCCGTCTTGCTTAACTCAACCTGGGTCGGCAGGCTGAACTGATCGATCTCGTTCGCGCCGCAGTACAAGGCAGCGGTGCCATCCTGCATTCTGCTGCGAATGCATACCGTGGCAGTAAATTTCGTGTCGGCGATAGCGACCTCGTCGCCCTGTGCGAGCCCGCGGGACCTTGCGTCAGCAGGAGACAGACTTATATATGGTGCTGTCATGCGCTCCCTGATCGCGGGCGACCTGGCACTCAACTCGTCACTGCCAAATATCTGGTAGGCAATTGCCAATTGCAAACCATCATTGGAGGCTGGTCGCGCCAACAGGTCATGGGGAAAAAATCCACCGGATGCAGCCTGCTTTTGCAGCAACAGCGCGCCCACACTTCCCTGTTTTAATTCGCCGTTAACTTCGGCCTGGAATTTGCTGATCGACTGATTCGAATTCCATTGCGGCGCCCACGCGGCGCCGAGAATACTGGCGTTCTTCTGTGAGGGAATCCCCTCCATGGAAAACGCCATGGGCGACTCAGTATCCACTGCCTGTTTTGGCTCGTGTACATTCAGATTCGCCTTCATGGCCGTGCGACCGCTGTAGCGATGGGATTGGCGTGGTATTTTCATACCGGCAATAAACTGACTGGTGTCAGGTAGCACAGCCTGCAAACCGGCAAACCCTGCCGCTTCGGTAGCGCAGCGATCGACCAGGTTCGCGACGTGCATATCAGCTTGCGTGTGCAGCCAGCGCCACGCCGGCTGCGCCTGACTATGGCAACGGTTTACCTGATAACTGAGTTGAGCCCGACCTTCATAGTTAATATAAGTCGCTTCATGTTCTGAAAATGCGGTTGACGGCACCAGATAATCGGCGCGCTGCGTAGTAGCCGTGGCAATGTGATCCACCACCACCAACTGCTCGAGCTTGTCTATTGCCGCCGCAACTGCGCCATGTTCAGCACGCAGGAACAGGTCATTCTCCAGCACAATGGCTCGGCTCGCGGCGCCGCGTGCGATGCGCGCCAATGCCGCCGACAGATTCTGGCCGGAGCCGGCCAGCATGCCCAAACCAACCGAATTTACTTCCGGTGCCAGAATGCACAAATCAACCGGACTATGGCGCGATCCCTGTAAAGCTCTGGCAATATTCGCCGCGGCCCGCAGCATGACGGCGCCACCACTGCTGCCGGCGATAATCAACGGCCGCCTGGCGCTGAGTAACTGGGCGGCCACACGCTGCACGAGCTCCGCACACTCCCTGGCTGGTTTCGCCTCGGGTGCCGCTGGCGCAATGGCGCTGGCGATTGCATACGCCACATTCATGAGCACGGCGTGGCTGTCTATCACGCAATCCGAGGCAATATCATCGAGCCGGGTAGCATAAGGCGACAGTACGCACAGCGGGCTATTTTGCCGCTGTGCCAATTCTCGCACCGCCGCGTCCTGCCATTGCGGGATTTTGCAGGCTGCCGCAAGCTCTTTTGCCTTGTTGCGGACGGACTGACGCAGGGCCAGCGCAATGCGCGGCGCCACATTCGTGACGTCTTCTCCCAGGATCAGCACCGCATCGGCCTGCTCAATTTCTCTGACACTTGGTATATGAAACGCTGGTTCTCTTGCCAACTGAATATGCAGCTGCACGCAATCGAATTCGGCAGCGGACATGCCGGCGTAGAAATTCTCCTCCCCCACGAGACAACGCAAGGCATAATTCGCCTCATTGCTGGCGCGCGGCGAGCCAATTCCGATAGCCTGCGCACTCTTTAACTCTGCGAACACGGACTTCACCTGCGCGTCAGTGAGTGGCGAACTGCTGCCATTTACAACATGTTGCGCCTCGCGAATACGCTCATCGCTGTTAACGAATTCAAAACCGAAACGACCACGATCACACAGGAAATAGCCGTTCACTTCACTGTTATATCGATTCACGATACGGCGCAGGCTGCCATAACGCTCACCCGGCGTGGTATTGCAGCCAACTGCACAACCTACGCACACCGAGGGCGCCGTCTGCAAATCCCATTTGCGCGAGTAGTGTTCGCTGAAGACTTTGTCCGTGAATACACCGGTTGGACACACTTCCACCAGATTGCCGCTGAATTCACTCTCCAGCACTCCCTCTTCATGGCGGCCAAAATACACGTGGTGGTGCGATGCCTGTGCGGACAGATCTGTGCCGCCAGCATAATCGTCATAGAATCGCACACAACGATAACATGTGATGCAGCGATTCATTTCGTGATTGATGAATGGACCCAGGTACTGATTGTTATGGGTGACTTTCTTCTTGTCATAGCGCCGGTAGTTGTGGCCAGACATCTGGGTCATGTCCTGCAAATGGCACTCGCCACCTTCTTCGCAAACCGGGCAATCATGGGGATGACTGATCATCAGGCTTTCAATGACCTGTGCGCGGAATTTTTGCGCCTGCGGGTCTTCGATGGAAATGATGGTGCCATCATTGGCTGGCGTCATACATGCCATTACCAGCGTGCCCTTGGTATCTTCGGCGTTACGGAATTGTTTGACGGCGCACTGGCGACAGGCGCCAACCGATCCCATACATGGGTGCCAGCAGAAATAAGGCAAATCGAGACCCTGCGACAGGCATTCCTGCAACAGATTATTCGCAGGATTTACCTCGTATGTTTTCCCGTCTATGACAATCTTCGCCATCGATTCTTCCTGCTTCTCAACGCTTTCCGTTAAATTCAAAAACTGTTTACAGGATGCAACTGCCGGTTAATGCGCACGGCTCGTTAAATCAACTGTCTATTTATAAGTTCATCCTATTTATAAGTGCATCGCTTCTCTTTTATGTGTCGCTCGAAATCTTCCCGGAAGTGACGCAATCCGCTGCCCAGTGGCGCGGTTGCACCCGGAGCCAGCGCGCAAAAAGTGCGACCAGGCCCAAGATATTCCACGTGGTCATGCAATATGGCGAGATCCTTCTCCGAACCGTGGCCGTTCTCGAAATCATTGAATATTTCATCCACCCAGGGCAGTCCGTCACGACACGGGGTGCAGAAGCCACAAGACTCGTGCGCGAAGAATTTCATCAGGTTACCAACCATACCCACTGGGCAGGTGTGGTCATCGAGGATGATCATGGTGGCAGTAGCCAGACGACTGCCGGCCTTGCCGATCACGTCATAGTCCAGGGTCAGATCCAGGTGCTCCGGCAACAGAAAGTCGGTAGAGCCACCGCCTGGCAGGAAACCGCGCAGCTTCAATCCGTCCCGCATGCCGCCGGCATAATCTTCCAGCAATTCCCGTATCGGCGTGCCCAGTGGTAACTCCCAGCACCCCGGCGTCTTTACCTTGCCGCTGACGCCACAGAGTTTGGTGCCGTGGTCACTGCCCTTGGTGAGCGAGTGATACCAGTCAATGCCGTAGGTGAGGATGCCGGGCAAATTGCACAGCGTCTCCACGTTATTAACAATAGTGGGCTTGCCCCACAGACCGCTCACTTGCGGGAATGGAGGTTTCGCCCGGGGATTAGCCCGCTTCCCCTCCAGCGCGTTCAACAAGGCGGTTTCTTCACCGCAGATATAACGCCCGGCGCTGGTGTGCAACACGATATCAAGATTAAATCCGGTTCCCAGAATATTGTTACCAAGCATGCCGCCGGCATAGGCTTCATCGATGGCTTTTTGCAAGGCCTTTTCCGCCACGAAGTATTCACCACGCAGAAAGATATAGGCCTTGCTCGCCTGAATGGTATACGCCGCGATGAGCATGCCATCTATTAGCAAGTGCGGATCGCCTTCCATTAACAGACGATCCTTGAATGTGCCAGGCTCCATCTCGTCTGCATTCACGACCAGATACTTCTGTTGTTCGGAGCCAGTCCCCATTGGCACGAAACTCCATTTCAGGCCGGTCGGAAAACCGGCACCACCGCGCCCTTTCAAGCCCGAATCCTTCACCATCTGCAAGACATCAGCCGGCGCCATGCCCTTTGCTATAACACGCATACTCTGGTAGCCAGCCGCCGCGACATAGGCGCGGAAATCCAGCGGCGGACGCGACATGTCGATGTTTTTTGTAAGTGGCTTGGTGACCATGGCGGTGTCTTATTCCCTGTTCCTTTGCTGTTTGTTTACGGGCTGTTTGTTTACGTGCTGTCTGTTCACGTGTTATTTGTTTCTATAATCCAGAATGATTTTGTTGATTTTTTCCGGGGTCAGATTTCGGTGCAAATCGGAACCCACCATCATCACTGGCGCCCGATCGCAGTCGCCGAGGCAAGGCACCGGGATCAAGGTGAAATCGCCGTCTGCGCTGGTCTCGCCGAATTCAATCTCGAGCTTGTCCTTGATGTGCTGCTTGATACCTTCACAACCCATGATCCAGCAACTCACACTGTTGCAGAACAGCATCACGTTGCGTCCTACCGGCTGCCGATAGACCAGATTGAAGAAGGTGGCCACGCCTTCGAGATCACTCGGCGAAATATCGAGATACTTCGAGATAGCCAACAGGCTCTCATCAGAAACCCAGCCCTGATGCTTCTGTACTATCTTTAATGCCTCGAGTCCCACCGCCCGCTTGTCCGGGTACAGTGTCAGCTCGTGTTCGATCTCCGCAATCTCTTCCGTGCTGAGTTTGCGTGGTCGCTTTGTATTGCTGGCTATGACGTCAGAATTCATAATCCTGTTTCTATATGTTGCATACGGCTGGCTTTATTTGGCGTTTTCATCGGTCTACATCCGCCATGACAAAGTCGATGCTGGCTATGATCGCAATCAAATCGGAAACCATGAAGCCACGACTAATCTCCGGAATCATCTGCAGATGGGCAAACGACGGTGTTCGGATCCGCGTGCGATAGGAGTTCGTGCTGCCATCGCTCACCAGATAATAACTGTTAATACCCTTGGTTGCTTCTATGGCCACAGTAACTTCATTTGGCGGTATTACCGGTCCCCAGCTCACACTCAGAAAATGATTAATCAGCGTCTCAATATCCTGCAGACTCTTTTCCTTGCGCGGCGGCGTGGTCAACGGATGGTCTGACTTGTAGTGGCCCGATGGCATGTTGTCCATGCATTGCTTGATAATACGCAGGCTCTGGCGCATCTCTTCCACGCGGATGGCGCAACGGTCATAACAATCGCCATTCACAGCGATGGGAATGTCAAACTCATAATTTTCATAACCACTATAAGGGCGCTGTTTGCGGAAATCCCATTCGTAGCCTGTGGCGCGCAAGCCGCCGCCAGTGACTCCCCAGGCCAGCGCTTCCGCGGTGTCATAGACACCGATACCCTGGGTGCGGCGCTTGAGGATGCCGTTGTTCATAACCATGCTGTCATACTCATCCAGTCGCGCCGGCATGAAATCCAGCAATTCGCGAATGCGCTTGTCCCACCCATTGGGCAGATCCTGCGCGACACCACCGATGCGGAACCAACCCGGATGCATGCGCGCACCACAAATAGATTCGATGATATTGAAAACGCGTTCGCGCTCGACGAACATGTAAAAGATTGGAGACAGCTGCCCGACGTCCTGCGCAAATGTGCCATAGAACAACAGATGACTGCAGATGCGAAACATCTCGCACAACATTACGCGAATAACCTGCACGCGCTCGGGCACTTTGATACCCGCCATCTTCTCCACTGCCATGACGTACGGCAGATTGTTCATCACGCCGCCGAGGTAATCGATGCGGTCGGTGTAGGGAATATAGGTATGCCATGACTGGCGCTCGCCCATCTTCTCGGCGCCACGATGGTGGTAACCAATATCGGGCACCGCATCCACCAGCACCTCGCCATCCAGTTGCAAGGCGATGCGAAAGGCGCCGTGTACGCTGGGATGGTTCGGGCCGAGGTTCAGGAACATGAACTCCGAGTTTTCCGACTCTCGCTGCATGCCCCACTCTTCCGGCTTGAACTTGAGCGCCTCCTGTTCGAACGCTTCTTGCTCATCGTTCAGTGAATAGGGTTCCATCTCGGTAGCTCGCGCCGGGTGCTCCTTGCGCAGGGCATGACCCTTCCAGGTAGGTGGCAACACGATTCGATAAAGATTCGGGTGCCCCTGGAATTTGATGCCGAACATGTCCCAGGTCTCACGCTCATACCAGTTCGCGTTCGGCCAGATACTGATAACGGATGGCACTACCAGGTCGGCATCCATTAATGGCACCTTGATGCGGAAATCGCAGTTTCCCGAAAATGACATCAGGTGGTAGACCACGGTGAATTCGCTGGCTGGTTGCCCGTCTCGATGTACCCGCATGCGCTCATCGATGGCCGTAATATCGAACAGCATCTCAAAGTGTGGCTTGCAGTCTTCCTTTAGTTCCTGCAACACGGCCTTGAGGTCTTGCCGCTGTACCCACAGGGTTGGAATGCCATCGCAGGTCACCTGTTCGGCCAGGATGCGCGGACCAAATTCGGCCCGCATATGGGCCAGCAAGTCGTTGCTCCCGTGGCTGTTCCCGGCGGTGTTTATAGCGCTTTGCATGGGTAATCTATTACTTCTATTAAGATTTTTATCTGTTTGAAATCATTAGTGTATTACCTACACATCATCCGGCGAACGCAGCTCTTTGGCGGCGATGCGATCCGGCCCCCGCAGGACCCGCTGAACCGGCTTTGCTGTTTTCTGAATAATGCCCTGATCGTTGATCACCCAGCTCAATGGCCGACGTTCCCGACCGATGGATTCCTGCAACAGGATCAAGCCCTGCAGCAGCGCTTCCGGGCGCGGCGGGCAACCCGAAACATACACATCCACCGGCAAAATCTTGTCTACTCCCTGCACCACTGAATAGATGTCATACATACCGCCGGAATTGGCACAGGAACCCATGGAAATAACCCATTTCGGTTCCAGCAGCTGGTCGTACAGCAGCTTCACCACCGGCGCCATCTTGCGGAACACCGTACCCGCGATCACGATCATATCGGCCTGACGCGGGGTGCCGCGGATTACCTCGGCACCGAAACGTGCCAGGTCATGCCGGCTGGTAAAGGCGGTGGCCATCTCGACATAGCAACAGGACAGGCCAAAGTTAAAAGGCCACAGTGAATTCTTGCGACCCCAGGCCACCATATCTTCCAGTTTTGCCATCATCAGGTTGCGGCGAATGAAATCGTCCACGCTGCCGCCTCCGGGTTGGGGCGATTGCGCTTCATCCACTGGTTGCAGTTGCCAGCTCATAGCTTGAATTCCTTTCTGTTTACCACCCCACCTGGACCCGCCAATGTCTTCAGCTCCCGTTTCTGGGTCTGGGTACGCCAGTCCAGTGCGCCGATACGCCACAAGTAAAACAAGGCTACGAGGAGAATTGATATAAAGAAGGAGATTTCGATGAACCCGGGCCAACCGGTTTCGCGCACGGCCACTGCCCAGGCAAACAGGAATACGACTTCGAGATCGAAAATAATGAACAGGATGGCAGGTAGATAAAACTGAACTGAGATACGGAACTGGGCACTACCTACAGACACGATGCCGGATTCAAAGGGCAGATCCTTGTCCGGGCGGGAAACTTTCTGCCCCAGAAAGTACGATAGCCCCAACATCGTAAAGACCACCGCCAATACGAGTGCGAAATAGAAGAAGAACGGACCCAGGCCGTCGATTACATTGTTCGATATTTCCACGCTACCAACTCCACTGCCGCAATCACTACATGTAGAACGTCACCTTAACCCGCATGCTCAAGGCCAGACGTACTGCACAGTAAGCGAGAACTCTGGATTACATTCAGAAAATTTAATTGGAACATACATTGGCAACCAGATTGGAAACCGGCCCAATTGGAACTTTTGCATACACTATTTATTAAGCTAGGGAATCGATGGGTGAGCTGCGCGCTGAGGGCACTGGCTGGAGAATATACTGTGGAAGTTAAGCCCGCCGTACGATCAACTGCCTGATCACGGGTTGCGGCAGCAGGTGCCAGGGACTTGTTGTCACTTCCCATAGAGTAGATCCACTCTTAACTGCGAGCCCGATAACCTGACAATTTATGTTGCAGCCGTAGTCTCGCATAGTACAAATTGGTGATCAGATTAAGGAACGCGGCTCTTTTTTGTTCTGCTCTTGTTCTGCCCTTTTCTTCTTTTTTCTGTAGCTACCTTCTACATACAGCCACGCATCCGCTTGCGTTTTGGAAACTTCAATCTCAGTCTGTGTGCATATTTTAGCCACATCACGGACCCACACAGCGCTTTAAAATTTACATGGTTAGGATGCCGATAGCAAGCGTTTTGTCCGTACTGCAATTGTCACTCAGATACTCAGAATTTGAATTTCATGGCAGCGCAATGCGGGCAGGAAAATTAGCGTTGTGACTGAATCTCTTTCCAGTTTTCGTAATATTCCAGACTCACCCTATTATTCAATTCAGCCAACTCTTCATGCATTTCCTGCAAGCTCGCTTTCATGACATCGCGCACGGAGAGTAAACCAATATAGTCGCCACCTTCTTCTATGAGCACATGACGAATGCGACGGCCGAGGAATTTATCGTATAACTTGTAGACTGGATCATTCACGTTCGCAGAAATCAGATGATCACTCATGTTGTCACGCAGTCGTGCGTTCCTTGCGTCGAAGCCTTCTTCCAGTACCTGGAACATGAGATCACGCTCGGTCCAGATACCCACGATTTTTTCCTCGTCCACAATCACAATTGACCCAACCTTGTTCTGGGTCATTACGGTCAGCGCCTGATATACAGTCGCATCAGAGCTGATGGTCACCATGTGGCCACCCTTTTCCTTGAGAATGTCTTTAGCGGTTCTTTTCATTAACAGCTCCCGTCTGTCCGCGGTCGTGCATGTATGCAACTGTAGCGTGGGTTTGATTGAAACTAACCCTGTTTTTGCCTCTTGGCAAGCCTCCCCAGTTGCATTTGGAGTGGTCGCCAATATTTGGTGACGCGGTCAAAACACCCGATTCAATCCATCGAGCGCCGCCGTTCGATATGCCTCGGCCATGGTGGGATAATTAAACGTCGTATTCAAAAAATACTTCATGGTATTGGCTGGTGCCGGTTGTCGCATGATCGCCTGTCCAATGTGCACAATCTCGGAAGCCTTGTCGCCGAAGCAGTGGATACCAAGCAGTGCCAGCGTCTCGAAATGAAATATCAGCTTGAGCATACCCACTTGCTCACCCGTAATTTATGCCCGCGCCGTATTCTTGAAGAACGCCTTTCACACCTCATAGGGAATCTTTGCCGCGGTTAACTCGGCTTCAGTAGCGCCCAGTGTGCTGATCTCCGGGATGGTGTAGATGCCTGTTGCAACCTGCTCCACCGTATAGCATTCATCCGGCGCCACGATAGCATTAGTGGCGGCCCGACCCTGATCATAGGCAGCTCCGGCCAGCGAGGGCCAGCCTATCACGTCGCCAGCTGCGTAAATATTTTTTGCACTGCTGCGATACTTTGAGTTTACCGCTATCTGACCACGGCGGTTGGTCTTGATACCGACGTTCTGCAGTGCTAGGTCCCCGGTGTTACCACTGCGACCGTTGGCCCACAAAACGATATCACTCATGATCTTCTTGCCGGACTCGAGATAGGTCACCACATAATCGTCGTGATATTCCATGCTCGCAAATTGTTCGTTGTGGCGGCTGCGCACGCCAAGATTGCGCAGATGATAGGCGAGCGCATCAGAGATTTCTGTATCCAGGAACGACAGCAGGCTACCGGCCGGATTGATCAGCTCAACCTTGCAGCCCAAGCCGCCAAAAATTGATGCATATTCACAACCGATTACACCCGCTCCGATCACCGTAACCTTGCGTGGCGTGAAATTCATGTCCAGGATGGTATCGCTGTCGAACACACGCGGATGAGCAAAGTCTACCTGGGGTGGATGATAGGGACTGGAGCCGGTCGCAATAATGAAATGATCGGCCGTGAACTGCTGGCGCTTGCCAATGCGCTTGATGGTTTTCCCGTCGACGAATGCCGACCTGCCCTTGATAACCGGTACACGGTTGCGCTGGTAAAAATCCGTACGCATGTGCACCTGTTCATAGATGACACGATGGGCATGTTTCATGATTTGCTGGTAACTTAGTTTGCGCACATCACCAAGATCGCGGAACATCGGATTGGTATTGAACTGCATCTGCTCTTTGACAATATGCCGCAGCGCCTTTGAAGGAATCGTGCCAAGGTGGGTACAACTGCCACCTGCGTTGGCCAGATCACTGACCACGGCAACCTGCCGCCCTTTCTTCTTCGAGTTCATCGCGGCGGCTTCGCCGGCAGGGCCGCTGCCTATAACTATTATGTCGTAATGCTGCTTTCGCTTCACAGTCTTGCGCTTTTTGCAGGGCTCTTGCCGGAGGTGTCGCCGTCTTCGCACTTGCTCATGTCACCACCGCAAATACCGCATTCGCCCATTGCATCCATCTGGTTAAGCCCGCCGCAAGAGCCCTGCACGGGTTTGCGCCCCATCAGCACACCAACAGACATGATCAATATCACAACTGCTATGAGGAAAAAACTGATAACTAGTAGCTGCATAACTGGTTCACTATGGTTCCAGGAAGCGGGAAAATTCGCTTGAAATATAATCGGCAAACCCAGCGTCGGCTGTCTTGTAAATGAAGTAAACGGCCAGCTTCTCGCGCTCAGCTAATTCAGCACCGGCATCAGTACCGAGTACCATGAAGGCTGTGGCCAGGGCATCGGCCAGAGCAGTTTCAGCCGCTATCACATAAACAGCCGCCAGGTTGTGGCTGATGGGCCGACCGGTATGCGGATCGATCTCATGGGAATAGCGTATACCGTCTGCTTCAAAGAAATTGCGATAATCACCGGACCCGGCGACACCAATCGTTTCGCCACGGTTAGAGAAGATCTCGTACACACGTGACTCGCCATCAATCGGCGCCTCCATCGCTGGCACCCAGTTCACACCGCCCGGCTTCGTGCCCTTGATCTTTAGCTCACCGCCAATCTCAAGAAAATAGTTGGCCACACCAAGCCCATCGAAATACGCTGCCACCTGGTCCACAGCATAGCCCTTGGCAATGCCGCTCAGGTCCACATAGCTCGGCTTGGTCTTGCGAATCTCGGAACGGGCCGGGATTATTTCCAGGTTTTGATAACCGACGGTAGCCAATAATTCATCAATACGGGATTGGGTCGGTACTGTATCCTGAATACCGTCCTGAATACCGTCCTGATTATCTACTGGTGGTCCAAACCCCCAGGCGTTCACCAGTGGTCCCACTGTTACATCAAATGCACCATTGGAAAGTACGGCTACTGACTGTGCCAGTTGTAGCACCTCCAACAGTTGGCGCGAAGCGGTGAACGGCACATCGACAGCATGTCGATTGAACCGGGACAGTTCCGAATCAGCCGCATAGGTGGAGAATATGCCTGTATCCAGTTCCGCCAATAATGCCGTCACTTCTGCAGCAATCTGTTCCGGCGCTGCGCCTTCCGGCATATCCACGATTTGCAATTCATAGGTGGTACCCATCGTATAGCCGGACAGCTGTTGAATATCGCCTTCGCCATCCCTTGAGAGAAAAACAAAAACAAGGAAGATGACGAGGAGGGATATGGAAACAACATGCCGCCGCAGCAATTCGATCATGAGAACTCATCCAGCGCTATATTCTCATCCTCGACACCCAGATCCTTGAGCATCTTGATAACGGCTGCATTCATCATGGGCGGGCCGCACATATAATACTCGCAGTCTTCCGGGGCCGGGTGATTCTTCAAGTAGTGCTCCAGCACTACATTATGAATGAAGCCGGTCATACCTGACCAAGAAATGCTTCGACGCCTGCGACGCGGTCACCAGCCAGCACTGACCCGGAAATAACCCGACTCTCGTGTGGACGCAGTTCAGTTTCCATCAGTTCATTGAGATTGGCACCGATGCGCGAGCGCACCAGACGCGGCTTATCCACCTGCGGCCCCGCCAGAGCAAGAATGCGCTCGACATGCAAACTGCCAGTTCGAAACAGGTGCGCCACTGCGATCACATCCTGATAGTTAATTGACCAGTGTTCTTTCTGCGGCCCGGCAGGGTCCAGGAAGTGCATGTGGGTGCCACTTAAGCCAGCTGGATGCGGCCCCTTGAACTGTTGTATTAGTACATTGCCATTAAAAGCCTGGTCTTTCAGTTGCACGGCGAGAGCAGGTGCTACACACAAGTGCAGTCGATAGCGCGGCAAACGCGCCAGCAAATTCACACCCACGACGAAATCTTGTAACTGCGCCGCAATTATAGGCGCCGGATCCATCGCATTTACAAACAGGGAATGAGGAGTTGCTTCCGGATTTGGCACCTTGCTGAATGGGCGTGTGCGCAGTGCCGTCCACATACCTGAGCTGAGCAGGTCTTTGACTAACGTAGCGCGCGTCAGTGCCGTGACCTGCTTGTCAGAATATTTATTGAATACTACGTGGGTGTCAGCCTGCGCTGCATCTGGCTGCGCGCCATCCAGTTCGATTACCACAGCCAGCAATCGGCGTTGCAGGCCACGGTGTATAGCAGCAACAATGCCGGTGCCGGGAGCAGTGTAGTTTATGGCGGGATATTTCTTGTCGGTGAAGAGTACTTGGCCCAGTTTGACGCGATCGCCGGCCTTAACTGCCATGGTAGGCTGCATGCCCACATAGTCACGACCCAGCAATGCTACTGAACGAACAGCCTGACAATCGCCAATTTTTTGTTCCGGCGCACCGGAAATTGGCAGGTCCAAGCCGCGTTTAATTCTGATCATCGGTCCAGTCTAACTCAATGCGCAGAGAGCCGCCTCGCAGCGCTGCAGAACAAACGAATTGCGCCGGCTGTCATGTGCACTCACATGACAGCACTCAGTCAATAAAACAAGGAAAAAGACACTTTTGGGAACCGCTGAACGCTGGTAGGTCTACTGGATTCGTCAGCTATTTCCGGTGTCGAGTCGCAATTATAGCGGCGCGAATTGTAGGTCTGAACCATTAAAATTGCTACCGAAAATTCGGCAATTCAGCTGCACCGTGCCTGACCGTTAACAACTTCCGCGCCAAACTAACCGCGCAGCGGATAATAGTTGTTTTTCACACCAGCCATCTTGTACACCGTACGACCCACCTGACAACAATAACCAAATTCGTTGTCGTACCATAAATACAACACGCAGTGCTTGCCATTGGCGATGGTGGCATTGGAATCGACGATACATGCCTCGCGGCTGCCGACGAAATCGCTGGATACAGCATCCGGAGCTTCGGTATAACTGATCTGGTTCTGCAACTCCGAATGCAGGGCAATCTGGCGCAGGAATTCGTTCAACTCTTCCCTGGAAGTTTCACGCGACAGGGTCAGGTTCAAAATTGCCATGGATACGTTCGGGATCGGCACGCGCACTGCATTGCCAGTCAGTTTGCCCGCCAACTCCGGTATCGCTTTTACCACCGCCTTGGCGGCACCCGTTTCTGTGATCACCATATTCAATGCCGCACTACGACCCCGACGACTACCCTTGTGATAATTATCAATCAGGTTCTGGTCATTGGTGTAGGCGTGCACGGTTTCCATGTGTCCGTGCTCAATACCGTATTTGTCATTGAGCACTTTCAGCACCGGGGCAATCGCATTGGTGGTGCAGGATGCAGCGGTGATAATTGTGTCCTCAGTGGTAATCTGCTCATGGTTAATGCCGTAGACGATATTCTTCAAATCGCCTTTGCCAGGCGCAGTCAGAATCACCTTGGCTGCGCCTTTCGACCGCAAATGACGCGACAGGCCCTCGCGATCACGCCATACCCCGGTGTTGTCGATAATCAGGGCATCACTGATGCCATATTTGGTGTAATCGATTTCTTCCGGATTGTTAGCGTAGATCACCTTCATCTCATTGCCATTGGCGATCAGCGAGTTATTCTCCTCATCCACACGCAAAGTGCCCTGAAACGCACCGTGCACTGAATCATTGGAGAACAGGCTGGCACGTTTGTGCAGATCACCCTCACCTCCCGGTCGCACGACGATCGCCTTCAGTCGCATCACTTCGCCAGTACTGGTGCGTTCTATCAACAAGCGTGCCATCAGGCGGCCAATGCGCCCGAATCCATACAACACCACGTCCTGGGATTTTGCGATCGGCTTTTCCCGCACACCATCCAGATACCCGACTTCGGCTCTTACGAACTCATTCACCCCCATCGCCGCCTTGCCCTTTTCCTCCAGGTGCTCCATGAAGCGCACCGTGAGTTTGCCAAGGTCGATCTGGGCATGCCACAAATCCAGGTCTTTCAGCGCCATCAGCACCGGGTGCGACTCAAATTCCGACATCTCATTGCGTTCGATCTGGCGCACATAGCGGTGCGACTTCATGATGAAAGTCACGGAGCGGTTATGCAGCGGGCGACCGTAGATAAGCACACCCACATTGCGTTGGCTGAATAAGCGGCCAATCACCGGAATCATCTCCTGCACCAGGGCCTCGCGCTGTTTCCAGTCAGCAAAGTAATCATCTACGCTAGGACGAACCACAAATACCCCTTATCAAGTGCCAATTTTCACAAGGCCGGTATTATCTTGCGAAAGGAATGCATGTGCAACCGACTGAATCATGCGTCGCACGCGCTCAAGCGGGCTAATTGCGTTACAATCCCGCGTTAATTTTTCCAATGAGCCAATAACTTGAGCTCCAACAATTCCGATAGCGACTCAATACCACTGCATGATCAGCATCTTTAATCCACCATTGCCTACTGATAACTCGTTCGCGACTTACTGGACCGATACCCATGGCTCGGCCCAGAGTCTGGCCATCGCCAATGCTGCTGCAAAGTGTGCTGGTCCATTGTTGCTGGTTTGTGAAAACAATGAGCAGGTGGAGCAATTCAAGCGCGAACTGAAATATTTTTGTGCCGCCCACGCTGGTCTCGATGTATTCAGCCTGTCGGATTGGGAAACACTGCCCTATGACAACTTCTCTCCACACCAGGATATTATTTCCGATCGCCTGAGCGCGCTGTACCACTTGCCTCTGCTGCGACAGGGCATTGTGGTGCTGTCGGTCAGCAGCTTGATGCACAAACTGCCACCCCATAAATACATTGCGACCAATAGTCTGGACTTGAGCGTGGGACAGACTCTGCACGTTGACCAGGTTCGGCAACAACTGGTGAATGCAGGTTATCAGGCGGTCGACAGCGTGCATGAGCATGGCGAGTTCGCCGTGCGGGGGTCAATCATCGATTTATTCCCCATGGGCAGTCTGCTGCCCTATCGCATCGATTTGCTGGATGAGGAGATCGAAACGCTGCGCAGTTTTGACCCGGAGAGCCAGCGTTCTGCCGAACTCGTGCAGCTCATCAAATTATTACCCGGGCGCGAGTATCCGCTGGATGCCGCTGGTATCAAACAGTTCCGGCAGCGCTTTCGCGAGACCTTCGATATCGACGTGCGCACCTGCCCTCTCTATCAGGATGTCAGCGAGGGCATTAATTCGCCGGGCCTCGAATACTACCTTGCACTGTTCTTTACCCAGCTCGATTCACTGTTCAGTTTCCTGCCCGCTACCACCACCGTGTGTACCGTGGGTAACCTAAAGCTGGCGGGTGATCAATTCTGGCAGGACATCAATACTCGTTACCAGGATCGCAAAGTGGACAGATTCCGTCCTATTCTGGCACCGGACCAGATTTTCATAGCGATCGACTTCGTGTTCGCCGCTTTGCATCGCTATCCCCAAATCAATTTCCGGGACAGTAAAGCCGCCTTCAGTTTTGCGACGCGCGAGTTACCAAACCTCAGCGGCAACTCCAAACTCAGCAATGCCTTCGGTGTGCTGCAAAAATTCATGGAGGAACAACCCGGGCGCATCCTGTTTTGCGCTGAAAGCGCAGGCCGGCGTGAGACCCTGCTGGAAATATTGAAACAGATCGGAGTACAACCACGCCAATTCGCGCACTGGCAGGACTTCATCAACACGGATGAGCGCTGCGGCATTATCGTGGCGCCGATCGATCAGGGTATGTGGCTGCCGGCCGAGCAACTGGTGATGATCACGGAAGCCCAACTATTCGGCGACAGGGTCGCGCAGCGCCGGCGCCGGCGGCGTACCCAGAGCAATACTGACTTCATCATCAAGAGCCTGACCGAATTGCATCTTGCCGACGCTGTAGTCCACATCGATCACGGCATCGGCCGCTATCTCGGCCTGCAGACGCTGACGACCGATGGCCAGACCAATGAATTTTTAATGCTCGAATATGCAAACCAGGCAAAATTGTATGTGCCGGTGACATCCCTGCACCTGATCAGTCGCTACAGCGGCGGAGAACAGGAGCAGGCACCACTCAACAGCCTTGGCACAGACACATGGCAGAAGACCAAGCGCAAGGCCGCCGAGAAGATTCGCGATGTGGCAGCCGAATTGCTGGAGATCTATGCGCGTCGCGAAGCGAAAAAAGGTTTCCAGTACAATTGCGAGGGCATCGAATATGAGAAGTTTGTCGCCAGCTTTCCTTTCGAGGAAACGGCTGATCAGGAAATGGCCATTGAATCTGTGTTAGGCGACATGCAAGCTGGCCGCTCCATGGACAGACTGATATGCGGTGATGTGGGGTTCGGCAAGACCGAAGTAGCAATGCGCGCTGCTTTCGTCGCCGCGCAGAATAACAAACAAGTCGCTCTGCTGGTTCCCACCACGCTGCTTGCCCAGCAACATTTCGAAAGCTTCAAGGACCGATTCGCCGACTGGCCGATTGCCGTTGACGTGATCTCCCGTTTCCGCTCGAGCAGCGAGCAAAGCGAAAGTCTCAAGCGAGTGGCATCAGGCAAGATCGACATCCTGATTGGCACGCACAAACTACTGTACGCCGATATTAACTACAGCAACCTCGGGCTGCTCATTATCGATGAGGAGCATCGTTTCGGCGTGCGTCAAAAGGAGCAACTGAAAGCGCTGCGCGCCAACGTTGACATTTTAACCCTCACCGCAACACCAATTCCGCGCACACTGAATATGGCGCTGTCGAATATTCGTGACTTGTCCCTGATAGTCACACCGCCTGCGCGCCGCCTGTCCATAAAGACATTTATTCGCGAACAGCAGGACAGCCTGGTGCAGGAAGCTGTATCGCGCGAGTTGCTGCGCGGGGGCCAGGTGTTCTATCTGCACAATGAAGTAAAGTCCATCGATCGTGCCGCCGAACATTTGCAGGAGATCGTGCCGCAGGCGCGCATCTGTGTCGCACATGGCCAGATGGCCGAACGCGATCTGGAAAAGGTCATGGCGGATTTTTATCACAAGCGTTACAACATCCTGGTTTGCACCACGATTATCGAAACCGGTATCGACATTCCCAGCGCGAACACGATCCTGATTCATCGTGCGGACAAATTTGGTCTGGCGCAACTGCACCAGTTGCGCGGGCGGGTCGGCCGTTCCCATCATCAGGCCTACGCCTACCTGTTGCTGCCGAGTCCCGGACGACTGGCACCGGATGCCCAGAAACGTATTGATGCCATACAAGCCGCCAGTTCACTCGGCGCCGGTTTTACGCTCGCAAGCCACGACCTGGAAATTCGCGGCGCCGGTGAGCTGTTGGGTGATGAACAGAGCGGCCACATGCAGAAGATCGGCTTTTCACTGTATACGGAGATGCTGGAAGAAACTGTGAAAGCAATAAAGTCAGGGCGCACACCGAACCTTGAGTCGGATATGGACAAGTCCATCGATATCAATCTGCGCATTCCGGCACTGATACCCGAAAATTATTTGCCTGACGTGCACACGCGCCTGATCATGTACAAGCGTATCTCGGCCGCCGGCTCGCAAGATGACTTAAATGAATTGCAGGTAGAAATGATTGATCGTTTCGGTTTGCTGCCAGAATCCTTGCAACTCCTGTTCAGGCTGACACAGCTGAAACTGCGTGCTGCTGGCTTCGGCATCAAGAAGATCGATGCCAACATCAACAGCGGTCGTATCGAATTTGGCCAGCACACTCTGGTCGACCCCATGTCATTGGTAAAGTTGATTCAGAATAATCCCAAACAGTACAAACTCGGCAGCGCTAACCAGCTGCAATTTATCCATGACAGCAAGGATGCCCGCATGAAACTGCAGGTCGTGAATGAACTGCTGGACCGCTTCAAACTGGCACAACCAGAGGCGGCCTGATGTCGAATTCCGGCTCCGGTCTGCTATGATCAGTGGTTATATGACAATGCCATCCCCCAATCTGCGCCTACTCACTGTCCTGCTATCCGGCATGCTGGCCAGCACCATGGTGTTGGCTCAATCCAGTGAGCGCTGGTTCCAGATTGAGGTCAGCATCTTCACCAATGAAGACCCCGCTGATCGGGAATCCGAATACTGGAGGCCGGACACCGCGCCGCTGAGCTATCCGGGAACCATGCAGAGACTGCAGAGCTTGATGGACCTGCTGATTATCGATGACTTGTTGATCGCGGATGCACCGGTAGCTGAACCAGCGAACCTGACTCTGGCAAACACGCCACCTGTTACGACTGTTACAGAGTCAATCCTTGCCACTGGTCCGTTTCCAGCCGATAGTAGCAACGAGTTTCGTTTCTACGATTTTGCACGGGATGCCCTGGTTGAACTCCCTGCCTCTGCCGGCAATTTTCTGCAAACGAATCAAGCTATCGAAAGCTCCCCCGCACACCGTCTGCTCTACCACACACTCTGGCGCCAGCCAGTTTCGGCCTCCACCAATTCCATCCCGCTCTATATCAGCGGTGGCCAGCAATTTGGAGGAACATCGGAATTGAATGGCAGCCTGACGCTGCGCTTTAACGCCATTGCCGATCGGGTGAATGTGGATGCGGACTTGTGGCTGAGTGAATTCAGCGTCCTGGGTGATGACTCGATGAACTGGGAATTGCCTGCAGTGCCGACGCGCGTGCAGCGCAATTATGAACAATATAACGACGACAATGGACTGGATTTCCGCATTAATCGCATTTACAAGCTAAAACAGAGCCGTGATATGCGCAGTACTGAGTTTCATTATCTGGACCACCCCGCATTTGGCGTCGTGATTGCTGTAGACTCGTATACAGTACCGCCGCCTGCTCTGGTCGATACGGAAACTGCTGCTCAGCAATGAGCTCAGACAGCGCTGCTCAAGATGAGCTTCTGCAAGATCAGTTTTATCGACACGACACCCTTTGCCAACACGCGCTGAATCTCATCCATGGTGATTACATCAGCACCGATGCCAGCTGCCCAGTTTACTGACAGCGCCAGACAGGCATAGGCGATGCCAGCCTGGCGCGCCAGAGCAGCCTCAGGCATTCCTGTCATACCTATCATGTCACTGCCATCGCGCTGCATTCGCACCACCTCAGCCGCCGTTTCGAGCCGCGGGCCATTGGTGCAGGCATAGACACCGCCATCCATCACTTTTATTCCATGGATAGCAGCTGCCTTACAGGCGTTGAGCAGGGTATTTCTGAGCGCATGGTCATAAGGATAGGTGAAATCGATGTGACGCACTCCCGAATCAGCTTCTTCATGAAATGTAGCTGCGCGGCCAGAAGTGTAGTCAATGATTTGGTCAGGAACAGCAAACTGACCGGGCGCCAGTTCGCTGTGGATACCGCCAACCGCATTCACCGCGACGATTTCAGTCACACTCAACTGCTGCAGCGCCCAGATGTTAGCGCGATAGTTTATCTGGTGTGGTGGCACACTGTGGGATACGCCGTGACGCGGCAAGAATGCAAGCTTGCGCGATTCATATTGGTACAACAGAACCATGACGTCATGGTTGGAATATGGAGTGGGGATCGCCTCTTCCCCGAGTAACTCAAAGTTGGCAATGCTTGACAGCCCGGTACCACCGATAATTCCTAACATACGCGCTCTCTAATCGACCCAGATGATAACGATCACTGCTTTAACCAGCACCCCCAACATAAACCACCCACTGGAACTTGGCAACGTTCTGTGGCAGCCTCCCCGCTTGCTTGTCTCTATACGAGCACTGCGATTGGCATGGAAAAATCACGGCGCTGCAGCTGAATCCTTATATGAATCTTGAACACGCTATCTACAGAACACTCTGGCAACAATCGTGGCTGCCATTGCGTTCGAAAAAATCCATTTACAAAAAGCTGTGCAAATTTGGAACCGCACCAGATGCACCGTTCGTCACGAATTTTTTCGGATTACAGTACCAGGGCAATCTGAACAACAGCATCGAGTTCAACATTTATTATCATGCGGCGTTCGAGAAGCCCCTGCTATTTTTCCTGCGCGACACGATGCAGGCATTGCGCAGTAGCGAACAAGCTGTGGCAACTTTAACTTTCGCTGACATTGGCGCCAACATTGGCCAACACTCTTTGTTCATGTCGCGCTATGCGGATCAGGTTTATGCATTTGAACCCTATGCGCCAGTGCGGGATCGACTGCAATTTCATATCGAACTGAACCAGATTCAGAATATCCAGGTGCATGGGGTGGGCTTGAGCGAACTTGATGAAAAATTACCATTCTTCGCTCCTACCGGGCGCAATCAGGGCATTGGCTCATTCGATGCGAGCACTGTGAGCAAAGGCAACCAGCTTGCAGGAGCGTTGCAACTGGTCAACGGTGACAGCTATTTCGCGACGACCGGGATAATAGCGCCGGCACTGATCAAGATTGATGTGGAAGGGTTTGAAAAAAACGTGCTGGTCGGCCTGCGCCAGACATTGCGGTCCGCGCGACCAGTGCTGGTAACAGAGATTACCTACGGCAAGGAGCTGTCATTCAAGTCAATTACCGAATTGCAGGCGACACTGCCACCTGATTACCAGCTGTTTGCCTTTGATACGCGCAAAGCTGACGGCAGCAAGGCCCGCAAACGTGGTGCCAAAGCCAGGCGCAGCGGCGAGTATCGCTTACTCGAATTGCAGCGCTGGCGCACGAGTGGTCAGGATGATGTGATCGCCTGTCCGGCGGAGATTATCGCACTGCTGCCCCGATCCGGACCAATAGCAGCGGGTTGAAGTTATTTGCCAGCAGGAAATCAATTCGCTGCTGGCTTGCCGGCACTCGCTTCCGGCGCTTCGACAAATTCCTGCAAGCGCGCCAGCGCCAAATCCCATTGGGTGCTGACGTAGTCCAGATATGACTGCACCGGCAGGATTGCGCCCGGGGCGAAAACGAAGTGAGTTTCCCGACCACGGCGCGCGGATTTAACGATCCCGGCTCGTTCCAGCACCAGCAGATGCTTTGTTATGCCCTGCCGGGACAACGCAGTACCCGCACAGAGTTGCGAGATCGAGTAGTACTGCCCATCACAAAGCCGCTGCACGAGTTGCAACCGGGTAGTGTCACCCAGCGCGGCAAATACCGGTGCACTGCTGCGCGCCAGCGCTACCGCGTCACGCTTCAACATAAGCCGCAATATTGACTGCCTGTATGTCCCAACCACTAGTGTTCATTCGGTAGGCCTGTTCGCGCCGCGCGTCATCCGGAAGTGCCAGAAAACCAGACTCGATAATTATAAGTTGCGTAGCAGCGCCGACTGCCTCGAGCTTGAATTCCACCAAGGTCTCCCGTTCTTTGCCCTCTGCCTCGCCATCCGAATAAGGGCACCACGCGAAAGCAAAATACGTCTCCGGGTCCAGCTGACGCGGGATAAGCTGCATTTCCATGTGTTCGTAACCCGGATAGGTAATTTTGCCTTGCAGCGGCCGGCCGAGCTGGAAGGGTCCGCTGAATTTGACTTTGAACCATGTGCCGAATTGGTTGGAGTCGGTGATGGCATTCCAGACTCGGGTTATGGGGGCTTTGAGAGTGATGGTCTTTACGATGCGGTCTTGCATATTGGCAACCTCTTGGTTGCGGGTAGTGTGACATGGCTTCGGGAGTTTAGGCAACTGGGTGGTTGCGGGATTGCGGATGCGGTTATGGGAGCAGTGCCAATTTGAAGAATGCTTGCTCACGGATAGCTCGGCAGGACTGATTCGGAATTTGGCTTAGCCAAATTCCTCACCATGGCGTGATGCTTGAACATGCAGAATTGCTGTTGGGATAAATGCTGATAAGGAACGCTGATGGCGGCGCTGTACAGCGCGCCGTCTGCGGAGCTGCGCTCTTGTCGAACCGGCAGCTTCGCGTCTGCCGCCGGGCGGGCGATTTTGATAAATGGGGTCCGCTGGACCCCTTTTATCAAAATGGCGCGCCCGGCAGGACTCGAACCTGCTACCACCAACTTAGAAGGCTGGTGCTCTATCCAGATGAGCTACGGGCGCGGAAAAAGGCGTGTATTTTACACCATTATGGGAAACAGCCTAATGCGGGCAGCTGGCGCCAGCTGCGGCCTATCATGTACGCGGCGGTTTGCGGTGCTGCGGGTAGGTGTGGTGACCGTGGGGTGTGCCGCCGCAGCGCACTCCGGTGTACATCCCAGCCATGAACAGATTCAAATTCTTGTAAAATTCCACGAGACGCTGCCGGCGCTCTGGCTGCAACGCAGTCCCTGCTCCGATATTGAGTGCTGACAACGGCGTCGGTGTCCCATCAAGAGTCCCATCAAGAGTCGCCACAGGTTTCGACGCTGTAGTTGCGGCCGCTGTGATTGTCGATGAAGTTGTTGTCGGTATAGTCATTAACGAAGTCTGGCGAAATAGTGAACGATGCAATTCAGGCTGACGGTGATGCTCTAAAAATGCACTGGTTTAATTTCAGGTACAGAGAAAATGCAGCAACGGAGAATGGGGTGACTGACGGGATTCGAACCCGCGACCACCGGAGTCACAGTCCAGGGCTCTACCAGCTGAGCTACAGTCACCGTCGAGCGGTTCGGGAATTTTCAGAGGCGCCGATTGGCCGCAACCGTCTTACCAATTCCATGTATCAATCTGGCGCATTGCCAAGACCGTATACATTATAAAAGTGGTCGGGGTAGAGAGATTTGAACTCCCGACATCTTGCTCCCAAAGCAAGCGCGCTACCAGACTGCGCTATACCCCGATTGGGTCTTTCCATGGCCTTTCTGAGAGGCGGCATAATACTCAGGTGGCTTGGGCCAGTCAATGCTCAGCGTTACTGCTTAATTCGACCAAGTGCCGATTCCTGACCTTTCCTAACGCTCAATTCGCCAGCGACTGCCACCACTGCCGTCTTCCACTATTACTTTCAACGCAGTGAGCTGTGCCCGGATTTGATCCGCCTTCTGCCAGTCTTTATCGGCACGAGCCTGCTCCCTTGCAGCGATTAATTGCTCGATTTGCGCAGCATCGACCGCAGCTTCTTCGTAGCCAAGAAACAGCCCGGGGTCGGACTGCAGGATACCCAGTTGTCCGCCCAGACGCACCAGCAACGCACCCAGCTGGTTGGCCAGATCAGGATTCGCCGCTTTCTCCTTGTTGATTTCCTTCACCATATCAAACAAGACACTGAATGCTTCCGGTGTATTGAAGTCATCGTCCATCGCCACATTGAAGGCTTTCTCAAAACGACTGTTCGTCAGTGACTTCGCTTTGCGGATGTCCAGACCATTGTTGTTCAAACCATTGAGTGCGTTGTACAGCCGCGTCAATGCCTTGCTGGATTGCTCCAGACTCTGCTCGGAATAATTAATGGCACTGCGGTAATGACTGGCAATCAACAGGTGGCGAATCACTTCGGCTGGGTACTTCGCCAATACTTCACGCACGGTAAAGAAATTGCCGAGCGACTTCGACATTTTTTCGTTATCGACTCGCAACGGGCCATTGTGCATCCAGATATTGGCGAACGTCTCACCGGTAGCGGCCTCCGTCTGCGCCACTTCATTTTCGTGGTGCGGAAACAATAAGTCAGAACCGCCGCCGTGAATGTCAAAATGATTGCCCAGGCAGCAGGTAGACATGGCGGAACATTCAATATGCCAGCCTGGTCGTCCATAACCCCAGGGCGAATCCCAGCCCACACCATCGTCCGGTGATGCTTTCCATAACACGAAATCTCTTGGATCACGCTTTAACTCGCCGATTTCGATACGCGCACCGTCCAGCAACTCATCCAGCTTCTTCTTGGATAGCTTGCCGTAGTGCGGGAAGTTCTTGACGGAGAAATACACGTCACCATTGTCAGCCTTGTAGGCCGAGTCATTTTTGATCAAGATCTCAATCATGCTGACGATCTCATCGATATGCCCTGTAGCGCGCGGCTCCTGATCTGGCGGCAAAATTGACAGCGCCTGCTCATCTTCGTGTGCAGCCTTGATAAAGCGCTCAGTCAAATCAGAAAACAGCTCGCCGTTTTCTTTTGCACGGTTGAGAATTTTGTCATCAATGTCGGTAATATTCCGCACGTATTTGACTTTATATCCGCGCCAGCGCAGATGTCGCACGATGACATCAAACGCTACCAGCATGCGTGCGTGCCCAACATGACAATAGTCATAGGTGGTAATTCCGCACACATAAATGCCCACCTTGCCCGGTTCGATAGGGGTGAAAGTTTCCTTGCGCTGGGTGAGACTGTTATAGATTGTTATCACGGCTTCTCTGCTATTTGTTATCGCTGTCACTTTTCTCTGACATTAATCGTTACAATTCTATTTCGAGTCGCGCAGGGTAATGGTGCGATTGAACACGATGCGCTCCGGGGTTGAATCCACCGTATCGTTGCAAAAATAACCTTCCCGCTCAAACTGGTAATGTCGCAGCCCCCTGCCATTGCCTATGGACGGCTCTGCCAGGCAGCCGTGCAACTCATGCAAGGAATCGGGATTGAGGACATCGCGATAATCGGTAATGTCCTTGCTGTCCGGCTTCTCCACACTGAACAGGCGAGCGTACAAGCGCACCGTTACCGGCAGGCCCAATGCTGCCGACACCCAGTGAATAACCCCTTTCACCTTGCGCCCTTCGGGGTTCTTGCCCAGCGTGGCGAGGTCTACGCTGCAATGCAATTCCTGGATATTGCCACTGCTATCCTTGATGACCTGGTCACAGCGGATCACATAAGCTCCGCGCAAGCGCACCTCGCCACCGGGGAGCAAGCGCTTGAATCCTGCTGGCGCCACTTCCTCGAAGTCACTGCGGTCAATGCAAATTTCACGGGTAAGTGGCACGTCACGACGCCCCATGCTGTCGTCCTTGGGATGGCTGGGGAGGCTCAACTGTTCGACATGACCCACTGCCAGATTGCTCAACACTACTTTCAGAGGCCGCAACACACACATTACCCGCGCGGCTTCCTGGTCGAGATCTTCCCGCACCGCGTGCTCCAGCATGCCCAGATCCACCATGCTTTCGCTGCGACTCACCCCAACGCTTTCGCAGAAGTTACGGATGGCGGCGGCTGTGAACCCACGCCGCCGCATGCCTGCCAGTGTTGGCATGCGCGGATCATCCCAGCCCAGAACCACACCGGTATCTACCATTGTTTTCAGGTTGCGCTTACCCATCATCGTGTAATTGAGCTTTAGCTTGGCAAACTCGGTTTGCTCTGGCAGTACATACTTGACGCCGGATTTGAAACCACTGGCAGCCAGATCACTCGCCTCCCTCAGGCTATCGATATCCAGGTTGTGCAGAATCCAGTCATATAGAGGACGATGATCTTCGAATTCCAGTGTGCACAACGAATGGGTGATGTTTTCAATCGCATCGGAAATGCAATGGGTATAGTCATAGGTGGGGTAGATGCACCATGTAGAACCTGTCTGGTGATGCTCGATGTGACGAATGCGGTACAGCACCGGGTCACGCATATTAATATTGGGCGAGGCCATGTCGATTTTCGCGCGCAGACTATATGCGCCATCGGCGAACTCACCCGCACGCATGCGCTCAAATAGCGCGAGATTGTCGGCGACACTGCGATTTCGATCCGGGCTATTTTTGCCAGGCTCGGTCAGGGTGCCGCGATATTCCCGCGCCTGATCCGCACTCAAACTACAGACATAGGCCAATTGCTTGGTAATTAGTTGCATGGCAAAAGCATACAGCTTGCCAAAATAGTTCGACGAATAGCGCACATCCCCATGCCAGGCAAACCCCAGCCAGGTGATGTTGTCCTTGATTGCATCCACATACTCCTGACTTTCCTTGGCAGGATTGGTATCGTCGAAACGCAGGTTGCAGTGGCCGTTGTGGTCCGCTGCTACTGAAAAATTCAGACAGATGGATTTCGCATGACCAATGTGTAAATAGCCATTCGGTTCCGGTGGAAACCGGGTATGCACACGCCCACCATGTTTGTTCTGCGCCAGATCCTGGGCAATCATATGGCGAATAAAATTTGATGGACTGGCGGTGACGGACACCTCATTAGAGTCCGATGTGTTGTCTGACATTAGGAGCAATCTGCGTTATTACTGCGGTTAAATGGAGAGAGAACCTCTGTATCGGTACTCGCAAAAGCCGTATTATAGCGATTCGTGAACGATCCCATAAGGAAATCTTTGCATGGTTCACGCACAGGCAAGATAAATACAACGAAACAACAAGCTGCAGGGAATCAGATGATCGTATTAAATACCAATTACGGCCCGATAAAAATTGAACTGGATTTTGTCAAGGCACCAATATCCGCCGCAAACTTTCAGCAATATGCCAGTGATGGCTTTTATGACGGCACCATATTCCATCGCGTAATCGATAACTTCATGATTCAGGGTGGTGGTTTTACCAGCGACATGCGGCAGAAGTCAGCTCGCAAACAAATTACCAACGAAGCTGATAACGGCCTGCCCAATGTCATCGGGTCACTCGCCATGGCGCGTACTTCCGATCCTCACTCTGCCAGTTCGCAATTTTTTATCAACGTCGGCGAAAACACTTTCCTGAATCATCGCAGCAAGACCGAGCAGGGCTGGGGCTATGCTGTATTTGGCAAGGTCGTAGACGGCATGGAAGTCGTGAACAAGATCAAGCAGTGCAAAACCGGTTCCAGGGCCGGCCATTCCGATGTGCCGATAACTGAAGTCGTGATTGAATCGACCGAAGTTATTGCCGCCGACTAGGCACCAGGGCTCCCACTTGTCGGCCAGGCTGCTCTTCATATCCGACCTCCATCTCGAGGCCTCCCGCCCGGACATTACCCGTACGCTGCTCCAGTTCCTGGCAGACAATCGCGGCAACTGCACCGCGTTGTATATTCTGGGTGACCTGTTCGAAGTGTGGATTGGCGATGATGATCCCTCGCCGCTGGCAGCTGCGGTAGCGCAAGCCCTGCACCAGTTCAGTGCGGCGGGAGCACAAGTGTATCTGATGCATGGCAATCGCGATTTTTTGCTGGGAACTGACTTTGCCAATCGCTGCGGCGCCAAACTGATTAATGAGCCTTATACCTTGGCGAGCCCGGCTGGTTCAACTCTGCTGCTGCTGCACGGCGACTCACTGTGTACTGACGATATCGATTACCAGCAATTCCGTTTACTGGTGCGCACCCCCCATTGGCAACAGGAATTTTTGGCACAATCACTGGCAGCGCGCCACGCCTTCGCGGCCAAGGCCAGAGCGCAATCAAAATCTGCTACTGCGAACAAGCACATGGACATCATGGATGTGAATTCACAAACGGTGCTGGAAATTCTGCAGAGCAATGCACCGGTCACATTGTTGCACGGCCATACCCACCGCCCGGCCATACACTATATTGATGTGGTAGCAGGTGCAGGCGGGGCGCGCTCGGCGCAGCGCATCGTGCTTGGGGCGTGGGACACTGAACCCTGGTATGCCGAGAGCGACGGCGCGGGGATTCGGTTGCAGAAATTGGCGCTATTGGACGCCTGACCAACAGGTCATTTGCCAGCACTTCACCTGCGTTGGGTAGCCCAATCAATTCAACCTGCGTCCCGCTCCAGACCCGCGGCATAGTAACGTTCATGATGGGCCTGGGTGAGCAGCAAGATTTCCGTGTCCAGCAACTCGCACAACTGAGCCAGTGGCAGCTGCTGGTATTCCGGTAATACATAGGCCCCGTACTCGGCCAGGTTAGTGATATCCCGGTGACATTTCTTCAACAAATTGTGCAACCAGCAATATGGCGACAGGGTCGGATCATACTGCACCGCAAACTGCTCCAGCCCGGCCTGTAAATTCGGCACAGAAAAAATCCGCAGCTTGTTCTCCAGGATTTGGCAGATCAGTTTTTCGATGCGCTGCAATACCGCTTGCTTTGCCACCGCGTCATAGCTGTTCCAACCAATCACTTCGAAGGCATAGCGCTTGCAACCACGACACACCGCATCCCCAAAAGATGTGGTTGAGCAGATGCCAATACAGGGTGTTTTAACGCCACTCATAGAATTCGCAAGACTTCGTTGTGTTGCAGGCAGGATAGCCGCCAGTGTGCAAGTAATGCTGGCGACTTTACCAATTATTTGCGGCAGCAAACAACCACCGATTGTACGGCAAACGCGCCTGCTATGCGCATGCCATCTGGATATTTTCCATGCTATCCAATAGACTACGCTCGCGCTTTAACTATCTGCCCGAACCCTTGCACCCGGTAAAAAGTGTGTAGTCAAAACCCGGTCCGAGCCAGATCAAAATACTACTCTGCCTGAAAGTGATTCAAGCAATGCTCCCGGGCAACTGCTGGAAAAATATTCCTGAAGATTCACTGATAGCTGAGCATCACGAGGAAACTACCTTGTTAGAAGCCTATCGAAATCATGTTGAAGAACGCACCAAAGACGGCGTGGTACCAAAACCACTGTCCGCGGAACAAGTTGTCGGGCTGATTGAACTGTTAAAGAATCCGCCAGCCGGAGCAGCAGAATTCCTGCTCGACCTGCTTTCCAATCGCGTACCAGCAGGTGTGGACGAAGCCGCTTATGTGAAAGCTGGTTTCCTGTCTGCCATAGCCAGAGGTGAAACCAGTTCCCCGCTGGTCAGCAGGCCATTGGCAGTCAAACTGCTGGGCACGATGCTCGGCGGCTACAACATCACCACACTGGTTGGCTTGCTGGACGACAAGCAACTTGGCGCCGCAGCGGCCACCGAACTGAAGCATACACTGTTGATGTTTGACGCTTTCCATGACGTGGCTGCGAAGTCCCGCAACGGCAATGAGCATGCCCGGCATGTGCTGCAGTCATGGGCTGACGCTGAGTGGTTCACTTCGAAACCGGAGCTGCCCCAAAAACTGACAGTTGCCGTGTTCAAGGTCCCTGGCGAGACCAACACCGATGATCTCTCCCCTGCACAGGATGCCTGGTCACGCCCTGACATTCCCTTGCACGCGCAAGCGATGTACAAGAATGCGCGCGAAGGAGTGACGAACGCACAGGCGCAGATTGCAGAACTAAAAGCCACCGGCTTCCCGGTAGCTATCGTTGGCGATGTGATGGGCACTGGCTCTTCCAGAAAATCGGCTACGAACTCTGTGTTGTGGTTTATAGGCAATGATATCCCCCATATTCCTAACAAGCGCGATGGGGGAGTTTGTATTGGCGGCAACATTGCACCGATTTTCTTCAACACGATGGAAGATGCAGGCGCCCTGCCCTTTGAATGCGATGTGGATAATTTGAATACTGGCGACATCATCGACATCGATGTCTACGCTGGCAAAATCACCCGTCACAAAAGCAATGAGCTCGTGTGCGAATTTGAATTGAAGACGGATGTACTGCTGGATGAAGTTCGCGCCGGCGGCCGTATACCATTGATTATCGGGCGCGGCCTGACGCAGCGGGCGCGCGAAGAACTCGACCTGCCACCATCAAAGACATTCCGCTCACTGATCGTTGGCGCAGAATCCAAAAAAGGCTTCACGCTGGCGCAAAAAGTTGTCGGTCGTGCCTGTGGCGTGGCTGGCGTGCGCCCTGGCAGTTATTGCGAGCCGAAAATGACTACTGTCGGTAGCCAGGACACGACCGGCCCAATGACGCGTGATGAATTGAAAGACTTGGCATGCCTCGGTTTTTCTGCCGATCTCGTCATGCAGTCGTTTTGTCATACTGCCGCCTATCCGAAGCCGGTAGACATAGAAACCCAACACACGCTGCCGGATTTCATCCAGACTCGCGGCGGCGTGGCACTGCGACCCGGTGATGGCATCATTCATTCCTGGCTCAATCGCATGCTGCTGCCTGACACCGTCGGCACTGGTGGCGACTCGCACACGCGCTTCCCAATCGGCATATCCTTTCCTGCTGGTTCCGGTCTGGTCGCTTTCGCTGCCGCCACTGGCGTAATGCCACTGGATATGCCTGAATCTGTGCTGGTCCGCTTTAAAGGCAAGCTGCAACCCGGCATCACGCTGCGTGACCTGGTAAATGCCATTCCGTATGCCGCGTTGCAATCTGGCGACCTCACCCTGGCGAAGAAAGGCAAAGTAAACATCTTTTCGGGCCGCATCCTCGAGATTGAGGGTCTGCCGGATCTGAAGGTAGAACAGGCCTTCGAGCTTTCCGATGCCTCGGCCGAGCGTTCCGCTGGCGGTTGTACCATCCGCCTCAGCAAGGAACCGATCATCGAATACTTCAAGTCGAATGTAACCCTGCTGCGCTGGATGATCGCAAACGGCTACGGCGATGCCCGCACTCTGGAACGCCGTGCGCAAGCCATGGAAGAATGGTTAGCGAATCCGGTATTGCTGGAACCAGATGCGAATGCAGATTACTACAAGGTTATTGAAATCGATTTGAACGAAATCAAGGAGCCCCTGCTCGCCTGCCCGAACGACCCCGACGACATCAAGCCATTGTCTGCAGTCCAGGGTACCAAAATCGACGAGGTATTTATCGGCTCTTGCATGACCAACATCGGCCATTTCCGTGCAGCAAGTGAGGTGCTGAAACAAGTTGATGGCACCATTCCAACCCGCCTCTGGATTGCGCCACCCACCAAGATGGACGAGCATCAACTTTCCGAGGAAGGTATCTACAACATTTTCGGTGTCTCTGGTGCCCGCACCGAAATGCCAGGATGCTCCCTGTGCATGGGCAACCAGGCGCGGGTCGCTCCGAATTCCACCGTGGTCTCCACCTCAACCCGCAACTTCCCCAACCGCCTCGGTCAGGGTGCCAATGTGTTCCTCGCCTCGTCCGAACTTGCTGCAGTATGCTCTGCCATTGGCAAGATTCCGACGATGACTGAATACATGTCTTATATGGGTAATATCAACACCATGGCAGACAGCATCTACCGCTATCTCAACTTCAATGAGATCGCCAGTTATATGCAGGCAGCTGAGCGCGCGAAGAATATTCCGCTGACGAATATTCGGGAAGTGGCTTGATTGGTCTAATCTGCTGAAATCTGGATCTCATCCAACAGGGTAAATGCAGATCCATAGCTGTAATCAGGCCGTGCTCTTTTCAACAACTTCAAACGCATCTTTTGAAAGTGTCGCTTCGGCTTTGATGCGGGTGAGTTGTGCCTTCATCAACTGTTGTCGAACTTCGCCGAATTTGTGCCAGCGCGTTAATGGCGTGATGAGACGTGAGGCGATCTGGGGGTTGAGTTTGTCGAGAGCCAGGATCTGGTCAGCGAGAAATTCGTAACCGGCACCACTCTTGTCATGGAAGGCGATGTGATTCTGGCCTGCGAAGACACCGATAAGAGAACGTACCTTGTTCGGATTTTTGATATTGAAAGCCGGATGGTGCATCAGCTTCTTGACGTGATCCAGGGTGTTCGGCAGCTGACATGTTGCTTGCACGATGAACCACTGATCCATAACAAGTGGTTCATGCTGCCATTGCTGGCAGAAACTGTCGAGCGCGCTCGCTGTCAGAACGGCAGCAGCAGCCGCATCGCAATTTACCAGAATCCGCAAGGCGGCCAGCTGATCAGTCATATTGGTCGCAGCTTTGAATTGATCGTAACAGCGCTGTATCCACTGCTCTTTACCGGTTCGAACAAGATAGACTAGCGCCAGGTTTTTCAGGGCCCGTTGCGCGATAGCCTGCGCATCAACCTTGAACTCCTCTCTTGAAAGGTTTGCCATATACAGCCGGCCAAATTTACCTTCAAATTTGGCTGCTAGCGAATTTATGAGAAATTCCCGCGCGGCGTGAATGCCGTCAACGTCGGCAACGTCGGCGGTCTCTATCAGGAAACCTTCGTTCGGCAGATTCAACAGATGGGCAAGCATGGCCTTGTCCAGCTTGGTATCAGCCAGGGCGGAGTCAAGTACTCCAGCATAAGCCTGCAGCAGAATTTCCGGTAACGTGAGTTGCCTGCCATGCTCGATCTGGCTCTGAACTTCGGCAATGACACTGATCCCCAACTGCTGCGAAGCGTTCCAGCGGTTAAATCCATCGGTGTCATGCACCATGAGGAAATACAAGTGCTCGCGACTGTAAGCAAAATGCAGATGCACTGGCGCGCTGAAACCACGCAGAAGTGATGGTATCGGCTGTGTCGGTACGGCGTCGAAGATGAATTGCTGACTACGTTTCGTCACTGACAATACGCAATCCGTTGTCTCGTTATCCGAATGCTGCAGATTGCCACCATGTAACAACAGTGGAATTTCCTTGCCTTTGCTATCCAGCAAGCCAACTCGCAGCGGTATATGAAATGGCAGTTTATCTTTTGCTGACTGACCAGGTGTGTCAGGACACGACTGCTCCACAGTCAGCGTGTACTGGCGCGCGCTTTCGTTATAGTCACCCTTGATATGCAATGCCGGTGTGCCCGCCTGGCTATACCAGTTACGGAACTGAACCAGATCGACGCCGCTGGCATCTTCCATGGCTTTCATGAAATCTTCGGTAGTGACAGCCTGGCCATCATGCCGATCAAAGTACAGATCGCTGCCGGCGCGAAACTTTTCAGGTCCTAACAACAGACTGAGCATTCGCACTACTTCTGAGCCTTTCTCGTAGATAGTTACTGTATAAAAATTGGAGATTTGCATATAGGAGTCGGGCCGCACCGAATGCGCCATCGGCCCTGCATCTTCAGCGAATTGCACGGTGCGCAAAAAACCTACTTCCTCGATCCGTTTCACCGTAGCCGAACCAAAGTCTTTAGAAAATTCGGCATCGCGAAACACAGTAAAGCCTTCTTTCAGACTCAATTGAAACCAATCACGGCAAGTTACGCGATTGCCCGACCAATTGTGGAAATATTCATGAGCAACCACCGCTTCGACTTGCAGAAAGGCGAAATCTGTAGTTGTTTTTGGGTTGGCCAGCACACAGGATGTGTTGAATATATTGAGACCCTTGTTCTCCATCGCGCCCATATTGAAATCATCGACGGCAACGATCATGAAGATATCCAGGTCGTACTCGCGACCATAGACCTTTTCATCCCAGCCCATCGCATTCTTCAATGAACGGATTGCGTGATCACATTTATCCAGATCCTTTGGCTCCACAAATATTTGCAGGCTAATCTTGCGCCCACTGCCGGTAGTGTATTCATCCTTGATACAAGCCAGATCACCTGCCACCAGCGCAAACAAATAGCTGGGCTTCTTGAAAGGATCTTCCCAACTGACCCAATGTCGATTCGCATCCCTGTCATCGATGCCGCTGGCAACGTTATTGCCATTGGACAGCAAAATCGGATAGCGGGACCTGTCTGCAAATATCGTCGTGGTGAACTTTGCCATCACGTCGGGTCGATCCAGATAATAAGTGATCCGTCGAAACCCTTCAGCTTCGCATTGTGTGCAAAACATTGCACCGGACTTGAACAATCCTTCCAGCGCAGTATTTTTCTGTGGCTCCAGACGAGTGTGACATTCCAGCGTGAACTCGTCTGGCGTCCTGCCAAGCAGTGCAGTCAAACCGCTGATGGTTAGCCCATCCTCATCCAGGATATAATTCGCACTCAGCAACTGCGTATTATCAAGTAGTAATTTTTCCAGATGCAGCTGCCTGCCATTGAGAATCAGATTATCCGCTTTCGGCGCGCCCGGCTGTTGATTGCGTTTGAATAGCAGGCGCGCAGTCACCAGCGCAAACTCCTCATGCAAATCGAAATGCAGATCAGTGGTTTCAATCAAAAATGCAGGCGGTTGGTAATCCTTTAGATAAGTCGTCCTGGCCTGTGCGTTTCTCATAGCGATACTGCCTCAAAAATAAATCTAATAACTGAACTGTATTTCGTAACCGGAAAAACTGCGCATATTGATCACCCCGGTGTCAAACAACAGGTATTGTCCTTTAATGCCGAGCAAGGTGCCTTCCACTTCCGGTGTCTTGTCGAAATTAAGCGACGAAATTTTTTCCGGATAGTTGATGACTGGATATTTAATGTTAACCGTATCAATGCCATTCAATATGCTGATTGCAAAAAAACCGAAACGCTCTTCCAATTCCTTGATTGCAGCGGCGCATTGTTGCAGCAAACGCCGCGCTTCAGCCTGCATATCCAGCTCTGTCGCATCTCCTTTCAACATCTCGCGCCAATTGGTTTTGTCGGCGACATGTTGTTTGAACATGATTTCGATCGTGCCCGACTGCAGACGAGTGCGCACACGCATGATGGCGAGTGCCTGTGTGGCGCCCTGATCAATCCAGCGTGTTGGCACTTGTGTGGCACGAGTAATACCCACTTTCAATCCGGATGAATTGGCGAGATAGACAATGTGATCCTGCATGCAATAGCGCTCACCCCACGCAGGTTCGCGGCAAGTGCCTTGATCAAAATGACACTTCTCAGGATGAATGATACAGGAATCGCATTGCGCCAGTTGCTGAAAACAAGGATAACAGTAACCCTGATTAAAACTCTTTGCCGTCTTGCGACCGCAATGAACACAGTTGATTGTGCCGGAGTAGAGTAACCGAATGGGTTTTCCCAGATAGGGATTCAACTCTACCTGACTCTCTCCGAGGGACATTGCATACGTCACCGGATTGTCGAGACGCGCCTGCATCTTGCGCAGAGTGCCTGTTGCAACATTTTTCATGCTTGATCCTTACACCAGAATTGCACGAAGCCACTTCCCGTCTTGCGTGCCGCAGTGCTTTCCTGATTCTTGCAACTGGTTGGAAAATCAAAACCTGTGCGTTGGTTCTCTGGCAAAAATCTGCTCTCATAGAGAATGACAAGTTGCAGACAGTTTTCCAGCTGTTCAGCGCTCAACCTCGTGCCATCACTGAACTTGCGTAATTCCACCGCGCAGCGCAGTTCCCCGTGAATAGCTGGCGTGATCTGCGCGGACAGCTCGTCAAGTGACTCTGGTCTGCGTTGCAAAAGCGCATCGATTGTTGCGGTAGTTACTGTCAAGCGCCGATTCCTCAGTATTTGCCGATCAGGTCACGGCGCAGGAAATAGCAATAATACACTACTATGACTGCGCCCAGCAGCAGGCCCATGATCAGGCCCCCAACATGCGCCGCCGTTGCGATCCAGGAGGATGCCACCAGTTCCATAGCAATCAGGGCGACGATAAACACGGCAAACATGCTGTTACTGAGCTGCAGACGTGAGCGCGGCATGCCAACGTGAATAATCCATGTGTATCCCACCAACCCATACACGACACCAGACATGCCGCCGAAATTGCTGGAATTGCTATACAGATATTGTGTGGTGTTGCTCGCAAATGAGGTCAACACTATAACGAGTACAAACAACCAACGCGGATGTATCGGCTCAATCTGCCTGCCGAAATACCACAGCCATAACATGTTGAATACGAGGTGCAGTTCCCCGAAATGCAAAAACATCGGGGTCAGCGAACGCGCGCTTGCGCTCAAACTTAAGAGATCGCCGAGCAGTGGCAACAAACCATCGGTCGCGACGCGAGGGTAGAACAGAAAAGCCACGCGATCTGAATGTGCACCCAATGCGCTGATCAAGGCCACAGCAAGGCAGACGCTGATCAGACTCACGCTGACGGGACTCTCGCTATAGACGCGTCCGGCTGTGCGCATAAAACTATTTATTGAAAAGTTTTGTCGCGGGCGGGATATCGGCGCAGACTCTGGCCTGTTGAATTGCCAATCCTGCAAAGCGCGCCGGATGAACTCTGCTGCGCGCTCACTATCGACCCACACTACCTGCTGTCCAGATTCCTCATTGATCCGGTGACGAATTCCCTGAGTTTGCAAAAACGCGCTGAACTCTCTCAAATCTGTCTCGAGAGTCAGACTGGCAGCTTTAATCATCAACCCGAACCAGTCGATTGCCCCAGCCAAGTTTACTCCGGCAAGCCTGGTAAAAACTGTGCTCCGAGGGATGCAATAATTGCAAAGAAACAGATTTCTTCGATACTAATATTTCATCTCCGGCAGCAGCCGTATGCACCACCACACCATCACAACTGAGTTGTGGATTTAATCTGACGTCTGCTGCGACCACGATGCGAATCTCGCTATCACCATCCACCACCAGTGGACGACTGTTAAGTGAATGTGGATACATGGGCACCAGTACCACAGCATTCAGGCCCGGATGCATGATCGGACCTCCGGCAGACAAGGCATAGGCTGTGGACCCGGTAGGTGTGGCCACGATCAGCCCATCAGACTCCTGACTGTATACAAATTTGTCATCTATAAATAACTCGAATTCGATCATCTGCGCCGCTTTGCCTGGATGGAGTACTACATCATTCAATGCCGACCCAAGTTGGTGTACCTTGCCGTCCTTCCTGACAGAGGCATCCAGCAGAAAGCGTGACTCAACAACAAATTTATCACTCAGGACTTCAGTAATCCTAGCTTCGAGTTCGCCCGGCAGAATATCCGTCAAAAAGCCCAAGCGTCCGCGATTGATACCAATAACCGGAATCTTGCTGGATGCAATGTATTTCGCCACATTCAACATTGTGCCATCGCCACCGACTACCATGACCACATCGCAGAACTTTGACAATTCAGCGCGACTGTAATTCGGCAAATCGTGTTCTTTAAGCAGACGCGCAGTATCTGTATCCAGTACCACCGCCAGTTTGCGCTCAGCCAGTATCGCCAGCAGGCGTCGCAATGTGTCCAGCACACCGTCATGCCCGGGCCGTCCCACCAAACCAATTGTCTTGAATTTCACCATAGTTAAACCGAGCCTTTCAATTAGGTGCTCGAGACCCTGTTACCCAGGGCCTGCCTTAGCAAAGCGGCGCCAGTATAACACGGGCTGAGTCGCGCATTCATTCGAGTTGCGGCTGGTTTTCGTGCTTGCTCCCCGGCCTGTTCCGGGTTCGCATTGAACGAGGTAAATCGGGTAGAATCAACCCCGCGCCAATGCTCTCGCGCTACCTTTGACAGCACTTATAAAAACCAGTAAAAAATCCGAATATGAATCACATCACATGGACAGGAGCTTGCAATTGAAACATCTCAGCCCACAGTCGCGTATTGCTGTACTAGGATTGGGCTATGTTGGATTGGCATTGGCCCATGCGCTGGGACAGAAGTATCCAACAGTCGGATTTGACATCAATCGGGAACGCGTTGTGGCCATTAGCCAGGGTAAAGATGCCAATCTGGCACTTACCCAAGAACAACTGCAAGCTCCGACGCAAGCACGCTATACACCAGAACCGGCCGATCTCGCCGGTTGCGAAATCTACATTATTACAGCGCCGACACCAGTAGACTCCCAAAATCAGCCTGATCTGGGACCAGTAAAGAATGCTACCGGGCTCGTTGCGGCAGTACTGAAAGTCGGCGATATCGTCATCTTCGAATCTACTGTCTATCCTGGAGCCACAGAAGAAGAGTGTGTGCCTATCCTCGAACAGATTTCCGGCCTCAAATTCAACATCGATTTTTATGTTGGCTACAGCCCGGAACGAGTTAATCCGGGTGACCACGGACATTCATTGACTGATATTGTGAAAGTGACATCTGGCTCCACACCTGCAGCCGCTGACAAGGTTGACGCCCTGTACAAGAGTATCATCAAGGCTGGTACGCACCGGGCAAGCAGCATCAAGGTGGCCGAGGCTGCCAAGGTTATCGAAAATACCCAGCGCGATCTCAATATTGCACTCATCAATGAGCTAGCGATTTTATTTGGCAAGCTCGGCATCGATAGCAAGGAAGTACTGGAAGCGGCCGGCAGCAAATGGAACTTTCTGCCATTCAAACCTGGATTGGTGGGCGGCCATTGTATCGGTGTAGATCCTTACTATCTTACCTACAAGGCGCAACAGGTAGGCTATCACCCCGAAGTTATTCTCGCCGGTCGGCGTATCAATGATTCTATGGGGACTTATGTGGCTGGACAGTTGGTGCGACTGATGCTGTCCAAGCGCATTCAGGTCACTGATGCCAAAATCCTGGTTCTCGGTCTCGCATTCAAGGAAAATTGTCCTGATATTCGCAACACCCGTGTGACCGACATCATCAAGGAACTGCACAGCTATCATGCACAGGTAGATGTCTTCGATCCCTGGGTCGACAAAGCCGCATCACCGCTGTTGATAGAGCAACCGCGCGCTGCCACCTATGACGCCATCGTGCTGGCTGTAGCACACCGGCAATTCGTCCAACTCGGCATTGAAAGCATTCGCGCGTTCGGTAAACCCAGCTCGGTGATCTACGATGTGAAACATGTGTTTGCAGCGAGCGAGGTGGATGGTTGTCTCTAGCAAGGATTGAACTCTAAATGAAAATTCTGGTGACAGGCAGTGCGGGCTTTATTGGACACGCTGTGTGCCAATGCTTGCTGCAGCGCGGCGATACTGTAATCGGCGTGGACAACCTCAACGACTATTACGACGTACAACTTAAACTGGACCGCCTCGCAAACTTGCTCAAGCAGCCCGGGTTTACCAATATCCAGTGCAACCTTGAAGACGCCCCTGCTATTGACAGCATCTTCAAGACACAGCGCCCGCAGCGCGTAGTCAATCTCGCTGCACAGGCTGGGGTACGCTACTCATTGCAGAACCCCCAAGCCTACGTCAGCTCCAATCTTGCAGGCTTCGTCAACATTCTGGAAGCCTGCCGTTATCATAACGTTGAACATCTGGTGTATGCATCGAGCAGCTCGGTCTACGGCGCCAATACCAGCATGCCATTCTCGGTACACAACAACGTAGATCACCCACTGAGTCTGTATGCTGCGAGCAAGAAGGCCAACGAACTGCTCGCACACACATACAGCCATCTGTTTCAGTTACCAACTACCGGACTGCGTTTTTTCACCGTCTACGGACCCTGGGGCCGCCCGGACATGGCGCTGTTTATTTTCACCAGAGCGATTCTCGCCGGCAAACCGATCGACGTATTCAATCACGGCAAGCACAGGCGGGATTTCACTTATATAGACGACATTGTGGAAGGCGTGCTGCGCGTGCTCGACAAAGTTGCCACACCGAACCCGGATTGGGATAGTGCTGCGCCGGATCCTGCCACGAGCATGGCGCCGTGGCGGCTGTACAACATTGGCAGCAACAAGCCCATCGAGTTGATGCACTATATTGAAACGCTGGAACGTTGCCTCGGGCGCACTGCCGAGAAAATTTTCCTGCCAATGCAGGCAGGCGATGTACCGGAGACTTATGCGGATGTTGCGGCGCTAATTCGCGATGTAGGATACCAGCCTGCTACTCCAGTGGCAGTGGGTATCGCGAACTTCGTCGCCTGGTACAAACATTATTATAGTATCAGTTAGCGTGCCGGACCTGGCAATTTCCCCATTGCCCCAGGCAGGTTACGGCGCCGACCGCACACGTACGACCAGCGGTGTAGTGGTATAGACAACCTCTTGCAGCGCACTCACTTCATAGGCGATATATATATTAAATTCCCGGCCTATTGACGCGCTATCAAACTGGAATCCTTGTAATAAACTGAGTCGTTCCAGTTTGTGCAATTTGCTGTTCTTTATAGTGGCGATCAATCCGGTGGCCGTGCCATCCCACTGACTAAAGCCACCAGCACTGTTCAACTGGAACACCTGCCCTTTCTCTGCCGTTATTAATACATAGATATTGCCATAGGCACCGACGTGCGCGGGGTCGACACTGATCTCGGCAAATACATCCACCAGATCTGCCGGCGTTACGTAGTTGGTAAAACTAAGTCCATTATTATGACTCGCTGCCATGGCAATCGATGCTGTAGTCGGCTTGCCACTCAAGGTAGTGACAGTATTACGCGGCAAATCCGGCACTTTGGTCGGATAATAATTCGCCAACTGATACTTGACGATGTTGAGTGCCTGCGCCGCATCGGCTGGCATGGGCAATCCGGCATCACGACCGCACACGAAGCCGAGGCATACAAGCCTCGGATTGGAAAACTGCGCAATGCGCGTACTCGCATTGAATGCCGCTGGCAGCGCCATTACAGTGGCGAACTGACCTTCGACCCCAAATCCCGTGCCAAAATCAAAACTGCCACCGCCGCCATCTTCTTTGTGCGAATGGGTAAGCCCCATGTTGTGACCAAGTTCATGTGCAACCACTATGTCTGTTGGGCAGTCGATACCAATATGCGCGAAGGCGAATTGCTTTTCTGTCGCCGCGCTGAAATCTCCATTCGTGTTATAGCCCCCCACTGGCGCTAACCCGCAACGGCTCGTCTCCCGCCCCAGCGGCCGCAGCAGCATGACCAGGTCACCTCCGTAAATCTCCCGCAGTTTTCCCAAGTTGGCAAAGGCCGGGTCGGTCTGGTAGATCATGGCATCCAGAGCCGTATCCATATCGGTACTGTCGGTATACGCCACTTCACCATGGAAGACTGGTCGCAGGCGAATGCCGACGCCACTGTCGGCATAAACCTGATTCGCCACACTAATCAGTTGATTGATGCGAGTTTCAACTCCGAGCGGGTAAAGTGCTTTGGCGCCGGCGGTGTAGAACGCCACAACATCTATCACCGTATCGCTGTAATCGACAGAAGCGGCGTTGGCCGGATTGGTCCCAAGCAGGTTTTCATTGTAGTCGCTGATACCATCGCCATCAGTATCACTGCGCACATCGGCGACAACATTGATGGTTGCATCTGCATAACGAAAATTGCCCACGACCGGTGTGCTGAACACTCGCGGTTTTGACTGATCTGTCACCGCTACCCGAAAAGAAAATTGCTTGATCTCACCTGGGGCGAAGTCACCCAGCTCGCAATACAATACTTTCTGCAAAGACAGACTCAGTTGTTGGCGGCAGCCTGTGCTGGCCGTTTGCAACACGCTGTTCTCCAGCACGAAGAACATTTCGGCATAAAGGGCCGTGTGTTTCTGTGCGCTGATATTTTCAAACCGCAGGGTTGCAGTGACAGAACCGCCCACCAGAACATTGCTGCGATCGAAGGACTGGGTTACGCGGAAGTTGTTGGCATTGATACCCGAGACTGTAGCAGCCGCGCTGCCAGGCGTCGGCGCAGCGGCAGAATTTGTTAGCTGCAACTCCAAACGCGGCGGCAATTGCACGGGGTTTGAAACGGAGCGGTCTGCAACGGAGAGGTCTGAAACAGAGAGGTCTGAAACGGAGCGGTCTGCAACGGAGCGGTCTGAAACGGCGCGGTTTGAAACAAGGGGGGCTGCATCCAGAGACTTTGAAAAAAAGTGATCCGGAATCAGGAAGTCATGCTGTAAGGCACCCGCTGCGCTGCCCAATCCCACTGGTCGATACTGCCAGCCGCTGTAGTGACCATTGGCGCCTTCGGCATAGAATTGCACCGTGCCAGCAGCACTGCTCAAATGACCGAACAGGTAGGCATTACCCAAGGTCAAAGCGAGAGAATAAAGATTGCCGCGCAGCATGCCCTGCGCTCGCAGCATATAGTCACCATTGATATAGGTATCGATGGCAGTGACCGGCAGCTGGACCAAGCGCTCGGCGTCGAGTTGCACTCGCACCGAGTTCGGTGGCACTGCTGCCACGGCGTCTGACCACAGCGCAATGGCGATAGCGCGCGGCTCCTGGGCGTGCGCCGGTATTGCTACCAAACTTGATTCTGCGAATGCGATGGTGGCTTCGCCTGCCGTGCCCGAGGTCGCAACACTGATGCCAAGACCGGCAAGCAGCAATATGACTGGCCCGACACCATGCCGGCCCAGTCTGTGCTTTGGTCCTTGCTTCGAGCCACTAAAGATCATGCCAAACCTGAATTGAATGAAAGCTGCGCTTGCTGCGGTACGCCGCTGCTGCCACGAGCCACTGCTGTGAGCGAGCTCTGCAATCGCAAAGAAACTATTCTAGGTGTTTGTGGGAATTTTTACCAAAATCGGCCCGAGTCCCATAAGCGGCCGAAAAATGACAGGTATCTTATTGAAATATAAGATTTTTATCAATATATTCCACCCGAGTGAAGGGCTAATACCTCAGCTCCGGCGGGAATCAGACCCTGGCGAATCTGGTCGAACAGCCCCTGCAGCAGCTTGCCCGTATACACCGGCTCGAGTGGAATTGTGGAGTATCTGGAAAACTCAGTGAGGAATGCTTGCAGCGCCGGGCTGGTTTTCCCATAGCCGCCGCCGTGGTAGTCCTCCAGCATAGACCAGGTTGGGACGCAGGCTAGCGGCAGCCGGCGTGCTACTTCCTGCCGGAGATAACCAGGCGCATTCACTACCCCGACCCCCAACACTGTTGGCAACGGCTGCGATCGGGTAGCGTGCAGCCCGATAACTACTCCGGCCAGCGTGGTACCAGTACCGCAAGCGAGTCCGATATAGCGAGGACGCTCGGTAGATTGCCATTCCAGCAGGCGCACAATCTGGGTACAACCAGTAACGCCTAGCTCATTGCCGCCGCCTTCAGGTACCAGATGAAACGCACCGAAGCGTTGCCGTAGCTGTTCAATAAATTCAGGCTCTGACTTGCGCCGATATTCAGTGCGACTCACGGCCACCAGCTCCATGCCCTGTTGCTGCGCGAATCCCAGCACCGGATTCAACGGTTGCACCAACTCGCCCCGTACCATGCCGATGGTGCGCAAACCAAACTGCTTGCCCGCCGCTGCCAGCGCATATAAATGATTGGAGTAAGCGCCGCCGAAGCTGAGAATTGTCGGCATCTGCTGCGCCAGCGCATATTCCACATTGGGTTGCAGCTTGAACCACTTATTACCGTGCAAATGCGGATGCATCAGATCCAGCCGCAGCACGTTCAGCACCACATCGTGCTGGCGCAGCAATGGACAATCGATCGAGTCGAGCCGAGGTGGAAGCGAAGATAGATGCAACGACATGTGCGTGCTGATGCTGGGTGTAAATGCAGGTGAAATGGCAGGTGTAATGGCGGACCGGACGGGACTCGAACCCGCGACCTCCGCCGTGACAGGGCGGCATTCTAACCGGCTGAACTACCGGTCCGCGAAACACATCAAACTGATTACAACAGAAATTGGTGGGTGGTGAGGGGTTCGAACCCCCGACATTCGCCTTGTAAGGGCGACGCTCTCCCAGCTGAGCTAACCACCCACGCTACAGGCTGGGCATTTTACCGACTATGGCTTGCATGTCAACAAATACGCTGCCTGCAACTGCATTCCCGCCAATTACCGCGAGCTTTTCAGCCTATTTGCTAGGGTAATCATCCCCAAAAATAACTGACATCTAAAGTAGAATTTTCTCATAATAGGGTAAGAGGATATTCTGCATGAAAAAATCACGATTTAGCGATAGCCAGATACTGGCGATATTGAAACAAGCCGAGTCAGGCGCCCCGGTAGCCAACCTGTGCCGGGAGCATGGTATGAGCAACGCCTGCTTTTACCAGTGGCGCTCCAAGTTTGGTGGTATGGATGCGTCGATGATGAAACGACTAAAGGAACTGGAGGACGAGAATCGACGGCTTAAGAAGATGTATGCCGACGAGCGTCTCAAGGCTGAAATGGTCCAGGAGGCACTGGCAAAAAAGTGGTGAGGCCATCTCGGCGCAAGGAGATGGCTCAGCAGGCGTTCTATCTGACGAGAACGCCGAGATTGCGGACTGGTTAATCCGTCTGACCCACAACCAGAAGGATTGGGGGTTTGGTCTGTGCCGTGATTATCTGCGTAACGTCAAACGCTTCGAATGGAACCACAAGCGCATCCGCCGTATTTACTGCGAACTGGAGCTGAATTTGCGCATAAAGCCGAGGCGGCGAATCGAGCGAGAGAAGCCGGTACCACTGGTTGTTCCTGACGCACCCAACGAGGTTTGGTCAATGGATTTTATGCATGACCAATTAAGCGACAGTCGAACGATTAGACTTTTTAATGTGTTAGATGATTTTAATCGCGAAGGTTTAGGTATTGAAGTGGACTTTTCACTGCCAGCGGTACGTGTTATCCGCGCACTGGATCGCATCATCGAAGAGCGAGGCAAACCCGAGCGACTACGATGTGACAATGGGCCGGAATTTATCAGCCAGGATTTGAAAGCGTGGGCAGAGAAGCACGATATCCAGCTTGAATTTATTCAGCCTGGCAATCCGCAACAGAACGCTTATGTCGAACGTTACAATCGAACCGTGCGTTACAGTTGGTTAAGCCAATACATGTTTGACTCGATTCAGGAAGTTCAGGACTATGCCACACAATGGCTTTGGTTCTACAATAATGAACGACCTAACAAGGCTAATGGTGGTTTTCCGCCGAAACAAATGCTGACGGCAGCATGACTTCTACTTTTGAAACTAGTTAAAAAAGGGATGATTACCCTAGTATGCGTAAAGGCACCATCCCAGAGTGCATCCGGTGGCTCCGCCCGCATTTGCTCAATGCGCTCTAAATAGACCCGATACAACAATGTGTGGGGTTCCGCTGTGCTTAATAGTTGCAATATTTGTGCTGCCTCATCCCAGCGCTGCGCATAATAGAGATCTAGCGCGGCATGGAATTGTTCGACACGGGCTTTTAACTGCGCACCGGCACTGGCAATGGCGCAAATCGGTTGATAGCAATTTACCGCCTCGAGCTTGCCCTTTACCTTCATGCGATCGACCCGGCGCAGGAGAACTCCATCCAGCCCGCGCACGGTATCCTCGCCAACCAGCAACTTGATCCCGTAAAACTTGGCCAGGCTTTCCAGGCGCGAAGCCAGATTCACCGCGTCGCCAAGCACGGTATAGGAGAGCCGGTAAGTGGAACCCATGTCACCGACGTTCATGATGCCGCTATTTACGCCAACTCCAATGTTCACTTCGGGCAATCCCTGCTCCTGAAATACCTGCTTCAGTTCTTCGACTTTCTCCAACATTTTCAGCGCTGCCAGCACCGCATAATAGCGATGGTTCGGATCATCCAGTGGCGCACCCCAGAAGGCCATCACCATATCGCCGACATACTTGTCGATGGTGCCCTGGTAGTCGAAGATGATGCCGGTGATCGGTGTGAAGAAGTCATTGAGTAATTTCTTGAGTTGGGTCGCGCTCAGCGACTCGGAGATCGTGGTGAAACTGCGAATATCTGACAACAATACCGTTAATTCCTTGCTCTCGCCTTCAAAGCTGTAATTATCCGGGTTCTTCAACATGGCATCGATATGCGCCGGTGGCACGTACTGGTCAAACATGCCCTTGATTACTTTTCTCGTCTGGCTCTCGCTCAGAAATCCATACACGAGATTGATAGCTGTAATGATGAAGATCAGCAGCAACAGTACCAGCGTAAAATCCATTTTGTACACGGCCCACAGCTGTAAATTTGCCCAGATAACAGCAGCTATAAACGCAGTACCGGTGCCGATCATGGACGTCGCACCCAGGTAAGGCATACCAATCGCCAAACCCATACCGAGCACGACCATGACAAACACCAGCGCCCCGGCCTCCCAATCGGGCTTGAATGGAAAATGGATATCCCCTGTTGCGCGGAAACCTGCAAACGCGGCTTCGGTGGAGCTTTCTCCGGAATCGATATCTACCGTAGTTACCGAATTCAACAGTGCATTCAGCATGTTCGCGTGCACCTCAACCCCGGGGTAGATTCACTGCAAGGGCATAGCGCGCAGATCTCCCAGGCCTGGCGCACTGGTGCCGATCAGGACCAGTGCATTTTGCAAAGCTGCCTGCTCCTCCGCACTCAGGTTATCGCGCAACACGTCCGTCGCCGATATATAGGGGAAGTTCTCGTTATTGCCAAGGGACGAGCTACCGACGAAGGGTACGTTGACCTGCCCCCTGCGATCGGTAGGAATAACGAAGGCACCGGCACCCTTGCCGATGCGCACAGCTGTTACAACATCCTGATCGCCGTAAGTCTGGGTCACCAATTCGTAGTCTTCCAGGAAATTATAGACACGGATCATCTCCAGCGAGAGCGTGGGAAACAATTCCGAACCGAAGCGGACAATGAGAGGCACGCGCCTTACTACCCCGTCCTCGTCGGGCTGCTGATTCATGCTGCCATTACCCTGAGCTGCATCCTGCAAAACTGCAAGATTGCCGGTGAAACCGGTCATTTCATTCACTGTAATGCGCGCAGCCAGATCGGCACGGATATCGACGATGGATGCAGGCAATTCGTTATAGGCCGCCGTGGACTGCGGATCGAAATTAATGGCGAGCACAGTATCGATACCGCTTTGCATAACGTTGGCGAAATACTGATCTGAATCTATTTGTGGTTCGATCAGCTCGAGCGTTGCGTTGAAGCTGCTATCCAGGCTGGTGAGATCGATCGGTTCCAGCAAGTCCCGGATATTGCGATCAGGTTCTGGAAAGGTAAAATCGAAACCTACTACCAACACACCCGCATCGCGCAGTTTCTCCGTCAGCTGCCCGACCTTGATGCGATTCCAGGGATACTGCCCTTCCACCTGCAGACTGCGCTCATCGAGGTTAACGATGACGATTTTATTCGCTGGTGATTTGAGCGTCTTTGGCATGACCGAGAGCCTGGCGTCATACACCAGATATTCCAGCCGTTCCAGGGCACTGTAAACGAAGCCGGGAGCATCGATCTGCAGCCACAGCACGAATAGTGTGCCGAATGTGCCCAGCAATATTGGCATGCGCTTGCCTTGGGCAGCGAAACGCTGAAGGGACTTGAGCAGGGTCGGTGTGGACATAACCTACATTGCGTGCGCGGCCGTGATGTACGGCTCTTTATGATGTTGTTGAGTTTTGAGCTGCTGCGGCATTATATGCCATAAGCACCATATATAAAGTTCCGCTGTTTCCGGCAGGGAGTCGTCGCCGGGCTGTACATACTTCCTGACTGTCGGTAGTATCTTTTGCCTTAATTTAGCCCCTGCTTGTGGACCCTTGCCAGCTCGTGAAAATTTTCAAGGAATTTACTTTCGAAGCGGCGCATCGCCTGCCCCAGGTACCGGCGCTGCATAAATGCGCCCGCCTGCACGGACATTCGTTTGTAGTCAGGATTACTGTTGCTGGCGCGGTCGGATCTGATTCTGGCTGGGTGATGGACTTTGCCGATATCTCGGCGGCTTTCGCTCCAATCTATCAGCAACTGGATCATTATTATCTGAATGAGATTGCCGGGCTGGAGAATCCTACCAGTGAGAACATAGCATGCTGGATATGGAAGCGCTTGTCGCCGATTTTACCGGAGTTGGATGAGGTGGAGATTCGGGAAACTTGTACCAGCGGGTGTGTTTATCGGGGAAAGTAGCCCCCTGCTTGTTTTTATTCTTGCAGCTTCACTTCTGATTTTACTTTGAAAGGCTTGCTTTAATCGCGCCCTTCGAACTCTTTTGCAAAACCCTTTTAGCCGATCCCTCATTCGCAATGTTCAAACCAATTTCGTTAGATCGATAGCTTCATCTATTAACAATTGCTGATCTATTGACTTGCCGCTGCGAATGATTTGCTTGCTGGCCATAAATTCCTTGGGGCGATTAATACAGTCGGCGGCGAGTAGATTGCCATCTTTCAGGTAGAACAGGACGAAGCCGCTGCCGGAGGCGTTGCTGGTGTCGCCACGAGCTATTACAGAGTCGTAGCCGGTGTTGATGCCTGCCGTTTGTAATTTGATCGCGTATTGATCTGACCAGAACCACGGCACGCTGTCGTAGGAAATATTTTTGCCGCAGATGCTGGCGGCCGCGATGCGGGCCTGGTCGTTGGCGTTCTGCACGGATTCCAGCCGCAGCGTGCGTTGGTAGAGTGCGCTCGGATGTTCGGTGCAGTCGCCTGCGGCATATATGTTCGGGTCGCTGGTCTGCGCGAACTCATTGACCACGATGCCCTCGCCAACCTGCAATCCGGATTCGGCAGCGAGCGCAATGTTTGGTGCGATGCCTATGCCTATGATAATGAAGTCTGCTTCGATCTCACTGCCATTGTTGTAGAACACTTTACTGGAGTGGTCGTTATCGACGATGGCGTTGACAATCGCGTTGTTGTGGATTGCCACACCATAAGCGGCATGTAATGCAGAATAGTAATCGGAGAGGATCGGAGCGGCCACGCGGCCCAGGATTCGACTTGAGGCTTCCAGAACAGTTACTGCAAGGCGTTTCTGTATCATTTGCGCCGCGGCTTCCAGGCCGATATATCCGCCGCCGATTATCAGGGCGCGCCTGCCAGACTGCACGTGCGCCGAAAGCCTTGTCACATCATCCAGTGTGCGTATATAAAAGATATTCGCATGTCGATCTGCGATGGGCAGTTTGCGCACTCGCGCACCGACACACAGCGCCAGCTTGGCATAGCCCAGACTCTGGCCGTTATTCAAGCGAATGACCTGGCGCGCGCGGTCGATTGCAGTTACTTCGGTATTCAACAATAGTTCTATGGCGTTATCGCTGTAAGCCTGCTCAGGGCGCAAACGAATGCTATCCGCTGTCTTGGCACCAGCAAGAAAGTCCTTGGACAATGGTGGACGGTGATATGGCAATTCGCTCTCGGCGCTGATGAGTTGAATTGCACCAGTCCATCCTTCCTTGCGTAATTGCAAGGCCAGACTCACACCAGCGTGACTCGCCCCGACGATCAGGCAATTTTCATTCTTCATGGTTTCAATGCCGGTAATTGCCAGTCTATTGGACTTATATCATGGGCTAACAAGTAAGCGTTGCAGCGGGAGAAATGGTGATTACCAAAAAATCCGCGATGCGCTGACAGTGGTGATGGATGGGTTGATTCCAGCACCAGATGCCGTTGTCGATCAATCATTGCACCCTTTCTCTGGGCATAGGCACCCCAAAGCATAAACACCAGATTGTTACGTTGCGAGTTCAGGTGTTCGATGATGCGATCAGTGAAGCGCTCCCAGCCTTTGCCCTGATGCGAAGCGGCGCGCGCCGCCTCGACCGTAAGCACTGCATTCAACAACAATACGCCCTGCTCCGCCCAGTAATCGAGGCAGCCGTGGTCCGGTTGCACACAGTCCAAATCAGCTGCAAGTTCCTTGTAGATGTTGAGCAGTGATGGCGGCACCGGAATGCCGCGCTTGACGGAAAAACACAGGCCGTGCGCCTGGCCGGGACCGTGATAGGGATCTTGTCCCAGTATAACGACTCTCACCTTGTCGAAGCTGGTCACATTCAGTGCGTGGAATATTTCCGGTCCTGGCGGGTAGATGTGTTTGCCCTGCTGTTTCTCCTGCAACAAGAATTGCCGCAGTTGCTGCATATAGACTGCGTCGAATTCAGCCTGCAGGAGGTGGCTCCAGGAGGCATCAAGCTGTATTGCGCGGGGATCGGTCCTGCTATCTGTGCTCATCGTGCTGCGGGCGCATGTGCGGAAACAATAATACATCCTTGATAGAGGCGGCATTCGTGAACAGCATTACGAGTCGGTCGATACCTATACCTTCGCCGGCCGCTGGTGGCATACCGTATTCCAGTGCGGTGATATAGTCTTCATCAAAATGCATTGCCTCATTGTCACCGGCATCCTTTTGCTCAACCTGCATGCGAAAGCGCTCGGCCTGATCTTCCGGATCATTCAATTCTGAAAACCCATTCGCGAGCTCACGCCCGGCGATTATTAACTCGAACCGATCGGTAACCTGCGGATTCGAATCCTTACGGCGTGCCAGCGGCGATACTTCAATCGGATATTCGGTAATGAAGGTGGGTTGCAGTAATTGTGCTTCGACTTTCTGGTCGAATATCTCCATTAACATCCTGCCAGTTGGCCATGCCTTGTCCACTTTCACTCCCAGACTTTCCGCCAATGCGGCCAATCCGACCTGGGACTGGAATGGCGCATCGTCCTTTACCAGGCAATGTTGCTTGATCGCCGCGACCACTGTGACGCGCGCGAAGGGCTTACCGAAGTCGATGGCGGTTCCCTGATACTCAATTGTAGTCTTGCCCATGACTTCTTGCGCGAGCTTACGAAACATATCTTCGGTCAGATCCATCAGATCCTGGTAGCGCGAATAGGCCTGATAAAACTCCAGCATGGTGAATTCCGGATTGTGACGCGTCGACAAGCCTTCATTGCGAAAACTGCGATTCAACTCAAAGACTTTTTCAAAGCCGCCTACGAGCAGACGCTTCAGGTACAGCTCTGGCGCGACGCGCAAGTACATGTCTTGATCGAGCGCGTTGTGATGGGTCACGAACGGTCGCGCAGTAGCACCACCGGGGATGATCTGCATCATGGGTGTTTCCACTTCCATAAAACCCAGGTTTTCGAAGTAGTTGCGGACGCAACGCACGATACGCGAACGCGTCTCGAACAACTTGCGCGATGCTTCGTTGACGATTAAATCCACATAGCGTTGTCGATAACGCAATTCGGTATCGGTAAGACCCTTGTGTTTATCCGGCAGTGGGCGCAGGGATTTGGTCAATAACCGGAATCTGCTGGCGCGTACAGTCAACTCGCCTTTGTCCGTTTTAAACACCGTTCCTTCTACGCCGATGATGTCACCCAGATCGAGCGCCTTCAGCTCCTCCGCCTCGGCAGGTGGAAAAGCCTTGTTGTTCATATACAGCTGAATCTGGTCCGTGCCATCCTGGATAACGATGAACGGACCCCGCGAACGCACGATACGCCCCGCCACAATCCCCTGCGGTGCCAGCTCCGCCAATGCCGCTTTTTCCAGAGCACCAAACTGGCCATTCAGCTGCGCCGCTGTGTGCTCTCGTTTGAAGTCGTTGGGAAATGCCACTCGCAGAGCCCGAATTTCAGTCAGGCGCTCGCGCCGCAATGCGATCAGTTTATTATCGTCAGCATGCAGGAGCGGGTCGTGTGGTTGCTGGTCAGTCATAATTTCCATTTTTCTGTGAGTGATTCAGGTTTTATATCGCAATTTTTTTCAGGATGATTTTGCGCTACCTACTACAGCCCCATTTTCAGACTGGCCTCCATAAACTTGTCGAGATCACCATCCAGTACTGCACTGGTGTTGGTCACTTCGACATGGGTGCGCAAGTCCTTGATGCGTGACTGGTCCAGCACGTAGGAACGAATCTGGCTGCCCCAGCCTATATCGGCCTTGGAATCTTCCACGGTCTGGGCCGCTTCCCTGCGCTTGAATTCTTCCAGTTCGTACAGCTTCGCCTTCAATTGCTTGATCGCCATGTCCTTGTTCTTGTGTTGCGAACGCTGGTTCTGGCACTGCACAACGATGCCAGACGGCTCGTGGGTGAGGCGCACGGCGGAATCCGTCTTGTTGACATGCTGGCCACCGGCACCGCTGGAGCGGTAAGTATCAACACGCACGTCGGACATATCCAGTTCTACTTCAATCTCATCATCGATTTCCGGCGAAACGAAGACCGAGGCAAATGATGTATGCCGTCGATTGCCGGAATCAAATGGAGATTTACGCACCAGACGATGCACGCCAGTCTCGGTGCGTAGCCAGCCGAATGCATACTCGCCACTGAGATGAATAGTCGCGCTCTTGATGCCTGCGACTTCGCCTCCCGATACTTCGACCAGTTCACAGGTAAAGCCTTTGGCCTCACCCCAGCGCAGGTACATACGCAGCAACATCTCGGCCCAATCCTGGGCTTCGGTGCCGCCTGATCCTGCCTGTATATCGAGATATGCATTGTTTGCGTCCAGCGCGCCGGAGAACATGCGCCGAAATTCCAGACTCTCCAGCTGGGCAGTGAGTCCTGCGAGGTCAGTATTGGCCGCGTTGAACAAACCCTGATCCGATTCCTCCTGCGCGAGGCTTAGCAATTCCTGTACTTCCGTGATACCGGAGTACATTCGCTCTATGGTGCGCACGATGATCTCGAGATCAGCTCGTTCCTTGCCCAGGGCCTGGGCATACTCGGGCTTGTCCCATACACCGGATTCACCCAGCTCCAGCTCGACTTCGGCTAGACGCTCCTGCTTGGTGCCGAAGTCAAAGATACCCCCGAAGGCCATCGGTACGGGCTTTCAAATCCTTTAATTTGGTCAATTGCGCATTGATTTCAAGCATCTTGCCTATTCCTGTGCGACCGCCCGCAACCTGCTCACGGCTACAATTCCGGAGGCAAAGTCAGGGCGGCACGAGTACCGCAAAAAGGACGTAGTCTACCCTATTCCCGGCTGCGAATTGAACCGAGAGCAGCAATTCCATGGAGAACTTCCACGCGCATCGCCCCCGCCGCACCAGGCAATGTTTCACGCACGAACTCGCTACCGCTGGCTAACTTGCGCCTGACTCATCAGACCAACTCATAAGACGAACTCATCAGAGGTGTAGTAGGCTGCGCGGACGACCCGAATCACCCAGTGAGCGCTTGTGCCCTGCCCTATGAAAATCACGAATGCCAATCTGGAATGGCGTGACGATGGCATGCCCTATGCCATCGACTATGACGATGTGTACTTTTCCCGTGATGATGCCGAGGGGGAAAGTCGGCATGTATTTCTTGACGGGAACCGGCTGCGCTCACGCTGGCAGTCTCTGCTACCTGGCAGTCGGTTCACTATCGGCGAACTTGGATTCGGCAGTGGCCTGAATTTCATGCAGACCCTGCGCCTGTGGCAGGAACTGCCCACGCAGGACAGTCGACTGCACTACATCGCATTTGAACAGCATCCCTTAACTCACGCCGACATGCTCAGACTGCATGGGCGCTGGCCGGATTGCGCCGAAATTAGTCAGCGACTGCTGCAA
>Ga0209553_1000021_pt1 | contig 84508 bp, 73 predicted proteins | sample LauGreFBDMM110DN_2_FD_188217 | JGI IMG/M metagenome (GOLD analysis project Ga0209553, IMG submission 188217) | Freshwater lake microbial communities from Lake Michigan, USA - Fa13.BD.MM110.DN (SPAdes) (version 2) | ecosystem: Environmental > Aquatic > Freshwater > Lake | place: Lake Michigan...
TCGTCTGCTCGTGCGGCGGCTTCAAGTGCCGCAGCGTCCGAATTCGCAGGCACAATGATTTTTGCCCGAACCTTGCCGTTGATCTGGACAGGAACCTCCACCGTATCTTCAACCAGCAACGCCGGGTCGTACGACGGCCACGGGACAAAGGTCAGCGTGGTGGAATGTCCAAGCGCGTGCCATAACTCTTCCGCAATGTGAGGCGCGAACGGATTTAGCAGCAGAACAAATGGCTCCAAGACTGATTTGCTCCGCGTCTCTTGGCCGGACATAAAGTTTGTGAATTCCATCATGCGGCTGATCGCCGTATTGAAAGCCAGACGATCAATATCATCAGTAACGGCTTTAATCGTCTTGTGCAGGATGCGTAGTTGATCGTCCGCTGGAGCGGTATCAACGACGGCGGCCGACAGGATGACAGCTTCAGCGCGGTCGTCAATCAGCAACCGCCAAACGCGACCAAGGAAGCGATAAACACCTTCGACCCCATTTATCTGCCACGGCTTCACCTGTTCCAACGGCCCCATGAACATCTCATAAAGCCGTAATGCGTCCGCACCATAGTCTTTGACAACGTGATCAGGATTGACAACGTTTTTCCGGCTCTTGGACATTTTGTCGGTCCGTCCGGTCAATTCAATTTCAGTGCCTTTCAGATGGGCCTTTCCCTTTTCTTTGGTCACTTGGTCTTCCGTGAGCGGGCGATAGGCGTCGGGATCGTCCGCAGGATTTCGCAGTGCGACAATTTCAGCATCGTCGGTCTTCAGGACCAATGGAATTAATCCCATGCCTTCGAACACGGCACGCTGGCGAGCGAAAACTTCAGGACTCACACTGTAATCTGTGTCCCCCAGAATCATCCCCTGATTTACCAGCTTCTGAAAAGGTTCGGGGCTGCTGACATGCCCACGATCGAACAGTACTTTGTGCCAGAAGCGCGAGTACAGCAAATGCAGCACAGCATGTTCCGCTCCGCCGATGTAGAGGTCCACCGGCAGCCAGTACTTTTCCTTCGCGGGATCAATGAACTTGTCTGAGTTCTTGTTGTCACAGAAACGCAGGTAATACCAGCAACTGCCCGCCCATTGCGGCATGCTGTTGGTTTCGCGCTTGAGCTTGACGCCATCGGCAGCGGTCTTGAACAGCCATTCTGGTGTCGCCTTGGCCAACATCGGTTCCGGTGTTCCGGTGGGCTTAAAGTCGTCCATATGCGGATGCAGGACCGGTAGCGATTCAGCCGAGTCGGCGCGCATGAGTCCCGTTGGATTGCCCTCGCCATCAAGTTCGTGCCAAATCGGAAACGGCTCTCCCCAGTATCGCTGACGGCTGAACAACCAATCGCGCAGGCGATAGTTCACAGCTTCCTTGCCAAGCCCTGCCTGTGATAAATGATTTGACATTTGACATTTGAAATCTGCAGTGGAGAGACCATCGTATTTGCCAGAGTTGGTTGCGACTCCAATTTCCGTGAACGCAGCATTTCCCAAGTCTACAATGTGACCACTGCTCAGAGGAGGTGCCACAACCTGTCTGATCGTGAGGCCAAACGTCTTCGCAAATTCGTAGTCGCGTTCATCATGTCCTGGCACCGCCATGATGGCTCCGGTGCCATAACTGATCAGCACGTAGTCGGCAATCCAAACAGGCACCTTCGCGCCATTCACTGGATTAAGAGCGTAACCTCCCGTGAACACGCCCGTTTTTTCTTTGGCAAGGTCCGTGCGGTCGAGATCGCTCTTGAGCGATGACTTGCGGATATATTCGGCAACCGCCGGCCGCTGCCCTTCAGTCGTGATTTTCTGCACGAGCGCGTGTTCAGGAGACAGCACCATGTATGTCACACCGAAGAGCGTATCCGGGCGAGTTGTGTAAACTCGGATGACATCGAATTCGGGATCGCGCGGGAAGCCGTTGGATTGACGAGTTGCCTTCCATGTCTCGAATTCTGCTGGCGTACCGGAGGGCTGACGCCCATCGCGCGCCTGTGATTCCTCGTCACTCATCGCCCCGTGCGGCTCAATCCTAAAATCCACTTCCGCACCGGTACTTCGTCCGATCCAATTCCTCTGCATGAATTTGATCGAATCGGACCAGTCGAGTTCATCCAGTTCTGTGGCAAGGCGATCTGCGTAAGCCGTGATCCGCAACATCCATTGTTTGAGCGGCATCCGCACAACCGGATGGCCGCCGCGTTCGCTTTTGCCATCAATGATTTCTTCATTAGCGAGCACAGTACCAAGGGCAGGGCACCAGTTGACCGGCGCATCGGAAACGTAGGCGAGGCGATGTTTGTCTTGGTAGCGACGAATGGCTTCCATCACTTCGGGCGAGCGGCCAGTGTCAACTGGCCGGTACGATGCATTTCCCGTCTCCACGAATTGCTCGGATGCCGACTGCTCGGACGTTGTACCGGAGGGTTGACACCCTCCGCTCGCCAAGATTTCCTCCGGAATTGGCAACTCACTGATCGGTCGACCTTTGCCCTTTCGCTCAACGCCATCCGGACCGGTCCAGACAAAATCCGCGTCGTACCACGTGTCAAAGATCTGCAGGAAGATCCACTGCGTCCAACGATAATAATCCGGATCGGTCGTGGCGAGTTCGCGCGTCCAGTCGTAGCTGAACCCCAGCATTTTTAATTGACGCTTGAAAGTGGCAATGTTCTGTTCCGTTGTCTCCCGAGGATGCGTGCCGGTCTTGACGGCATGTTCTTCGGCTGGAAGTCCAAAGGCATCCCAGCCCATCGGATGCAAGACGTGTCTCCCCTTCATCCGTGCGTAACGGCAGACGATATCAGTGGCCGTGTAGCCCTCAGGATGTCCCACATGCAGACCGCTGCCAGACGGGTACGGAAACATGTCGAGCACATACAGTTTGGGCTTCTTTGCCGCGTCGCCCGTCGGAACAGTGTCCTCCGTGCGAAACGTCTGGTTCGTTTCCCAAGACTGCTGCCAGTGAGCTTCAATACGTTTGGCGTCATAACGAGGCATAATGTGTTTTCGTCGATTCAAATCGTAGGATGGACATTCATGTCCGTCGTATCTGTCTGGTCGGTCGTCATAATCTCGTCGCAGTTTATTCAACCCACGCCACGATTCAACGTGGTCGAATCCCTCTGTCTCAGCAGATCCCGATTGTGCGACAGGCACGGCGGCATCTTCCGATATGTCTGGTGCCGGTGAATTTCGCTGCAGACTGTGGTAATCTTCGGTCGCAAGCTGACGGATCAGACCGATCGAACTGATTTGTCGGAGATTTATCAACAATGAAATCGAAAGCCCACACCGTGTCCCACGACATCTATGAAAACCCGCTCATGACGCGATACGCATCCCGCGAAATGGCAACCATCTGGTCAGGACAAAAGAAGCATTCGACTTGGCGGCGATTGTGGATCGCGCTCGCTGAATGTCAGCAGAAACTCGGCCTGAACATCACAGATGCACAGCTCAACGAAATGCGGGCCAACATCGACAACGTCGATTTTAATGCGGCTGACCGTTACGAACGAGAACTCCGACACGACGTCATGGCGCACGTTCACGCCTGGGGTGATCAGTGTCCCAATGCCCGACCGATCGTGCATCTGGGAGCCACAAGCTGTTTCGTTACCGACAACTCGGAACTCATTCAAATCAAGGAAAGTCTGTTCCTTATTCGCCGCCGCTTGGTTCAGGTGATCGACCAACTGGCGACATTCGCCGCGCAGTACCGCAACCTCCCATGCCTAGGGTTCACGCATCTTCAGCCCGCTCAACCGACAACCGTGGGAAAACGTGCGACGCTTTGGTGTTGGGATCTGTTGCTGGATCTGGAAGAAATCGAACACCGGCTGGCAACGCTGCGATTTCGAGGCGTCAAGGGAACTACGGGGACTCAGGCAACATTCCTGACGCTGTTCCATGGTGATCATCACAAAGTGGAACAACTGGATCGCATGGTGACGGAAGCTATGGGGTTCAGTCTGAAACATCCCGTCACCGGCCAGACGTATTCCCGCAAGATCGACAGTCAGATCATGGCCGCCTTGAATGGCGTTGGACAGACATGTCACAAAGCGGGCGCTGACATTCGCATCCTGCAGCACCGTAAGGAAGTGGAAGAGCCGTTCGGAAGCAAACAGATTGGTTCGTCGGCCATGGCCTACAAACGCAACCCCATGCGGAGCGAACGGATGTGCTCACTGGCTCGGTTTGCAATGAGTCTTCAGACTGGAGCCGATGCGACCATGGCGAATCAGTGGATGGAACGTACGCTGGACGACAGTGCCATTCGAAGACTGGGACTACCGCAGTCGTTTCTGGCAATCGATGCCTGCCTGATTCTGTACCGTAATATCTCGGACGGATTGGTCGTGTATCCGAAGGTGATCGAAAAAAATCTTGCGGCAGAACTGCCGTTCATGGCAACCGAAGAGATTCTCATGGCCGGCGTGCAGGCGGGTGGCGACCGTCAGGAACTGCACGAGCAAATCCGAGTTCACAGCCAAGCAGCGGCGGATCAAGTGAAGCAGCAGGGTTCAGATAACGATCTCATCAGCAGGCTGCAAGCTGACCCGCACTTCGCCGCCGTGGATCTGGCAGGGACTCTGGATGCTAGCCGATACGTCGGCCGTGCTCCGGAACAGGTCGATCAATTCATTCAGGAATGCGTGCAGCCGGTGCGGCATTTGTATGCTGCCGATCTAGCTGGCGCGTCGGACGATCTGCGAGTGTAGAGTACAGGCCTGACCATGCCCACCGCCGTTCCGGCAAACGCATCGAGTCTGCCCGCGAAGCACGCGAAAGGGCGAGAATAAAGTCGGAGAAGATTCGCGTCTAGATGCGTGATTCGCGGGTAAAAAGCCCTTAATGCCCATGTCATTCGTGAATAACCCCTCTCTTCTTATTGCCACATGGATCACCAATGCGCGCCGGAAAACTCGTCAGTCGTCGTCAGATAGAATTGGTTGAGATCCAAGAACCTCAACTGCCGTCGGCTAACTTATCGTCAGGGCAGATTATTTTTCAGCCGGAAATGACGTGTCTGTGTGGTTCGGATCTGCCATTTTTCGACGGCGACTTCGAAGGACATCCTATCGAATATCCGCAGCCTGTCGGCATGTCACTCCATGAAATGGTCGGCACGGTGATCGATACAAACGGCAAACGCTGGAAACCCGGAAGTAGAGTCCTCGCCGTGCCGATCGGACAAAATGGCTTATTCGAACGCTTTGTACTTCCTGAAGAGCGCGTCGTTGCGTTGGATCCCCGCCTTTCAGACGAGATGGCGATGCTGGCCCAGCCATTCGGGACGGTTGTGCACGCCCTGAAAAAATTGCCAAATATGATTGACCGAGACGTCGTCGTGCTGGGACAGGGACCGATTGGGCAGATGTTCAATACCGGCTTGCGAAACATGGGAGCACGGCGGATTATTGGGATTGATCCATTGGTCGCACGTTTAAAAATTAGCCACACGATGGGAGCGACCAACACGATTTGCAGCAAAGGCATGGACGCAGGGGAACAGGTGCGTGAGATTCTAAGCGGTGAATTACCCGAGATCGTAATCGAAGCCGTCGGCCATCAGGCGCAGGCCTTGAACGACGCAATTGAACTCACGCGGCCGTTCGGCCAGATTCTCTTCTTCGGCGTCCCGGCCCATACGATTGACGGCGTCAAACTCCGAGATGCGTTGTTCAAGAATCTTGTGATCACCACCAGCATTCATCCGGATTTCGAACGCACGTTTCCACTCGCCATGCAATGGATCGCCGAAGGTCGAGTCAACCTGAAACCGCTCATCACACATCGGTTTCCGCTATCACAGATCCAGCAGGCGTTTGACACATTCCGCGATCGCCTCGACGGGGCTCAGAAAGTCCTGGTTGAATTCCCGAGCTGGAAGCAAGGGAAGTCATTTCATGACGAGCGGGGTACGTAAGTGCCCTGTTTTTTCTCATCGACCCTTTTTTGGTGCATACCGTGAATCAGTTCGAGCGTATCCCGAGTTGTTTTTAGCAGTGAATTCAGCTGCGGCTGAATTTCCCCGACTCCATCGAGCTTGCGTGCAAGACTCAGCAGATCCAGAACGACTCACGAAGTTGCTGGCCCCCTCTCAGCTAGAATCTGCATTCCCACTGAAGTGAATTCTTTTTCAGACCCAGATTGCGGGAAACAAAACTCGCGAAAATACATCGAAATTTCTACCATCTCCGTCAGCTTATCCTGACTGGTGCAAGCAATTGACAGCCGATTGGCCAGCGACTTCAAGACGGACGTCCGCTGATCCGCATAAAGTTCAGCTCCGTGGGTCAGAATACAACATGCCTGTGCAACCAACTGCGATGCTGCATCCGCGTTTCCCACTGTGTCCACGGCCACACGAATGATTTCTTCCTGAATTTCGGGAGTCCAGATAGTCGTATCTTCACTTCCATTTTGACCAATGTGCCGCGAGACCACTGGATGTTTCAGCCACCACTCGGGTCCTAGATGGCGACCGTTTCATACTTGTCAGCACGCAGGCGAGTGGCAGTGGCACCTTGATTAATGGAAAGTCCACGGACCGGTTTACCATCATGGATGATCTGAACTTTGACGCTGGCAACGTCGGATTCAATGACAAGCTGGCCCTTTTCCGTTTCCAGCTTGACGAAGATTCCAGCGATGAGCAGTAGCGGCAGAATGGCTGCGGTGACGAGCCAGCGCCGCTTTCTTCGGCCACCGTCGATGTGCCCAGCCTCCGGTGAGCGGGGTGGCGTCAGCCCAATGGCACTCACTTTGTCAGCGGCAATCGTTTGATAGGGGTAGGGAAGGTTCATTGATTTGAACCTCCCCTCCCGCCGAACCGGACTGGCGGATCTCCCGCATCCGGCTCTCCAGTCGATTGTTACTTGTAACAAGATTGACTTTTACAGGCATGGGCCATTGCCAGACTGAATAACCCTTGCCCCGCGAAAAAGGCGTTCGGATAGCGGTGATGATCCAGGCCGTGACCTCGACCCCGACGACCCGTGCGCTTGCGGAGGATGCTGCGAAGTCGCATGCGGATCCAACCGTCAAGTTCAGGGAATGTCGTACGCCAGCTGTGTTTGAAATACTCGAACCAGCCGCGTAGTGTCCGGTTCACGTTCGCGATGACCGCCTGCAGACTGTTGCCGTTGGTCCGTTTCGTCTTGCTGCGAATCGTTTCCCTGAACTTCGCCAAACTTTTCTGCCGGGGAAACCGGCGATGTTTGATGAAGCGGTACCCAAGGAACTCGAAGCCGTCGATGTCCACATGGACGATTTTCGTCTTGGTCGGATGCAGGGTGAGACCGCGTTCAGTGGTCCACTCTCGCACCATTTCCAGAGCCGCGGCGGCTGCTTCTGCAGTCCGACACTGAATCACAAAGTCATCTGCGTAGCGAGTCATCTCATAGCCGAAGGCCGCCATCTGATGGTCCAGCTCATTCAAATACAGATTGCTCAACAAGGGGCTGATAATCGCTCCCTGAGGCGCGCCCGCGACAGGCGTCCATTGATCCATGCCGTCCAAAACCTGTGCCTGCAGAAAATTCTCGACCAATCCAATCACCGAGTTGTCGGCAACGTGCTTGCGCAGTTCCTTGACCAGGCGATCATGCGGAATGGTGTCAAAGTAAGATTTCAGATCAACATCCACCGTGTATGTGTAACCGGCTTTCACAAGACGATCCACGCGACGCAGCGCGTCTTTACATCCTCGATTGGGACGAAAGCCGTAGCTGTGTTCCGCGAACTGCCGTTCAAGTATCGGCTCCAGCACATGGCGAAGTGCGTTCTGCACGACGCGATCTCGCACCGTCGGCCGGTATTTATCCATAAAGGGGCCAGCGGGCGAGTTTCATTCGAGCCCGGTTTCGGGAGGTGAACGCGCTTGATCGACTGCGAAGTATAAGTGCCGTCCCGCAGTTGTTGTTCAAGTTTCGTCACCTTCCGATCCAGAGCGGTCGTGAAATCTTCGATCGGGATATTGTCCACGCCCGGTGCCCCCTTGTTCGCAGCGACCTCGCGGTAAGCCGAATACAGGTTGTCTCCTGAGAATCTACGCACCGATCGGCTCGTCACCGGCGGCACGATTAAGTCAGGTGGTTCTTCCAATTGTCTGTCCTTTCTCGTTCAATCTTCCTGCGCCCCTTTGCTCCACGGGCGTTACCCCGTTTCAAAGCTCATACGGGCGCTCTGACCTCCAGCACGGTATCGCCGAATCATGCGTGGCCCTGTGGGGGAGGCTGCTTCTGAATCGTGCGGTAAGTTGACCCGTGATGGGGTTCCCTGTTTACGACGTTTGACTTTCCAATCGTTCTGCCTCCAACCACCCCCCGTTGTCTCTGGATCGATCTGTTTTGTTCCAGAGCTGACCATCTTCCACCTTGGTATCCCGGTGTGCCGGGTACGATGGCATTTTGGGCTTCGCCGTTAACTAGCAGGCTCGCCACAACGACAGGCCGAATCGAGTTCGTTATCCTGCGGACCGATTGTTCACTTCCAGTTGCTCTCCACCTCCTCTTGCAAGAACGCAGTTACCTTCAGTTAATGGACTCAGACCAGCCCATGAAGGGACTTGCACCCTTCCAGTCAAACGCCCTCACAGGCGCACTAGCTCAGTCGCTCCGCCGACTGAGATTCCACAGTGGCAACATGGTTTTGTAAGGCGACGCCATTTAAGCTGCCCTCGATGTGTCGTTGTCTCGCACGTGTCTGAAAGTCCATCGATCAATGCCGACTCCTGAACCGGAACAAGAACACTCCATCGAATTTCGCCTTGAGCGGATCGAATCGGCTCTCGCGCACCTGCAGCATGATGTGGACAGTCTGAATTCAGCATTGCTGGGCTACTTCGGTCGGTTGCAGGAACTTGACAGTCGATTTGTGCGGCTCGAACATGAACTGCATTCCTCCAATGATCCGACTGACCGCACAGACGCGGAGACTGAGCGGCCTCCGCATTATTGACTAGGATCGGTGTGGCTGCGTGTCGCTGGTCGAAGCCGAAAAGCTGCCCATCCTCAAAAGCCGGCTAACATTCAAATCAGCTGCAGGCAGTTTTAAGATGTCCTCGATGCGGATATGATGACACCCCCGCAAGTTGTCAGCATAATTAAACATTCCGTCATCGGACGCAACTCATGTCCCGCCGCACATATCGCCAATCCTTCTCGTCATCCGATGTGACGCGACGTTCGTTCACCACCACGTCGTGTTTTGGTTTCACGAGTCTCGTTGCGGCCGCGATGATGGCTCAGGAAGATCGAGCGGCGGCTGATCATCCACTGGAATGGCAGGCTCCGGACGGACTTCCACATCGCACTCCAAAAGCAAAGAGTGTCGTATGGCTGTTTATGAATGGCGGCGTTTCGCAGGCAGAATCCTTCGATCCGAAGCCGATGTTGACACAATACGCTGGCAAGTCCATCAATGAGACGCCATTTGCGGACGTCCAAAATCCTGAAAAACTGAAACTTGCACGGGTCACTGTGGTCAATGACGCCAACGGGCAACAGCGAAATAAATTGTATCCGTTGCAGGTGGGTTTCAGAAAATACGGGCAGTCGGGAATTGAATTGAGCGACTGGGTTCCGCACGTGGGCAACTGCATCGATGACATTGCCGTGATTCGATCGATGTACACGACAGACGACAACCACGGCGCGCAAACACAGTTTCATTCGGGGAGGCACATGTTGGACGGAGAGTTCCCTACCCTGGGGGCTTGGGTGCATTATGGATTGGGCACGCTCAACGACAATCTGCCACAGTTTATCTCAATGGGAAAACGCGAATACTGGAACGCCAAAGATGGCCACTATCTTGGACCGGCAAACGACGCCGTCCCAATTCAAGTCGATCCGACGAATCCCTTGGACTATGGCAAGTCGGCAGCTGGTCTGACGCACGCAGAACAGAAACTGGCATTTGATCTAGTCGGACGATTGAATCGTTTGAAGGGAGACCAGTATCCTCATGATGCCTTCCTCGCTGCGCGAATTAAAGCCTATGAGCTGGCGTTTCGGATGCAGTCGTCGGTACCTGAGACGCTAGATTTCAGTGCGGAGACGCAGGCGACGCAGGACAGCTACGGGCTCAACAATCCTGAGACACGAGATTTTGGCATGCAGATGCTGGCAACGCGGCGATTCATTGAACGGGGCGTACGATTTATTCAGGTTCAGCACGGGGCAGGGGGGGCTGGCGTTTGGGATGCTCACAGTGCATTGAAGTCGAATCATGAAAAGAACTTTAAGGCCGTGGATCAGCCGATCGCAGCACTGCTGAAAGATCTCAAGCAACGAGGCCTCTTGGATTCGACCATGGTCGTGTTTGCGAGCGAGTTTGGCCGCACGCCGGGGACTCAAGGAGCTGACGGACGCGACCATCACATCTACGGTTTTTCCATCTGGATGGCGGGTGGCGGAATCAAGGGTGGCATCGCGCACGGCGTCACCGACGAAATCGGATTTCATGCCGTTGAGGATCGACATTACGTCACCGACGTCCATGCCACCATTCTCCATCAATTGGGGCTCGATTCGCGCCGCCTTGAAGTCCCTGACCGCAAACGTTTGGACATCGATCATGGACAGCCGATTTTAGGGATTGTCTGAGTTGACGAGCGGGGACGTAGAATGGATATTCATGTCAGTCGCATCTTGGAAATACCTAGCCGTTCTGCACGGGCGTGATTGGAGAGAGCCTCTCCGGACAACCTCGGACAAGGATGTCCAAGGTATAAAAATGCGGCTCAATCGCGGCGACCGAAGCGCCAGTGGTGATAGTTGGCAAGCCCTTGACCAGCGCGACCGCCAGGCCAGCTAGCGCGGTTCCACTGGCCGGTCTGCTCATCTGGACGTTCGCTGTTATAAAACGACAGATGATCGGCGGACGACCAACCGCCGTCCTGCGGGCCTGCGATTTTGAGGGGAACAAAACCGCACAAACGCTTTACCAGCTGAATCACTTGCAGGCATGCAACTAGTGACACAAACATGAAAATGCCCATGAGCGGCACGAATGGCCCCATGTCAAAGATTCGTTCGGCCAATGGCCACAGAAATGGCCAGCAGAGAATCATGGCTACTGTTGCAAGACTGAGCCACGGACCATAAGGAATCTCACGATCTCGTTTTGTGATCCATGCTAGCAACGCGGCAAAAATCGCGAGCACTGGAGCTAGAAAAAAAACAGCCGTGACGGGTTGCCACCCGATCACACTGCCAATCATCCCCATCAGTACTACGTCGCCGAATCCCATCGCTTCCTGCCGCAGCACCCAGAATCCAGCCAGTCGCACCAACCAGACCATGCCGCCACCGACAAGCAGTCCAGCAACGCTCACCAGAAACCCGTGCACATGGGGATGCTCCATAGAAAACGGCAGACAATCCCATGAAAACAAGAGCGGCCGCAGCCATTCCGGCGAAATCGAGCGAAGTGTAGATGCAACGCTCGGATCCTGAAACCAAAGTGGCACAATGAATGCTTGGCCACAGATCGTAGACACGAGAATCGCGAAAAGCATCATTGGGATCGTGGAGCCGTCCGGGATGATCTTCAGCTCAAAGTCGATGAAAGTGGCCACAATCAGGCAGCAGATCATGGCGATGTGCAGCCCGTAGCGAAGATGCAGCCATGCGGACGGAGACCAGAGCGTGGTAATGTTTTGCGGGCCATCAGGGCTTTGTAATCCCGCGTCAGTCCATCCCCAGAAATTTGTCGGCATCTCAATTTGATAGACGACCACAAACAGGATTCCGGTCAGTAACTCCACCAAGGGATAACGCGGTGAAATCGGTCGTCGACAACTGCGACATTTCCCAAACAGCAACAGCCATCCGAGGAGCGGAATATTGTCATGCCACTTGATCGATGCCGCGCAACGAGGACAGCCGGAACCGTGGCTGGTAAGCGCTTTCAATTGATCCCGTAACCGCAGTTTCGACGGAAACCGATGGATGCAGACGTTAAGAAAACTGCCGATGCAGCAACCGAGAATAAACAGACACGGCAATACGAACAGCCGAGGCAAATCAAAATAGTTCAACGGTCGCCTCCATCGCCTTCAGAACTGGGGAACCGATAACCCGCTTGCGTGTTAATCTGACGGGCAATCCTGCGGGCAACCTGCTCAGGCCATTCCCGTTCAGAATCCACAATTAGCGTGGCACATTCGCGGTACAGCGGTTCCCGGACGGCCATGACTTCAGAGACTTCCTCAGCAATCGGCCGACCGGTCAAACTTGGCCGATTTTCGCCCGCTGATCGGTCGCGACTGAGGCGCTTTGCCAATGCTTCGTTGGATGCATGAAGCCACACAACCGGGCCAGCCACTTTCATCCGAACACGATTTTCTTCCGCCAGAATTGCGCCACCACCGCTGGCCAGCACTAGATGATCCTGCTGCAACAGTTCCGCCAGAATTTCCGACTCACGCCGCCTGAAACCAACTTCCCCTTCGGCTTCAAAAATCTGCCGAATTGAACACGCTGCCCGTTCTTCAATCACCCGGTCGCTGTCGATCCACGTCCATTCAAGACGCCGGGCAAGGCGCGGAGCAATACTGGACTTTCCGCAACCTCGATAGCCAATGAGTGTGATAACCATGTCACAGGTGCTCTATCATGGGGCAGGGTTCCAGCCTGCCATTGATTGCCGAAGGGCTTATTTTCCCATCCATTTGGCAAGCTGTCAGCCTGCGCCACGTCCAAAACAAAACGAGACAGGCTTTCACCTGTCTCGCCGTATCTTTACGATAATTTTGTCGCACGTCGCTAACTATTCTGCCACTTTTTCCGCGACAATCTGAATGCCGGGCACCGTGATGGTCTTGATCTGCACACGCGTGTGCTTCTGACGATGGCCAGTATGGCGACGGGAATTCTTGCGTTTTCGAAGCTTCTGAATTTCGAGTTTCAGCCCCTTCTCCTGTGCGATAATCACTTCCGCGACTACCGAGGCGCCGGAAATTGTAGGAGTACCGATGACACTCGCACCGCCGCCATTGGCGAGCAATACTTGGTCAAACGTAATCGAAGCGCCTGCTTCGACTTCGCTGCGATAATCCACAGACAGGAAAGAACCTTCCTGAACACGATGCTGACGATTACCGTCTACGATCACAGCAAACATCGAAAAATCACCTTATAACCAACGTCGCCAACGAAAATACAAACCACAGGAAACTGCCTTGCGGCTTTTGTACAAGTTAACAGATCGCACATCCCGCGTTGAATGGAATCGCGGAGTGTAGCGAGCAAATCCAGAATGTTCGAGTCGGAAATGCCGCAAGTTTCCGACTTGGGAACAGGAAATTCCAATTTGCTGGTTTCGGAACGCGACGCTAGGCAAAAATCAGCCAAAAACTGGATTCTACTCGCTCTATCCGATATTGACTTCCCGACTGTTGGCATCTTCAGCGCGGAAGGTCATATGTTCAAGGCACACGTCTGATTTCGCCACAATCACGATCTCAACTTCGTGTTCCTCTTCAATTCGAATGAGTTCCTTGCGTTTACGGTTGTTAAGATAATTACCAACCCGATCATGCACTTCGATCACAATCCGCGTCACTTGCTCGTGTGCGGACGAAGACATCACCATTCGCATGACTTCAATTGACAGACTTTCTGCCGTCTTCACCTGTCCGACTCCGTTACACGCGGGGCAATTTTCGTACACACTGCGACGCAGTGATGGCCGAATTCGCTGACGGGTCATTTCGATCAGTCCGAATGGACTGATGCGGAGCACACGGGTCCGGGCACGGTCACGTGCGACAGCGTCCCGAAGAGCATGTTCCACGCCACGCCGATGGCGTTCATCGCGCATATCAATGAAGTCGTTTACGATCACACCGCCCAGATCCCGCAGACGAATCTGACGCGCAATCGCATCGGCCGCTTTCAGATTCATTTGATAAGCACTGCGTTCAGGATCATTGTCAGCTCGGAAACTTCCGCTGTTCACATCGATTGCCACCAAAGCTTCCGTTTGATCGATTACTAGTGAACCTCCGCCAGGTAGCGGCACATGTCGATCCTGAATCCGGGCGATTTCTTCTTCGATGCCGTACTTATTAAACAGCGGTTCAGTGCCTTCGTATCGCTGCACACGATTAACATGTGTAGGCATGACAATCTTCATAAACTCCCGAGCTCGCTCATATGCACCGTCTTCGTCGATCAGCACGGTGTCAATTTCATTCGTGTAGATGTCACGAATGGTGCGAATGATCATGTCGCTTTCGGCGTAGATATCTGTCGGGGCGTCCGTCTTCTTCAGCCGCAGCACAATGGTCTCCCAAAGTCGCAGCAGATAATTGAGGTCACGTTTCAGATCCGATTCTTCGCGATCGATTCCAGCCGTGCGAATGATGAACCCCAGACCCTCGGGCGGCTGAATAGCCTTCATTGTCTGGCGTAACTGGCGGCGAGTTTTCTCGTCATCAATTTTGCGGCTGACTCCCACGCGCTGCAAACCCGGCATGAGCACCAAATAGCGGCCAGGAATGGAAATGTACGTCGAAAGTGTCGGGCCTTTATTGCCAATACCCTCTTTAATCACCTGCACTAACACTTCACTTCCACGTTGGAAGATCCGCTGAATCGGCGGCTTGTTTCGCGCGTTGCGTTCATTCAGATGCTTCGGCGGACGACTACCGCGACCAGGCTCACGTTCTTCGCGATCGTCTTCTGGTTCATCCTTTAGGAGTTGTTTGTAGTATTGATACTCCACGTCGCTCACGTGCAGGAATCCATTACGTCCGACGCCGAAATCGACAAACGCAGCCTGAATGCTGGGTTCTATATTTACGACTCGACCCTTATAGATATTCCCGACGTAGTTTTCCGCACTGCTGCGTTCCACATACAATTCTTCCAGCACACCGTCTTCCACAATGGCGATACGGCTCTCCTCCGGTTGGAGGACATTGATCAGCATTTCTTTTTTCATTGACGCAAGATTCGTTCTATTGCCAGCACGAAGGCTGGCTTTCCATGTTTTCAGTGGACCGACGAACGTCGTCAGCCTCAGTCGTTGGATCAATATCTAAAACCCGACAGTATCAACAAGATCTGGACAAAGTCGGGAAAGTTCCCCTTGCAAATAGTGTTCAACGTCTCGAGCCAGATCCAGCGAAGATGCGTGTTGCGAAATACGCACAGCTTCGGAGATCGAAAGGTTTCTCACGACTTCCTTCAACCGTGGAATTGCCTGAGGTGTTGCACTCAGACTTCTCAATCCCATACCCAGCAACAGCGGAATAAACCGCGGATCAGAACTCATTTGCCCACAGACGGTCACGGGTTTCCCGTGTTTTTCTGCGGCGCGGAGCACCATCTGGATGAGTCGCAGGATTGACGGATCGCCTGAACGATAAAGGTTAGACACCGCTGGATCCGAACGATCACAAGCGAGAGTGTATTGAATCAGATCGTTTGTACCAATCGAGAAGAAGTCTACTTCTCGCGCGAATTCTTCCGCCAAAATCACAGCGGACGGGACTTCCACCATCATTCCGATCGGAATATTCCGTTGAAACGGGATGCCTTCATCCTCCAAGTCTTCCATGACATCCATCAGAATCATTTTCGCCTGACGGAACTCTAAAAGTGTGGAAATCAAGGGAAACATAACGCGTACATTGCCGTGAATCGATGCCCGCAGGATGGCTCGCAGTTGCCGTTTGAACATCGGTGTGTTCAGCAAACTCAGGCGAATACTGCGGAGCCCTAGCATCGGATTTTGTGATTTCGAGAACTGACTTTCCAGTAATTTTGGCACTTTATCCGCGCCAATATCGAGTGTCCTAATCACCACGGGGAGATCGCCGCAAGCTTCCACAACGCGACAATAGGCTTCATAATGATCCGATTCTGATGGTTCACGATTGCCGCTCAAAAAAAGAAACTCCGTCCGGTACAGCCCCACACCGTCTGCCCCGCGTTTGATGCACTGCCGCACCTCTTCCGGAAATTCAATGTTGCCACAAATGGTGACGCGCTGGCCGTCTTCCGTTTCTGCAGGGAAGGCTTCCATTAGCCCTAACCGTGTGCGAATTTTTTCGCTGCGGATCTGCATGTCCTGCACACGCGCGACCGTTTCGCTATCCGGATCAATAATCACACGACCATTGTCCCCATCAAGGATTACAGTCTCGCCACCGGACACACCCGCAAGGCATCGACCAAGCCCCACGATCGCCGGGATTTCTAACGCTCCGGCCAGAATCGCCGTGTGACTTGTTCGGCCACCGACTTCGGTTGCGAATCCCAGCACAAATTTTGGATCAAGAGTTGCGGTTTCACTGGGTGTCAGATCATGAGCCAGCACGATGACGGGCTCCGTCAGATTCCGCAGTTCTTCGCGGCTTTCGCCGAGCAATTGGCGGAGCAGACGCTTTTCAAGATCGAAAATATCCAGCGCACGCTCTGATAGATAACGGTCGCCCATCTTTTCGAGCTGTTCGGCATAACTCCTGAGCACCCGACTGACCGCGAATTCCGGTGAGCGAGTCTGTTCCCGTATCAGAGCTTCCACTTCACGGATCAGTCGTGGATCCTGAGCCATCTGTAAATGTGCTGAGAAGATCGCTCCGTACTGAGCTCCCAACTGGGCTGAGACAAGCTGTTCGTTACTCTTGATGTCCCGGCACACATGTTCATGCGCGGCATGGAAACGATGCAACTCATCGTCGATCGCGTCACGGTTGACATACTTCCGAGGGATACGAAAATTGTCCGACCCCAGCACCAAGACTGGGCCAGAGACGACGCCGGGAGAAACCGCGATTCCTGTGTAAACCTTCATGCGCTCAGTTTAAAGAGATCCCGAGCGCCTAACAACTCAGCGAATTTCAGAGCCAGATATCGAAAAACCTGTCTCAAAAAGTTCACTAATCGCGTCCGCGGCAGCAACTGCATCAGAACCAGACGTTTCCAAGCACAGGATGGCCCCAGTGGGCGCCGCCAATAACATCAAGTCAAATGCCGATTTCACATCAGCTCGGCGATCATCAAACGTCAAGGTTATCGTAGCAGAAAACGTCAATGCCTTACGCACAAGCAATTGCAGAGGCCGCAGGTGCAATCCATCCTCTGGAATCACGCGCACTTTTCTGCAAACTACGCCTTCTGCATCCACTTTTAGTCTCCATTCTGACTGAATCTTAACCCGGAAAACCTGCTGATTCCGAATTCCAGTTCGCCTGTGATTCAGGCCACCGTCAGCTCAAGAATCACGATCGCCATCGTCTGCTTCCGTAAGCAGATCCCAGATATCAGTCGTTGTTAGAGACTGTTTGAGGAAGTTACAGAAGTCCTGACTGCGGAGGTGGCGGGAGATGTTTTCTAGGCCACGCAGGTGATCTCCGGGACGATCCGGCGGTGAGACCAGCAGAAACAGAATAAAAACGTCTTCTCCATCGAGGCTGGAAAAATCCACCCCCGTGCGGGAAATCGCCACCATGGCTGATAGCTTGTCGACAGACGCATGCTTCGTGTGCGGCACTGCCACGCCGTTCCCAATCCCAGTGGAACCCAGTTCTTCACGCTTCAGGATGGCGGCAACAACGGCGTCTTCGTCGCCTGCTTTTAATGCGCCAGAAGCTTTCAAATGCGTCACCATTTCACGAATTACGGCTTCCTTTGACGTCGCTTTCAGGTTCGGAAGAATCGCATTCTGAATCACAAATTCTGTCAATTTCATGTTGTCTCTCACAATCTTCAAATCAGCAACTGCCGGAATGTATGATCAGAACTGATCAACGCCAAAAATGAGTTTGTTGCCTCAACAAACTGGTCCGGCAGAACCTCTAACTGATGGGCCACGAACAAAATTCTAACAGACGCACTACGCGCGACCGCACTGCCAAAGACTGCGATCCTGAGGGAAAACTGTAACCGAGAAACAAATCCTGAGAATTGTTTATTCTGCCTGCTGCGTTTCGTCAGCCTCAATCGCCTTTTCTGCCTGTTCAGTCGCGTCCCCCACTGACGTATTGTGCCGATGGTCGCGGTGCTTTTCTTTGTGCTTGTGAACCTGCTGTTCCATCTTATGCAGCGTTTTGTCGAACGTTGCCGCAGCGTCCTCACCTTCGACATGGGCCACAATTGTGTGAAATCCGTCGATTTCGACAAGCATTTCGACAGAGACACGCGGCCCTTCAAATTCGATCGTCACGTCAATTTCGCTCACAGTATCGAGATACTTCACGAGCTTTTCCGCTTTGCGGGTTATGTATTCTCGCAGTTCCGGTCGGATACTGCCGTGACGACAGGTGATTGCAACCTGCATTTGATGTCCCTTCCACGCTAGTAAAACAAAATATGCCACTTTCAACTGGCCAATCTTGCGCATTCTAGTCGGGCCACCAGACCGCGAACAGTACGACGTGCAGGTTCTTTGCCCGAAGAAGGAATCTGCAACGCACAGCAAACTCACGGCAGACAAATTTCTGCTGCGGCAATCCTAACAATTGGCCGTCGTTACTTGCAACTTGAGCCGCAGTTCGGACAATTCCGAGGCTTCTCATTCTCCGAACGTCCCACCGATCTGGAAAATCCACAATGGCTGAACCAACGGCTTCCGCCGCCCCGGAGGAAATCTACGCGCCTCAGCCTGGCACACCTTATATGCCGGCATGGACGGTGGGTGAACTTCCTGACGCCCCAAGGTTTCGCTGGTCTCAATTGGCGTTAATGCTCGGGCCTGGCCTTGTGATGGGTGGCGCAGCAATCGGCGGCGGCGAATGGCTAACCGGGCCACTCGTCACCGCCCGCTACGGGGGATCGTTGCTCTGGCTGGCTACTTTGAGCGTCGTATTTCAAGTGATCTACAACGTTGAGATCAGTCGCTACACGTTGTACAGCGGTGAGCCCATTTTTACCGGCAAATTCCGAATTGCCCCCAATCCCATGTTCTGGCTGTGCCTGTACCTGATCTTGGATTTTGGCTCGATCCTGCCCTATCTGGCTTCGAACGCAGCAATTCCGCTCGGTGCCATGATCCGCGGTGTGATTCCCGATCAGGAAGATCTGTTGCCGCATGTCCTGATGACCGTTTTTTCGTGGAAGGTCGTAATGACTGATGCGACGATGCTGAAAATTCTCTCATGCATAATATTTGTTTCGGTCTTTATTCCTCTCACCATCGGCGGACGAATCTACCATTCGATCAAGATCATGATGACCGTCAAACTGGTCCTCGTCTTGGGGTTTCTCACGCTGCTGGCTGTCTGCTTTTCAACGCGCGAGACATGGAATGAGCTTGGGAGCGGCTTCTTCAAGTTCGGGAACGTCCCCGTCGTTCCGGCGGAAGACTTAAACAAAAATGGCCTTCAAGATAACAACGAAAAACCACATGGCCCAAATGTGGACAATGTGTTTTCCGCATGGCGTGCGAAGCGATCAATCGCATTCGATTTTGCAGTCGTTGGAATCTTGGCATCGATGGTCGCGATTTCAGGGAACGGCGGATTGACGAACACTCCAATTAGTTCCTTTACGCGCGATCAGGGCTGGGGCATGGGAAAACACGTCGGAGCCATTCCCAGTATGGTGGGTGGACATGAAATTGGGTTGTCGCACACCGGCACCGTATTTCATGTCACGCAGGAATCCTTAAAACGCTGGTTCCGCTGGGTGGCGCATGTGGAACGCGAACAGTATTTAGTCTGGTTGCCTGCGTGCTTCGTCGGCCTTGCTTTACCCAGCATGTTGTCGGTGCAGTTTCTGCCGCATGGAACTGTCCTGAAAGATAAGTGGCAGGCCGCCGGGATGACGGCCGGCGGAGTTCGCGATGCGGTGAGCCAAGCAACAAACCCAGGGCTGGGTAACGCTTTCTGGTACATGACCCTATTCTGCGGACTGCTGATTCTCGGCACGAGCATGATTGGGACAGCAGACGGTGTCCTGCGGCGCTGGGTTGACGTTTTCTGGACATCGAGCAAACGACTGCAGTCTTGGGATCCGCGGCATGTTGGACGCCTGTATTTCGGTGTGCTCTGTGTCTACATGGCTTTGGGATTCTTTATTCTCCTCTTCGTTCCCGGCCAAGATCTCCTCGTGATGGCGACCGGCATGATGTATAACTACGCGATTGCCTTCAGTTGCCTGCATACGCTTGTGATTAATACAACGCTCCTGCCGCCAGAATTGCGCCCCAAAATATGGCAAAGAGTGGGCTTGGTGCTCGGGGCAATCTTCTTCCTGAGCATGGCGATTCTGGCGACGTACGATTCGATCCCCAAGCTGGTCAAATCGTGGCATGAGACATTTCAACAAGCACCAGCACCCGGAAAGTAGATCTGCGGCAGATCACGGCCCAAGAAATTCCGCATTATTGGTCGCACGAAACAACTCGGGATGTTCCACTTCCGCCTCCGCCAAAAATGTTGTCGCCGCATTCGCGAGCTCCAACGGTATGCCATCGGCGGTGGTCGCTTTTTTGCATTCCTCCGCGAACTGCACGATGGCTTTTTGAGTTGCGCGATCATCGGCACACTCATTCCTGAAAAGCCGCTCCAGTTCCGGCCATGAATCCCAGTCTTTCCACCGCGCCAGATTGGTGATCGTAAGGATTCTAAGATCATTGTTCGACAGCAATCGCCGCATCGACGACTGCAGACGTGGCTGCGGGATCAGACCGCTTTCATAAGTCCAAACAAACAGCAACGCCTGCACTGCCGCATGCACGCTGTCCGTCGGAACATCAGGCTTCAGACGCGTCTGCTCAAGAAACGCAACGCCGTCTTCACCAGTCAACAACAAATAGCCCCCCATCAGTCCATCAGTGCCGTAGCGAAAGAATTCCGCATTGTCCTTGCCCGTTGGCGGGACAGTGCCGATCTGCATTTTCAAAAATGCGGCATCGTCCACATTGCCGCAGAGCCCCAGCATCATGCCGTAAAGCCCCAGACGTTCGGGGGTCATCATCGGGTCCGCGATCCACTCCCGCAACTTAGCACGAGGCATCTGGTCTTGCACCGCTTTGACATCGTCATACGTCGCATTTGCAAACTCTGCCCAAGCATCGATCGACAGCAATGGATCAGGATTTTCAAGGAACTTAAGATAGTACGGCAAGCGTTGAATTTGTGGTATTGACTGTGCGGGGGCGCATTTAATGTAGCGAATTGCTTCCAGTGATACCGGAGTCGACGTATCCCATGAAATCAGTTCTGGAAGGACCAGTGATGTCTGCTGAATTTTTTTTTGATCGTCGTTCACTGTTTTCAAATTCGCCGTCACGATACCCCCATCCTCAGCCGAATCCAACGTCGCAGCGTTGGTGTTCGTTGCGAATGTGGAATCTGTCGAGGAGTTACTGGTCGGTAGCGAACCAAATAACAGGAACAGGTCGCCGAGTGAACCGGTTAGCTCCTGAGGCACAACGACAGATTGTCCTGCTTGCAACCGACCACACGTTGTGGCAAACTCCGCCCCTTGCAGAAATTCGCGAATGCGGACCGTTGACTGCGGAATCCGCCTCCCACCTGAACCCACGACTTCAAATCTCAGAAGTTCGACTATCACCACCAAATCCGAAGTGGCAATTTCTTCGACCAGCGTCATCGGCGGCGAAAGACAAAACGGGCATGCACGCAAAATATTCCCGGCCAGCAAAATATTCCCGGCCAGCAAAGCTGCGAGTGCCACGGCTCTGCAGAGCGTCAAACGCTGCGCACGATTCCAACACTTCAAAATTGCCACCACAGGTTCATCCTTGAAACTGCAACCGACTTCTGAGCAGAATGGTGCCATCCGCGAGGCAACTTCCGATAAATCGGCACTCATCCCGACTTCTGGCGAGCCTCATTCCTCGCACAGGATGCACCATTTACCCACCGTCCAATGACTTCAGACGAATTTGAGCAGAATGTGCCGAAACGGTAAATAAGAAACCGTGGAGGACCGCTCAAAGCAGATTACTCGTCCGTTGCCCCGAATCTGCGAATGCTACGTTTCGGACGTTCACGAGTCCGGAATGCTTCAAAATTATCGACTTTGTATTCCGGCAGAACCGTGTTGATTCGCTTTTCAATATTGGTCAGTTCACCGCCCTGTTGCAGTGTCACAAATGTGATCGCGCGGCCATTCTGATCTGACGACAGACGCCCGGTTCGACCCACACGATGCACATAGTCGTCGCAGTATTCCGGGATGTCATAATTGATGATGTGCGAAATGCCGCTGATGTCGATGCCGCGACCGACAACGTCTGTGGCAATCAGCAGACGCAGTTCACCGGCGCGCAACGATTTGATCACCTGATCACGTTTGCGTTGAGGCAGGTCGCCGTGAATTGCGGCGATGCGATCAGATTTCAGACGCTTCGAAAACTCCGCGAACAACGCATCAGCCCCCCGCTTGGTGCGCGTGAACACAATAGCCTGCTGGGGCTTTTCTTTAGCGAGCACGCGCAGCAGCAACGGCCTTTTGCGATCTTCATCTACCGTGATGTAAAATTGCTCGATCGTATCCACGACGACGCGGTCTTCGGAAAGATCCACCATCTCCGGTTCAATCATAAATCGCTGAGCCAGCTTCTCAACGGGCGGCGGCAACGTTGCCGACAACAGCATTGTCTGACGTTCTGTCGGGCAGGATCGCAGGATGCGTTCGATGTCCGGACGAAAACCGATATCGAGCATGCGATCCGCTTCATCCAGCACAACGACCTTCAGATCATTCAGCTTCAGATGCTGCCGACGCAGTAAATCGATCACGCGGCCTGGCGTGCCGATAACAACATGGGCTCCGTTTTCAAGATCAGCAATTTGTCTTCCAATCGGACGGCCACCGACAGCCAGCGCAAATTTCAGTTTGGATGTGCCGCTGAGCTTAATGGATTCGCCATGAACCTGTTCGCCAAGTTCCCGAGTTGGTGCCATCACCAGCAACTGAACTCGCCCCATAGTCACGTCGAGGCGTTCCATTGCGGGCAACATGAAAGCCGCTGTTTTGCCCGTACCTGTACGAGCCTGCCCAATACAGTCGCGGCCAGAAAGAGCGATGGGAATGAATGCCACTTGGATGGGGCTCGGCTTTTCGTAGCCGATTTTTGTGATCGTTTTTAGGGTGGCTGGCGCTAGCCCCAGCTGGGCAAAAGTTAACACTGTTTCCGTCGGTACGTCCAAGGCAAATTCCAAGATCTTCCGCCAACTTAGAGAGTCATTTTGAGCATCCGTGTCGGCAGTCTAATGCACGGAACCCCCACAGAGCCTCAGCGCAACGGATGGCGAAAACAGGGTCGCGAGGCAAGAAATCCGTGGAATTGTCACTCTACGCCATCTTTCGCGACCCGTCAACACTTCAGTTCAAGTCCTTGCCAGGACGGACCATTTCTGCTGTCCACTACGCGTTCAGTCGCCGAAATTGGGATTCCCGCATTCTGGAGTCTGTCTTCTGAAGTGCTTCCCGCAATTCTCCTCAAAAATCAAAGGCCTGCTTACTGGAAGATTCAGGGGCAATATGGCTAAACTTTAGAAAATGCCTTCACAAATGTTTTTTTGGTGCTAGCCCATGGATCCTCTGTTTGACCTCTTCAGTAGCCTAGTCAACGTAATCTGGTCGTTGCTGGATGTGGTAGTCAATCTTGTCCGAGTCATCTTGCCTTGGTTGCCCTTGCTGGCGTGGGTTGGATTCTGGACGTTCGCGGTGAATTGGGCGAAGACGCTTCCAATTCTTCGACGAGGTGGTTTTATCGGAGTACTGCTGCTCATGTTTGTGGCAGTGCTGGTTTGGGCTGCTGTCGCTCCCCCCGAGAATGGCAAACATCTGATGCTAGGACTGTCGGTAAGCAATCACGCCGGCAAGTTTATTTATGTCACGATGCTGACTTGCATCGCGCTGCTTTGCGCATCAGCGCAACTTTCAGGATCCTTTGGACGACTGGTTGAATTTCCTGAGGAACCAAGTGCCGATGATCAGGGTCACGAACATGACGACACACATGGTGGCCACGATCACAGCCATGATGTCGCACATGCTCATTAGCGATTAGTTTTCACGGGACGCTGAGTACTCACCAGCAATTTGTTGATACGCACTGCGAGTCGGTGCTGAAATCTTGGCTCCACCATACCTAACGTGCAACTCTCACCATTTGGCAGCACGCCATCTTTATTCTTGTTACCTCCCGCCGCTTGAATCTCCGCCTGCTTGGAACCTTCGCCATGAAACCACTCCTTCTGCTTGCATTGTTATCTGCTTCTTCCCTGTCGCTCGCAGGAGACTGGCCGAATTGGCGCGGACCGCACGGGAACGGAACTGCCGACGGTGTCGGCTATGCCACAGAATGGTCAGCAGAAAAGAATATTGTCTGGAAGTACGAGTTGCACGGTCGCGGAGCTTCAACACCAACTGTCGCCGGCGATACAATTTTTGTAACGACGACAATCGATGGTCAGAATAAGATCATGGCCCTTGGAATGGACGGCCTAGAACGCTGGTCAAAGACTCTCGGAGCTGCCGTGGAAGGGAAACCGGGCAAAGATGGTACCGGCGCCAATCCATCGACGGTTACCGATGGAACTTACGTTTTCGCATATTTCAAAAGCGGCGATCTGGGCTGTTTTTCAGTTGCTGGTGAATTACAGTGGCAAAAGAATCTGCAAGCAGAATATGGCGAAGATTCGCTCTGGTGGGATCTGGGAACATCTCCGGTCCTGACAAAGGATGCAGTCGTGATTGCGTGTATGCAAACCGGACCATCTTACGTTGCCGCGTTTTCAAAGGCCGATGGTGCGGTCCTCTGGAAACACGATCGTGACCTTGGAGCACCGGAAGAGGCAGCTCAGAGTTACGCGACGCCTGTGGTTGTGGACGAAGCAAGTGGTCAGGTGATCGTTGTCCTTGGGGCGGACCATGTGACTGCTCATGAAGCTGCTAGCGGCAAAGAGATCTGGCGTGTTGGCGGATTGAATCCGACGAATCACAAATACTTTCGCTCTATTGCCTCCGCCGCAGTCTCCGATGGAATAGTCATCGCTCCGTACGCCCGTGGTGAATCTTTGACTGCCATCAAGATGGGTGGCCACGGCGATGTGACAGCCAGCCATATTTCTTGGTTTAACCAAGCGACGTCAGGGGACGTCCCGACACCCGCCATTGCCAATGGTCGTGTGTTTAATTGCCGTGACGGTGGTGATTCGCGTGGGATAATCGATTGCCTCGACCTCCTGACTGGAAAAACAATCTGGTCCGGCCAGTTGCCAAAGAATCGTAATACCTACCGCTCATCGCCCACCGTAGCCGATGGCAAGTTGTATGTGGCCCGCCAAGACGGCACGGTATTTGTGTTGGACGCAATGGGCAGCGAATTCAAAATTTTAGCTCAGAATACCATTGCCGAAGAACATACGGTGGCCACGCCCGTCTGTCTCGATGGTAAGATCATTCTTCGCACGGACACCCATGTGTATCTCATTGGGAACAACGGCTGATCGACGTTTCGAGAAATCGCAACGACGATGATTCAGAGTGGATTGAACGTCTGCTTCGGTGCGGGTAGATTCGCTGTCGAATTGTCCAACACCGTCGAGAGGATTCCCTGAGAGGACTCTGGGGCCGATGCTACTGTCCGAAATTCCTGTAAGCGGCCCATGGGGCGAGCGGCATCTGCTGGGGCTGGAACATCTTTCCGCCGATCAGCTCAAAACAGTCCTTGACCTCGCCAAATATTACGACACCATCACCAATGGTGGTTCGCAACGCTTGGACGTGCTCAACGGACTTGTGGTCGCAAACCTATTCTTCGAGAACTCGACCCGCACTCGGACCAGTTTCAGTCTCGCAGCGCGCCGTCTGGGGGCTGACACGGTCGATTTTACGGCCAGTTCCAGCAGCCTCTCGAAAGGCGAAACTTTTATCGACACGGCACAAACCATTGAAGCGATGGGAGTCGATTTGGTTGTCTGTCGTCATCGCACGCCTGGATCGCCACATTTGCTAGCCAGAAATCTGAAAGCAGGAGTGCTCAACGCTGGTGATGGAACACACGAACATCCTACCCAGGGTTTGTTGGATATCTATACAATCCTGAAGCAACGCGGGCAGATCGCGGGCCTGACAGTGGCATTGGTGGGTGATATTCGTCACAGTCGTGTGGCCCGTTCAAATATTCATGGACTGAAAGCCCTAGGTGCTCGCGTGATCGTCTGCGGTCCGGCAACATTGATTCCCAGTGACATCACTCGGCTGGGCGTCGAAGTCGCATACAATCTGGACGAAATCCTTCCAGAAGTGGATTGTGTCAATCTCCTCCGCGTCCAGTTTGAACGTCAGCGCGGCGCATTTTTCCCATCAATCTCGGAGTATGCTCATCTGTTCGGAATGAATGGTGACCGAATTCGTAGGGCTCGTAAAAACCTGCTGGTGCTGGCTCCGGGTCCAATCAATCGGGGTGTCGAATTAACGCCAGAAGTTGCCGACGGTCCAAATTCTCTAATCCTGAATCAAGTCACTAATGGACTTCTGATTCGCATGGCATGCCTGACGCTTCTGGCTCAGGAACGTCGCCACGATCAGGAGGCAAACTGATGAGTTCTCTTGTGATTTCCGGGGGACGTGTGATTGATCCGGCTAACAGTCTGGATGCGATTGCGGATGTTCTAATTCTCGACGGAAAAATTGCCGCCGTGACTCGGCGTGACGCGGGTTTTGCTCCGCTGGATGTGCCGCACGGGATCCCTGTGATTGAGGCGACGGGGCGAATTGTGTGCCCGGGATTTATTGATCCACATGTGTCGCTCCGAGAACCCGGCTTTGAGGAAGACGAATGCACGGCGACTGGAACAGCGGCAGCCTTGGCGGGCGGCTTCACGACCATCGCCGCGCAGTCTGATACCTATCCGGTTGTGGATCATCGCGCCGCCGCAGAATTCATCCGACTCCAGGCCGATCGCGCTCGAAATTGCCGTGTCTATCCACTCGGGGCAGTAACGAAGGAAAGCAAAGGCGAAGAACTTGCCGAAATCGGGCAGTTAGTGCAGGGCGGGGCGGTCGGTTTTTCTGACGCAAAACGCCCTGTGGCAAATGCTGAAGTGATGCGGCGGGCGCTCGAATATACGCGGATGTTCAATCGCCCGATTCTGCACTTCGCAATGGTGCCAGAATTGTCAGACGGTGGTGTGATGCATGAAGGCTTTGAAGCGACGCGGCTTGGCTTTCGGGGAATTCCGGCGGCAGCACAGGACATCATGACAGGGCGTGACATCGCGTTGGCTGAATTGACAGGTGGCCGGATTCATCTGATGTGTGTCACCACGATGGATTCGGTCGAACGTATTCGCAAGGCAAAATCCCTAGGTATTTCAGTCACCGCGGACGTCACACCACATCATTTACTGCTGACTGATGAAGTCATGCGTTCTTTTGAAACCATGTACAAGTGCAATCCACCGCTGCGGTCCCAAGAACATGTGGACGCCCTGATTGCGGGACTCCAAGATGGAACCTTATCAGCAATCTCATCCGACCATCAGCCGCTCGCACTCGAAAAAAAACAGGTTGATATGGATACGGCGCCGTTCGGAATTTGCGGAATCGAAACATTGCTTCCGGTGTGCATTCGCGCGTTGATTGAGCCTGGCCATCTGACGTGGCTGCAACTCATCGCCCGTTTAACAACCGGACCTGCGGCGATTCTGAGCGTCAACCATGGAACCTTGTCCGTAGGGCAGCCCGCTGACGTCACGGTCATTGATCCCGCGAAAACATGGACCGTCCGCGCGCATGAATTTTATTCCCGCAGCCGAAACACGCCGTTCGAAGGCGCTAAATTTACAGGAAAAGTTGTGACCACAATCGTGGATGGTGAGATCCGATTTCAAAACAACCGACAACCGATTCCTGATTGAACATTTCCAAGTCCCACCACCCTCCCCGCTCTTTTCTTCCAGCTCTTAAACAATGTCGCTCACACAATCTATCCTGCTCGAAGTCAAAAACATCAAAGGCAAGGGCCGCGGCGTTTTCGCCCGCACGCTTATCCCCAAAGGTACCATCTTTGAACGAGTGCCATTGCTGGTAATTCCGGCCAAAGAGATCCTGGAATGCGATCACGGAACATTATTGCTGGGCTACGTCTTCGAATACAAGAAACAGGTAGCCCTGGCGCTGGGTTATGGATCGTTGTACAACCATTCCTACAATCCGAATGCAAGGTATGACGACGCCGGTCGACAGATCAAAGAATTCAGCGCCTTGCGTGATATTCATCCGGGCGAAGAAATCACAATCAACTATAACGGAGCTGAAGACGTCATGGACCCGGTTGAGTTTCCCGTGTTGGAGTGACAACTAGGCTAAAATCACGTCTTGAGAAGGCGAAGATTCGCCCTGTACCACTCTCCATTTTTCCACCAGATTCCGGAGTCATGCTGCATGCCTCTCTGTTTCCCACCACGCTTCATCTCAATCTTGATCTGCCTCCTGATGGCAGCCGCAAACTGCCACGCGCAACCAGCGGAGGAAGATCCGTTTGCGTTGGGTGTGCGCACTACGGAACCTGTCAGTCCAGAAGAGGAGCAACGGTCATTTGTCGTGCCGGATGGTTTTCGCGTGGAACTCGTAGCGGCCGAACCGGACATTGCAAAACCGCTGAATCTGGCCTTCGACGCCAAAGGTCGCTTGTGGGTCAGCAGTTCATTGGAATATCCCTTTGCGGCTGCAGCGGACGTGACGCCGCGCGACACGATTCGCATTCTGGAAGACAAAAACGGCGATGGTAAAGCGGATATTGTTTCGGTATTTGCAGACAAACTGAACATCCCGATCGGACTCATCCCGTACGGTGATGGTGTGATTTGTTTCAGTATTCCAAACATCTGGTTTCTGCATGACAAAGATGGCGACGGGACATGCGATGAACGGGAAGTGTTGTACGGTCCGTTCGATACGACTCGTGACACGCACGGCATGTGTAATGCCTTTCGACGCGGCGACGACGGTTGGATTTATGCGTGCCATGGATTCAATAATCGTTCTGACGTTGCCGGCAAAGATGGGGATCGCGTGCAGATGTCCTCTGGCAATACGTTTCGTTTTCGTCCGGATGGTTCGCGCATTGAGCTTTATACTCAGGGGCAGGTAAATCCTTTCGGGATGGCGATCGACCGGTATGGTGATATTTACACGGCCGACTGTCACACAAAGCCGGTGAACCTTCTGTTACCAGGCGGCTGCTATGACAGTTTTGGCCGAGCACATGATGGACTTGGCTATGTGCCAAACGTGATGGAACATTTGCATGGCTCAACCGCGATCGCCGCGTTGGCCCTTGGTTCGGACACCAATTTTCCGCGAGAATTCGCCGACACAACGTTCGACGGAAATGTGATGACTTCCCGGATCAATCAGAACTTTCTGAAGCGTACGGGGTCCAGTGTGCGTGCGGTTGAGCAGCCAGATCTCCTGAGTAACCGTGATCCATGGTTTCGCCCGGTGGACATTGTGACCGGCCCTGATGGATCGCTGTATGTTGCCGATTTTTACAATCGGATTATTGGTCATTATGAAGTGCCTCTGATGCATCCTGGCCGCGACCGATTTCGAGGCCGTATCTGGCGGATCACCTATGCACAAGACGATACCGCAACGCGAAAAATTGAGGGCTACGGTGCAAATCTCACAACGCAGAGTGTGCCCCTGTTACTGGATGTGATTCGAGACAGCCCCATGATCCAGAAAAATCTGGCGCGGGATTTGATTGCTGATAGGCTGGGAACAGATGTCACCGAAATCCTCGCACAGCATGCGAAAGACTCGGACGCGACCGTGCGGCGATATGTGCTGCGTCTGTTGGCTCAAAGGAATGCATTGACCATCGATCAATTGACATTAGCGGTGCGTGATTCTGACGACCTTGTTCGCGTCCATGCGTTTCGAGCCCTGCGGGAATTTTCCACGGATGCGATCAGTGAAGGAGAATCCTCCGCGCTGCTGCGACGTGGTTTCGGTGACTTGTCGGCATTGGTACGACGTGCGGCAGTCGCGGGATCTTCGCGGCATCTTTCGCACAGCTTGCTTGGTCCACTGCTCAGGATGCTCCATACGACCGATCTGGCGGACGTGTATCTGCGGCATTCGATTCGCATCGCGTTGCGGGATCACCTGCTGCATGAAGACTGGTTTCGCGACCTCGCATCGCGGGCGCCACTCGCCATGGACCGCCTCGCACTTGCAGACTTAAGTCTCGCTTTGAAGACTGGTGCCGCGGCCGAGTATATCGCAGCGCACGTCGAGTTTTTGGGAGCCACTCAACCTAGTAAATTGGCTGAGTATCTGCAATTTGCAGCAGCGTATGTGTCGCCCGATGCCGCCTCGGACGTCGTCGCCACGGTGCGTGCACGGTTCGCTGGGAATTCGGCATTGCAGTTGCAACTCCTGAATTCCATGCGGCAGGGTTTTGCCCAACGGGGTCAGAATCCGCCGCAGGCCGTGCGTGAATGGGCACTGCACACCGCGCTAACATTGCTGCAGATGAAGTCGCCAAACGATCTGCAGGCACTTGATTCTAAAATAGCATTCGGTTGGTCATATGCGACTCTTTCTGATGCGCCCGATCCACATAGCTGTTGGGGGATTACGACGTCCAGAAAGTCGGTGGACGGGGTCGAAGGTGCGCCGCTCTTCAGCAGTATTGAACAAGGGGAACAACGCACGGGACTGTATCGTTCGGACAGTTTTGAACCTGCGGAAAGTCTGAGTTTCTACGTCGCAGGACATGACGGTCTTCCGGACAAACCCCTCAAGCAGGCAAATTTTGTACGCTTACGAGATACCGCCACTGGAGAAATCCTGAAAGAAGCTTCGCCGCCGCGCAACGACGTGGCTCATGAGGTGCAATGGGAAACAGCGGAATTCCGTGGACGTAGCGTCTTCGTAGAACTCGTCGATGGTGATTCAGGAGCAGCCTACGCGTGGCTCGCTGTCGGTCGTTTTTCTGATCAGCGACTAAATCCGTCCGATTCTCAATTACAGCGAATTCAAGCTGCTTCACTGATCGGTGACTTCACAATTGACGAACTGCGGCCCGCTCTGATTCGGCTGATTGGCAATCCTGACCAACCACGGGCAACCCGCGCTCTGTTTGCCGCCGCAATCTTGAAATTGCGATCTGATTCGCGGCTTGCTGCAGTTGCCTTGGTGCCGTTGATCGCAGGCGTGACGGACGCGATCATCAACGACGCGATGCTCGTCGTAGCGAATGAACAAACCGACGTGACGGGGACAATCCTAGAGTCTGTTTTTCAGGTGGCGACATCGGCCGAACAACTGACACTGGCGGAACAACTCTCAGCAGATGCCATCGGTGCTGACATGTTGTTGCGTCTCATGGAATCGGGAAAAGCATCGGCTCGCTTACTCCTCAGACCCACCGTTCAACAACGTCTTGAAGCCATTGGGACCGACGAAATTAAACAACGCGCAAAATCGTTGACGGAGAATCTTCCCAGTGAAGATGCCGTCATCGAACAACTCCTTGTCGTCCGCCGGAATGCGGTGAATGCGACTGCCGGCGATGCGACGTCTGGCAAAGAATTGTTTAAGAAGAGTTGCCTCATCTGCCATCAGATTGCCGGTGAAGGTAAGCAGGTCGGGCCTAATTTGGATGGCATCGGTAATCGTGGACTTGATCGCGTTTTGGAAGACGTACTCGCGCCAAATCGCAATGTCGATGTCGCGTTCCGGACGACAACTGTCGTCACAAAGGAAGGCAAGGCTTACAGCGGACTGTTGAAGGAACTGGAAGGAAATCGCGTCAGCATTATCGATAGTCTGGCAAAGGAAACCATTCTGCAGAGCGACACGATTGAAGAACGCCAAGCCGCCACAACGTCCCCCATGCCATCCAACGTGGGCGAAACATTTTCTGAATCCCAACTTCGCGATCTGGTTACGTACCTGTTGCTGCAACGCCGAAAGTAAAGATGTCACGTTGACAAAAATCGCTTCCACGCACGGCACGGCGATTTTACTGAGGCATCTTTGGCTAATCAGGGAAATTTAGTGAAACTTCACAGGAGACGTTTTCACTGAGACAAGGAAATTCACAAAACGACCGCTTGACGCTGTCCGAAAACAGGAAAAACGTCTAGAAAGCGGGCATTCAGCCGTTATTTATGGGTCTCAAATTGTTGGGAGCGTCGATCCATGGTCTTTCGACGTGTCCCAAGCCGCGTTTCGGGTTTACTTCATGGATGGCCGTCAGGGACAAATAAATCCGGATCATGATTTGCTACGATCGCAGCAGATCGAACTGTGCGATTCGCATCCGTTTAGTCTCCCCGGCGACGCCTTGCCGGGTGTACCGGAATTCCGCCCCGCACGCGGCTTATCCAGTCCGCATGCACAGACGGCTTGGGCAACGCTCTTCCCCGGGCGCATTCCGCTTACCGCGACCACAGAGCGGAGGCTTCGGCTGGATGACGGCGATCTCATTGTCATGCACGATGACTGCCCTCCGAATTGGCGGCGCAGCGACCATGTCGTCCTAATACTGCACGGTTTGGGCGGATCCCATCGCAGTGGCTACATGGTCCGTCTGGCCGCGCGACTTCAGCAACGCGGCGTACGGTCGTTTCGGATGGATCATCGCGGCTGCGGAGCGGGTACCAGTCTCGCCAAAAACCCGTACCACGCTGGACGCATAGAAGACCTTGCGGCAGCCGTCAGCATGGTCGAGCGATTGTGTCCCGGATCTCCGATTTCTCTCGCCGGTTTTTCGCTCAGCGGAAACCTGCTGCTGCGATATCTTGGGGAATTTGGAGCCGATCTGCCGTTGAGCCTGTTTCGTGCGGTGGCCGTGTGTCCGCCGATTGACCTGCAGCATTGTTCATCCATGCTGAATGCGTCTCGCATGGGCCAGCGCTACGATTTGTATTTTGCCCGAAGGCTGGTCCGACAACTGTCGAATTCAACACAATGGAGAGACGACGTCCCATTAGCCAACGTTCGCCGTCCGCCAAGTCGATTGTACGACTTCGATGAACTTTACACGGCACCTGCGTCCGGATTCGAATCCGCCGACCATTATTACGATCGCGCATCCTCCAAGCCGGTGATTAATCAGATTCGCGTTCACACGACCATTCTTGCGTCGCAGGACGATCCTGTTGTCAGCACGCATGCGTTTCGAGGACTCGAACTGCCTCCCAATGTCACGCTTTGCCTGACGAAGCACGGCGGTCATCTGGGCTTTGTCGGTCGCAGCGGCGTTGATCCTGACCGCCGCTGGATGGACTGGCGCCTGCTTGAATGGCTGCTGAATTAAGGTTCAGCGTCATCTAGTTTTCGGGCACGGCATCCGGATTGAATTCTTCCGGCTCCGGAGGCCATTCGGGAGGGTATTGATATCGGTGTTTGAGAACAAGATCCACCTCAAACTCTTTGCCGTCGCGTCGGCATTTCAGATGCAGATTTGTGCCAGCCTTAGAAAATCGGTCCGTGACCGAGTAGAATGTGTACTGATCGACTGAGTCTCCGTCGATCTCAATGATCTCATCCCCAGGCTTGATGCCAGAAAGCTCTGTCGCCCCGTTTGAATATTTATCATCACGGAAGAACAGCCTTCCGGACGGGTGAAACACGGCCTTGAAATCGGTTCCGCGCACAGCAAACCTGGCATGATCCGCGCTTTCCAGTGTCTCCATGCGGATCGGAACAACAAACGAGACTGATTGATGAGAGCTGCCATCAGCACTCAAGACCAACTCTTTTCCAGACTCAGTGACCCTGCCAGCAAGTGATTTGTCGTACAATTGTGTGTCAATGGTACAGGCTGCAGATCCAGTATCGATCAACGCCGGTACGTCCATATCCGCGATTTTAACCCGCTGAATGAACAAGCTAGGACACCGGTAGGGATCATCTAACTGAAGCGCATCTTCGGCGCTGATGCCAAGGAGTGCCAACGCGACAATAAAAAGGCGTGATATCATGCCAATGCTCCCCAATTCCTCGTGCGTCGGGGGGTGTCTTGCCACTTGAATTGCAGGTGTGGACCAATCTACCCCGATTGCTCAACCGCCAGAGTGTGATTGGTCCAATTGCAACCTAACCGAGATACATCGTCGCTGACTGTTAGTCTTATGGCGGCAACGAACGAATCATCGCATCAAGGAAGAATGTTGATATTGACGGTGTTCCGCAATTCTCCACCCAAAACGCTGACATCGTAAAACAGCGACAGTTTGTCTTTGGTCACGAAGTAGTGTTGTGTTGTGTTTCCATCGTCGATAGCCGCCCTTGCATCCAAACAATCCTATGAACATGACGTAACGCATGAACTCAGATTGTCCGCACGGTGCGAATTGTCAAGTGGATCAACCGGTGCCGACCGACTGCATTGCGATCGTCAAAATCTCCGCAGCGACATCGTCGATCGTCCTCAATGATCCATCGTCCCTCAGGCCATGCACCGTGCGCCAGTCGAGGCGGCTGTGGGCGATGGTAAGGTAGCAGCGGCGGACTTTTTCCAGATAGGGCAGGTCGGATTCTTGGAGATCGGCTTCCTGAGTTGTGTAGTCGCGTGTCGCTTTGCGAGCGACCAGTTCGCGACTCATCTGTGACGACATGTCGATCAGAATGGTGAGTTGCGGACGCGGAAGTGCGAACACTTCAAATTCAATCTTTTCGATCCATTTGATCAATGCCGTGCGAGCGTCGCCGTCGAGTTTTGCGGATTGATGTGCGAGATTGGATCCGACGAAGCGATCCAGCACCACGACATCATTTTCTTCCATCATTCTGAGCAGCAGCGATCGCGATTCATACCGGTCACCCGCATATAAGACGGCAGCCAGTTGCGGATGCACTTCATTCAGCGCTCCAAAGCGACCGTTGAGAAAATCACCAATGGCGGAACCGAACGTCGTGGCTCCGTAGCGAGGAAATTGCAGCGAATCCACTTTCAGCCCTGTGTCGCGAAGTGATGCTACGAGTCGAGCCGCCTGAGTTCCTTTTCCTGCTCCGTCGATGCCTTCAATGGCAATCAGCGTGGCCATGCATGAACTCCCGAATTCAGCAATGCTGCGTGCGGCGTTCCCAGTTGCACGAGGTCCGCTGGCTCAGAGTCGCACTGTTCTCCGAAATCCGGCGAGCGGAGCGGCGTCAGCCCTCCGGTACTTTGCCTGCGGAGAATACTGCTGCCGGTCGTTACCGCTGCAATACCTTCGGCTGGCGACTCGCCGCTGATGCGTGCTGCAAGCACTCCGTTACGATTCGCTGAAACTGCTCGACACGTCACAAACTGTGCAAGATCTGCGGCGGTTCCGGGAACCTCAACCGGCATATACCACTGATCTGAACCGCCAACGTAGCCGGGCCGTGCTTTGCATTCATGTTCGACCAAGACATGCAGGAGATTCGCATCGTCGCCAGGAATTACCGGATTCACGCGGCTGAGATAAAACTGCTCGGCCAGTTCGCGTTCGAGATCACTCAGGATGCCCACACGTTCCCGAATCACGTCCGGTCGCACCTGGTCGGGCATCGTCGCGGCGGGAGTTCCGTCGCGGCGACTGAACGGGAACACATGCACTTTCATAAAACGGGCCTTGCGGCACGTTTCAAGCGTCTCTTCAAATTCGGCATCGGTCTCACCTGGAAACCCCACAATGACATCAGTGCTGAACGCCGGATCGTTACCGAGCATGTCACGGATCTGATCGAGTCGCCCCAGAAAGCGTTCGACGCGATACCGACGTCGCATTCGGGTCAGCACAGTGTTGCTGCCGCTTTGCAGAGCAGGGTGGAACTGGGGGCAAAGGTGTTCGCAGTCTCCGGCAGCTTTGATAAAGTCGTCGTTGACTTCGACGGTTTCAATGCTGGACAACCGCATCCTCCATTCGCCGGGAATCCGATCGAGCCGCCTCAGCAGGTGCCACAACCGCTCCGGCTTGTCACCGGGGTGGAGATTGTTTGTGTCGACACCGAAATGTCCCATGTGGATCCCGCTGATCACGATCTCACGATACCCATGATCAACTAGCGCGCGGATCTCGTCTTCGATATCAATGGGCCGACGACTGCGAAGTCCGGGACGCACCGTCGGGATGATGCAGTAAGAACATTTCAGAATGCAGCCATCTTGAATCTTCACAAAAGCGCGCTGATGCCCTTCAAACTCACTAATCCCGTTCGGCATATCCACGATGCCAAAGCGGCCCAGCACGTCTGGCAATTCTCGTTTGTCAGTCACGACCTCGATCACGTTCGGCAATTCAGATACGGCGCGCGGATCACGGGTCGCATAGCAGCCCATAACGATCGTCTTCGTGCCTGGATTCTGGCGCGACAATTGGCGGATTACCTGCCGCGATCTGGAATCTCCGTTGTTCGTGACCGTACATGTATTTACGACGCACAAGTCAGCGGACTCATCGTCGTTCGCTTCACGATAACCGCTCTGGAGCAGGGCTTCGCGCACGAGCTGAGTTTCGTACTGATTGACTTTGCAGCCTAGGGTAATCAGACGGCAGGTTCGAAGTTGGGACATTGGCGGAGCATAAAGCAAAAGAAGCGAAGCGGATTGTCCGTAGGTTGCACATTCTTGTCCGACGTTTCCTGTCGAAACGTCGCCGCATCTTCGAATTCTCACGAATTAAGTAAAATTCGCTGCGATCTGCTGCGGAATGTTACTGAAACAGTTTCCCAACTTCGATTGACCAATCGCCAAACACATCGGAAGCGTTGAGTCGGTCTTTCACGGTAAAAATGCGAATCCATTCTCCGTCCAGAAGTTTCCCCCTGCCTGCGAGCGCTGACATCGCGAGCAGAGCTTCCGCGGTCAAAGGGTGTGTTAAAACTGACATGCTTCTTGATCGGATGCAACTTATGTGCGATAGTCGACGTCGTGAGGATCCACAACTCCGCGAGACATTAGGATAAAGCGATGCAGTCGATTGGTGATCCCGACGCAGACAAGTCGCAGGCCATGCATGAGCGTATCGAGTCGCTGGATGATTCGCGGCTGGATATCTTTCGCAATCTGAAGACAAAAAATGCGGTGCGGGATGCACGGCTCTTTGTGGCCGAGGGTGCGACGGTGGTAGAACGCGTGCTGAGGAGTCCACTGGAAGTCCGCAGTATCCTTGTAAGTGATCGAAAGTTTGCGACCTGCGCCGCATTTCTGCGGGCGGATGTTCGAGTTTTTAGGTTGCGTTCAGAACTGGCGGATGAACTCGTTGGATTCGATTTCCACTGCGGCGTCATGGCCAGCGCTGTCCGACCTGCAGTGCCAGATCTGGACACATGGATTCCAGCGAGCGGCCCGTCCTTGATCATGGCTGCGGACCGCGTTGTCGATCCCGAAAACGTAGGGGCATTGATTCGAATTGCGTCGGCATTCGGAGCAAATGGCGTCATCTTCGGAAAAGGTTCGGCCGATCCATTTTCACGCCGCGTGCTGCGTGTTTCGATGGGCAATGTCCTTTTTACCCCCATCGTTGAAACAGACAACTTGGCCGCAATGCTGTCTACTCTGAGTGGCCCACGCAGCTACAATATATGCGGCACAGTCCTAGACAGCCATGCCACGCACCTAGCTGCATTCGAGTTTTCCACACGCACGGTGCTGGTGTTCGGTAATGAATACGACGGCATTTCTGCTGAGGTCCAGCGTGTGCTGACGAATCGGCTCACCATTTCAATGCTCAACGGGACTGATTCACTCAACGTTGCGATCTCCGCCGGAATTTTCTGTCATGAGTATCGAGTCCAATCAGGAGAGGTGCTGCGTGTCCGACATCACTGAGCGGATTCTATTTTCGGGGAAGGTTCAGGGCGTGGGGTTTCGCTGGACGACAGAGCGGATTGCCGCGCGGTTGTTCCTCCGTGGGTTTGTCTGCAATCTGCCCGACGGACGCGTCGAGACTGTCGTCGCTGGGTCTGCGGTCAGTATTCAACAACTGGTAGAAAAGCTTCAAGAGCGATTTGGTTTAGGATTGACAGACGTCCAGAGGCAAACATTGGAACCAGCCCATGAGTTCACAGAGTTTGTCATTCGGCGATGATTCGGACAAACATATCCCCACGACAGAGATGCCAGCTCAACGTCACGAGACAAGCGACCAGAAGTCGCAGTTTTCAGGAAACACGTCCCACACAGGGGCAAAAAACTGGGTTTCCCCGAGTGTTTTCATCGTGAGTAGAAATATCCAACGCCTGTTGCCGCGTGGGCGTAGTTGTCCATGCGGCTTGGAATGCGCTGAAGATAGGCTGTTTTTGAATCGAATTTGAAGGTACCGTTGTGATGAATTTCCACCTAACATTCGCTCAAGTCTCCGTTGTTGCCAAAGAAATCGACTGGACTTGGACATGGCTGACCGTGTTCGGCCTCATGGTTGGCTTGGTCACCTTGTCGTATAGTACGCGAATTGGCGTGATTGCGCGGGCTACAACGAAAGAAGCGATTCGCCAGCCGTTGTTCATTCTGTTAGTGCTTATCTCGGCCGCCATTCTCGTCCTGAATGCTGTGATGCCGTTTTTCACGTTGGAAGACGACGTCAAGATGCTCAATGAATGCGGTCTGGCCACATTGCTGATTTCTGGAGCTCTGCTGGCCATTTGGACGGCCGGGACAAGTATCACATCCGATATCGAAGGCAAGACGGCCATGACGCTGCTCAGCAAGCCGATCGATCGTCGCCAGTTCATTCTTGGCAAGTACGTCGGAATTGTGCAGGCTGTGATTTGGATGTTCGTGATTCTGACAGCCATCTTTTCCGTGCTGATTTTTTTCAAGGTCGGTTATGATCAGAGGGAACGTTCAGAAGAAGTGACACCGCGCTGGCAGTGGCATGAAGTGTCGGGGGTTGAACTTCCAATCCCGCATCCCGATCGTACGCGAGTGGTCGGCCAGATTCTGCCGGGGATCGCGTTGGCGTTCCTTCAAGTGTGCGTTTTGGGCGCAATCGCTGTCACTGTGGCGACTCGGCTTCCGATGGTCATGAACCTTGTAATTTGTTTTGCGGTGTTTGTGATTGGCAACCTGACCGAAGTGATGGTAAATCGAAGTGTGGCGGGTGACGCGAATGAATCCGTGACCTTTATGGCGCGTTTGATTTCGATGGTCATGCCGTCGTTATCAGCGTTCAACGTTTCTTCGGCTGTCGCGACCGGTCGAATTGTGCCGCAGGATTATCTTGGCTCCAGCCTGCTGTATGCGTCGGCTTACATCGCGGCCATGCTACTGCTGGGATTTATTTTGTTCGAAGACCGGGACCTTGCATAAGGCGCACAACGCGACGCAAACTGGGTAATCCGTGTTGATTGAAGTCTGGTTCCTGCATGATTCTGGCGCATTACCTGCCGTGCTTGTGTTTGGCTGTTGTGATCATCGGCATTCATGACTACCTTGCAGATTGGCTCATCCTCGCATGACTAGTCATCGGAGGCAGATTTCGTGTCCGATCCAAACGCACAAGAATTCGATCGTATCATCTCGTTTCGGTCACTTGCCCAAGTGCGGTTTCTTCCGGCAATGGCTTGCTCCGTATTTTCCGCATTAGCTTTGGCATGCGCGTTAATTTGTATCACTGCGATCTTCTGGCTTCTGGTTCATGCAGATTTATCGTCAGCCACTGCCGAGGTTCGCACGACAGGGCTGCTAAATCTAGCCGGGAAAATTGCGTCTCATCCTGTAGGCGGAATATTCGCGCGCATCATCAATTCCGTGGACTGGTTGCATTCAACCGGTTCCGCCGTCGTGTTTCTTCTCTGCACAATTTGTGTCTTAGTGCTCATGCGTTGGGCTCTCCGATCAGGTGCGGAAGCGATTGTTGAAAACCGCGTCGCCGCTTCAATCCAGCGTCTGCGACAGCACATTCATCGCAAATCGATCCGCCTTGAACCCTCGGATTTGTCCGGAGAAAACGTCGGGATTGCTGACCGCTTGTTTCGGGAATCAACCGTGTTCCTTGAAGCAGCCGGAGGCCGCTGGGGAAGCGTAGTGCTTACGGCGGCAGCCGATTTAATCGTGCTCGTAACGATAGCCCTGTTGACTCAATGGCGCGTGGCACTGGAAACGCTCGTTCCTCTGCTGCTGATCCGATACGCAATGCGGTTTGAATCGCAGCGGAGTGATTCATCATTGCGACTGCTATCCGAACAGGTCACACGAGGTCTTGCTCGAATGGCAGAAGGCCTGAGAAAGACCCGCATTGTGACGGGGTTCGGCATGGAGCAGGCCGAGCATGACCAGTTTGAAAATAATCTCACGCAGTATCGCGAACGATGCCTTCATGTGCGAAAACAGCAAAATTTTGGCGTGTGGGTGCATCGCATTTTAGGATTACTGCTGGTTCCTGTGCCTGCAGCTTTTCTGATGACGCATATCGTGCGAGATGGTTCGATCGGCGTAACTGCAGGTCTGCTGATCGTGGGATGTTTGTACTTTCTGTCCGTAGCCCTTGGCCGATTTGAAGACGTCCAATCGCTCAAGAGCGAAGGAAATGTGCGGGCTACAGAAGTCGTCTCGTTCATCAATCGCGTACCATTGGTGAGTCAGGCTCCAGGGGCTAGTTTCCAGGAACCGATGTCGCGAAGCCTGATGTTTGATCAGGTAGTCTTTTCGCCGGCTCAGTATCCGGGCCTGATTCAAGGACTGGATCTGCGCATCAGTTTTGGTGAAACCATCGCCTTGTTATCCCTGCACCATGAAGCCGCGTTTGCGGTGGCCAGCATGATCCCGCGGTTTATTGATCCAGACCAAGGCCAGATCCTGATTGATGGTCGCGATATCCGTGTTGCGACGCTGGAATCACTTCGCGCCGAAGCCATCATGGTTGGGGGCAACGACTCTGTCTTCAACGCCACGGTGCTAGAAAATATTACCTGCGGTCAAACGGACATCACTCGTCAGCAGGCGTTAGATGCGGCAAAATTGGTCCATGCGGATCACTTTGTGCGAACTCTGCCTAAGGGCTACGAAACAGTGCTCGGGGAATACGGCTTAGCGCTGGATCGTGGACAAGTGTTTCGCTTAAGCTTGGCGCGCGCAATCGTGCGTCAACCCGCGTTGCTGGTAATCGAAGAGCCGAATGTCATGCTGGATACGGCGACAAAGGCGATGCTCGATGACGCCTACCAGCGAATCTCAGGAAATCGTACGGTCATTTTTCTGCCCACACGATTGTCAACCGTGAAGAAATGCTCGCGAATCGTGCTGATTCATGAGGGAAAAATCGCTGTCGATGGCGTCCACGAGCAACTCGTGCGTTCCAGTGAGGTCTACCGCCACTGGGAATACGTGAGATTCAATCCCTTCCGCAGCGATCCGGATGCGGGATCATAATCTCCAGTGTCAACTCCCATCATTGAACTTCCACCGCACACAGACACGTCAGAGAAGTTCTCAGCGGCAGGACTCGATTGTCGAAACTCATCAATCCGACTACAATTCGCACCATTTCACAGTTCAGTAGACACGTTACCGGAGCAATAAAACATGGTTTTCCGACCTCAAACCAAGGCCAAATTAGCCAAAAAATCAAAACGCTGCCCCAAGTGCGGCAAGATCGTCCGCGCCGCTGTGCGTTGCAAGCGCTGCCACAAGGTACAGGTCTGAGGCGACAATGGTTTCTTGATGGACTGCAGGCCACTGCCTACCCTTTTTGCTTCTTGAAGGCTGCGCGAACACGGTGGTACAATGACGTCGCCGTGCTAGTGAACCTTGCACGCGATTTTAAAATGGCTTTAAGTCAAGTTGCCGTCACCAATGTGGACGTTGCTGGAAACCCTGCGTCAAGTCCATGAATCGGCGTTGAATCTGTGGCCGGGCCAAGCGAGCGGCTTGAACCACGCCGGTGTAGACGACGTAGGTGCGTTACTCCGTTTCCATCAGCAATTCACCGAATTACTGGAAATGCCTGCCGCGGCAGAGAACTCCGCCGCCGAAATGACCCGCGTGGTCCGCAAGACCTAGGATCAGGACGATGATCCCAAATGCTCCGCACTCACTGGGGAAGCCGAAGTGAGACGATATCTGACGCCGGCGACACGGCTAGGGTGGCTTGGTTGACTAACCCATTATTAAATCGAACAGATTCTTGGCAACGGACGTTTCGGATCGTCGTCAAGGCCTTCGATGAGAAGCGGCATCGAGTCGTTGCCAACCAAGCTAATGAACCCGCACCTCCCCACGACTCCGTGCCTCGGTTTTCGGGTGTCACGGCCAATCGTGTCACTCAGAATTTGTGACCTTCCTGAGGTCCGTTTTGAGTCAGAGTGAGAATTTCCGGACCTGATTCCGTCATGAGAATTGTGTGCTCGAATTGAGCTGACAACGCGCCGTCGATCGTACGGACAGTCCACTTGTCCTTCGGGTCGACGCGCGTCTTCCATGAACCGATGTTGAGCATTGGTTCAATGGTGAAACACGTTCCGACCTTAAGTAGATCGCGGTTGGACGCGAGGACCGGATAGTGAGGCACGCCGGGTTCCTGATGAAAGTCGCGACCGATGCCGTGTCCTTGGTATTCACGCACGACGGAAAATCCCGCAGTTGTGGCAAATGCCTGAATAGCCCGTCCGATTTCGGTCACGGTACCACCACGTCGAGCCGCATGAATCCCCACAAACAGAGCATCGAAAGTCGTCTGCACCAGACGCTTCGCATGATTGCTCACCGCGCCAATCATAAATGTTTCGGACTGATCACCGTACCAGCCATTCACGATCGTGGTGATATCAACATTGATGATGTCGCCATCTTTCAGGGGACGTGTATTGGGGATGCCATGGCAGACAACCTCATTAACGCTCGTACAGATCGTCTTCGGATACCCTAGATATCCTAGACAGGCCGGCGTGTGGCCGTGGTCGAGGGTGTACTGATGCGCCAGCTTATCAAGCTGAACTGTGTTAATTCCGGCCTTGACATGGTCTCGCAGAAAATCCAGCAACTGCGCATTGAATCGGCCTGCCGCGCGCAGGCCTTCACGTTCTTCTGCATGCAGGTAAAGCGGGATCGTTTTTTTAAATGCGAGCAAGAACAGGAATCCTGACAAATGCCGATAGGGGAACGATGATTCTACCCTCCGCGAAACCCCGATTATTATGCGTGGCCGTCCCATGTCAATCGGGAGGCCTCATTACTTCCAGAATCCCAAGCAATCCGGAGGCTTTTCAGCATCCTGTGGCCAATTTGAGGAATCTGATCGAGAGAGTCATGTTAAACTCCCGGCATGAAATCAAAAAATCGACGATCGAACTCAGGACTTGCCGGCAATCATCAGAGAAGTTGGCTCTGGGGCAGGCACGCCGTCCTAGAAACCTTAAAGGCAGGGCGTTGGCCAATCGTCGAACTCTTCATTGATTCAAATCAACCGGAGCACGAACTTGTCGATGTCGAACGTCTAGCCGAGCCGCTCAATATCGCAGTGGAACTTACAGATCCAGATCGCCTAACACAACTAAGTCAGACATATGAGCATCAGGGGTTTCTGGCACGCATGGGAGAATTCCCCTGCGAAGATTCCGAATCACTGATGCTGGCCGCCCACACGGCAACTCAAATTGCAGGAGCGATTCCTATAACGCCAGATTCAGCAGTACTCGTGCCATTGTTTGTCGTCTGTGATCGGATTCAGGACGCCCATAATTTTGGCGCGATCCTGCGATCCTGCGACGCGATGAAACTCGATGGCATTGTGATTGGTGAACGATATCAGTCTGCGATCACACCGCATGTGGCGAGGTCGTCGGCCGGGGCAGTGAATCATCAACGAATCTTTCGCGTCCCGCTGTTGACGGAGGCCGTGACGATGCTGAGACAAGCTGAGTTTCAGATTATCGCGGCGTCCGAAAAATCTCCGACTCCACTTTGGGAAGTCGACCTAGCCCGACCGACTGTCGTGCTCATCGGCAGTGAAACGTCTGGCATCGCCCCAGAATTGTTGGCACTCTGCGACACCCATGTCGCTATCCCGATGTTGGGTGGCGTCAATTCGTTAAACGCGGCGGTCGCTGCCGGCATCGTACTCTATGAATGCCGAAGACAGCAGTTGCAGCCGCCGGCTCTGTAACCACGGAAAAAGGGACTTGCGTTCACGTTTCGCGGGTAAGCTTCCACCTTGCCAACATTGAATGGCACCGCGCCCGGATGCCGCTCACCCTTTTTTACTTAAGTGAGCGGCATTCGAAAAGCAAATTTAATGCTGCTGAAAAATCGCCGGTGGTGGAGCGATTTCAGGGCCTCTGACACTCGGTGCCAGTGCCTGTTCGACAACCTCCGGCTTCACTCCCACATCCTGCATCAGATGATGGAGTACAGATTCCGCCATGTCCATCTTGCTGATGATTCCAAGCGTTCCCATTTGTCGATGATGCACTCGTGACCAGCCAAGCACATCGTGCTCAACATGGTGAAACAGAGCGTCCGCTCCGCCAAGTTTGCGACTGATGGCATCACGGTCGTGAGAATGTTCTGCCGCGTGAATGAACTTTGCGGTTTCAAGCAGCGAATACGCCTCTGAGTAAGTTTCGCGGAACTCGGGATTGTGTGAATAGTTGTAGTACAGATCCAGACACAACTCATTCATCAGAGTTTCCAGACGCATCGCAAGGTCATCGACATGGCCGTAGCCGCCGAACGTGATTTCCTGCGGTGTCGGTGGGGCCTGCAAAGTTCCCAGCATGGCGGTTTGTGGGTGGTCATAAGAATTCCCACCGTGACGGTAGTAGGTTCCGTGATTTAAGTTGTCAATGAGCGGCACAATGTATTGTGCATCATGATGGATCACATCATGGTGATCGCGACCGATGCAGTGGCCGTGGATGTCGCGGATGAGATGGTTATGATGATCCACATGGAAACCGTACTGACCGTAGGCGGTCGATGTGGCAAGTGAGGGGACGATTGTGAGTGCTGCAGCGAAGAAGATTCTTGAGATCATCATGACATCAGGCTCCTGTGCATAAAGAGAAAAACCGAGCGACCGCAACAGATCAGCAACGGTCGTAATAAAGGCTGCCAGAGGCGACAGCTTAAATCGCCTGCCGACAACAAGCCGGCAGGCGTGTGCTAAGTTCGAAATCAATGGCCGTGACGATCCCGGTGCCCCGTGCGATGCACGCTGTAGTGGCCGGGAACATAGTCGAGGTGACCACGATGGGGAACCAGCGAAGGCGCGTGGTAATCCAGATGGCTAGTGTCGTGCCATGTGCTATGCCCCCCATATCCATGGTTGCCACTGTAACCAGAATTGAAAACTGCGTTTCCATAATTCTGGGAGGAAAAACCACCGTAATTTCCGTAGCCCACTGATACCGAAAAGCGTGGTGACGAATATCCGCCACCGTGACGATAGCCACCGCCGTGTCCACTGCTGTAGCCACCACCGTAGCCGGAGTTGCACCCATAGTGCTGAGCCGACACATCACTTGAACCGACGAAACTCAGTGCCAACACAGCACTCGCTGCAATAAGCAATCTCTTCATCACACTGCTCCTTCTTTCTGTCCTGGAAAGAAACCGTTTAAACGAACACCTGAGTCATCTGCAAAAGCAGGTTTCATGCCAGAACTGCCGAAACTCAAAAAGCAAGGAAAAACATCAGCTTTACCACGATCCACATCGCGCGTCGTGAGTGACCGTGACATGAATCTGACAACAAGTGTCATCAAAGTGACATACGCCGCCGGTAATACCCGAGGGCTTGCCGTAAATGCAGCCGCTCGGGAAGACACGATCAACCGAAGACTGCGGTCTGAAGTGGGCCTGCGCTTGGAAGTGATGCATACCTCACCTTTATGCAGAGTGCTCAATGCGTTGCCACCAATCCTTGAAAACGACACAGGCGCTAGATATCATTTTGCTTGCAGGAATTTTGGCATCATTGATGCACCCACGTTTCATGGGATATCTGATGCCATTTTCCCATACATCAAGGTTTGGCGTTTGCGTCGATTGACGGCCATCCCGACATAGTCGTGGCCGATTTCGTGGGGGGATTCATTTTGACTCAACAGTCTTTGGTCAGTTTTTCTTTGCTGATCATGCTTGGATTTTGTGGGTGCAAGCGCGAGCAGTTGAAGGTAGAGCCGCCGGCAATTCCAACCGTGACTGTCAGTCATCCTGTGAGTCGGGATGTCACTGAGTACGAGTACTTCACTGGACGCACAGCCGCACCGTTCTCCGTCGAAGTTCGCCCTCGTGTCACGGGTTATTTAAAGGAAATGCCTTTCAAGGAAGGAGATGTTGTCAAGCAGGGAGCTTTACTCTTTCAAATCGATGAAGAACCGTATACTTCGCAACTGAAAAAAGCGCAATCAGACTTGGCTTTGAATCAAGCAAAGTTGAAACTGGCTCAAGCCGATAACGAACGCGCACTGGCGATTTCGAAAGTGAACTCCGGAGCAATTTCGAAGCAAGATCTTGACAAGTATCAAGCGGCAGTGGATGAGGCTGATGCCGCGGTGAAAGCTTCCGAGGCGAACGTGGACGTGTACCAGATCAACCTAAATTTCACTAAGGTGACCGCTGCGATCGACGGACAAGTGGGCCGGTATAGCTACACGATTGGAAACTTAGTGAATGCAGACACAACGACGCTGACCACCATTGTATCTCAGGACCCAATCTATGCTTATTTCGATGTTGACGAACAAACTCTCCTGAAGGTCGGTCGCCGGCTGATGGAGAATCATGTCGATCTAAAAAAACCCAGCACTTTCCCCGTAAAGATGGGGCTGGGGGATGAGAACGACTATCCCCACGAAGGATATATTGATTTCGTCAATAACGTGGTAAGTTCTTCGACGGGGACTCTGACTTTACGAGGAAGTTTTGCAAATCCTCAAAATGATCAATCAGGCAGAAGACTGCTCCGGCCAGGGATGTTCGTTAAGGTCCAATTGCCCGTCCGGAAGCCAAGTAAAAAAATGCTCGTCAGCGAACGTGCGTTAGGGACAGACCAAGGACAGAAATTTGTGATGGTTGTCGATGAGAAAAACACGGTCAACTCTGTCGTCGTAACAGTTGGCCCCCTCCAAGACGATGGATTGCGGGTTATTGAATCAGGTTTGACTGAACAGGATTTGGTGATTGTGAGCGGGTTGCAATTCGTAAAACCAAAATCGCAAGTCAAGACTGAGAAAACACCCATGATTAAAGGAGAACTCCTGAACGATGGGATTCCTGTTGAAGATCCAGTTGTTCCAGATCCAGCCCCGACGCAGGAGCAGAAAAAGTGAGCAGCTTGCTCTCCTAAGTTGCGTGACGGCGTGCGTTAGTCTGAAGGTCTTATGTTCAGCCGAAAATTGTTGCAGAGCGATGGTTTCAAAGCCTCAAGCAAAGGGGTCATTCCCCGATGCTCCTCGATGAAGTAAAACATGAAACGGAGCCAGATGGTTTCGCAATTGGCTCTGGTATTCCTTGTTCCCAAATCGGTCGCGTCAGCAGGTTTAAGGTAACCGTCAGTGATTTCTCATTTTTTTATCGACCGCCCGATATTTGCTGCCGTCATTTCGATTTTCGTCACCTTAGCGGGCGGAATCGCGCTGTTCGGTCTTCCTATCTCGCAGTACCCGCCGATTGCTCCTCCCACAGTGCAGGTCTCGTGTGTCTACCCCGGTGCCAGTGCTAAGGTTGTTGCCGACACAATTGCTGCCCCGATCGAACAGCAGGTCAATGGCGTTGAAGGCATGCTGTACATGTCTTCGAACAGCGGAAATGATGGCTCGTATAACCTGACCATCACGTTTGACTTAGGGACCGACCTGAATACAGCATTGGTCATGTTGCAAAACCGCGTTTCGCTAGCGATGCCGCAGCTGCCGGATTCTGTGCAAAAGCAGGGGCTGACTATTAAGAAAAAGTCGCCCAATATTTTGTTGGTGGTTAACTTTTATAGCCCCCAAGGAACACGTGATAACGTTGACTTGAGCAACTACGCGACGATCAATGTGAAAGACGAATTGTTTCGCGTGCCTGGTGTTGCGGATATCGTCTATTTTGGACAACGCGATTACAGCATCCGCGTCTGGCTTGACCCACAGCGAATGATGACAAGGAACATTTCTGCCGGCGACGTCGCCAACGCCGTAAAAAACCAGAGCGTTGCTGCCATTGTTGGTCAGACAGGACAGCAACCGGGAGGAGTTGCGGATTTTGAATTGCCGATCGATACGGAAGGGCGATTGGCACATCCGGACGAATTCGCCGCGATCATCATCAAAGCCGAAACGGATCCATCGGGTAGCGATGTGCCGAAGTACGTTTATTTACGAGACATCGCAAGAGTCGAGTTGGGCGCTCAGAACTATAGCCAAAACTGCACGTTGGATGGGATGCCATCGGTAGGCTTAGCGATTTTCCAATTGCCGGGCACCAATGCGCTCGATGTTGCTAATGCCGTGCGCCGCAAGATGGAGATACTTCAGGAACGTTTCCCCGATGACCTCGCTTATGCGATCTACTATGACACGACACCGTTTGTGGAAGAGTCTGTTAGGGATGTCGTAAAGACATTGTTCGAGGCCGTCTTTCTGGTGGCCATCGTTGTCATGGCTTTCCTGCAAAATTGGCGAGCCGCGCTGATTCCCCTGATTGCGGTCCCGGTAGCTATTGTGGGCACGTTTGGATTCATGGCGATGTTGGGATTTAGCCTGAACAATATTTCCCTCTTCGGTTTGGTTTTAGCAATTGGAATTGTCGTCGACGATGCGATTGTGGTGGTGGAAAACGTCGAACGATTATTGATGGAAGGGATGAGCTCGAGGGATGCTGCACGCAAGGCGATGACAGAAGTAACCGGCCCGGTCATCGCCGTCGCATTGGTGTTATGTGCCGTGTTTCTCCCGTGCGCATTTATCACCGGAATCACGGGACAATTTTTCCGCCAATTTGCGGTCACGATCGCGGTGTCCACTGTTCTCTCGGCCATCAACTCACTCACGTTGAGCCCCGCATTAGCCGTCTTGTTGTTGCGACCGCATCATGCCAAACGAGATCTCCTCACTCGATTTATCGATTTTGGATTGGGTTGGTTCTTCCGCCTGTTTAACTCAGCATTTGAAATTACGGGGAATCTCTACGCAACGACCGTGCGTGTATTGATCCGGCTCAGTGTGCTCGTGCTCGTGCTGTATGCTGGACTCTTAGGCCTGACGGGCTGGTTGTTCAGTTTCTATCCGATCGGCTTTATTCCACAGCAAGATCAAGGCTGGTTGCTCGTCGATGCTCAGATCCCGGACTCAGGGTCAGTGCAACGAACATCGGAGGTCATGAAACGGTTAGGTGAGATCTGCAGACGCACCCCAGGTGTCGATCATACGATGGAGATCGCCGGCCAATCCATTATGCTCCAAAGCAATAGCTCCAACTTCGGATCCATCTTCGTCATCTTGAAGCCATTTAAAGAACGCCGCACGAAAGAGTTGTCGGGCAATGAGATCATGCTGAAACTCCGTAAGGAGTTTGCCCGCGAAATGCGCGATGCCCGTGTTGGCGTTTATGGTGCACCTCCCGTTCCTGGCATCGGACGAGGTGGCGGCTTTAAATTAATGGTCGAGGACCGCGGTTCATCGAGCTTTACCGAGTTGCAGACGACGACGGATGAATTGGTGGAGTCGAGTGCCAAAAAGCCGCACATGATCATCATGCCCAGTACGTTTCGGGCGAATACTCCCCAGTTGAGGATGGACGTCGACCGCGTGAAAGCCGAGTCGCTTGGGGTCTCCGTGAACGATGTTAACCAAACACTGCAAATTTTCCTCGGTTCCTATTATGTGAATAACTTTAATCTGTTCGGGCGTTACTGGCAGGTAAATATTCAGGCGGATGGAATTTTCCGTGATCGCAATGAGGATCTGAGCCAGTTGTTTATCAGGAATAAGTTCGGGGATATGGTTCCACTGGGATCACTCATCCGATTGCATGACGATGGTGGTCCGGTCTTAATCACGAGGTACAACCTATATCCTGCCGCTGCAATCATGGGTGGTGCGCTACCTCCGGTGAGCTCGGGACAAGCGATTGAGCTCATGGAAAGTGAGGCGAAGGCAATTTTGCCAGCCACCATGAGTACCGAGTGGACCGATTTGACGTTTATGCAAATCAAGGCTGGTAACACGGCGATGTTTGTTTTTGGCGCTGCGGTTGTCTTTGTATTTTTGGTGTTGGCAGCACAATATGAAAGTTGGTCCCTGCCGTTTGCCGTCATTTTGGTTGTACCGATGTGCTTGTTGTGCGCCTTGGTTGGAGTCTTCATCCGCAAGTTACCAATGGACATTTTTGTGCAAATTGGTTTTGTAGTTCTGGTTGGACTCGCCTGTAAGAATGCAATTTTAATTATTGAGTTTGCCAAGATGTTGCACGAATCGGGCCAAGATGTCCGAGTGGCGACCATTGAAGCTTGCCGCTTACGTTTACGGCCAATTCTTATGACATCTTTAGCGTTTATCCTCGGAGTTGTACCGCTCGTGATCGCCTCTGGGGCCGGAGCAGAAATGCGTTGGTCACTCGGTACTGCTGTCTTTAGTGGCATGATTGGGGTCACGTTATTCGGAATCTTTTTGACCCCTGTATTCTTTTACACGATCGTCCGGATCAGTGAATTTTCGTTCTTCAAGCTGAAAAATGTGCATTATCTAATCTCGACTGCTGTTGGCGGAGGGGTAGGCTTAACCGGTGGGTGGCTTTCCCATAAGGCTGGGTTTAACCATCCCCTTTGGGCGCTCTTGATCGGTTTCGCATTAGGGATCACCATCGCGGCCTTCGTCAGCAGTCGTAAACGCAAAAGCAACTTGAAATCTACGCTGGCACAAGCAGGAGAGAGTCACGCATGATTTCTCATTTCTTTATTGACCGACCAATTTTTTCGGCAGTCCTCTCCATTGTGCTCACGCTGGCTGGATTGGTTTCGATCTTTTCGCTGCCTGTCGCACAATATCCCGAAGTCACGCCACCCACGGTTTTGGTCACGGCATTGTATCCGGGAGCGAATGCAAAAACCGTGAACGACACGGTCGCGGCTCCTATCGAGCAGCAAGTCAGTGGCGTGGAAAACATGCTCTACATGTCTTCAAAATGTACAAATGATGGGGCCTACCAATTGACCATCACGTTCAAGCTCGGGACGGATTCGGACATGGCGCAAGTCCTCGTGCAAAACCGCGTCTCGCTGGCCCAGCCCGTTATTCCTGACCTCGTGCAACGCCAGGGCATCAGTGTCAAAAAAATGTCGCCCAGCACGATGATGATCGTTAACCTCGTTTCCGCGAATGGAGCTCACGACGACATTTACCTGAGTAATTATGCCACGATTCAAATCAAAGATGAGTTGGGACGATTGGAGGGAGTCGCGGCGGTGACTTATCTTGGCCAACGCGACTATAGCATGCGTGCGTGGCTTAAACCCGATAGGCTGGCAGCCATGAGTCTTAGCACAGACGACGTGGTCAATGCGATCAGCACTCAAAATATCCAGGTCGCGGCGGGAGCAATTGGGATGGAGCCGATTGCCCCGGGGCAAGAGTTCCAGCTCACCATCAATACCCTAGGGCGTCTGATCGATGCGGAACAGTTTGGAAATATCATTATTAAGGCGAACAGCTCTAATGAACTGAACCCGTCTTCGTCCACCTCCGCTGCGGTTGTTCGTCTTCGCGATATTGCCCGAATCGAACTTGGTTCACAGCAATACGATCAAACATGCACGCTGGACGGTAAACCGTCGCTCGCCATGTCGATCTACCAATTGCCAGGTTCCAATGCACTTAAAACGGCACAAGGCGTTTATCGCAAGATGGAGGAATTGCAAAAGGGATTTCCTGATGGCGTTGAATACAAAATTGTCTACGACACAACGCCCTTCATTAAAGAGTCGATTGGTGAAGTTTTCAAGACACTGCGGGATGCAATCATATTGGTGGCGATTGTCGTGCTGTTGTTCCTGCAAAACTGGCGCACAACCCTCATTCCGCTTGTCGCTGTCCCGGTCGCAATTATCGGCACGTTTTCGGTGATGTCGGCTTTAGGATTCTCACTTAATAACCTTTCACTTTTCGGATTGGTACTGGCCATTGGGATCGTCGTAGATGATGCCATTGTGGTTGTTGAAAATGTGGAACGATGGTTACATCACGGGCTGTCTCCGCGCGATGCAGCCAGAAAAGCGATGGATGAAGTCACCGGCCCGGTGATCGCGGTGGCACTGGTCTTGTGCTCCGTTTTCATTCCATGCGCTTTCATCTCCGGAATTACCGGACAGTTTTTTAGGCAATTCGCCATCACAATCGCGGTTTCCACAGCGATCTCAGCGATCAATTCGTTGACCCTTTCTCCCGCCTTGGCAGCGATTCTCATGCAGCCAAAGGGGGCAAAACGCGATCCTCTCACTTGGATCCTCGATATGACCTTGGGATGGTTCTTCAAATTGTTCAACGTGTTTTTCGATTTTGCGACTAGGGTTTATACGCAGTTTGTTAGTTTTTCGCTCCGAGCCACCATTTTGGTATTGGCCCTCTATGTTGGACTTCTGCTTCTGACATGGAAAGAGTTCTCCGAGGCGCCTGTCGGTTTTGTCCCGAATCAAGACAAAGGTTATTTGATGCTCAGTGTGCAATTGCCAGACTCGGCTGCCGTGGGCAGAACTCGTGAAATATTAAGCCATATCGAATCCATCGTTAAAAAGACCGAAGGGGTCGCACACACCGTATCGGTCTCGGGGCAATCGCTGCTGCTTGCAACCAATGCATCGAATTTAGGCTCCATGTACATCATGCTCGAGGAGTTCAGCAAACGTCGTGGGTTGTCGGCAGAAGACATGGCCAGCAAGATTCGCAAAGATTGCCTTGCAGAGATTCGTGATGCCCAAGTGAGCATCTTCGGCGCACCCCCAATTGACGGGTTGGGAACAACTGGTGGTTTTAAGTTAATTGTTGAAGATCGCGGTAATCTGGGATTGGACGAATTGCAGCGTGTGACGGATAAAATTGTCGATGAGGCAAACAATACACCCGGGCTCCAAGGCGTGTTTGGTAGCGTACGTTCTAACACACCATGGCTCAATCTCGACATCGACCGAGAGAAGTGCTTGGCCTTGGGGGTTTCGCCTTCCGATGTGTTCCAGACCCTCCAAATTTATCTCGGATCCTATTACGTCAATAACTTCAATCGATTTGGTAGATCATGGCAAGTGAATATCATGGCAGACGCGAAGTATCGGGCTAACGTCTCTCAAATCCTGCAACTCAAAGTTGCAAATCTGAAGAAAGAAATGATCCCGTTGGCGACCTTGATTCATCTCAATGATGAAGCAGGACCTCAATCGCTGATGCGTTACAACATGTATTCAGCCGCGTCCGTGACTGGCAACCTTGTGCCCGGTACGAGCAGTGGTGAGGCGATCCAACTGTTGGAAAAAATCGCTAACGAGCAATTGCCTCGTTCCATGGGGTTCGACTGGACCGAATTGACCTATATGCAACTTGATGCAGGAAATACGGCCATGTATGTATTTGCCTTGGCAGTGGTCTTTGTCTTCTTGGTTTTAGCGGCTCAATACGAAAGTTGGTCATTGCCCTTAGCTGTCATTTTAGTGGTGCCGATGTGCCTCCTCTGCTCCGTGATTGGCATTTCGATCGCCAACATGGACGTGAATATATTTACACAGATCGGCTTGATCGTCTTGGTCGGCCTCGCGAGCAAGAATGCCATTTTGATCGTGGAATTCGCGGAGCAAGAACGAAAATCTGGAAAGAGTCCACGAGAGGCTACCGTAAACGCATGTCGCCTTCGTTTGCGTCCAATTCTAATGACATCCTTCGCTTTCATCTTGGGTGTAGTTCCCCTCGTCATCGCCGAGGGTGCCGGCGCAGAAATGCGCCGCACTCTTGGAACGGCCGTTTTCAGCGGGATGCTGGGCGTAACGTTTTTTGGCATCTTGCTGACGCCTGTCTTCTACTACGCGATCACATGCTTTAAAAAGATGGAGACACCGCAGAATATCGCCTGATCCGCTAGGGCATGCGGCAGTGATTTGTGGAACATCGATGGCAAGTCACGCTCGGGAGCGGTTTGCAGTCATAATCATCAAGGCCACTACAGCATGCCCACTCGGGTATTCTGGGGCATTTTTTGCGGCAATAATCAGCGTCATGGCACCGCTGGGAATCGCATGGTACGGTGGGCGAAGATTTCTTGCAGTAAGGATCCGGGCACTCGCAGTTGCATGACTTTGTTGCCTCGTTCGCATGACAAGAATGTGAGCTTGCGGCGAAGAAACTGTGCGACAGAGGAGGTAACGAAGCGCAGCCTGATACCATCAAGACTGAAGTCGTCATCAACAGCATTAGGCCTCGTGGTAACCTCACATTCAGATCCAATTTCAGATCCAATGGATTATTCCTTGCTCGCTGCGAGAGGTGGTACCGGTGGTGGAACCAAATCGCTTGATTCAATTTTTAACGGAACGCTGATGGGTTCCGGAGATGTGTTGATGCTCGTTGCACTGGGCTGATTCAATCGAATTTCCCAGCCTCCCCCCAAAGCGCGATACAGATTTACCAGACCAAGCGTCGTGTTTCCGCGAGCTTGCGCGAGGAGGTTCTGCTGATTAACTAGGTTTTGCTCGATGAGCGAAACGCGGTTGAAGTCAACCAAGCCTCCTTTGTACTGAACACTCGCAATCTCCGCGCATTTCTCCATCGCCTTGACACTCTCATCAAGTTTCTCAGCTTGTTCCTGTGATTTCAAAAACGTGACGATCGCATTTTCAGCCTCGAGACCCGCCTGCAATACCGTCTGTTGATACTTTGCCACTTGGGACTCAAAGGTAGCATCGACTCGTTCGATGTTGCTTAAAATTCGGCCGTAGTTAAGGACATTCCAACGGAAGCCTGGTCCCACCGAACCTGCAAATGCGTCGCGTGCAAACATCTGGGAGAATGTCTGCGCACTGTATCCCATGCTGCCTGTGATTGAGATCGCCGGATACAGGTCTGCTTCCGCCATGCCGATGCGTGCCGATTCCATCGCAGTTTTCCGTTCTTCACGGCGAACATCCGGTCTACGTCGTAACAAATCCGCAGGTATTCCAAGCACGATGTCCGTGCGCGTCGATGGGATTGGCGCATGACCTAAACATGACACCAAATCCTGAACTGGCATTCCAAGCAGGATACAAAGCGTATTCTGCAATTGGCGACGCTGGATTTCGAGGGCAGGAGTCTGGGATTCCGTCTGAGCCAACACGCTCAGTGCTTGGTCCACATCCAATTCCGAGGTTTGCCCACCATCGAAACGAGCTTTGGCAATATCCGCCGTTTCTTTTTGCAGTTTCACATTCTCCGAAATGTATTCTAACTGCTGCTCGACGATGCGCAATTGCACATAATTCTGCGCAACATCGCCAATCAAAGTAACAAGAACGGCATCATAATCTTCAATCGATGCATCCAAGTGGGCATCTGCTGCTTCAATCATGCGTCGATACTTACCCCAAAAATCTAGCTCCCATGCTAACGCAAATCCATATTGCCAATTGCTGAACGATGTATTGGGAAGAAACACACTGTTGGCGTTCGCATTGCTAAATTTCTGCTGCGTGAAACCACCGTCTAAATATTGCTGCTGCGGATAAAATTTCCCCTGCGCGATTCCCAATTCAGCACGCGCTTGCAGCACCCGAAAGGCCGATTCGCGAATGCTCAAATTCTGTTGATATGCGTTTTGGATAAGTTCGTTAAGTACCGAATCATTGAGATTCGTCCACCAAGAAGCTAGGTCTGCGGATTGAGACACAAGCCGCGGGTCAGCCGCATCAATCCATGCATTCGCCACCGGTTCGACAGGCCGGCGGTAGTTCGGACCTACCTTGAAACCATTTTGCTTCCATTCCCCAGGCGTTCTACACCCGGTAGCCATGAAAAGTAACGCAACACCAAGGCACCACAAGAGACTCTTCTCAGTCACCGCCCTTGTGCCCTGGATAGCCAACTCACAGAGCATCTTCATCCGTGAATTGATGCTTGGCGAGATCATAAATTAGCCCCAAACAGTTTTGGAATTTGTCGCTTCAAAACTTGATCGATGAATCAACCACGCGATCGTGGATGCAGGAGTCCAAGAAAGCCCCTCCATCCGAAAACGTCCCCAACCTCAATTATCGTCAAAAGCGAAAGTCGACCTTTAACTCTTATAGCGGCTAGCACGAATATGCTGGCATTGTGAGGCGCGCACAAGCTTCCAACTCAGCCTCTTGTGTGCCTCTAGGTGTCATTGGGGAGATTCAAAACCCGCAGCGGTATGATTGCACGGCATGTCCTCTGATTCAGAACTCGCGGAATCGCTGCGAGCCCGTGTTTTGATTAGGTTTTGAAATGCTCGAAAGGCGAATCAATCCGCAAAGATGAGTTTCAACCCGGCAACCAGCAGCACGGCGGCGAGGCAGCGTTTTATGACAGTGTGCGGCAAATGTTGCGATCCGAGCTGGGACCCAATCACGCCACCTGCCAGAGCCGCACCAACCAATGGCAGAGTCAGCGATGGGATGTGCTGAGTGCTGCTGAAATTGCCGAGCAATCCCGCCAAAGAATTCACAAGGATGAATAACGCGGAAACTCCGGCAGCGATCTTGGTCGTTGTCCAACGCATGAATAGGAGGAGCGGGGTGAAGAAGATACCGCCGCCCGTGCCCGTGAGACCGGCAAGTAGTCCGAGGCCCGCACCGATCCCAATCGCCACTCGTCGTGCAGGCTCGGCAACCGTTTCATCCGCGGGTGGATGAAATACAAAGCGCCAGCCAGAGAACAGCAAAACGATACCTAGAACTACCTTCAAGGTTTGGCTAGGTAAATTCAGCCAGCCGCCGAGGTAAGCGCACGGCACCGACAGCAGCGCAAAAGGCCAAAATAACCTCCAAGAAAAATGTCCTGCACGGGCGAACTGCCAAAAGCCAATGCTCGCAACAATAAGGTTAAGAATCAACGCAACCGGCTTGATAAACGCCGGCGCCAGACTGAACAGCGACATCACAGCAATGTAACCCGACGCGCCTGCGTGGCCCACGGAGGAATAGAGTAAAGCCACCACAAAGATGGACACAGAGAACAGAATGGCATGTTCAGGAGGCATGGGAATTATCAAAGGGGTCAGCGACATCAACGTACCGAACCAACTGGCTATAACTCGTGTGGTTGCCTCCCTCCAGTGCCACACTCCGTTTCGCCAGCCAACGCGAGAGTACTCAATGGATAGTTCCAATTCAACGCATCATCGAAAACTTCGAAACCATGCCTCCATTTTCAACAATCCAATTCTCAGCAAATCGGTACTCCACCCACCAAATTTTGAGAAGAACGGAAATCCTTTTTCGAATCCGTCATTGACGTAGTTCACGAACGTCTCTGAGGTCCCCAGTCAAGTGTCTGGCATCTAGGTGCGGTTGCCGCCGTTCAACTAAGCCTCGAATGCCCGGTCGAGAAATGGCCCGACCATTCGGGCTAGAGGTTCAATGTCGATCAAAAACGAATCATGTCCGTAGGGGCAGGGCAGTTCGACAAACGAGACGTGTTTGTGTACGCGTAAGAGTTCGGAAACCAGTTCGCGACTTTGACTGGTGGGAAACAACCAGTCGGTATCGTACGACGCCACCAGAAAACGCGCCTGTGCTTGACTCAGAGCATCAGCGAGCGACGCGAAGCCCTCGGATAAGTCATAGTAGTCCATCATTCGCGTCAGATACAGATAACTGTTCGCATCGAAGCGCTGCACAAATCGCTTGCCCTGATAATGCAGATAACTTTCAATCTGGAATTCGGTTTCCTTCTGCATGCTGAATGCGAAACGATCACTATCCTGTAACCGACGGCCAAATTTCAGCTCGATCGAGTCTTCCGAGAGATACGTAATGTGGGCCACCATGCGCGCCAGCGCCAGACCGTAGCGCGGGCCTTCGGAATCGTAATATTCTCCGTTCAGAAATCCGGGGTCTGCATAGATGGCTCGACGACCGACTGCGTTGAACGCAATTCCCTGAGCCGACAATTTTGGCGAGGAAGCCAGCACGATGGCGGCTCGAACCTGTTCCGGAAACCGAACAGCCCATTCGAGCACCTGCATCCCGCCAAGACTGCCTCCAACCACACCCAGCAGTTGTCGGATTCCCAGGTGTCGGACCAACTCGGCGTGAACAGCCACGACATCACGAATTGTCAGAAAAGGAAAGCTGAGACAGTAACGTTTGCCGGTGGACGGATTAATCGATCCCGGTCCTGTTGTTCCCTGACAGCCTCCGAGCACATTAGCGCAGATGACGAAATATTTGTTTGTATCGAGCCCTTTCCGCGGGCCGATGAAGCCGTCCCACCACCCTGGTTTACTGTCATCGGCGGAGTGCAGACCAGCGGCATGCGCATCACCCGTCAGTGCGTGACAAACAAAGATGGCGTTGGTGGCATCGGCATTGAGCGTACCATAGGTCTCGTAGGCAACAGTGATCGAGCTGAGTTCCTGACCACTGGCAAACCGCAGCGGAATCGAAGAGTGAAACAGCTGGACGGATTGAGTGCTCACAACTCCCACGGAATTGGCACTCTGAGCGACGACATCTTCTGGATTTTCGACCGACATTCCATCACTTTGACGGGAAACAGTGGCTTCGTTAGGGACACAGGCTCGGGATCGTATCCGAAGTCGATGACGATGTCAGTTCAGATGCGAACGGCAGGGTTTGCCGGTCATGCGGCAATCCTCCAATTCGCTTTCCGTGCCGCCCTGACGATTCTATACTTCGGATTTTCAGACTCTGAATAGGAGAAATCTCGATGTCAAGTAATGATCCGTTCAGTGGTAATACACAAAAACCCTACAGCTTCTCAGACACGCCACAGGTTCAGATATCGCCGGAGATGCAGTGAGGCCTGGTGCATCATGTGATGGCCCTGAGCATACTCACCATCGTTCAGGGATCACTGGTCACACTGTACGGAGTCGGGATGATCGGGTTGGAATTCGCATGCTGAAATTCCGAGGAAGAACGCTGGGAATTGTGGCGTTGTCCAGCGGACTACTTTCAATTGCCGGTTGCTATTGTCTGCCCACGGCGATCGGACTGTTCATTTATGGCCTGATCGTGCTGCTGAATGAACCCGTCAAGCGTGCCTTCGCGATGGGCGAACAAGGCCGCAGTGCCTCAGAAATTCAGACCCACTTCGACCGTCTCTTGCAACCCAAAACTGATATCATCTGAATTGAGATACTAGGAACGATATAGTGCGCAGCACGCTGCGGGCCATTTGGCTATTGGTTCCTGACCCCATTTCCAAACTGCCAAACCTCTGGTTCAGTGCTTCTCAGGATGCGAAATCACCGGCTTTACTTTCCAGATTTCATCGGCGTACTGCTGAATCGTGCGATCACTGGAAAACCAGCCGCTGGACGCAGTGTTCAGGATACTCATCCGATTCCATTCTGATTGATTCTTGTACGCTTCATTGACTTCTCTCTGGGCATCAATGTAACTACGAAAGTCGGCGAGCGTCAGCCATGGGTCATACCCACTCCGCAATCCTGAAGTGAGCAGATTGAAAATGCCGGGCTCCGACCGATTGAAGTGCCCTCCTTCCAGCAGGTTCATCACACGCTGGATATCTTCGTCCTGCGCAATGATGAAATTCGGATCGTAGCCTTGTCGCTTCTGCGCCACTTCATCTGCCGTCAGTCCGAACAGGAAAAAGTTTTCGTCGCCGACCTGCTCGCGAATTTCAATATTTGCCCCGTCTAGGGTTCCGATCGTCAGAGCCCCGTTCATCATGAACTTCATGTTGCCTGTTCCGGAAGCTTCCTTTCCGGCGGTCGAAATCTGCTCAGAAAGTTCCGTGGCCGGACAAATCACTTCCATCGCAGACACACGGTAATTCGGCAGGAACACCAACTTCAGCAACTGGTGAGCTTTCGCTTCAGAATTCACCACTGCGGCCACATCGTTGATCAGTTTGACAATGAGTTTTGCAACATGATAACCAGGGGCCGCCTTTCCACCGATCAGCACGCACCGCGGAACCATTCCGACTGTGTCGTCGCGGAGGATTCTGTCGTACAAGTGGATCACATGCAGAAGATTCAGCAACTGCCGCTTGTATTCGTGGATGCGTTTGACCTGCACATCGAAGAGTGCATCCTGGTCGAAGCGGACACCCGTGCGTTCATTGACGTATGTGATCAGCGCCCGTTTGTTAGCCTGCTTGACGGCTCGCCAGCGGTCGCGGAATGCGGCATCTTCGGCAGACGAAGCCAACTGCGAGATCCTGTGGAAATTCATCTGCCAGTCGGTGCCGATTGTCTCATTGATCAGATTCCGCAGACCCGGATTACAGTGACTCAACCAGCGTCGTTGAGTGACGCCGTTAGTCTTGTTGTTGAATTTCTCGGGCCACAATTTATAAAAGTCCGCAAACAATCCCGACTTCAGCAGCGTGGTGTGCAGCCCGGCAACACCATTCACCGAAAAGCTGCCCACGATTGCGAGATACGCCATGCGAACATGAGCATGATCACCACCTTCAATCAGTGACATCCGATCTCTGATCGCCACATCGTCCGGCCAGAGCTTTGCAAGCTGCATCTTGAACTGTCTGTCAATCTCACGAATGATGTCCATCAGGCGTGGTAACAAGCGACTGAACAGCGAAACGGACCAGCGTTCCAGAGCTTCGGGCAGCAATGTATGGTTCGTGTACGCTAGGCACTGCGTGGTAATTTCCCATGCGTCATTCCATTCAAATCCCTGTTCATCCATCAGCAGACGCATGAGCTCCGGGACAGCACAGGCTGGATGCGTATCGTTCAGCTGAAAACAGTTGTACTTACCGAACTCACTGAAATCGTTTCCATAAATGGTGATCCACTCGCTCATGACATCCTGCAGGCTGGCAGAGACAAGAAAGTACTGTTGCTTCAGCCGCAGTTCCTTGCCATTTTCGCTAGCATCGTTGGGATAAAGCACCATCGAAATCTGCTCGGCAAGGTTCTTTTCTGCGACTGCTTCCGAATAGCCGCCGGCATTAAATTCTGCGAGATTGAATTCGTCTGTCGCTGCGGCGCGCCAGAGTCGCAACGTATTGACGGTTCCGTTCTTGTGCCCAGGGATTGGCATGTCATACGGCACAGCCAGAATGTCCTGAGTATTCGCCCAGCCCGCCCTTGGTTTTCCGTCGCTGTCGACGAAGTATTCTGAATGACCGTAGAACTGAATTCGCCGCGTATCTTCGGGACGCTCAAGTTCCCAAGGATTTCCGTCGCGTAACCAATGATCAGGATCTTCAACCTGCCTTCCATTTTCAATGTGCTGATTAAACATCCCGTATTCGTAACGAATGCCGTAACCAATGACGGGCAACTGCAAGTTGGCACAACTGTCAAGAAAACATGCTGCCAGACGCCCAAGACCACCGTTGCCAAGACCTGCGTCGTGTTCCAGTTCGGCGGTTTCCTCCAGCGTAATTCCGTAACTCTTCAGGCTGTCACGCACCGTGTCTTCCAAATCCAGATTCAGCACGGCATTCGTCAACGAGCGTCCCACTAGAAATTCCAGCGACAGGTAATAGACCCGCTTCCGGCCACTATGAGTAATCGTGTCGTGCGTTTTTCTCCAGTGCGCGACCAGTTGATCGCGCACGGCGATCGCGAGCGCCCGATAGAGATAATGGGGATCCACATGCTGATCATGGTGCCCCAGCGTGAAATGCAAATGGCGATGAATTTCCTGTTCAATACTGGCAAGCCAACCGGCAGGTTCCGGACGGGCAAAATTTGACAAGCCCTTGCTGGAAAATTTTGACATTGCTGTTCTTCTTTTCGACAAATTATCGCGTGAGTCTCTTCTGCATCGAGCGATCCTCGGCGCGGGTTTAGTTGGGATGTTTTGCGGTAGCCGGATTCATCAAAATTCGGCCATCAATCATGGATTCTTGCGAATCCGGCGACACGCCACTTTTGTCCTCGCGGGGCGTCGTGACTCTATACCGGTGGGGGCTTACGTCAATTTGCTTTTCGTTGCCCTGAAAGAAACACCCTCATTTTCTTCCATCCGGGACGCCTCATGCAACAACTTCAGTGCATCGCGGTCCGGTCGGGCCTTGTAAAACGGATCAAGCGGATAACAACCGGAGACCATGCCGTTTCTAGGGGCTGTTGTACAATCGCTAAAAGTGCGGCAGATTTTTTTGCGGGTCAGAGTGCGGCCGGATGCGACATCGGCCGGTAGGTCAGGATAAGACAGCACCATGCGGCCAAGTCCAATACTGTCGGCCATTCTGAGTCGGACGACGGCCTGTGCAACATGCGGCAACCACTCCTGAAGGTACGAGTAGCCAGACCCCACGATGAGCATTTCCGGCACGAGGTGTTTGAGTTCGGCCGTCGCCGCAATCTGCCGATAGACTCCCGTGAGCGGATCTTCTGGCGGCTGATAACCGTCACATGGCGGAAACATGGCTGGTCGCTGGATGTGCGGATTGTAGTACGGACTTCCACAAGTCGAGCACATCAGATCGATTTTGAGGGAACGCATCAATTGCAAAAATTGTCGTGGCTCGTCGAGGTTGATTCCGAGGCCGGTACCATCACCACCAAACGCAAATCGATAGTCGCCTACCGGCATAGGCACACCCCTCCGATCGTCTGTTGCACCCGGATGAAACGGCACAAAATCGAAGATACTTAGCCGCACTCCGATGCCCAGACCCGGTGCCTCCGCTCGAATACCAGCGACAATCTCGCGCAGGAATCGCGTCCGATTTTCAAAACTGCCACCGAACTCACCGACGCGATCATATCCCGACAGAAATTCATGTCCCAAATAACCGTGACAATGCTTGATATCGACCCACCGAAAACCGGCCTTCTGCGCTAGGCGACAGGCATTAATAAAATCATCAATCAGGCGTTTGATGTCATCGTCTGATAGCAGTGCGTCACTGTTCGTGATTCCATATTTTGGGTCAAGAAGCGGATGGTGGTAAGCAATCTGGGGTTCAAGTCGCTGCTTGTCGTTCGGCCTTGCGAACCGCCCAGAATGTGTCAACTGTAACCCAATGAGTAGATCATCGGTGCTGCCGATATGTTTCTGATGAGCTTGCTCAAGGATATTTCGCAGCGATTCTAGATCACCCACTGTGTGCGTGTTGATCATCAGCTGGTTGGGGTTCGCTCGACCGTCCGGGCGGACAGCGACAGCTTCGCCACCCCAGATAAGTTTCGCGCCGCTGCGCCCAAAATTCTCCCAACGACGATGAGTCAAGTCTGTCGGACGGCCATCCGTCGTGCCGTCCCAGCCTTCCATCGGTAGGATACACCAGCGATTACCGATTTTTCCACAGACTGAAGTGAGCGGCTGACCGAGCGGTGCATCCACGCCAGTTTCCAACGTCTCATCGAATGGCAGGTTGAGTTTCAGATCATCCAGCCGCGATCGAAATTGGTGCGGCGTTTTGAACGTAGAAACTCGAGGAAATGACATGGAAGCCTTTCAAACCCAGTGATGCTCTGCCAACAATTCTGAATCTCTGAATCAAATTATCCAGCGTGATTTCTGCCGTCTGGCATTGAAAAGTTGGTCGTCCTGCTTCTTAGGGGGGTGGCCGGAATTCCGGCGGACGGAAGTGCCAACAACTGGAAAATTTCCACGCCAAGGATCGCAACCATTAAGACATCCTTTGCCCCGCTTGATTTTTTGAAATGTTGTGGACAAGTCAAGCCTAGGCTGCTTCCTCTGGCACATCGCATTCATCGTCGCAGGCTTCTGCAATTGCGAGCAGGGTGCGTTGGCGGCAAAGTGTGGCGAAGTTGGGAAGGTCTTCGAGGCGGTACAGGCCGAATAATGTTAGAAACTGTCGCGTCGTAATGTACAGAAACGGGCGACCGAGCGAATCGTCTTCGCCGCCAATGCGAACCAAACCACGATCCATAAGTTGACGGATCATTTCTGTCGCCTGCACGCCGCGAATAGCCTCCACATCGGCTCGCGTCACAGGCTGCTGATAGGCAATAATGGTAAGCGTCTCCATCATCGGGGATGACAATTTCATTTCCGCTTGACGATTGTGCAAACGGTCAAGCCACGGTGAAAGCGCAGCGCGCGTCATTAAAATATATCCGGCGGCAGTCTGTTCGATGCGGAACGCCGATCGGGTTCGATCGTAGCTCTCATTCAGCACTTGGACAAATTGCTGTACCTCTTTGACGTCGATCAAGCGGGCCACTGTCGCTAACTTGCGGGCCGGGACTGCTCCCTCCGCGATCAGCAGTGCTGCTTCTAGCCGCGCGATGCGTGTGGATCGAACGAGGCCACCGTCAGGGAGAATCTGAAGTGCTGCGAGGGCAGACCGGCGCGCGCGAAACAAGCGATCTCGCCAACGAATTTTTTCACGTTGAGGTTGTTGTGCCCCGCAGAGAAACGCATTGGCAATCTTCCCATTGCCACAGAACATGCTTGCCGTATTTTGCTGTGTTGTGTTCCACATAACTGAATACAGACTGAAATAAATCTATTGCGCAAAATTTTGCTGATGCCAGCGGGTGACCTGCTCCAGCACTTCGCGGGCACAGGCATCGCGACTGTCGCCGACGGCTTCGAAACGGAATCGCGTCAGTTCCTCCGGTCCCCGAAAAAAGACGGCGAATCCGACCGGTGTTTTGTCGCCAGCCTCAAACCACATCGTTTTCAAGGCACCCATCGCATTCAACTGTTCCACAACCTGAACAGCGTCTAGCTTCACAAGATCGGGGTCTGATCCTTTCAGCCCTTCTGGCGGAGTGGTTTCATTTGGTTTCACAGGCATCGGTGGGGTTGATACTGCCCCCACTTCGGGCAGGAACGGGTCTTTGTTCGCATCGCTCGGCGGTCCAGTGCGCGGCGCCACATCCCCCGACGACTCAACATCGGAAGGATCCAATTCCCGAAAAATGCTGTCTTCGGGATTCGATTCAGCATCGTCAGCATCAATCCGCGGCGGATCAGAATCTCCTCGCGACTGCTTTTTAATTGCATTACCAGAATCAGACCCAAGGTCAGGGAAATCATTAAAGAGGGGATCGCCGTCCTCGCCTTCGGAGGCTGCTAGATCCACGGTCGAGACACTGACGCCCCCCGGCGGGCGCAGCAACGCAACGGCCGGAACCACAATCAGTGGAAGCGTCATAAGTAATGTTGACAGCAGACCGCTGCGAGAGGAATCCATTCCCGCTCTTCCGATCATCACGAGGATTTTTACTACTCAAACGAGCAATTTCTGCCGGAGTTTAGGATAGACATCCTTTTGCCACAATTGCAATTTCAGCAGCCCTAAACGCCAAAATGAATCTATCGATTCTTCCACTGGTCGGTATCACCACGTCATGTCTACACTACGTTGAGTTAAATCGACCATGCGATCTTTGCAGGCTTCGCCATGAAAACGGCTTGGCGTATCACGGCGCACATTGACTTTGACTGATGACATCTAGATGCAAACAACGATTGATGAACGATGAACAGGTTCTAGATTGCACCCAACGCGCGGGCAATTCCAGAAGCAACGCTTTCCTGCAGCAATTTATGCCGCTTCAAAGCTTGCCGACGCAGACCAATATGACGTTTCAGGAGGATCCACATGGCACGGACTTTAGCTTCATTGAATTCACAGTGTTCACGTCGGCGCTTTGCCGCGAGTCTGGCAGTCGTCAGCATGCTGGGAATCACGGGACAGCCGATTTTTGCGGATGAGAAAACTTCAAAAGTAACCCAACATCCACTGGTACCTGCGCTGGCTCACGCCAAAACTTGCGTCGAAAATGTGCAGAAACTGAGTGGCTACGAAAGCAAGTTCACCAAAACAGAGGTCGTGGGCAAACAAACAATTTCGCAGACGATCAAGGTCAAAGTGCGGCACGAACCCTTCAGCGTCTATATGTACTTTGAAGATGCGCACGCTGGTCGCGAAGTGATTTTTGTGGAAGGCAAGAACAACAACAATCTCTTGGTACATGAGACCGGTTTCGCCTCCTTGATCGGCACGCTGGAGCTGGCCCCGACGGGCAGTCAGGCGATGTCCGAAAATCGTTACCCGATTACGAAGGCCGGTATCCAGAAAATGATGGAGGCAGTGATCGAACAGTGGGAAGCTGAGACAACATATGGCGAAACTGAAGTCAAATACTTCGAAGACGCGAAGATCGGTAGCATGAAGTGCCGCGTGATTGAGAGTTCTCACCCGCAGCCGCGTAAGCAATTCAAGTTTCATATCACGCGCGTCTGGATCGATGTAAAATCCGGTCTGCCTGTCCGCGTGCAGCAGTTCGGTTTCCCCCCAAAGAGCGGCGAGAAACCACCGGTAATTGAAGACTATACGTTTTCAGACATCAAGGCGGAAGTACGACTCACGGACCGTGACTTTGACACCAAGAACCCAAGTTACAATTACTAACGCATGATCGTCGAATCCTCTCTGACTGAAACTCGCCGCATCGTGCGCGCCGCTCGCGGGCGAGGTCTCTTGATTGGCTGCATTCCAACCATGGGCGCGTTGCATCAGGGCCACGTCAGTTTGATTGAGGTTGCGAAATGGGAGTGTGGCTTTAACGTGGCCACGATCTTCGTAAATCCCACCCAATTCGGCCCCCACGAAGACTTCACACGCTATCCGCGCACACTAGATGCGGATGTGGAAATGTGTCGCGCGGCAGGTGCGGATCTGATCTTCACGCCTCCTGTCTCCGCCATGTACGCCGAATCGGCGCAGACCATCGTGCGGGTTGGCGGCTTGGCCGAGGTCCTCGAAGGATCTCACCGCCCCGGGCACTTCGACGGCGTATCCACAGTTGTCGCAAAGTTTTTTCATATCATCGAACCCGATCGTGCATATTTCGGCCAAAAGGATTTCCAGCAGCAGTTAATCATTCGGCAAATGGTTGCGGATCTTGACCTGCCGGTAGAAATCATGACCTGTCCGATCATCCGTGAAGCGGACGGTTTGGCGATGAGTAGCCGAAATCGCTACCTGTCCGTCGCTGGACGGCAACAGGCATCCCAATTGTTTCAAACACTGCTACTCGCCGAAAAACTTGCCGCAGAATCCACGCTGACACCACCTGAGATCAGCCGTCAAATGGCTGACCACCTGTCATCCGTGGCCGGAATTGAGGTGCAGTATGCGGTGATTGCAGACGCTGTGACGCTAAAATTGCTCCAACATCGCTCAAATCCAGCCGTGGCCTTGCTCGCTGTCAAGGTTGGTTCGACACGTCTGATCGACAACCAAATCCTGCGGTTCCGCTAACCCCGGCAACTCCGCTATGATTCGTCACAAGCTGTGAGTCCAGCGGCCGTAGAAACTGAGAACCCCTGACAAAACAGGTAGCTGGATTCGCAAGAATTCAGAAATCGTGGCTGTATTCTTGCGAATCCAGCTACGAAGATCGGTTTTGTCAGGCGTTCTAAATCTGCCGCTGGCCTGAACACGCTTGACTCAATGAGCCCACAGGAGATCCTGCCGCCATGCGGAAAGTGCTGCTGCGTTTTGTGTTCGACAATCTTTGGCAATGGCAGGCGGTAGGGAATGAATTGCATGTCGGTGCAGCCTGGTTGATGCTGTTATGGGTCGCGCTTGTGGGAGTAGTTTTTGGCGTGATGTACGCTAAGTCAAAGCGGGCTGCAGAGTCCGCCATGTCCGCAGGTTTTTGGCTCATCGTCCCCGCAGCTCTCGCAGCAGTGTGGTTTTTCAAACTGCCGATCGTCAAAACTGGAATCCCGGTTTTTGGTTACGGCCTGATGATGTTTGCCGGGTTCTCGTCCGCCACATGGCTAGCGGCGCGGCGTGTGCGGGAGATTGGACAGCCACCGGAAGCCATTTGGGACATGATGATGTGGGCTCTGATCCCCGGTCTGATCGGTGCGCGGACTATTTACTTGATGCAGAACTGGAATCAGGTCTTTGCAGGAAAACGAGGGACAGATTTACTGCTGGCTCCCTTTGCCCTGTGGGACGGCGGCATCGTGTTCTATGGTAGCGTGCTGGGTGGCATTGTGGGAGTTGTCATTTACTGTAGGCGGCGAGGAATCAATCCGTTGGCTATGTTTGATGTCATTGCTCCCTCCATGTTTGTCGGTGAAGGCTTTGGACGCATCGGCTGTTTTCTTTACGGATGCTGTTACGGAAAAGCGTGTGACCTGCCATGGGCGGTCCGATTTCCGCCAGACAGCCTCACTTTTGAAAAGCTGGCTTCGCAAGGCCGAATCATAGAAAACCCCATCTCCACAATTCCGCTGCATCCTACGCAGCTCTACAGTTCCATCGCGGCTTTTGTGCTAGCCAGCATCTTGGCATGGTACTTTCGCCGACGTCGTTTTGACGGAGCCGTCTTGGCACTTGGCTGGATCATCTATCCCATTAACCGCTTCGTCCTAGAAACGCTCCGTGATGACGAAGGCACCCGCTTGGGCACAATGTTTACGTTTTCTCAGTTAGTAAGTATTGGACTGCTGATTTCCGGAATTGGGGCGATGGGCTATTTCTCAACGCGTGGCACACTGACCCGAGCCCCAAAGTAGACCTTGCGCCGCGATCATCCGTTTCGTCACCTACCTCCGCTGGGCCACAAAGTAACCAACCGTGAACAGTCCTGCCGACCTTCAACTGATCGATGCCACGCTGTCAGGTGACACGCGCGCATTTGACGAGTTAGTTCGGAGATATCAGGATCGCTTGGTGCATAGTCTAGAACACACACTCGGCTCGCGAGATGATGCATTGGATGTAGCGCAGCAAGCCTTTGTACTGGCGTGGAAGAAGTTGAGTTCGTTTCGACGCGAGGCAGGTTTTTATTCATGGCTCTATCGGATCGCACATAACTTTGCGATCAGCCGCATCCGACGCCCTAAAATTAGTTCGAGGTCGCTCGATCATCTGCATGAGGCTGCTGGCTTTGAACCTGCCGACATCCACTCCGAATCTGCTCCCGAATATCCCATGCTGCAAGCGGAGCAGATTCAAATGGTCCAGAAGGCGTTGCTGGAGATCGCGGAAGAATTTCGACAGCCTCTTGTGTTGAAAGAAATCGATGGTTTCTCTTACGAAGAAATCGCCCGCATTCTCGGGATTCCCTTAGGGACTGTCCGGAGTCGTATTTTTCGCGCACGCCAAGAATTGATCGCTAAATTGCAAAGGCATTCGAAAGAACAGGAATAGTCCTGCGCGGACAGACTGCAATCTCTAAAAAACATCACTCGCTCTCGGTACAGAAAAATAGTGAGAACAATTTTCTGTGAAAATGAAAGCCTCAGCCACAAGAATTCTCTGGTAAAAAAAGCTGTCACGAACATCGAAATCAGTTTTGAATCGAGATTGATGGATCTTGAAAACGTCGGTATAACATGGCGATCTTTTTGACCGTGTTTGCAACGTCTAACCACTGAAGATTCTTGTCTGCGTTCTGCTGACACTTCATCGCAAAGCTCAATTTATCTGGTTACATCACATGCATGGTGATTTTCAATCGCCACGCACACGTGGTTTTTCTTATCTCCAAGGTAGCCCTTTTATCATGCAGCTCCACCAGATTGATCTTATTCCGGGAGAGTCGATTCGGGTTGGAAATTTGATTGTGACGCTAGTCGCAGTCGAAGGCAGTATGGCTCAACTGCATGTGGAGGATTCTGACGATAACGGATCATGGATCAGTCCCGTAGATTATTCAGACAGCGAACTTGCCGAACCTCAATACGCATAGAAGCGTCATTTGAGGCTTGCAGTCGAGTCGTCTGTCTTCAGCTGTGCCACGACGCTTAAGTGCCGACTTAAGTGACTGAGTACAACCGCGACAGGCAACCCAATTTTCAAGGCAGACATTCGTCGAAGGCGAGCGGCAAATACGGTGTTGCCTGTTCCAACGTTGAGCACGATAGTTGGGAATCGCTTCAATGTCGCGACGGTGGCAGTTGTTCGCTGAGACGCTCTTTGGACCACCTTCTTTTATCGAACCTGTCCTCGCAGACTGGGTTTTCGTCGCATAACTCGGAGAGTTCGGCACGCTGAAGTTGGTCAGCAACGAGGTCAGACAGGCATCACCCGTTCTCCGTGATCAGTTTCGCATCGTGGAATTCTTCGATAAACTCCTGTCGTAAATCCCCCCCGAACTTAGGAGTCTTCGATGAACTTTGGATCCATGCGTATGCCTGCGTTGATTGCTTGTACCGCTGTGCCCGCCATTTTATTCACGAGCATCTGCTTGGTCGCGGCAGCGACACACGAAGACCAAAAAATCGATGACAACTTTCAGACGCTGTTTGACGGAAAGACCCTAGAGGGCTGGAACGGGGATTCAAAGGTCTTTCGAGTCGAAGACATGGCAATCATTGGCGGCCAATTGAAAGAGAAGATTCCACACAATTTTTTCCTGTCATCACAGGAAGTGTATGCCGACTTTGAACTGCAGCTGGAATTTCGCCTAGTCGGTGAAGCCACAAACGCCGGCGTCCAGCTTCGCAGCAAACGCATACCCGATCATCACGAAATGATCGGGTATCAGGCAGATCTTGGTCAGGAATACTGGGGCGCGTTGTACGATGAATCACGGCGCAATAAGGTTATGGCGTCGCCAGATAAAGATAAGCTGGCAAAAGTCCTGAAGCGTGGGGAATGGAACAAGTACCGGATCCTCTGCGAAGGCCGACACATACAACTCTGGATCAACGATTTCCAGACCGTTGACTACACAGAAGCCGACGAGTCGATTGCACAGTCCGGTCTCATTGCCGTGCAGATCCACGGTGGCCCGCCGGGCGAAGCACACTATCGGAATATTCGCATTCGGAAAATCAAGTAGATCCTGCCATCCGAAGTCCGAAAACTGAAAACTGAAAACTGAAAACTGAAAACTGAAAACTGAAAACTGAAATCCGAAATCCAAAATCCGAAAACTGAAAACTCCTCCCATGCTCAACTGGAACAGCAATAAACTTACTCACGGCTGGCAAAAAGGCATCACGGCGTTTTACTACGCGGTGGGCATGACGGCGGAGGACTTCAACAAGCCACAAGTCGGGATCGGCGTGCCGTTGCTCGAAGGCAACACATGCAACATCCATGCTTATGGTCTGGCTCAAGAAATTGCGGCCGGATGTCGTGAAGCTGGGATGCTAGGATTTCCGTTCGGAACGCCAGGCGTCAGCGACAACATTACTCAGGGCCACGAAGGCGGCAATGCCAGTCTGCCATCCCGCAATCTGATCGCCAACAGCGCGGAATGTGTGATCACATCGCATTGTTACGACGCGATGATCGGACTGCACAACTGCGACAAGAACGGCCCTGGGTTTGCAATGGCGCTCGCGCGCACAAACTATCCGGGACTCATCGTCAGTGGAGGCAGTATTCTTCCGGGCTGTCACAACGGCAAAGACATTACGATTCTGGATGTTTACGATTCACAGGCCGCCGTATCCGTCGGTGCGATGACTGCCGAAGAATCCGATGCCATCATTCGCAAAGCGTGTCCCGGTCCGGGTGGTTGCGGGATCGCAGCGTCGTTCAATACCTGGGGCCTTGCGATGGAAGCGATCGGCCTGATGCTCCCCGCCAGCAGTTCCATTCCCGCTGTTGATCCAGAAAAGAAAGCCGAATGCCGGCGCGTAGGCCATGCTGTTTCCAATTTACTGGCACTCAATCTCCGCCCCCGTGACATCCTGACGAAGGCGGCCTTCAAAAACTGCGCGGTGACAATCGCGGCGGCGGGCGGATCCACAAACGGTGTACTGCATATCCTCGCGCTGGCTCGGGAAGCAGGTGTCGATTTCACGTTGCGGGATCTGCAGAAGATATTCCGCGAAACTCCGGTCCTTTGCAGCTTCGCTCCGCGGGGACCGCGCACGATGGTCGATCTGCACAGGATCGGTGGAACGCCGATTCTGTTGAAGCATCTCCTTGACAGCGGGCTGCTGGATGGTTCCTGCATGACGGTCACCGGCCTGACCATGGCTGAAAATCTGACGGACGTACCAAAACCGCCTGACGGTCAAGATCTCATCGTCACGAAAGAGAATTGCTACAAGCCCTTCGCCGACATGCAGGTGTGTTTCGGAAATCTTGCTCCGGACGGGATCGTGTTTAAAGTGTCGAGCATGAAAAACCCGGTCTTTGAAGGTAAAGCCGTCTGCTTTAATGATCCGCGGGACATCGTGCGTGCCGTAGAACAGCGCCGTATTACGCAGGGCAGTGTGATTGTGCTTCGCAATATGGGACCCGTTGCCTGCGGGATGCCGGAAGTCCTCATCGCCACAGCGGCACTTGCCGTTCCCGAACTTGACGGAAAAATTGCCTTCATCTCCGATGCTCGAGTTTCCGGTGTGTCGCACGGAGCGATCGGAGTTCACTGTTCGCCGGAAGCGATCGTCGGCGGACCGATTGGTTGTGTTCAGGACGGCGACGTAATTGGATTTGATCTGCTGAAGGGCACGATCTCCGTTAACATCAGCGAAGAAGACATGGCCGCTCGTCGCGCCAAACTGACAGCTCATGCATCACTCGAACCTCGTCGAGGTTATCTCGCCGACTGGTCTGCCACCGTCGCTCAAGCCAGTCACGGCTGCGTGAGCAAAGCCATGTACCCGGAATGTATGTGATGTCGTCTTTGTTGTTCCTTTCTGTCCGAAAAGACTGCGTATCGCAGCTCTTTTCTGCTTCGTCTTTACGTCTCGACCTTGCAATGAATCGGGAGACAACCGTAACTGGCAGAGGATTCAGCACTCACGTTGCGTGTTCATCGCCGACCAGCCGAAGAAATGCTTCGTGAACCAGGGCCGTGGCGTGCAGTGTGAGTCCGCCGCGTTCATGACGCACTTGCCCGGTAGCAAGTTGTCGCAGTTCGTCATAGACTAGGGGGAGCAGATCTTCGGTTCGTGCTTCACCGGATTCGATGGCGTTGAGAACGACTGTGACGCTCGTCATTCAAATTCACTCGCCTTACCAGACTCGAGTCAGATCGACAACTGCTCCGCCCGGAAGGCCATCAAATGTGATGGCATCTTTGAACTCAGTTAACTGCCCGAACTTGCCTGTGTCATCAAGGCGATAACGGACCACAACGCATTCATCCGGATCAACAATCCAGTATTCAGGAACGGCGAATTGCTCATACAACTGCTTCTTGAGTTCCGTGTTGTGTTTGCGATTCGATGGTGACAGGATTTCAATGACGAGGTCCGGTACGCCTCGAATTCGAGTCTGTGTGATGATGCGATTTTCCGCCAGCACAACGACAAGGTCCGGCTGCACGACATCGACGTCGCTCAGTTGAAGATCAATCGGAGAATCGATTACCTGGCCAAGCTTTGTCAACTCAACCTGCTGATAAAGCTGGAACTGAATATGTCGCGAGATGGCCTGATGGCGTGATGGCGTGGAACGGGTGCGGCATTCTTATAGTGTCGTCCGTCAATGATTTCATGACGATTGCCGTCGTCCGGAAACAGGACGTATTCGTTGTACGTCAGCTTCGTGGGAGACTTGCGAATTGTTTCGGATGATGTCGACATACATTCAATTCCCTGCCAGAACTCTCGCCAACGCCCGACACTAGAGCCAAAAAAAGGCTTTGAATCCAACATCTTACGTCGTTGGATGCATGGAGTTGGCTATTTCTTCTTGTAGATTCTTGAGCGGCAGATTCCTAGGCGATTGCACCAGAATTCGAACATCACCCACAGCGTCAGTAATCCGTAGCGCGTGCTGCGGCTGAAATTGATACTGGAGGCTTCGGCAAAGTAACGGACTGGAACCGGTATATCCCCCAGTTTGAAGTCGAAGTAAACAGCCTGAGCAAGAAACTGGGTGTCAAACACGAAATCGTCCGAATTTTCCTGCCACGGCACTGTCTCCAGAACCTCCCGCCGATACGCGCGGAAGCCACTGTGAAAATCGCCAAGGTTCTGACCAAGCGCCACGTTTTCAAAAATCGTCAGACAGCGGTTCGCGATGTATTTCCAAGCCGGCATTCCTCCCCGCAGCGCTTCAGCCCGCGTGCGAATTCGTGAGCCCAAAATCACATCACAGTTTCCGAGGCGAATCAGTTCAGCGGCAACCGGAATCACGCGGCTGTCATATTGATAGTCGGGATGAATCATGACGACAATGTCGGCACCATGTTGCAATGCGGCAGTATAGCAGGTCTTCTGATTCCCGCCGTAGCCTGTATTACGTTCGTGAGAAATCACGGTGAGTCCCAGCGAACGTGCAAGCTCGACCGTGCGATCTTTGCTGCAGTCATCCACCAGAATAATCTCATCAACGGTGCCGGGCGGAATATCGCGCAGCGTGCGTTCCAGAGTGGACTCCGCATTATAAGCGGGCATGACGGCGATGATTCGTGGTTTGTTGCTGGGCTGCATAGTTGACGGTTACTTCAAAGCAATGGGCGGCATTGTTGAAACGGTGGTTACAAGAATCTGTTCGGACCGGAAAGGTCAGTCTACGGAAGCGATTGATCACTCGGTCGCCGAGTCGCCCGATGCTCCTTCATCCTCATCCTCGTCGTCATCCTCATCCTCCGGTTCTACGATCGGACGCAGGACGATTTTCGGTTTCACAACCGGAGCGACTTCGGCGGGACTGATGATCGCGTGCGCCGCCGATGTGGAAACTCGCAGCGTTTCGGCCATGTAGTCGATCGGTGCAACCTGACCGGTGAAGAGTTCGAACTGTTTCGCTGCCTGCCGCACGAACATTTCCACGCCACTGACAGTCGGACAGCCGCGTTCCCGAGCGTGCTTGAGCAATAACGTCTGTTCCGGGTTGTAGACCGTGTCGAACACCAGCGTCGAATCTCCCAGCCAGTGCTGTTCAAATGGAGTTTCATCCAGCTTCGGATGCATCCCGACCGACGTACAATTGATCAGCACTTCGCACGTTTCTGCGCCTCGGTTTTCCCAGGATACATATTGACAGCCGAGCTCCGCCGCCAGCGCACGGGCTCGATCACGCGAACGATTGGTCACCGATACCGCAGCTCCGGCAACCAGCAACGCGTGTCCGACGGCGCGTGCAACGCCGCCCGCTCCGAGAATCAGGACTTTTCGACCTACCAGATCCGTGACACCGCCGGATTTTTTGAGTCCGTCCTGAATGGCTTCCAGCGCCGCGGGAGCATCGGTGTTCGTTGCGACCCACTGATCGTTGTGTCGAAAGAGCGTGTTTGCCGCACCGATCGAGTCGGTCTCTTCGGACATCGTGTCGCAGAACTGCAGTACGCCTTCTTTGTGAGGAATCGTGACACTGTAGCCGCTGATTTTGAGGCGATCGAATTCCTTCAGCGATGGCAACAGCAAATCGGCGGGAATCCGCAGCGGCAGGTAGACGGCATCTATGCCCAGTTTGCGAAATGCCGCGTTGTGAATGAGCGGGCTCTTGCTGTGTGCAATCGGATCGCCGATCACGCCAAACACCTTCGTGTCCTTCGTGATCTTGTTGTATCGATAGAGGTTGCGGACCTCTGCATATGATAATTGACCGGGAGCCAGTTCGCGTTCACGGCTGAAACTGGCATATGTAAACGGTGACCCCGCTCGTCCGCAGAGGATGCGACTGATGGTGCCCAGTTCACCCATGCAGAAGCCGACCGTTGGAATTTCGGCGGCACTCACCATTTCCAGCATGCGGACATTGTCGGCCGGCGAATTTGCCATGGTGACAATCTTGATGACGTCCGCATCACACTGCGCAAGGCGGCGGTGGATATCGTATAATTCCAGCGGCGTCTCTTCGAAATTGTGGTAGCTGATAATTCGTTTCGTGGTCCCGTAGCGGCGGATGGACTTCGCGATGTCATCTTCGAGATCAACATACTCCGCCCCGCCGATGATTGCTTCCCGCAGAATCATGAGTCGCTGCTCCTCCGTGCCGAACCAGCGGCCCCGGTCCGCGCGACGACGGCATGTGACGACCACAGGTGTCGGTCGGTCTTTAAGCAACAGTCCGATATCCGGCCGCTTGCGCATGTAATCAACGCGGAGTTCAACGAGTTCGGCCTTTTTTTCAGCCAGAGCCCTGTGTTCTTCCTTCATGGACGAATTCCGGGTTCGTCCGAGACTTACACAAATCATATTCGTTCTAATCCGCCAGGGAGCGTTTTTCTGCGGCCTGCAGACAAAATGCCGCAGCCATGGGTGACAACCCACGTTGGCGAAGTCTAGGACATCCTCGACCGTTCCGTGAGCGTGAAAGTGATGATCACGAAATTTTGGAACAGGATCCTGAAAAACACTGAGTGCGGACATCATCGGCACGACGGCGTCGCCTCCCATGTAGCCATTTCACTCCGTCGAGATGAGCCCACAAGTTGGCCCGCGCGACAATCAGCCCCACTCGCCATCTTCATCAGCTCAGGTTGACGACGGCGAGTCGGCAACGAGTCGCGGTTTCTCAAACATCACGTCTTCCCCATAATGCTCGTCACGGCGGAGCGTGACGGCTAGCTTGGACACCGCTTGCCATTACAGCAGAACCTCAGAAATTTCGTTTCCGCCCTGCGAGATCTCGACAGGCCGCCCGGTTTGGTCTGGGACGCGGGTCGCAGGATCAATTCCCAGTGTTCGGTAAATGGTCGCCACAAGGTCTGCCGGGCGAACAGGTTTGTCCTGCACGTAGGCGGCCTGAGAATCCGAAGCCCCGTAGACCGTTCCGCCACGAATGCCGGCTCCAGCAAACAGAGATCCATAGCAGTTGGTCCAGTGATCGCGGCCGGCGTTACCGTTGATCCGCGGAGTGCGGCCCATTTCACTGGTCACGACGATCAGCGTTTCGTCCAGCAAGCCGCGTTCCTCCAGATCCGTCACCAGCGCAAACATGGTCTGGTCAAAACCGGGCAGCTTGTTGTTCTTCAGAATCTTGAAGTTGTTCGTATGCGTATCCCAGGCGTCATAGTCCACATTGACGGGGCCCCAGAACAGATCCCACGTGACATTGACGAACCGAACTCCCGCCTCGACTAACCGACGAGCGATCAGAGCCGAGTTACCGAACAGCGTCTGTCCATAACGATCCACCGTTTTCGGATCTTCCTGAGAAAGGTCGAAGGCCTTCCTCATACCGGAAGAAGTCAGAATATCAAAAGCCTGCTGCTGATTTCGGAGATACGAAGTCGTTGACACCAGTCGGTCCGCGCGGCGTCTCTCGTCGTCGATCTGGAGCAACAACGAACGTCGTTCGTTCAAGCGGTCGATTGTCATGCCGTCCTCGAGCGAAGTACTGGGCAAGACCGGAGCGCCGCGCACGATCTGGGGGGTTCCGGGTGACGGCGCGAATGAGTCTTTGTTGTAGTACGGCAGACACTCCGTGGTGAGCGGATCGTATTCCTTGCCCAGAAAGCCACCGTAGGGTCCAGCTCGGCGAAACGACTGACCCCAACCCAGCCAGTTGGGCATGTAGACGTATTGCGGCGTTTCCGTTCGCGGACCGCCAAGATACTGCAGGGTGGACCCGATGCTGGGCGGATCGGTACCGCGCGGATGCTGGTCGGGGGGCATCGCATCATAACCGGTATAGCACGGCAGGCAGTTGTGGCAACCTGCTGTGTGATTCACCGAACGAATAAAGGCAAACTGATGGGCCATCTGAGCGAGCTTCGGCAGATGCTCACACACTTCGATGCCGGGAACTGTCGTCGGAATCGGCTTGAATTCTCCGCGGATCTCCGCCGGCGCGTCTGGCTTCAAATCGTACATATCCTGTGTCGCCGCACCACCGAGCAGAAAGATAAAGATGACATTCTTCGCTTTCGCCCCCTGCACGGTCCCTGCAGCTTCTGCGGAGAGCATCTGAGACAAACCGAAGCCTCCCAGTGCAGACAGAGATCCGGCCTTCAGCGTCTCACGGCGCGTTACTCCGTCGCAGCATTGCCGCGGACTACCAAGCATGGTCAACATAAGCGTGTCCTGCTGAAATGCCACCGGAAATTCAATTCATAGAATTCATTAGGTAGGATGTTAGTCACGATTAAGGTTGACCGCAAAGTTGAATCACCGAATTCATGCCTCAGAAGGCAGTCCGTAAACGACGCGCATCGCACCATTGCCGTCTGGGCAGACCAACGATCAATGAACATCGCTGAATCATTAAAGTAGCAATTCGCCCATAAGGATGGCTAATGCAGATGCAGCAGCATCGACCTCCAGACGCCATTTCCAGAATGTATCTACCACAGAATCCCGGCCGCTGATCGTTTTGAAGACTAGTGCGATGAAGATGTTGCAGCAGATCATGGATCCAAAAAGGATCACTGCCATTACCATTTTGAGGCCCTGTGGTTGATTCAATTGCACCATCAGTTGAGCCTCCATTCCAATCACAAAAACCAGTCCGGCAAACGCATGGGCCAGCCACCAGAAGGCTCCTGCAATTCGCGCGACTACTGGCCCATTACCGAATGCGAGCGCTACCGCCGGGCCGATCGGGATGCGGCCACAAAACGTGCAAACCCAAAGCTGGATCAGAAAGCGACCTTCCAAAAAATATACGAGCGTGAACAAGAGGAGTAAAAACAAGGGCAACGGAATCTGGAGTGCCCATTGGTTCGGCAACACAACAACAAGCAAAAAAAAGAAAGACAGCATTGTTCCTGTAAACGCTGACAGCCACGCTTCAATTCTTTCTATTGTTCGGTTCTGCGTCATTTGCAAGCTGCATCAGTTCTCGATGAAAACAGGACGGCGGGAACATTTCGCCAGCCCACACATCAACTCTCCAGCATGAGGCTTGTCACAACGGAACGTGACAACTACTTTGTGAGACGCGGCGAAACATATTCCAAATTGAGCAGCCATATCACTCGTTCGATTGCCAATCCGTCTCAAATTTACTGAAATGCCGCACTGTTGGCAGCCTGACTTTACCCATTTCCTGCCGCACTGCCGCACTCTGGAATCCTCAAATGACCCCACAGTTCATTCGCCTTCAGCTTCTGTCCTCCATGCATTTCGTTATCGTTGCAGTACTCCTCAGCGGGCAGACTGTTACGGCCGATGAAAAACTGCCATCCATTCAATGGAAGATGCACACGATCAACGATCAGTCACCCTATGAAGCCTGCGGTGCTGCAGATTTCAACGGAGACGGCAGGATGGATATCTTCAGCGGCGATTCATGGTATGCAGCTCCGAACTGGACAAAGCACAAGGTGCGTGATGTTCCGGCAAGCGGTCCGAATCCGCACTACTATGAAGACTTTGCTGACTCGCCGCTGGATGTGAATGGCGACGGACGTCCTGACATCGTCACCTGCAATTATTTTGGTAAGCGTGTGGGCTGGGTGGAGAATCCGGGCGGCGACGCAACCGCACCGTGGACGGAACACGAAATAGATACCCCGGGTAACATGGAGACCGGCGAACTTGTCGATCTCAATGGCGACGGGAAACTTGACTTTTTGCCAAACACTGGCAACGTTGTTGTTTGGTACGAACTGACACAGCAGAAGCCGGACGTCGTCTGGACCAAACATGATCTTGGCAGCGCAGGGGCAGGGCATGGTGTTGGAGTCGGTGACATCAACCGCGACGGACGACTCGACATCATTACCCCAAAAGGCTGGCACGAACAACCCGCCGATGCAGCTTCAAACGCATGGCCGTTTCATGCCGATTTCGAACTTGGAGCCGCCGGAATTTTCATTCATGGTCGCGACATCGATGGTGATCAGTTGACAGATATCGTGTACGGGATGGGTCACGGTTTCGGTTTAAATTGGCTCAAGCAAACTGCCGCATCAGACGGCAAGCGAGAATGGACAAAACTCAATATCGACGACACATTCTCTCAGGTTCACACGCTGGTATTTAGCAATCTCGATGGCAAGGGCGAACCGGAACTCGTTACCGGAAAACGAGTCTACGCGCACGAAGTAGAACCCGGCGACACCGATGCCTCTGTGGTCTTTTACTACCAATTTGACCGTGCCGCAGCAAAATGGATCAAGCACACGATCTTCCGCGGCGATCCGGCCGTCAACGCCCCCAAAGACGCCAAAGACCGCTGGGCTCTGAAAGATTTCCCCAAAGGCAGTGCTGGCACAGGCCTTCAGGTGGCGGCGATTGACATGGATGCCGACGGAGACATCGACCTCGTGTGCCCCGGAAAATCCGGGTTGTATATGTTTGAGAATCTTGGGCGTTGAACCCAAAAACGGCCTCCTTCTCTAAGTCCTAGTGCTCTGTCAACCTTTAAAGTTGGGGTTGAATTGGATTTGTACGACGGACTTCCAGTCCGTCGGCGGTAACCTTTGTCGACGGACTGGAAGTCCGTCGTACCCGAAAATTGAGCCTTGACAGAGCACTAGGTGCAATTCCAGCACCGGAGTTTCCGAAGATGGGCATCCGAGCGACGCTAGGCTTGGGTCTCGTGAATTTCTGCGGTTTCCCCTGACTTCGCCCAATCGCAAACGTTGCACTGCGTGGACCGTCTTCGGAGAAGGAGTGCTTGAGACGGCGCAGGACGACAAATCGCTGAAATCGGTTCGGTGAACAATTTTTCGGCCACCGATCGGGAGTTTGGATGAAATACGAGCACCCATGCGTCGTGATCGCCTTATAGCTTAAAACGGATGCTTGCCCGTAATATTTCGCCTTAGGAATTACTCCCGTGTCTGGATTGTTTCGTCGTCTGATACCCCTTGTCAACAAGCAGACCGGAACACACCTCACGCTTGCTCGTTCGCGCGTCGGGCATTCAATATCGAAAACAAGGATGTTTCTAAAAAAACGGCTCTGGATCTGGCCAATCATCGCCGTCGTGCTCCTGTCAACGCTGGGATATGGGGTGCGTTCTGCCATTTCATATACGATCCGAGCAAATCTTGAATCGCAACTGCAAACGCTGCTCAACGTCGAGACGTCGATGCTGCAGACATGGTTTGAAGTTCAGGAATCGAACGCAGAAAGTGCGGCTAACCGGATGCGCGTGCGGGAGATTGTTGATCAATTAATGCAAACTGGTAGGCCAGCATCGACACAAAATCTCGGCCCTGAAATTTCGCTTCCAGATCTGCATGCTGAACTGCGTCACGAACTGTCACCGGCAATGTCCGCCCACAATTACGTGGGGTACATCATCGCCGACAAGGACCAAAAAATCCTCTCGGCCTCGTCCCCTGAACTGATCAACAAAGTCGAAATACCTGAACTAGAATTCCTGTTCACGGCAATGCTGGATGGAAAAACAACCGTCTGCCCGCCGTTCTTGAGCGTTGATGCACTCAAGGACACCTACGGAAAAACTCGCACGGGTGTCCCGATCATGCTGGTCTCCGCACCAATTCGCGACGAGCGCATGCAGGTGACGGGGCTTTTGGCATTCCAGTTTCATCCCGAATTAAAGTTTACGGAAATTTTGCAGTTGGGACGCCTTGGCGAGTCCGGGGAGACATATGCGTTTGATCGTCAAGGCGTCATGGTTTCCAATAGTCGATTTGACGAGCAACTGATCATGGCTGGACTGCTGGCTGATCATGAAAATTCTCGATCACTGCTTAACATTGAGATTCGAAATCCGGGTGTGGATGTCACCCAAGGGGCGCGGCCTGAGTTACGACGAGCCGAACAGCCACTGACCACGATGGCAGCCAACGCCGTCGCTGGAAACTCGGCCGTCACAGTGGAACCCTACAATGATTATCGCGGCGTACCAGTCGTCGGCGCGTGGAAGTGGTTTGACCAATATGGCATGGGAGTGACCACCGAAGTTGATTACGAGGAAGCCTTTCGCCCGCTGACAATTTTACAGTGGATGTTTTCCGGATTGTACGTGTTGCTGGGGGCAAGTTCCGTTGTCATTTTTGTGTTCACCTTGGTGGTAGCTCGCATGACGAAAGACGCGCAGAAAGCCGCTGTCGAGGCGAAGCAACTGGGGCAATATGAATTGGAAAATAAACTGGGGGCCGGAGGCATGGGTGTCGTCTACAAGGCGCATCACGCCATGCTGCGGCGCCCAACCGCCGTGAAGATGTTGAGCATCGACAAGGTTGATGCCGCCTCGACAGCGCGCTTTGAACGAGAAGTTCAGATTACCTGTCAACTCAATCATCCAAATACAATCGCGATTTACGACTACGGACGAACACCAGAAGGCGTCTTTTATTATGCGATGGAGTTTCTGGATGGGCTAGATCTGCAGCAACTGGTGGAGAAATACGGGCCTCAGCCAGAAGGTCGGGTAATCCACATTTTGAAGCAGGTCTGTGGATCTTTGTACGAGGCCCACTCAAAGGGACTCGTGCATCGCGACATTAAACCATCCAACATCATGCTGAATCGCCGAGGAAGTGAACCTGACGTGGTGAAGGTTCTCGACTTTGGACTTGTGAAAGCACTGGATGAAAATAAAAACGCCGGGATGACGGCGAATGCTTCGCTCACGGGTACGCCGCTTTACATGTCTCCCGAAGCAATTCAGTCACCGCTGGCGGTGGACAATCGGAGTGACCTGTATGCCGTCGGTGCAGTCGCATACTTTCTCCTGACTGGACATCCTGTGTTTTCCGCCACCAACATCATGGAGTTGTGTCGGCAACACGTTGATCAAGCTCCGGTGCCGCCGTCACAGCGCTTGGGCCGAGCAATCTCACCCGAATTAGAAGATGCGATTCTGGCCTGCCTCGAAAAAAATCGCGCTAAACGCCCTCAGACAGCGCGTAACCTCGCGCACATGCTAGCACGCTTGCCCGAGTCACAAAAGTGGACGGAAAATGAAGCCGACGGATGGTGGAGTCGGCACGAACGCGGACTGCCGGCAGCCCAAGTCAATGCCTCGATGGTTGCCGTCCCGACGCTCCTGACTAGGGGCGATCGTGTCGCACCGGATTCAGGTTCGTCCGATAAACCACCAATGACGACTCCGGGATTTGATCAAACGATGATTTCCCAGGAAATTGACTGACACGTCGTGTTCCACGCGGCCACGTGTGGTAAAGCACGAGATTCGTGAAAATCCTGCGCGTGGTGTTTCCACCGCTCGAAAACGGAGATGTTTGGCAAGGCCTCACGTCGTCCGCAGGGAGCGGATCATGCCAGAGGCTTTGTGGAGCGTCTCGCGGTATTCGTCGAGAGGTTCCGAGTCAGCGACGATCCCACCGCCAACTGGGAATTGAACCCAACCGTGCTTGAGCGTGAACGTACGAATAAGGATGCTGCTGTCGAAGTCGCCAGATGATCCGAGAAAGAACAGGCTTCCACAGTAGGCACCGCGAACGGTTGGTTCCAGTGCGGAAATGATTTCCATCGCACGAATTTTGGGTGCACCAGTGATTGAGCCTCCGGGAAAACAACCTGCCATCAGGTCCCAGACATCACAGTTGTCGCGGAGGGTTCCCACCACGGTTGAGACAAGATGCAGAACCGTTTCAAAACGTTCGACTTCACAGAGTCCGGTGACGCGCACGGATCCAGGTTTGCACGACCTAGAAATATCGTTTCGCAACAGATCAACGATCATGACATTCTCCGCACGATCTTTTTCGCTCGTCGAAAGTTCCTCACTGGCGTAGAGGTCGGCAATCGGAGAACGTAGTCGGCGGCGCGTGCCTTTAATTGGTCGAGTTTCCACTTGCCGCGACCGATCGACTTTTAGAAATCGTTCCGGTGACGCGCTGACGATGGAAAAATCGTCGGCCTTGAGAAAACCGCAGAATGGAGCTGGGTTGTTGGTTCGAATGCTGGCGTAAAGTTGAGTCGCTGTGCCTGACCACGGCGACAACAACCGTTGCGACAGATTGGCTTGAAAGATGTCGCCCGCGCGGATGTACTCGATGACTCGAGCAACAGCCGTGGTATATTCATCGCGAGTGAATTCGGAATAAATTTCGGAAGTTGGTTCAATCCGATGATGCCGCTCAGCGAGCGCGATTGGCTGCAAATTTGAAATGGGTACGGAGACGGATGTGGAATTGTGATTCATGTCGCGCTGCAGGCGTTCATCAATCCATGCGACGCGGTCAGAGTGCGTCATTGAGGGCTCCGGCAACGGAAGGTCCTGAAGTTGCAACACGTAACGATGAACGGTACCTTCGATGTGATCCCAAACGATCGCCCAGTCAAAGAGTCCGGCTAGCAGTGCGGGGGTTTTGAAGTCGTCGCTTGCGGGGGTTGGAATTCTCTCGAACGCCTGACCAAGTTCGTACGACAACAAGCCCGCGATTCCACCACAGAATGGCGGCAACGTTCCGCGTTCCTCGTCAGACAGCGCGGGGAGACGTTTCTGCCACGCTCGAAGTACGCCAAATGGATCGTCTCCGAACACGGCTTTGTCGAGCCGGGTCACAGCAACCGGATCGGCAGTCAAAATCGTATACCGCGCGTCGCGTTCCCGATGTCGGGCTGCGCTGTCAAAAAGCACCACAAATTGTGCATCCTCAAACGCTGCCAAAGTGCAGAGTACGTCGAGAGTGGGATCAAGATTTGAGATCAGGACAGACACAGGCATGATTCAGAGGATAAAGGTAAGACGAATCAAACAGACCATACTGTAGGGTGCAACTGGCCTCCGCAA